>Ga0213920_1000451_pt1 | contig 33192 bp, 34 predicted proteins | sample McNCre1117MG_FD_161054 | JGI IMG/M metagenome (GOLD analysis project Ga0213920, IMG submission 161054) | Freshwater microbial communities from McNutts Creek, Athens, Georgia, United States - 11-17 MG | ecosystem: Environmental > Aquatic > Freshwater > Creek | place: USA: Georgia | collected...
GCTTGTGCCGCCCAAAAAAAGGCAGTTCTGGCCGAACGTTGAAACAACCCCGTCGCCGCTCACACCCTCGATGATGCAGTTATCGAAGATGCAGTCGGCCACACCCTCGACTGACGGCGAAACGTTGCGCGCGTCCAGTTTCATGGCGTTGACAGGGCGCGTCACCCATGGGGCCTCGTTGACAGATGTCGTCACCGAAAAGCGCGTTGCCACTGCGAAATTGACTTGCAGCGCAGTGGTCGCGGCGGCCGTGCAAGTGAACCCCACATACCCGTGGTGCATAGAGCGCGACCACAGTGCTGCCGTGGCAAGTGGCGCCTCAATGATCGGCTTGTTTCCGCGCCCAAACTCCACATCCCAGCGCAGGCCAGGCGCCACCCCGCCATCGATAATCCACGCCGCAGCCGTAGCGCCGCCTGTGTACCGTAGCGTTACCCGGCCCCGGAACGTCACCCGCGCATGGTCCCAATCGATGGTCATCGGGGCGCTGTGCTTATACGTGCCGGGCGCAAACTCGATGCCGTAATTGTTGGCCTTGGCGAAGGCGATACAGGCAGCTAGACCTGTTCCACCTGCCAAAGTTTCAGCAGCGCCGCTGCGATCTGCCAGCCACGGGAAGTCATGCGGGCAGACCGTGCCTATGCGGTGCCCGCCGAACGTACCTGCAACGTAGTTGACGGCGCCGGAGTAGCCAACCAGCGAAGCGCCCTTGCCGATGGCCGTGCTGGCGAGGTCGGCCAGCGCCACCCCGGCGCCAGCGGTCGGTGCGTAGTTCACGAGCGATGCGCCGTCGACGCTCCAGCCCAGCAGCTCGCTCGCGGCCGGCACGGGCAGCGACGGGTCCACGCCGGCGGTGGTGTCGGCCAGCATCACCGCGCGCCCGAGCTGGTCGCGCAGGGTCATGATCTGCTTGGCCAGCTGGTCCAGCGCGTTCTCGTAGACCGTGGGGGAGAACGCGCCGCCGGTGGGCAGGTCCGAGGCCTGACCGTAGGCCACGTTCTCCCCGGTCACGACCAGGGCGTAGCCCGACGGCAGCGCGGTGGCCACGCCGCCCACGGCGTACTGCACCGAGCCGCCGGGCGAAGTCTCCTGGTCCCCGTTCAGGGTGACCAGGAAGCTGCTGTTGAGCACCAGGGTGGACTCGACGTCCGACGTGTCGGCCACGACGACGCGCAGCTCGGTCGCGTCGGTCACCTTGAAGGTGAAGGGGTAGCTGACGAGCGCGCCCGTCCCGGTGAAGGGGCCGGCGCGGCGCGAAGTGCTGGGGACGGTCATGTCTGGCTCCTGCCGAGATTATCGGGGTTCCTGGTAGCCCAGCAACACGGCTGCCGGGTTCTGCGTCTGCCCTTCCACCAGGGCTTGCGTGCCGGTGATCGAGCGATTGAGCTGCGCGCTGGGCAGACCGAAGATGTCGCCCAGCAGGTTGATGGCCGCCTTGCGGAAGCTGTCGTCGAACTCGCCCTGGGCCGCCTGGGTGCTGAACTTGTAGGCATCCCCGATGGCGCGCAGGCCGGGCGGGCCGGCGTAGTCGCGCGGCTGGCCCGCGCCGGTAACCGTTGTGGCCACCTGCCCGAACTCGCGCCCCACGACGAAGAGACCCATCAGGAAGGACAACTGCTCGGCCAGCAGCTTGCGTGCCAGCTTCTCCCAGTCATCGTTGCCCGAATCGCCCGGCGTGATCGCGTCCTTCAGCAGCGCACCCAGCACGGCCGGCACGGTGTAGAGCAGCAGCATGTCGGCCGCGAGCTTCGCCCGGCCAGCAGCCGTCCGCTCCGACGTCATGGCCCGTGCCGCGCCCAGGTTCGCCGCGGTGTTCATGAAGCTGTAGAAGGTCGTGAACAGCTTCAGCGCCGGGCCGCCGCGCTCGATGGCGGCGAGGTCCTTGGCCTGGCCACCGCCCTGCGCGTCGATCACCGCCTGGTCGGCCAGGGCCACCGCGCGCTTGTCGTCGTTGCCGTCGGCCACCGCCTTCTCGTAGGCCCCCAGCCAGGTCGGCACATCGACCAGCTGCTGGAAGGCCATCATCATGCGGTAGGCATTCTCGCTGATCGCGCGCTTCACACCGCTCTGGCCCTGCACCCGGTTGCGCAGCTCGTTGAGCTCACGCAGGCGGGTGCGGCTGCGGCTGCGCATGAAGCTCGACATCTCGTTCGTCTTGCGCGCCGCGCCGAGCGGGCTGGCGAGCGACTGCATGACGCCCTTGCCGACCCACTTGGCACCGATGCGCACGATCGACTGCGTAAGGCCCAGCGGCTGCATCAGCGCTGACACCACGTTGAAGCCCAGGCCCGCCACGCTGACCGACTGGCGCAGGCGGCCCAGGGCCATCTCCAGCGCGCTGTTGGCGCCCTGGTTGCCCGCGGCGATGTCATCGCGCCAGGACTTGAACTGGCCGACCACCTCGGGCCCGTAGCGCTTGCGGATCGTGGAGTCGATCGCCTGGTTGCGCAGCAGCCTGTTCGTGTCGATCAGCCACTCGTGCCAGGCCAGGTCGTGGATCACGTCCTGCACGCCGGTGTAGACGCCGGCCAGGGTGTAGAGCAGCGGCCGGCCGACCACCTCCTCGGCGCGGGACTTGGTGAAGCTGCGCCGCGTGGTGGCCGCGTTGTAGGCGCCCTTGAGCTGGGCCTTGGCCTCCTCGGCGCTGGCATGCTGCTCGGCCTTGCCGCTGGCCGACGGGTCGTACTTGATCGGGTAGTAGCCGCCGCGCAGGCCCTGGGCGTCGGTGACCGGCGAGCCGGGCTCGATCCACTCAGGCTCCTTGCCGAAGACCCGCTTTTCCTTCGCGCCGATCTCCGGGCGGAAGGTCTCGAAGTAGTCCCAGATGGACTGCACGGCCTTCCAGTCGGCCGGCGTGAGCGTGGCCAGCACGGGCTGCAGCTGGTCCAGCGTCCAGCCCTCACCGCCCAGCAGGCGCTGCAGGTTGCCGTCGTTGCCGGTGTTGAGCGCGATGGCCAGCACCTGCTCCTTGTTCAGGCTGGACCCGATCGACGGGAACCAGGTGCCCTTGCCGCCGAGCTTCGCCGCGTCGAGCAGCGGCTGCATGATCGAGGTGAGGTCGGCCGTGGCCTTGGCGATGCGCTCGGTCTCCCAGTCGCCGCGCTCGTTGGCGTTGCGCACGAAGTATTCCCACACCGGGCCGCCGTCCTTGCCGCCGTCCATGATGCGGGCCCAGGTGGCCACCTTGATGTGCGCCGCGCCGAAGTTGCGCAGACCCTTGAGCGCGCGGCCCAAGGTGTCGGCCGGCGTGCGCGTGATGCCCTTGCGGTTGCCTGCGTGGGCCACGATGCCGTCGACGATGGTCTGCACGATGGTGGCGAACTCGCGCTGGTCCTGCGCGGTCAGCAGCTTGTTCTTCAGCCGGCCCAGGTGCTCGATCTGGCGCACCGTGTCCAGCAGGCCGAGGAACTGCTCGACGGTCATGTCACGGTAGCTGGTGAGCTGCGCGTCTTCGAGCAGGTAGTCCGGGATGTCGGGCTCGATGCCCAGGTCTTCCTGCTCGGCAATCCACGCCGCCAGCTTCGCGCGCCGGTCCAGCGCCGTGTTGGACTGCTTGCGCAGGTCGACCCGCTCCAGCAGCTTGTGGATCTGGTCCGTGTACTCCTGGTCCAGGCCCTTGAGCACGGCCTTGTCGAACTTTTTCAGGTACTCGCGGCCGCGCTCGACCTGGTCCAGCGCCTCGGCCGAGGCCTTGTTCGCGTAGTGCTGCAGCAGCTGGTCCTGCTTGGCCTGGGCCGCTGCGGCCATGTCGCCGGCCGCCAGGGCCTTCTCCGCGGCCTTGGCTGCGCGCGTCTCCGCGGCGGCGTGCAGGCCAGGCTTCAGCTCGCGCACCTTGCGCCGGCCAGCCAGCTGTCGGCCGAACTCGCGGGCAGCCTTGGCCAGGACGCGCGGCGTCGGGCCGGCGACCTTGCGCCCGGCGGCCGAGCGCGCGCGGTCGGCCTTGGCCACCGCACTGTCGACGGCCGAGGTGAGCTTCGGGCTGGCCACGCCGTCGCGCAGCGCGGCGAGCTCGGTGGCCAGGAAGCGGCCGCGCGCCTCGTCGTGCAGGGCCTCGTCGACCGCACGGGCCAGGCCCTCGGGCGAGGACACATCGCCGTGGCGCTCCAGCATGCGCTGGTCTGTCATGCCTTCGATCACGCTGGTGCGCGGCTCGGCGTCGATGATCGTGCGCACGAGCTGGTCGCCCGAGGTGTAGCCGAACATGCCGGCCACGACGTCGGGGTGCAGGCCGTTGGCCGCGGTCAGCCCTTTGAGCTTGCCCAGGTCCGGGTTGTCCAGCGCGGTGTCCGGGTACATCTCGGCCAGCGCCGAAGTGCTGAGGCGGAAGCCCTTCTCGGCCTTCACCTCCTCGCCGTCGGCGGTGGTCATCTCGCCCTTGCGCAACCAACGCATGGCCTGGTAGACAGGCATGGCGTCGACCTCGGCGGCCACCTCTGCCATCACCGCCTTGCGCTGATCCTTCACCTGGGCCTGCATCTCCTTGATCCGCCGGCTGCGGGCGTTGGCCAGCCAGCGCAGATCGCGCAGGCTGCGCGCCTGCAGCTTGTCGACGGCGCCCTCCTCGACCGCTTCAGCCTGCGCCTGGTAGGCCTGCCAGGCCACGTCGGTCATGCCGGCGGGCTTCTCGCGGAACGCGGGCACCAGGTGCTGCGTGGCCTCGGCCTCCTTGATGGCCGCGTCGACGGCCAGCATGCGGTCGAACACCGCACGCACCTCGTCGCTCAGGCCCAGGCCGTCGGGCGCGCCGCCCGGCGTGGCCTTGCGCCCGTCCAGGAAGTCCTTCAGCGAGCGGTAGACGTTGAGCATCCAGGCGCGGAAGCGGCGGAACACCGGGCGCAGCTCGGTGCTCGGTGCCTTGCCCTCCAGCAGGTACTGCTCGAAGCTCTCCGCGAAGCGCTCGTGGTGCTTGCGCTTCTGGCTGACGCTCAGCTGCTGCCACTCGGGCAGCGTCGTGCCGAACCACGTCATCAGCGTGTCGACGTCGCGCGCCACGTCAGCCGGCGCGTCGGTGCGCGAGCCGATGTCGGTGAGCACCTCCAGGAAGAAGTGCCCGGACTCGTGCAGGAAGCTGCTCAGGTCAGCGCCCTGCAGCAACGTGATGGCGTTGGTGCCTGGCGTGAAGAGGGCGCGCGGCGATTCGGCGCTCACCTGGTAGAACTGGTTCCTGATCGCCACGTCATCGCCGCTGAAGACCACGTAGTTGCGCGCGGAGCTGTCGGCCTTACCGCTCAGGGACCCCACGGGGTAGCTGATGCCGCGGATGCCGGCGTCCATCATCACCAGCGAGGCCGCCTTCGCCAGGTCTCCGTCGATTGCCGCCTGCTCGGCTTCCCTCTCGGGGATCAGGGCATCGTCCATCAGAGCACGCTTAACGACCTTGAGCATGTCCTGGCCGGTCAGCTCATCGCGCTCGACGTTGAGCCTGTCGAGCACGTCTTCGAGCCAGTCAGCGGGCATCCGGTCGAGCAACGAATCGGCCGCCTTGCGGGCAACCCCGGGCTGCTCGCTCAGCGGCTTGTCCCAGTGGAGCATCTCGTCGTCGCCGGGGATGTCGACTTCGTAGACCTGCCCACCATCCGGCGGGTTGAACGCCTCGTCGTGAGACTGGATCCAGCCGTACAGCTCGGTCCACTCCTTCGCCGGCGCTGGCTCGTCCTCGGCCACGATGATGTTGGCACTGATGTCGTCATTGGCGGCCAGCATGTCGCCCTTGTGCTTCATGACGAGCGCGGCCAGGACATCGGTCGCCGCCTTGCTCAGGCCATCCTTGCCAGCCACGTCGCGCGCGAACCGCACGGCGTCGGCGCCCAGCATGCCGTTGTAGGTCTTGCCATCGAACACCAGGGCGTGCGGGTTGTGGTTGGTCAGCTTCTGCCGGTAGTGCTCCGCGATCTCCCTCTTGCCCGCAAAGTAGAGCCCCCAACCAAAGGCCTGGTGACCCTCGCCCGTGCCGATCTTGTCGGCGCTGAACTTGTCGATGCCGCGGTGTGGCGTGCCGTGGTAGGCGGTCTGCGCCAGCGAGTCCATGTCGCCAGCTCGGCCCTCGGTCCAGGTCCACTCGGGCATGAGCCCGGTCTTCTGCTCGGCGAAGACCGTGTCCTCGACCTTGGCTGTCTGGTTGGCCGCGCCGTGCGGACCGTAGTTCAGCCAGCTGTTCTGGCCGCGGGTCTCGCTGGTGATGGCGCCCACCGCGCTGCCGGTGAACAGGCGGACGTGGGCCTGCCATGCGTTCTCCTCGCCCTGGGCGCGGAAGCCTGCGCCCTCCAGGCCATGGCCGAAGGCGTCGTGCACCGCACGGAAGAGGTCGTTGGCCAGCACGCGGCGCTTCGGGCCATCGGGTGAGCCGAAGCCCCACTCGATGCCGGTGTCAGCCAGCAGCGGGTTGACCTTGTCCGAGGCCTTGGCGCCGTCCAGGCGCAGGAAGTAGTCCGGGTTGTAGGGGCCCCAGGCCTCGGCCTTCGGGCCGAAGAGGTCGCCCGTGCCGTTGTCCAGGCGCTGCGCGATGGCCTCCTGGCCCAGGGCCTTGGACAGCGCGTCGCCCTGCTCGGGTGTCAGCGGCGCCTTGAGCTTCACCACGACCGTCGGCTCGGTGTCCGAGGTGTGCACGGCGTTGGCCTCGACCTCGCCGCCGGCATCGCGGATCGCCTGGATCACCGCGGCGGGATCGAGCTGCGGGCCGCCGGCCGGATCGGCCAGGCCCACGTTGAGCTCGGCTCCCACGCCGAAGCCAGCCTCGGTGGCGAACACGCCCATGCGCTGGTTGGCCCGCAGGTCGCGCATGGCGTTCCACGGGTTGCCGGCGTAGGGGTCGTTCGTCTCGTCGTGCAGGTAGAACACGTAGCCCGCGGCCTGCAGCGCGTGGTACTGGTCCAGCGTCTGCCGGATCAGGTTCTCGTAGGCCTCCTTGACCGCCGGGTTGTCGGGCTCGTTGGGCATGTCGGCGTAGGCCTGCGCGATGCGCGCGGCGCGCACCGGGTCTACTTCGACGTAGCGGTCCTGGCGGCGGAGGGCGATGCCGCGCTCGGCGGCGTACTGCTCGGCGACGGCGACGAGCCGCGGGTCGGGGCCGCTGGCCCCTGCCACAGTCGGCGCGCCCGCAAGCGGCGCAAGGCTTCCGCCCGGAGCCCCTGGTCCTCGGTTTCCATTCAGGCCCCCTTGCTCGTAGCTGCCGGCGGCGCGCTGGGCGCGGAGCCGTTCGAGGCGCCGGGCGGCCTGGAGCTGGAGCTTGCGCTGAGCCTCTGGATCAAACGCAGCTGCTTCTCCGCCAGGCTGGGTTGCTTCGTCAGCGACGCCTGCATCAGGTCGCTGAGCGCTTGCGAGGGCGTCGAGCTTGTCGGCATAGCCGGCCTCCTTGAGGATGGCCCCGTAGGTGGGGTCGTTGAACAGCGAGCTGAAGTCCGGGGTGGCGTTGATCAGGTCGTCGGTAAGCTTGCCCTCCTGCAGCGCACGGGTGGCGGTCATGTCGCCGACCTGCAGCTCGTAGAGGGTCTTGGCCCACGACCACACCGTCTCCTGCACCTCGGCCGGCGTCCAGGTGTCGCCGGTCACCTTCGTCAGGTAGGCCGCCGCCTCGCGCGTGCGGGCTGACATGGCCAGGTAGCCCGAGCCCTTGCCGGGGTCGGTGCCCAGCACGTTCATCGAGCCGGCGAACATGACCTGGTCGATCAGCGCGTAGTTGGCCATCCAGGCGTCGTTCGTCACCTCGCCGGCCACGCCGATGAGGTTCAGGAAGAAGCTGTTGACCTTGGGGCCCGACAGCATCACGCGCGACGTGGCCGCGCCGGCCGGGTTCTCTTCGGTCAGCGCACGCACCGAGTTGTTGATCCAGGCGTCCAGCACGCTGGCCCGGCCGCGCCCGCCCTGCACGCTCTGGCCCATCACGTCGATGATGGCCTCGCGATCGGTCGGTCGACCCTGCTCGGTCCAGTTCTTCCAGATGTTCAGCGCGTTGAGCAGGTTGGTCTCGACCGAGCACTGCGGGCTGGTGGCGGCCAGCAGCGCGGCGAAGCGTGGGCCGTCGGGTCCGAAGACGGCGCTGATGGTCTCGGCCGAGGCCTTGTACCAGCCGCGCTTGGCCTGGCCGCCCAGGGCCACCGCCGCCATCTCCTTGGCCGACGGCAGCGACTGCAGTTGCGCGATGACCTTGGCCGCGGTGGCGTCGGTGATCTTGCGCTGCTCGGTCGGCGTCAGGTTCTTCAGCAGTTTGCGCACCGCCGGCGTCATGTCCTTGACGCGCGACTGCTCCAGCGGGGCCGCCTGCTTGGGCCGCGACTGCAGCTCACCACCCGCGATACGCAGGTCGTAGTTGGCCCAGGCCGGGCTGGCCTGCATGCGCTGCAGCTTGGCCTGCAGGTGCTCGGGCTGGCCCGCGGCCTGCGTCGTCCAGGTGGCCTCGGCGGCCGGCAGCGGCTCGACCTTCTGTCCCGCCTCGATCTGCGACTGCGCGCCCAGCAGCTCGGGCTGGAAGGTCTGCCGACCCAGCATGATGACCTGGCCGGGCTGCGTGCCCTCCAGGCGCGTGGCGTAGCCCCGGTAGCCCAGGTCCAACAACTTGCTCTCGAAAGCCCGGGCGTCGCCGGTGCGCAGCTTCAGCGGGTCAGCGTCGGCGTCGTAGACGCCCGTGAGCTGCACGCGGTGGGCGCGCGCCCCGACGCCGGCCTCCGGCCGCACGCCGGTGCCCTTGTCGAAGTAGAAGCTCAGCCGCTCGCGCAGGCGCGCATCCGGGTGGGCCATGATCTCGTCGCGCGCGCTGCCCTTCAGCCCGGTGCCGAAGAAGCTGGTCGACAACAGCGTGCGGTCCTGCTTGCTGAAGTGGTAGCCCTCGACGTTGATGGCGCCGGGCAGGCCCGCATCCCTGTAGGCCTCGCCCACGGGGCTGGTGGCCTGCACCTTCAGGGCGTGCCGGTTGAACAGCTCCTCGGCCGTCGTGCCGGTGCGCTGCGCCATGGTCGCGAAGAACGCGGCGTGCAGCGCGGCGTAGGCCGTGTTGACGTCGGCGGTGAAGCGGCCCGCCTTCTGCAGCTCGTCGAACACCCGCTGGCGCACGGCCTCAGCGCTGGCGCGCGCGGCGTCGTCCTGCGAGGCCTGGGCCAGCACCTCCTCGGCCTTGGCCTGCACGTCGGCCGAGGCCTTGCTGCTGGCCTCCTTGGCCTCGGCCTGGCTGAGCTCGTTGTCGCCGATGCGCGCGTGCTGGAGCAGCACCTGCTCCAGCGGCGTGCCGGCCAGCTGGCTGAACTCGCCGACGGGCACGGTCACTTCACCGCCGGCGGCGACAGCTTCGACCAGGCCGGCCGCCGCGGTGGGCAGCACGCGGGCGATCTGCGCAGGCTCGACGCCGGCCTGCTGCAGCGCGTCGACCAGCGTGCGCGCGTCGAAACGCACCTCGGTGGGCGCGCCGTCGGTGCCCTCGGCCAGGGCCTGCATGAGCCCGCCCGACACGTCAGGCGCCCGCTCGTGCAGCTTCATGGCCGCCTGCAGCTTCATGAGCTCGGTGAGCGTGGCCGCGCTGTTCTCCGCGCGGTGGGCCTTCTCCGCGTCGATCGCGGCGGCACCCAGCACATGCGTCAGGCCGTGGCCGACAGCCACGTTGCCGCCCACGCCGATCAGCGTGGCGATCAGCGTTTGCGCTGCCGCGCTGGGCCGTTCTTCGAGGTAGGCCGAGAAGGGCTTGTCCTTGTTCTCCGGCAGGACAGCCCACTCGTTGAGGTCTTGCAGCAGGGTCGCCACTTGTTCGCCGGGGATCTCCTGCGCGGCGTCCGTGAGCGCGGTGCGCACGAGCGAGGTGCCACCCTTCAGGTTCTTCAGCAGCGTGGCCAGGGGGATGACCTCGGTGGCGTACTCGATGGCCGCCTGCGACGCCGCAAAGGGCAGCGCCTGGCTCATCGGCATGCCCTGCTCGCGCCCCTGCTGGTAGGCATCGCCGCCGGTCTGCGCGGACATGCCGGCCAGCGCGGCGGCCTGCCCGCCGGGCAGGAAGGCCAGGGGGAGCGTCAGCAGGTTCTGGGTCAGGGACTGCACGCCCGAACTGACGCCGCCGGCCACGACGCCTGGCTGCGCGGGGCTCAGTGCCTTGCGCTGCGCGTCCGCGGCGGCGCCCTGCATGGCGAAGCCCTCGGCCAGGCGGCGCAGCGGGTTGCCGCCCAGGCCAGGGTAGCGCTCCAGGGGGTCGAGCAGCGGCGCGGCCAGTTCGGCCGCTGCCTGGCCCACGCCGGCCGCGCCGCGCGACGCGCCGAACACGCCCGCACCGACATCGCCGGCCAGGGTGTTCTTGGCGCTGGGGTGGCTGGTGAGGTACTTCGCCACCGCGCTCGCACCGTCCACGAACGCACCCAGCGCGTCGGTGTCGTCGTGCACCAGGCGGGCGAAGTCCGGGTCGAGCATGCGCTGCTGCAGCACCGGGTGCTTGCCGGCCACCTGCGCCGCGCTGTTGGCCTTGTCCTCCAGGCGCGACTCGGGCCAGGTGTTGACCACGGCCTCCACCGGCAGGCCCAGGCGGCCAGCCACGCGACGCTGCGCCGCAAAGGTGTCGCCCTGGAACTGGTCGGCCTGCTGCGCGGTGGCGCGCACCGCGGCGCCATCCAGCGCCTGGCGGCCCCGGATCTTGTCGAGCAGGGCCTGGTCTTCGGGCGTCAGTTCACCGGCCATCGAGGAGCTCCGGGTTCTCGGCGACGAAGCGCGAGAGGTTCGCGGGGGTGGGCGCGTAGCGCTGCTTGTCGGCCTCGGTCTTGGCGCCCTTCAGCAGTTCCTGCATCAGGCCGGCGGCGCGGGCGCGCACGGCCTCGGGCAGCACCAGGCGCTCGCGCTCGGCCGGCGTCGTGGCCAGCAGCGGCACCGACTTGTTGGGCAGCAGCGTGCGGTTGACGATGACCACGCGGCTGAATTCGCGGTTGATCACCGCGGTGCGCTCGGCCGCGGTGAGCTGGCGCTTCTTGTCGGCCTGCTCCTGGCGGATGGCCGACTCGACCGCGTTCTTCGCCTCGACCAGGACGCCCTTCTGCTCCTCGCTCAGGCCCTTCTTGTTGGGGTTCAGCCCCGCGCGCTGCGCGAAGACGTTGAACTCGTCGTTGTCCAGGCGGGCCTCGCTCAGGCCGCCGGGCTTCTGCAGCGCGTCCCACTTCTTCAGCAGGTCGTCGGCCTTCTCGCGGCCGACCAGGCGCTGCGCGGCCATGACCTCCTCGCGCGTCATCCGCGCCAGCAGGTCAGGGTTCTGCAGGCGCATGTAGTCATCCCAGTTGCGGATGGCCAGCAGGTGGTCCTGGACCTGCAGACGGTGCAGATCGCGCGAGGCCTCATCGGCCTGTGCGCGGATCCGGGCGTGCAGGCGCTGCTCCTGCTCGTAGGTGATGCGGTCCTGCTCGTGCGCGGGCAGCGCCTGCCAGGCGTCGCTCGTGCGAGCCTTGCTCAGCGGCATGCCCGCATTGAGCTGGGCGTAGACCGCGTTCACGTTGCCGGTCATGCGCTCCTTCTCGGCCGTCTGCTGCGCCTGCACGAGCTCGTCCAGGGCCTGGCGCGCAGCATTGCGGCGAGTCGGGTCGTTGCCGAAGCGCTTGTCGATGGCCGCCAGCATCTGGTCGGTCTGCACCGGCGCGAAGTCAGCCTTCGGGCCCAGGGCTTGCCAGACCTCCTGCGCGGCTGCGGCGCCATCGACCGCGGCGCCGATCTGCTCCAGCTTGGGCAGGATCTGCCGGCGACCGGCGTCGCTGATCTCGCCGCGCGCGTTGACCTCGTCGTAGTAGGCCTGGGCCGCCTTCGGGTCGCGGCGCACCAACTGTGTCAGCACGGCGTCGTGCAGCACCGTGCTGTTCGTCAGCCGGTCCTGGCTGACCTGGTCCGCGTCCCAGCCCTTCAGCGCCCCGTAGGCCGCGCTGCGCTGCTTGATGTCGGCCAGGGCCTTGGCCACGGCGTCGGGCGTGCCGATGCGCGCGGCCTCCTCGATCGACGCGCTGTTGGACGCCCGGTAGGCACCCTCGGCCGCGCCGTTGAGCTGCTGCTCACGGTAGCTGTGGGCGTTGGCCACGCTCTGCAGCTGGCTCTGCCGCAGGGACTTGCTGACCAGCTGCCTGGCGCGCGGGCTCAGGTCCGGGCCGACCGTCTCGGCCGCGGTCTTCCACCAGGTGTCGACCTCGTCCGGGTAGGTCTGTGCCTTCTCGCCCTGCCGCTGGCGGCGCAGCTCGCCGTCGTAGTCGAGCCACTTCGCCCGCACGGCGGCCTCCGCGTTGAACGCGGCGATCTGGTCCTGGCGCTCCTGGTAGCGGTCGAGCTCACCGGCCGCCGACTGCAGGCCTTGCGCCAGTGCGCGCTGCTCGCGGGTGACGTCGACCTGGTCGTAGCGTGCGCCGGGCAGCGCCTGCTCGATGACCTGTGGGCCGCCGTACTGGGGGACGACAGCCATGGCTCAGCCCTTGGTCCGGTACCACTGCCCGGCCACCGCGGGCGCGCTGGTCAGCAGGGAGGTGTTGAAGGCGTTGTTGGGGTCGTTCGCGGCCGACTGGATGCCGTAGTTGTTCTGCGCCACCGTGTGCGCCCAGGCGTCCTTGCGCGCGTTCGTGCGTGCCGTCGCGGCGTCGACCTGGCCGAAGAAGTCGGTCTGATCGATGATGTCGGCCGCGGTGCCCTCGCTGACGTCGATGCCCCGGGCGGCGTAGGCCGCGCGCTGCGCGCTGGCGATCTGCCGCGCGCGGCGCTGCGCCAGCATGGCCTGGTCCTCGCCGCGCTTCAGGTCGTCCTGCGCCTGCATCTCGGCGACCTTGGCGTTGTTGTTGGCGATGGCCCGATTGGCCGTGGCCTGGTTGCGCGCGGCTTGCGCGCCCACCAGCGCGGACACGATCATCGTGCCGACGACGAAGTAGCTCATCAGTGCTCCAGGGCGGACGCGGGCCGCATGGCGTCGAGCAGGCGGAAGTCCTCGGTCACGGCGACGCGCTCGAACTCGTCGGGGTCCAGGCCGACCAGGTTGCTGTGCACGGTCGTGACCCAGGTGTCGGTGATTGCGGCCAGGGTGCGCTGCACGCCGGCCTTGCACTCCAGGGTGTGGTAGCCCTCGTAGTGCGTCAGGCCCGCCTGGTCGTAGACCCAGACGTCGCCCAGGATGAGCACCGCGTGGTCACGCAGGTGCAGCTTGCCGATGACCATGGAGCCGGCGCGCATGAACATCTCGCGCAGGTAGACCCCGCCGACGTTGAAGTGCCGGATCTCCGGGGTGGCCAGGGCTTCAGGGTGTGCCCGGGCCTGGGCCAGCAGGGCCTCGACCCGCTCGCGCATGTAGGTGCTGGTGTCCATCGGCGTGCATCTCGAAGCGGTGGAACATCTCGCCCCTCACGCCGAACGGCCCCGCAGGGTGGATGGTGAACCCCAGGCGGCGCAGCCAGCGGACGGCGACCACGTTGTCGGCGTGCACATAGTTCAGCAGGTGCTGAAACCCAGCCTCGAACGCCCCGTCAATGTAGCCCAGGGGGAGGCGCATAAGTGCCACGCGCTGCGCACGCATGGCCTCGGTGCCCAGCAGCCAGATGGCGCCGGTGGTGCTGAGCAGGCCGCCCAGCGGGGCGATGCCGAACATCGCGATCGGCTCACCGTCGAGCACGGCGGTGCGGGCGTGCACCGAGGCCTCCAGCCCCTGGCGCAGCGCCCCGTAGGGTGTCAGCCCGACGGCCGCGCACTCGACGATGTCGATGTCCCGCAGGTGCACGGCCAGGGTCCTCGCATCGGAGGCCGTGGCCGGGCGCAGGACGACGTCAGCCACCGAGCGTGACGTCCAGCGCGATGGCGGCCACGGTGAGCGGCAGCGGGCGGTCCTGGCGCACGCACATTGCGCCGTCGGTGCCCCAGGTGGGGTCGATGACCATGGCGGCCTCGAAGGTGCGCAGCGCCGGTGCGGAGCCGGGCGTGTCGGAGACCTGGCGCGCGGGGTACTCGCGCAGCTTCGCCGTCGTCGGCCCGGCCTTGATCAGCGCGCTGTCGACCACCCGCAGGAAGACCTTGTTCACGTTCTTCATCGTGCCCTGGCCGGCGGCCTGCGCGCCCTCGACGGCGAGCGGCAGCGTCTGCAGGTCGCTGACGTAGGGCAGGCCCACCTGCACCTTCTCCGCGGCGGTGGCCAGCGTGATGGCGCCGGCGGTGACCGTCTGCTCCGGCACGTCGGCGCCGTCGGCCAGGATCTGCACGGTCTTGCCTTCGAGGTGCCACAGGCCGCTGATCGTGGTGGCGGCCGCGCCGGCGTAGGTCAGCGCGCTGTCGACGAAGATGGCGTCCTCCTGGTCCGTGAAGTAGCGCGTCCTCAGCCGCTCGATGTAGCGCACCGCCCGGCCGTTGATCGTGCGCTTGACGATGGCGTAGAGCACGTCCTCGCCGGCCTCGGGGATGGTGGCCACCGACTCGAAGGTGCCGTCGGTGGTGTGCCGGTGCCAGCCATAGACCTGCTGGTCGGGCACGTAGGTCATGGCCAGCAGCGCGCCGTCGGAGCGCACTGCCCACAGCACGGCCTCGGGCGCGCGGGTGAACGCGAGCTCGGAGATCGTGTAGCCGTTGAACAGGTGCGTGGCCAGCAGGCTGACGTCCTGGCTGCGGTAGTAGCCCGTGCCGTTGGGGTCGTAGCTGAGCTCGCGCACGCGCGACCCCTGGTACTGCACGTAGAGCGCCGACTGCGGCGTCAGCACGGGCTGGGCCTCGGCCGCGCCGCTGAAGCCCTGGGGCTTGATGCTGATGGACGTGGGCGTGACCGCGGAGTCCGCCGTCGAGTAGATGCGGAACTCGCCACCCACCGTCAGCGCGATCATGTCGGCCAGCGGGATCAGGTGGCGGATGGCGTTCTGCTGCGTGGCCGCGATGCGGAACTCCATGCCGTCATCGTCGCGCGAGGGGATCGAGCTGGTGAGGTTCGAGAGCGTGCCGTTGCGCGTGGCCCAGACCGTCTGCGGCTTGTCGAGCGTGCCCGCGAACCAGCGGCGGCGCTCGTAGTGCGCCGCGGTTGACGGGTAGGCCCCGGCCGCGCCGTTCAGCGTCAGGTTGGCCTCGGGCGGGCTGAGCGTGGTGTCGGCGACGATGTTGTCGTCGACGAGCGAGAGGCCCGTGGTCTGGCCGATGAAGCCGTAGATGCCGCCGCGCAGCTTGTAGACGTAGTAGCGCGACGCGCCGGTGGCGGCCGACCAGGTGATCGTGTTGAAGTTGCCGGCCAGGCTCAGGTTGTTGCTGCAGCTGGAGCTGCTCGACGCGAGCGACTCGGTCACCAGGTCGGAGGCCACCGACGTCACGACGTAGGTCTGCGTCGTGAGGTTCGTGGCCACCGCCACCGTGGCCGTGGCCGTCACGCCCGTGGGCGCCGCCAGCGTGGGCGTGAAGCTCACGGTGCTGAACGACCAGGACGTCGCGCCGGCGCGGCTGAGCTCCTGGGCCGACGCCACGGTGGTCGTCAGGGTCAGCACGTCGCTGTCCTGCGCGTGCGTGAGGCCCAGCACCTGGTCCGCAGTGAACGGGCTGACCAGGGTGTAGACCCGGGCCGCGGTGGTGCCACTGGGCACGGTGGCCGCGCCCCAGAGGTCCTTCGTGGTGAAGTGGTTCGCGTCGGTGACCGTGATGCGGTGGAAGCGCGTGCCGATGAACACATCGTCGCCGGTCGACCAGCCGTGGCCCGCCACCCGGACGGTGCTGCCGACGATGCTGACGATGGCCTTGGCCGTCTCCAGCAGCGTGCCATCGCCGTCGTGGAAGCGCACGTAGAGGTCGCCGAACTCCAGGATGATGGCCTGCAGCGCGCTGAACACGAACGGGATCAGTCGGCTGCGCTTCGTCGAGTCCTTCGTCTCGTTGACGAAGAAGAACCCGGCGCGCCGGGCCGCGGGCCCGTGCGGCAGCACCATGAAGTTCAGCGCCGTGGCCAGGCCCGTCTGGAACTTCGGAAGGTCCAGGCGCCCGTACAGCTCGGGCGTGATCTCGCCGCCCGCGAACGATCGGAGAAGCGTCTTCATCGCGAGCGGATGTGTTGAGGTAGATGGTCGCCGCGTTCGGCGCTGCCGTTGGCGTCGTCCATGGCCGCGCTGGCGCGCTGGCGTGCCGCCATGCTGAGCAGCGACGTGGCCGTCTTGCGGCCCTCGTCACCCTTGATGATCGGCCCGGCCAGCATGGCGCCCAGGCGCATGGCCAGGTAGAGGCAGAACTGCTCGGTGAACTTGGTGGTGTCGGTGACGTCGCGCGTGTAGAGCAGCACGGCCTCGGGCTCGTTGGTGAGCAGCACGCCGTCCTCGACCTCGAAGTCGGCCGTGCCGCGCTCGGTCCAGAAGTTGAGCTCGTCGACGGTCAGGAAGGTGCCCCAGGGCCAGACCAGGAAGTCGACCAGGGCGGTCTGCTGCAGCACGCGCTTGGGGCTCAGGCAGTCGGCCGGCAGCGCGTAGGCGTAGGCCCACACCGTGCTCGGGTTGGTCACCGTGGCCAGGGCTGCGCGCGTCTTGCTCCAGGTGAAGGTGCCCTCCTCCAGCGCTGTCTTGCGGACGATGGGGTAGAAGCGCGCGCACAGGCCGGCCTCGACGCTGCCGTCAGGAGGCGTGATCGAGGTGATCGTGGCGTCCGCGCCGATGAGGCTCAGCCCGATGTTGCAGATGTCGGCGACCGAGGACATGGGATCTCCTATGTGCGCCGGCGCAGCAGCACCGGGCGCGGGGTGGTATCGGCCGGCGGCGTGCCGGCATCCGCATCTTCCACCAGGTCCAAGGGTTGCACACTTTCGGCGAGAGATGCGCCCATGTCGAGCGCCCCGCCGACCGCGTCAGCGGGCGCCACAGCCTCCGAAAGCAGGGAGGTGAAGGCCTGGGTAGCGTCGGCCAGGTCGGTGGGCGCCACGGGCTCGCTGAGCGCTGCGGCGAAAGCCTGCGTGGCGTCGACCTGGTCGGCGGGCGCCACGCTCTCGGCCAGGGCGTCGGTGTAGATCGAGCCGCCCGTCGCGGCGTCGGCCGGCGTCACGCTCTCGACCAGTGCGCTGGCCATGGTCTGCACGGAGCTGACCGCGTCGCCGGCGGCCGCCGACTCGGCCAGACTGGCCAGGAAGGTCTGGGCCGCGGTCAGTGCGTCGGCCGCCGCGACGCTATCGGCCAGGCTTGCCAGGAAGGTCTGGGCTGCGGTCAGCGCATCGGCCGCTGCGATGCTCTCGGTCAGGGTGTCGTTGTAGGTGGTGCCGCCTCCGCCGCCCGACGTGGCAGACGGATCGCGCAGCCACACATCGGCGCCCGCAGGCACCGTGGTAGACCACAGGATGACGTCGTTGCCGGCCATGGCGCGGCCGGATCAAGCCGGCGTGAAGAACAGTGTGTTGACCGAAGTCCCGGCCACGTCAGGCGAGCCGGGCTTGTATGCGACCAAGTAGAAAAAGCCCGCGTTGTTGCCAAGCGAGAAACTGAAGTTGCCCGACCCGTCAGAGGTGGTAATCCCAACCTCGATGTCCGTCGCAGCCTCGAAGCACTTCACCACGCACGAACCCAGCGCCGAACCGGTTGAGTCGCGCGTGACGCCCGACAGGCTGAAAGCGGCGTAGCACTTGGGCGAGCGCATGGCGATGGTCCGCGCCTGCGCCGAGATGGGGTAGACGCCACCAATGCGCTTTTTCAGCGCCATCGCTGGCCGCCGTCCGCATGTGTTGGCGAGCGGCATCAGAACCCCTCAAACCCGTAGACCGCCATCCATGTGCCGGCGTTGAGGTTGGCCCCGCCGCCGTCCAACGTGATGCGGGTGATCTGCGCCGTGTTGGTCCACACGCCCGCGCCGCTGGTGATGCTTGGTGCGGTGGCTGCGGACTCGCTCAGGTCGCTGGACTGATAGACGATGGCATGTGGGTTGCCGCTGATGTTGCTGATGCTGAACTCGATCAACCCGCGTGCGCCGGTCGTCGCTGTCTGGCTCACCTTGATGCCGGCCGCGGTGGCGGCGATGGCAGAGGTCGGCACGGCAAGGTCCGTGCTCACCTTGTAGGCGTAGGCCGTGGTGCCGGTGTCGCCGTTGAATTGAAGCTGCGCGATGGCCGACGCTGAATAGCCAGAAATGCGCACGAACACGCGCAGCATGGGCGTCGCGTCGAAGCTTCCCAGCGTCAGCGAGGACGCGGCCCCGGCCAGCGTGCCCTGCGCCAAAAGGCGGACTTGGGAATAGCCGGCCATGATCAGTTCAGCGTTTCGACTGCGAACTGATGCAGCAGGATCGAATTCGACGCACTGGCGACAGACCACGTGCCGAACAGGTCCAGCGTCAAAGCCGCCGTGCCGTCGAAGCCGGTTCCGACTGCTGGGGCAGACTGCGGCAGCAGGATGACCTTCGCTTCGCCTGCTACCGTTGTCGCGCCGGCCGCTTCTGATGTGAACCGGCCTTGATGCATGAGCGTTGCGGCAGTGCCTGAGCCCACAGTGCGGCACGTCAACAGCCACTCAAGATCCCACGCCACATTGGTCTTTGCCGTGGTCGAAAGCGTCATGGCGCCTCCGTTGGCAACCACCGTGGCACCAAGGCGGAGATCCAGTGTCAGCGTGCCGGGCGTGGTCACGACCGTGCTAATGCGGCCCGCTGCGCGCACGCGCAACGCACGCCCCACATACCACCAGTTCGCGGGGATGCTGTATTTCGCCGCGCTGGCGCCGGTGCCGGTGCCGCCAAGCAGGCTGGTCGCGGTGGTGCTGTTGGTGAGCGCTACGCCGTCCGTCGCTGCCGGTACGCCGATTGCCTCTACCCAGGTTTGCATGCCCATGCTGTGGTCCTCAGGTCGCGCTGACGGTCAGCGTCACGTTGAGCGTGTCGCCGCTCAGGACCGAGCGCGACGCCGCGAAGTCGCCCGCGCTGTAGAGCGTGCCGCTGGTGCCGGTGTTGACGCTGGCCGTGAAGGCGCCGGCCACGGTGGCGCTGGCGTTGATGGTGTAGCTCACCGCGGTGGCCGTGTTGCTGCCGCCCGAGGTGGTGCCGAAGGTGATGGCCGGCCGGTTGCCGGCGTAGGGCGTGACCTCGGCCCAGCCGGCGTGACTGGCCAGGGTGTCACCCACTGCCGCGCTGCCCGTGCCCTTGAGGCCCAGGAACCAGGCCGCGGTGTAGGCCGAGCCCTTGAAATACTTGTCGATCAGGTCGGTCTTGCCGGCCGTCGTGACAAGGTTGTCGAAGCCGTCACGCCAGCGCTCGACGCCATCCGCACCGATGCAGACGACCTCGTAGCGGAAGCGCGGCGCGGGCGTGGCGACCTTGCCCAGCACGTCAGACCCCCAGCTTGGCGGCCAGTGCGGACAGGGCCTTCTCGGCCTTGGTGATGCGCTCTTCGGCGGCGGCGGCACGGGCCTCGGCGTCGGTCGCCCGGGCTTCGGCGGCGGTGGCGCGCTCCTCGGCCTCGGCGACAGCGGCGCGCGCCGCGTCGGTGACGCTCTGCGCCTCGGCCTGCGCGCCGGCGAGCAGCACCTGCGCGTCGTCGGCGGCCTTGGCCAGCACGCTGGCAGCCTGGCCGTGCGCCGCCTGGGCGGCAGCCTGGGCGCTGGCGATCTCGCCTTGGGCGGCAGCCAGGGCCTGCGCGAGCCGCTCGCGCTCGGCGGCCTCGTCCTGGCGCATCTGGTCGACGCGGGCCTTGCCCTCGCTCAGCGCTTGCTCCAGGCTGCCGATGTCGGCCAGGGCCTGAGCGACCGCTTGGATGCCGGCGAACTGCGCGATGAGGCGCTGGGCCTGTTCGGCGGCCAGGTGCAGATCAGTAGGCATTGCCGGTCCTCCGGGCGCACATGATGGCGGTCAGCGAGGTCGTGCCGTCGCCGCCCGTGACGCGCGGGCGGATGGCCAGCACGTTCTCCAGGACAGCGCGGCCGCCGGCCGCAGTGAAGCTGATGGCCGTCGAGCTCGGGTCCTTCAGCGGGAACCAGTTGGTGCCGCCGTCGAGCGAGCCCTCGAAGATGATGGTGCCGCCAACGCCGAACGTGCCGAGCACCTGCACCGTGCGGTCGCCCGCGCCGGTATAGAGCGCGGGCGAGCCGTCGTCACCGTTGAGCAGCCCGGTCCAGGTGTGGACCTTGTTGTCGATGAAGGCGTCCTGCAGAGTGCTGGTGCGCGTTGCCATGGTGGCTCCAGTTGGGCGAAAGGCCGCGCGTGGCGGCCTTTCCGGGTGGCGTCAGCGGGGGTCAGGCGAGAGCTTCGCCTTGCTCCTTGGCCAGCGCGCCGACGGTGGTGGGCCGGCCCGTGCCTTCGGCCTTGGCCTTGGCCTTGGGGGCGTCGGCCAGCGGCTCGAACCAGGAGCCCGTGCTGCCCTTGGGCATCTCGAACTCCTCGCCAGGGTCGCGGACCTTGGTGCCGTCGTAGCCGGTCTTCGTTGCGATGACGCGCATGGGTCAGGCCTCCTTAGGCGTCGACGGTGAAGCCACCCGGGTAGGCGACGTTCAGGCCGGGCTCGAAGGCCAGGAAGGCGAAGACGGTGCCCTGCGTCGGGTTGGCGCCGGTCACCGTGTAGCGCATGCCGAGGTAGCGCTCGTAGGTGGCGCCCACCGGCAGCGGGATGCGGGCAAGCACCGCGCCGGCGGTCAGCGAGGCCAGGGGGATCGCGCCCAGGCTGGCGTGCAGGGTGGCCGACGTGGCCAGGTTGGCCGTGCTGTCGGACTCCAGCGTGATGGTCAGCGAGGTCAGCGTGTTGAAGGCCTGGCCGACCTGGACGATCAGGTAGACGAGCAGACCCGTCGTACCGAGATCGGCCAGGGTCGGGCCGCCGGCCTTGCTGCCAGCGCGCGTGTCGATCACGTTGGTGCTGATCGCGGTCGCGGTGATGGCCTGGCCGCTGCGCGTGCCGTCCGCGGCGATGGCGCCGGAGAAGGCGCTCTGGGTGTCGTAGATCATGGAGTGCTCCTGCTGATCCTTGGGTTGGGCTTAGACGACGCGCGCCTCGGTGGTCAGGATGCTGTCCACCGTGCGCACCGGGACGCCCAGGAAGCGCAGCTCGGGCACCGACACCGTGACGCCGCCGAACTGGCGCAGGGCCTCGGTGACGCTCAGCGCGTTCTGGCTCTTGTTCAGAGCCTGGATGCTGAGCATCTCCTTCACCGTGCGGTTCGCGTAGAACGCGTACTGCGCGTTGGCCACGGCGTTGGGCACGCGGGCCATGGCGCGGACCATCAGCTTGATGAGGTCCGCGGCCGAGGATTCGGCCACCAGGTTGGACACGTCGATGTTGCAGACGCGCACGACGGAGCGCCAGTCGCGGACATGCAGGCCGCACTGCCACTGCCACCAGTCGGCCAGGGCACGGAAGCGGTTCTGGTTGGCATCGAACGCGTCGATCTCGCCCAGGTCCTTGTGCTGCAGGCCCGCCGTCGACCCCTTGGGGTAGATGCCGTGCACGGTCTGCTTGCTCCAGCCCACCAGCCAGATGCTGGTGTTGTCCGAGCCGGTGCCGCCACCGTCGATGACGTTGGCCGCCGTGGCCGCCGTGGCCGTGCTCACCGAACCGAAGCGCGGCGCCAGGCCGTTGAACTGCTCGGGGTTGGTGGACATGTTGCCGTAGATGAGCGCGGTGGCCATCTGCTGGTTCATGCCCTCGACGATGCCGCTGGCCTCGCTCAGGCGGAACGCGCTGGCGTTGCCGTTGAGGTTGGCCTCGTTGGCGTCGACCTCGGAGCGGTTCTCCAGGATCGCGCAGCTGTCGGTGACCTGCGCGCGCTGGGTCTTGGCCGGGGGCACGCCCTGGTAGAACGAGCGCCAGACGGCGTTCGGGATGCCCGTGCGCACGCTGGCCTTGTGGCCCGTGGGCAGGTTGCCCTCGAACCAGGGCATGTCGAGCAGGATCTCGTTGGACTGCGTCAGCAGTTCCGCGACGTCGGCGACGGTGCCGTCCGGGGCCATCGACTGCGCGATGTCCAGGAGGGTGACCTTGCCGGAGGTGCCAAGGGTTGCCATGGTGAGCGTCCTTTACGCTTGTGATGTGGCGGTGGTCGGGTACATCCGGGAAGCCCGATCGCCGGCCGCATTGGCCGCCGGGCGTCCCGCGACGAACCGGTCGTCGCTGAGCGCTTTGCCGATGGTGTAGGCCCACTTGACGACCGCGGGGTGGTTGCCCAGCCCACTGGCCTCCAGGAAGGTCTTCAGCTCGGGCGGCCCGAGATCGACGGCCTTGCGCGCCACCGCCAGGGTCTGGTCCAGCTTGTCGCCGCCCAGTTCCTTGTCGTTGCGCACCGACTCGGCCCATTCCGCCACGCGTGCCTTGTGCGCTTCGACCCGGGCCGTTTCGCGTTTCACCGCGAGGTCCACGATCTTCTGCGCCCGCTCGCTTGCGGTCAGCGCCTTGTCACCGACGATCGCCTTGAACTCGTCGGCCGAGGCCTGGTCGAGCTCAACACCACCGGGGAGCTTCAGCTCGAAGGTGACATCCGGCTCCGCGGTCGTGGCCGACGTGGTGTCGACCTGGCCTTGGAGCTGGCTGGCGCCTTCGCCATCAGCTTGCTGCGTCGCGCCGCCTTCGGGGGTCCCTGCGGTGGCTGCGTCCAGCGGATCACTCATTCGCATGCTCCTTCAACAGCACCAGGTAGGCCTCCGGTGCGAACTCCATCACCTTGGCCAGCAACCGCTGGCCAGCGTTGAGCTGGCCGCAGTTGAAGGCGGTGACAGAGCCCGAGTGGTTGAACGGGTTGCGGTACACGCCCGCATCCGCCAGCCACTGCCTCACCAGGCGTCGGCCCTGCTTGTGCCCCATCAGCCACTTGTAGTCGTCGAGCTCCTGAAGGCGTTGGCGCTGGGCTTCCTGCTCTTCGAGCTGGGCCTCTGCTTCATTGCCGATCAGGTCCGTAGGATCACGCATGGCTGGAACGCGTTGAATTCTGCGAGTGGTTTTCGGGCATAAGCGCCATCAGCCGCCGAGCAGCGTCGGCGCGCCCGCCAGGGCGCCGTCGGCCACGCCACGTCCGCCGGTCAGCAACGAGCCGCCTTGCGTGCCCTGCCGCGCGCGGTTGCGCCGCGTCAGCAGCGTGGTGTCGGCCTCGTAGGCCGACTGCATCGGCGGGGGCGGCCCGGGGATCTTGGGTGCATGCTGGCGGATCTCGATCGGGTCCAGGCGCTCCTCGTCGCCGGTCGCAGCGTAGGAGCCCAGGGGGTCCGCCCGGCTCGTGACCTTGCCGAACATGGTCTGGTTGTCGAACAGGTGGTCCGAGCCGATCGTGTTGGAGACGCTGCGCGTTTGCGCGGTGCACATGCTCAGCTCCGGTACATGCGGTCGGCCATGGGCCTGGCGGCCGGGGCACCCAGATCCATGTCGGTGATCTGCAGGCCCACCGAGCGCTCCAGGCTGCCGCCGTCCTCGGCGTCGGGCTTGGCCTCTTCGTACTGGCTCACGCTCGTGACCGTGGCGCGCGCGACGAAGGTGATCGTGGCGCCGATGGCGGGCATCGGCATGCCCAGCTTCTTCAGCGTTTCGTCGCAGAGGTTGATGCACAGCCCGTAGGGGTAGGCCGGCTCCTCGTAGCTCGGCGCCACCATGGTGCTGGTCTCCTTCTCCTTCGGGTCGTTCTTCAGGTTGACCAGGGCCATGTCAGCTCCTCACGTCTTGGGGGGATGGCGTGCCGTAGCCGGTGAACCGGTTGAGCACGTCCTGCACGTTGCCGCCGTCGGTCGCGCCCAGAGTCTGCGCCGTCTTGGCGAGCTCCGGCACGGCCGCGCCGAGCTGGGCCATCTGCTGCGCCTTGGCGCGCTGCTCGCGCAGCGCCTGCGCCTGGTCGGTCGGGATCACCAGCTTGGGATCCGTGCCGTAGAGGTCGGCGTAGCTGTCGATGACCGCGTCGATGTCGATCTTGTCGCGCGCCTCGGGGAAGATTGCGCTCACCGAGCCGATGGTGCCCAGCAGCCGGTCGGTGCTCTGCGCCTGCACCGCGCGCTGCGCTTGCGCCAGCGTGCTGATGAACTCGATGTCCAGGCGCATGCCCGGCTGCAGCTCGCGCGGCGGCTCGGGCAGGATGCCGGCCTTGGCCGCGCGCTCGAACGCGTTGTCGACCAGGGGCGTGAGCTCTTCGTGATGCAGGCGCTCCAGCACCGGGCCGAGCATCAGCATCTTCTCCTCGTGCTTCTCGGCGATCTCGGACGCGGTCACGCCCGAGCGCTGGTCGTTGGCGACCATGAGGAAGAGGTCGGCGTAGAACGCAGCGCGGATGCGCTGGCGCACCTCGGCGATGTCCTCGCGCAGGTCGCCCAGCTGCAGCGGCACCTCGAACGCGTTGCGGATGCCGCCGGTCGGGCTGCTCGCGTCGACGAACATGACGCCGCCCGGCAGCCGCGAGCGGGCCGAGTCCTTGTAGGCTGTCGGCACCTGGATGGGTGGGTTCGACTGGTAGTCGATCGCCTGGGCCTTGCGCAGCTGCTCCTGCTGCAGCTGCTTCACGTCGCCCACCGCGTCGGCGCCAGGGCCCGTGCCGTAGACGTCCTGGCCCTCGACCTCCCAGCGTGGCGTCAGCGCGGGGAAGCGGTCGTAGCCCGACTCGCGCAGGAAGGTGTCGCGGTTGTTGCCCGCCTCGATGTAGCGCGAGGCCCAGCGCTTGTGGCGCGAGTCCATGAGCCGGGGGTCGCGGTCACGGTTGGGCTCGACCAGGTGCACGATGGGCACCAGGGCGTTGTAGCGGTGGCCGTCGTAGAGGTTGCGCACCGTCTGGCTCACCGCGTCGCGGCCGAACTCCTCGACCACCTGGGCCGCGGTCTGCTGCATCTCGCGCGCCAGTGAGACCACGCGGCCACGCCCGTCGGTGTCGAGCGCGTACTCGCCGACGACCAGCGGGTAGCAGTGCTGCACGTTGTCGAAGTCGTCTTCGATAAAGCACGCCCAGTTGCCGAAGTAGCCGAGCTGGGAGTAGCCCTGGTGCAGGGCGTTGTACGTGTTGGACTTCGCGAACACGGACAGCAGCACCTCGCGGCAGTCGTGCAGCCACTGCTTCACGGGGCCGTACTGCATGAGGTCACGATCGGCCAGCGCCAGGCGGAACCAGGGCCTGGCCGGGCTGGTCATGCCCGACATCATGCCGCTGGCCAGCGTGCGGCCCGCGATCAGCACGGCGTTGTCCAGGATGGCCTGGGTGCGCTTGTTGCCGTTGTTGCGGTCGCTGGGCATGAAGCGCGCCGAGCGTGGGCGCATGAACTCGGCGATCTCTCGCCAGGCGGGCAGCCAGCTGGCGCGCTCGGTGAAGAGCTGCTCCTTGCGCTGCAGCGCCAGGCGGGCGGGCGACAGCCCCGTGCCGTCAGCCACGCGCCACGCCGCCCAGCAGGGTCGGCGCTCCGGTCACCAGGGCGTTGCGGGCCACGCCCGAGGGGCCGGTCAGCAGCGAGCCGCCGGCCACCTGGGAGGCGGTGTCACGCCGCTTGAGCAGCGAGGCCGTCGGCGCCTTGACCTCCTGGGGAGGCGGCGGGGGCGGCGGGATGTTCGGCGAGGACGTGCACATGGCGCTGCGCAGTGTGCAGCGCGCTGCACGCGATAAGCGCCACGCTCAGGCGTAGGGGTTGTGGCCCAGGGCCTCGAATGGGTCGTAGGCCATGGTCTCCTGCCTGGCCGACGCCGCGCGCAGGGCCGAGATTTTGGGCACGTCGATGTTGGCCAGGATCACCGCGGTGGCCCGGTCGGGTGAGTGCCCGATGCGCTTGATGATCTCCTCGCGCGCCTCGACGCGGATGGTCATGCCGCTCAGCGCCCACCGCGGCGCGCAGAGCTCGCGCAGCAGCTTAGGGTCGGGCGGCAGGCAGACGCCGGTGTCGTTGGCCGGGTCGAGCGTCTCGCGCATGCGCCACCAGAGCTCGGAGCGCAGGTTGAAGAACCCCAGCCGGCCCGACTTGTCGCGCCCCTGGCTGCCCTCGGCTACGTTGATGCCCAGGGTCTGCACACCCATGCTGTTGAGCACGTCGTAGGGCGAGGCGCCCACACCGATCACGTCGATCAGCACCGGCGCGCTGTCCTTGCGCTCGGCGATGACCAGGCCGGCCACGCGCGGGCCGTCGGGCGTCTCGGTGCCCGGGTGCTCCTTGAGCTGGTCGAACCACTTGTCGGTGCCGCCCTCGACCTTGTGCCGGTTGGCGATGGTGGTGGAGTCGCGGCCACCGCGGGCCACGTCCACGCCCTGTGCCAGCATCTCGCCCTTGGGTGACCGCGGCTTCCACCTGGCCTGGGCCGCCTCGACCCACGCGGTGGGGATGACCTGCCAGGGGTCGTCCTGCATGCCGGCCTCGAAGTCGCCGTGCAGCATCTGCGAGCGCAGCGGCTCGGGCAAGGCTTGCAGCGTGGTCATGTAGTTGGTCCCCATCAGGTACGGGTTGTCGGCGATGCGGCTCGGAATGAACGTGCGCGACTGCGGGGTGATCAGCTCACCCTTGTGGGTGAACGGCTCAGCGCTGTCGACCCACCGCTCCTCGCCGTCGACCATGGCCACGAAGCGCAGCTCGCCCGGCCTGGCCGGGTAGCCGGGGTGCTTCTTGTCGAGCCACGGGCCGAAGAACTGCACGATCCACCGGCCCTCGGCCGAGGTCGGCGGGTTGAAGGTCATCAGCGTTTGCGTGCGCTGGGTCGGGTCGGTCGTGCGCACCCAGCCCATGAGGAAGCGCACCTGGCTCTCCAGGAAGTTGGCGGCCTCGTCGATGAGCAGCAGGTCCTTGGGGCGGCCCTGGAACTTGCGCTCGTCGCCCAGGTTGGGCACCGAGCCGAACTCGATGAGCCTGCAGCCGCCCCACGGGTTGCGCCACACCGGCGGCTTGCCGCCCAGGCCGTCGCGGTGGCCGAGCAGCTGCTCGATGCGGTCGATGATGCCGCCGAGCTCGGTGCCCTCGCGGCGGAAGCACTGCACGACCTGGTGCTGGGTCAGGGCCTTGCCGACGGCCAGGTCGGTCTTGCCGCCCCCGGCCGAGCCCCCGAAGCCGATCACGTCGGCGGTGGACTCGTAGGCCAGGGTCTGCGGCCCGGGCAGCGGGCGCCAGATCGTGGCCTGCAGGTCCAGGTCGACCAGGGTGTCGAGCTCAGCGAGTTCGGCGGGCGTCAGGTAGGCCCTGAGCTCGCGGATCTCGGCAGGCGTCACGCCAGCGACTCTGGGTCGATCGCCGCTGCCTCACGGCGGGCCCTGGCGGCCTCCAGGATCGCCGCAACGCGGGCCTCCCTGGCGCTGGCGTCGGCGACCTGCATCGGCGCGCCCCCAGGGCCCGAGACCTCGGTGGCGCTGGTGCGGTAGCTGCTGCGCCTGGCGGCCAGCACGCGGCCCAGCAGGGCGTCGCTGTAGGTGCGCTCCAGCAGCGGCACAGGCTGGCCCTGGTCGTCCAGTTGCACCACGTAGTGCTCGTTGCCCTCGGCGTCCACCTCGCGCCGGGTGAGGTAGACGACGCGCCCCTGGTGCACCACCGGCTTCGTGAAGCCCTCGACGCCGCGCCGAAAGGCCTCCTGCTCGGCGCGGTCGATGCCGGCCTCCATGGCCTCGTCGTAGGCCTCGGCGAACTCCTTGTCCGTCTGCCGTCGGCGGAAGACGGTGCTGCGCTCGACCATGGCCAGGTCGCAGGCGCGCTGGATCACCGGGCACTCGCGCAAGGAGGCCAGAAAGGCTGGGCGCCAGTCGGTGGGTGGGTAGTGCGTGGGCATGACAGCCGCGAGTTTAACGGCGCGGCGCACGCCAGCGGGTGGCAACCTGGCCGCGCCGCTCTCCGGACAGGATGCCCCGGATCAGCCGCCGACTGCAGTTGAAGCGCTTGGCCAGCGCTGCCTGCGTCCAGCCTTGGGCTGCCAGTGCGTGGATCTCGTCGACCTGCGCATCGCTCAACTTTGCGCGGTGATGGCTGTCGCCGATGGCATAGCCCTTGTCATTGCATGCGATGTATTGCACGTTCAGCTCCTCAGGACACATTTGCACCGCACGAGGGGGTGCGTTTAGCATATAGGCCCGTTAACACCCCAAGCGCAAAGCGAAAATGCCAAACACCACTGTCCTCATCGATGGCCGTCGGTACACCTACCTCGGCCTGATCGATCACACCTGTCGCGACGGCAGGCCCACGAAGCTCCACGCCTGGTCCGTGGCGTGCGGGCACCCCGGCTGTCTGCAGGCAAAGGCGTTCAGGGTTGCGGCCCTCAACGCCTCCGGCTCGCTCACGGATCCGATGGACCCTCAGCGCCAATACGCCGATTGGTTCAAGCGCGCCTGGTTCTGCCGGCCGACGCACCAACCAGAGGAGGTACAGGAGGCGAAGCGCCAGCGAAAGCGGGAGGTCAAGGCCGCCGCCCGCAAGCGCTACCGCGAACGCCGGCGGGTGAAAGCCATCCTGGCGGGGAAGGCCGTTACCGCGGGAGGGCGGCCCTGCAAGTTGACCGACGCCCAGGTGGCCAGCATGCGCGTCCTCGCCAGGGGGTTGCTGCTCGTGGCTGGAAGCATGACCGAGGTCTACCAGGAGGTCGGCGAGGCTTTCGGCACAAAGCCGAGTGTCGTGCGGGAGATCCTTGCCGGCCGGCGCCGTGTTGCTCCAGGAGATACCCCAGAACCCCTCCGGTGGCGCCGATAGCTCAACGCATACCCCCTGCTCCAGGAGTGCACATGACCCGGGGTAAAAACCCCTTAGTAGGGGGTTTTTCACCCCGGGGATCAAGTGCACTTCGCCCTGGGCTTGCAACGTGCAACGTTGACTGCACGTTGCACCGCGTTGCACCGCGTTGCAGCTATTTTTTGCATGCTCGTGGTCGAAACGTGCCTGTTTTTTAGGCACAACGCCCCTCCTCCTGCGCGACCCGGCCAAGTTACCTCCCGGGGGTATCGGGCCAAAAACGCGCTGCAACGCGCTGCAACGCGTGCAGAAAATCGCGCGTTGCACGCTCATGCACGCAGCTCCCTGCTGAAATTCGCGCGTTCATAGCGGCGACGCCTGCAGTTCTCGCTCGGCGTCACCAGCTCCAGGTGGTCCGGGTTGATGCACGACGGCTGCCAGCAGAGGTGATCGAGCTCCAGCCCGGCCAGCTGGAGGGCCTCGTAGGCCTCCATCAGCCCGCAGGCCAGGGCCTGGGCGTCGGTGGCCAGCCACGCCAGAATGTGAGCCATGAAGCGGCGCGCCTGGCCCAGGTGCGGCACCCACACCGTCAGCCTGGCGTAGCCCCCGGCGTCGGCCTTGCCCTTCCAAAGCCAACAAGCCTGCGCGTTGGCAGGCTCGTGGGTGTTGGCGACGAGGCGCTGGAGCATCGTCTCGTAGGCCATCAATCGGGGTTCATGAGGTTGAACACCAGCCAGGCCAGGCCCAGGGCCACGGGGGCGGCCAGGGCGGCGCAGACCAGGAGCAGGATCACAGGCCACCGCCTTTCGTGGCGGCCCGGCGCAGCTCATAGGGCCGGTCACACCCGCCACGCGCCATCGGAGCGGGGGCGGCTTCCATCGCTCACAGCTCGCCCCCATCGCTCAAGTCGTCCGCCGTCAGCTTGCACTCGCGCGTGCGGCCGACGATGCGGAAGTAGCCCGACAGGTTGACGTGTTTGTCGGCCCATTGCCGCACCAGCGTGAGAAGTTCTTCCTTGGCTTCAGCGCCGGCGATGGAGAAGTTGCTGTCAGCGGTCTCGCCGACGACCCGGTATAGGTCGTCGTCCAGGAGATCGAGTATTTGCCCGATGAAGTTCTCGTGAACGAGCGCCGAGTTGGTCATCGGCTCGCAGTCAGCGACGTAATACGTGTCGCCGACCTTCGGTTCGTCCATGGCGTCGATGACGCTACCAATATCGGAATGGACGAAGTCCTCGTCGTTGGTGCTGTAGTAGTGGATGCTCATGCCGCACCGCCTTCACTGCCTGCCGCCTTCGGCGGGTGAATCGTCACGTTGCGCTGCATGCCGCCATCCAGCGTGATGGGGAGCGTCGCGTCCACGCCTTTACGCCTGCACAGCTCGACGGTCAGGCCGACAAGGGCACCTGTCAGAACCGACAAGACATCCCCGACTTCCTCCTCGTCTAGTGCCGCCTCTATTGCCTCGCCGAGTCTTTCCAGCGCACTCATGCCGCACCGCCTTCCTTGGCGGTGGCCTCGATGGACCTGAACAGCCGCAATGCCTTTGGCGTCAATTCCGACACGCCAAGCGGGCCTGAATCCCTGATGACGCGAAGCACGTCACCGAAGCCTTCCCGCATCACGATCTGCAGCAAGACAGCCTCCGACAGCGGCGCCCGCGCTGCGGCGGGTGGATGCAGAAGCGCGTTCGTCAGCTTGTCGATCCCATCGCAGAATGCGCGCCCATCGCCGCCAGCCGCGAGGATCTTCTCGGAGATTTCTGCCGCAGCGGCCCAGAAGCGATCCTCAGACGACATGGGTAGTGCATGGAGCTTCTGGGTCACCTCACCGTCCCCGTCCCCGTCACAGACAGGGCAGTCCTCTGCCTGCTCATAGGTGTCCGGTCCGCGACCATGCATCACCATCACGCTGCCAGAGCCAGCGCAGTATTCGCAGTCGGCTGGCTCTGCCGGAGCCCGCGCTGCACCCTGCGCCACCGGAGCGGGGGCGTTCTTCTCATTCGTGCTCATGCTTGCTCTCCTCGTGCTCGATCAGCAGGTCCAGGAAGTGGCGCGCCTTCTTCAAGTCCTCGACGCCACCCTTGCCGCGCCAGCGGCTGACGTACTTCACCACGCAGCCCTCGATGAACGGCAAGGCGTTGGCCAGGATGTACTGCACCGGCTGGATGGCCATGTCCTTGTAGTGGGCGCCGCCGACCTGGCGGTCGATGGCAGGTTTGATGGCGGGTTTGATGGCGGGTTTGATCGCGTCCATGTTTCACTCCTAGGTTGTGAGGCGCCGGCGGACGGTGTCCCCGCTGACGCCATAGAGCGCGCAAAGCTGCGCGATGGTCCACCCGTCGGCGCGCCGGCGGCGCAGGGCCGCCTGGCCTTCGGGGGTGTTCAGTACGTGGAACGGCATCTGGCCCTGGGTCAGCTGGGTGACGCAGTAGCTGTGCGCCACCGCGCCGAGCCAGGCCCTGCGGCTGCCCGGGCTGATGTTGCCGGCCACGAGCGGGCCCTTCGTGATGTGCGATGGCCGCATCGCAAGCTCGACGAAGCGGTGCTCGTCGATGGGTGTGCGCATGGCGTTCTTCATAGCACGGTGATGCAGTTGTCGTCGCCCAGCCAGTAGGGCGCGTCGTCCCCCTGGCACAGGCTCTCCAGCGCGCGCTTGACGCGCTGCTTGCGGGTGTCGCGCTTGCCGTCTTCTGGCGCCGGCAGCCGCTTGACGCTCTCAGCCAGCACGGCGGCCGGCTCGATGCCTGAGGTCTGCGCCTGGGCCATCTCCTGGATGACCTCGTTGACGATGGTCTCGGTCGGCCCCAGCACGCGCAGCGTCCGTGCCGTCGGAAGGTCAGCCTCGGTGACCACGCAGCTCGTGACCTGGTCGCCGTCGGCGTCGATGCCGATGGGCACGACCTCCAGCCCGAAGCCCCAGGCCAGCGCGTCGTCGCCGTCCTTCATCTTCGTGACCCGCAGGCTGCGGCCGCCGGCCATCTTCAGGACTTCGAGCTCGGCGTCGGCCGCCGCGCGCAGGCCGCTCCAGCCGCGGGCGCCCTTGCTGGCATCCTTGCCGGAGTGGTGCACCAGGACCACCAGCGCGCCCGTGGCGCGGTGCAGGCCGGCGCAGTGGGCCAGGGCCTTGCCCATGTCCTCGCCGGCGTTCTCGTTGGCCCCCGGCGTGGTCTGGGCCAGGGTGTCGACGATGACCACGGCGGCCGGGCCGATGGCGCGGGCCAGCGCCAGCGCGTCGTCGCGCTGCAGCAGGTTGGGCTGGTCCGGGATCACGTCCAGCGGCACGTCGGCCAGGTCGACGCCGTGCACCTGGGCGTAGGCCTGGACGCGGTTGCGGAAGCCGCCCGCGCCCTCGGCGCAGACGTAGACCACCCGGCCCTGCCGCACACGCCGGCCGCGCCAGGCCTGGCCCTGGCAGATGGCCATGGCAATGTCCAGCACCACGAAGCTCTTGCCGCTGCCCGACTCACCGAACAGCACGCACAGGCCAGCCCGCGGCAGCACGCCCTTGACGATCCACTCGGGGCTGGGCCGCTGCACGAACTGGCCGGCCGGGATGGGTGTGAAGCGCGCGGACTTGCCCGCCGGTGCGGGCGCGGCCACCGCGGCCTCGAACTCGGCCGGGCCCGCCGGCGCGTGCAGATCGATCCCGGCGCCGTGCTCGTTGGCCAGGTGCACCAGGCTGCGGGCGGTGACCGTCGGGCCGGTGCCCTTGCCGAAGCTGGCCCAGCGCGCCAGCCCGTACTCGCGGGTGGTGTACTTGGGCGAGAGCTGGCTGAAGCTGTCCCAGGTCTCGAAGCCCTCGGCCGAGCCACCCGTCTCGTGGTGGATGGCCATGCCGACCATGAGCCAGCTGTCATAGTCCAGGTCGTCGGGCAGCGCGGCCAGGCAGTTGCCGAGCTGCTGCGGCGTCAGGCCCAGCGCGTCGAGGTTCTGCTCGCCGCTCTCGGCCAGTGCCTGCAGCTCGCGCTTGAAGCGACTGCGCACGAAGCCCATGACCTCGGCGCTGATCGGCGCGACCTCGCCGGCGTTGCCCAGCATCTCGACCACCGGCAGGACGTTGCCCGTGAAGGTCACGAAGCCCTTGGTGCTGAAGGTCTCGAAGCCGAAGGCGAAGCCCTTGGACGCGTGGCTCTTGCGGTCGCCCAGCTGGCCCTGGAGGAAGACGCGCACCCCATTGCCCGAGGGGCTGAGCTCGGCGTAGGTGTCGGCCAGCAGCGGCACGATGTCCTGGTGCACCTGGCCGGCCTTGACGCAGTCGTCGAAGTCCAGGGCGGTGATGCCGAACTCAGCCAGGGTGGCGAAGCCCACGCCGTCGAAGCCGCGCCTGGCCGCAGCGGCCCGAGCGGCGTCGAAGGTAGTCAGCTGCTCCAGATCCTCGGGCGTGCCGTGCTGCCGCGCGCGGCGGCCACCGTTGGCATACCAGGGCACCTTGCGGGGCTTGCCGCCCGGGTTGTCGTTGGGCTCGTAGCGCCAGATCAGCCAGGCGCGAGGCGCACGCAGCGCCGCGGGCGCGCGGATGTGCGCGATGTGGGAGACGTCGACGGCGGCCACTGCTACCTCACGCCTCGTCGGCCACCGGGAAGTCGGCCCGGCCGACCACCTCCTGGCCCAGGCAGCGCCGCGCGAACGCGCACTCGCGGCAGGCCTTGACCAGGTCGGTGCGCCAGACCAGCGGCAGCCGGCCGCCGGAGGCCTTGTGTATCACGGCGATCTCGCGCTCGATGGCGGCCGCCAGCTCG
>Ga0213920_1000452_pt1 | contig 33174 bp, 32 predicted proteins | sample McNCre1117MG_FD_161054 | JGI IMG/M metagenome (GOLD analysis project Ga0213920, IMG submission 161054) | Freshwater microbial communities from McNutts Creek, Athens, Georgia, United States - 11-17 MG | ecosystem: Environmental > Aquatic > Freshwater > Creek | place: USA: Georgia | collected...
CTGCCATCGGCTTGGCGATTCTGGTTCAGTTGTTCCGCAACAAGTCCAGCATCAACGTGGATGAACTCAACACGCTCAAGGGTTAATTCATCATGTCACAAACCCTGCAAGCTTCTACATTGTTGGCTGTGCCCATGGCACCGCTGGTGGGTTCAGCCTTGGCTGGTATTTTTGGTACGCGCTTTGGTGGTAACAAAATTGGCCGCGGCTTGACGCACTCACTCACCATCTTGGGCGTGTTCATCGCCTTCGTGTTGTCTGCCATGACGCTGCAAAGCGTGGCCTTGGATGGCGCACGTTTCAATGAAACCCTCTACACCTGGATGGTGGTGGGCGATTTGAAAATGGAAATCGGCTTCATGGTCGATGGCCTGACCGCCATGATGATGTGCGTCGTGACCTTTGTGTCATTGATGGTCCACCTCTACACCATTGGTTACATGGAAGAGGACGAGGGCTACAACCGCTTCTTCTCTTACATCTCTTTGTTCACCTTCTCGATGTTGATGCTCGTCATGAGCAACAACATGCTCCAACTGTTTTTCGGTTGGGAAGCTGTGGGCTTGGTGTCTTATCTGTTGATCGGTTTCTGGTTCAACAAACCCACCGCGATCTTCGCGAACATGAAAGCCTTCTTGGTCAACCGCGTGGGTGACTTTGGCTTCATCTTGGGCATTGGTTTGATCGCTGCCTACGGCGGCACGTTGAACTACACCGAAGCATTCGCCAAAGCGGCTGAATTGGGCACGCTCACATTCCCTGGTACCGACTGGATGCTGGTGACTGTGATCTGTATTTGCTTGTTCATCGGCGCGATGGGTAAGTCGGCTCAGTTCCCACTGCACGTGTGGTTGCCTGACTCCATGGAAGGCCCAACACCGATCTCTGCGTTGATTCACGCAGCGACCATGGTGACGGCCGGTATCTTCATGGTCACTCGCATGTCGCCGTTCTTTGAGTTGTCAGACACGGCTCTGAACTTCATCTTGGTGATCGGTGCCATCACAGCTTTGTTCATGGGCTTCTTGGGCCTGATCCAAAACGACATCAAGCGCGTGGTGGCTTATTCCACCCTGTCTCAGCTCGGTTACATGACCGTGGCCTTGGGCGCATCGGCTTACTCTGTGGCCGTGTTCCACTTGATGACCCACGCGTTCTTCAAAGCTTTGCTGTTCCTTGGTGCCGGTTCCGTCATCATGGGCATGCACCACAACCAAGACATCCGTTGGATGGGCGGCGTGCGTAAATACATGCCCATCACTTGGATCACTTCTTTGTTGGGCTCGTTGGCTTTGATCGGTACACCGTTCTTCTCCGGCTTCTATTCCAAAGACAGCATCATCGAAGCTGTGGCTGAAAGCCACTTGCCAGGTGCAGGCTTCGCTCACTTTGCCGTGTTGGCGGGTGTGTTTGTGACGGCGTTCTACTCGTTCCGCATGTACTTCCTCGTGTTCCACGGTGAAGAGCGTTACGACCAAAACCCTGACGCACACCATGGCCACGATGACCACCATGGTCATGACGACCACGGCCACGATCATGGTCCTCATGAGTCCCCATGGGTGGTGACCGTGCCTTTGGTCTTGTTGGCCATTCCTTCGGTGTTGATTGGTTTCTACACGATTGACCCACTGTTGTTCGGTGAGTTCTTCAGCGATGCCATCTTCATCAACGCCGACAAGCACCCTGTGATGCACGAGTTGGCGCATGAGTACCACGGTGCAGTCGCCATGGCCATGCACGCGTTCAGCACCGCACCGTTCTGGTTGGCGTTGGCTGGTGTGGTGACGTCTTACTACATGTACATGATCAACCCAGCCGTGCCTGCAGCGATCAAACGTGCATTCCACCCCATCTATGTCTTGTTCGAGAACAAGTACTACATGGATTGGGTCAACGAAAACATCTTGGCCCGTGGCGCACGCGCTTTGGGTACAGGTCTGTGGAAGGGCGGCGATCAAGCCATCATCGAAGGTGGTGTGGTGAACGCTTCTTGGAAATTGGTGGGTTGTGTGTCTGCATGGACACGTCAGTTGCAATCTGGCTACCTCTACCACTATGCCTTGGTGATGATCCTTGGCGTGTTCTTGCTGATGACGTGGTTCGTCTGGCTCAAATAAGGAGAATAAAAAATGGGTTTATTGAGCCTTGCCATTTGGACGCCAATTCTGTTTGGTGTCATCTTGCTCGCCTTCGGGCGTGACGAACATGCAAAGGTGGTGCGTTGGATCGCGTTGATCGGTTCCGTGGTCAGCTTGGCCGTGACGTTGCCTTTGTACAGCGGCTTTGATGTCAGCACCTCGGCTTTGCAGTTCGTTGAAAAGACCATGTGGATTGAGCGCTTCAATGTGTTCTACCACCTCGGTGTTGACGGCTTGTCATTGTGGTTCGTGTTGTTGACCGCTTTCATCACCGTGATCGTTGTGATCGCGGGTTGGGAAGTGATCACCGAGCGCGTGAACCAATACATGGGCGCGTTCTTGATCTTGAGCGGCTTGATGATCGGCGTGTTCTGCGCAGCCGACGGCATGCTGTTCTATGTGTTCTTTGAAGCCACCTTGATCCCGATGTACTTGATCATCGGTGTGTGGGGCGGCCCGAACAAAATCTATGCAGCGTTCAAGTTCTTCTTGTACACGTTGTTGGGTTCTTTGTTGATGTTGATCGCCTTGATCTACCTCTACACCCAATCAGGCGGTAGCTTTGATTTGGCTGCTTGGCACAAACTGCCATTGCCAGCCAATGCACAAACCTTGTTGTTCTTTGCCTTCTTTGCTGCGTTTGCGGTGAAGGTGCCGATGTGGCCTGTGCACACCTGGTTGCCCGACGTTCACGTGGAAGCGCCTACTGGTGGTTCTGCCGTGCTGGCGGCCATCATGTTGAAGCTCGGTGCTTATGGTTTCTTGCGCTTCTCATTGCCCATCGCCCCTGATGCGGCACATGAATACGCTTGGCTCATGATCGCTTTGTCTCTCGTGGCTGTCGTCTACGTGGGCTTGGTGGCCATGGTGCAAGAGGACATGAAAAAGTTGGTGGCTTATTCATCGGTCGCGCACATGGGCTTCGTGTCTTTGGGCTTCTTCATCTTCAACGACATCGGCGTGTCTGGCGCGTTGGTGCAAATGATTGCCCACGGCTTCGTGTCTGCTGCGATGTTCTTGTCCATTGGCGTGTTGTACGACCGTGTGCACTCACGTGAAATCGCCAGCTACGGCGGTGTGGTCAACACCATGCCCAAGTTTGCTGCGTTTGCCTTGTTGTTCGGTATGGCCAACTGCGGCTTGCCAGGTACAGCTGGTTTCGTGGGTGAGTGGATGGTCATCTTGGGTGCCATCAAGTACAACTTCTGGATCGGCTTTGCGGCTGCGTCTGCGTTGATCTTCGGCGCTGCTTACACCTTGTGGATGATCAAGCGCGTGTACCTTGGCCCAGTGGCCAATGACCATGTCAAAGAGTTGGACGACATCAACAGCCGTGAGTTTTTGATGTTGGCCTTGCTGGCGATTGCTGTGCTGGCCATGGGTATCTTCCCCAAGCCATTCACCGACGTGATGGATGTGTCCGTGGCTGACTTGCTCAAGCACGTGGCCATCTCCAAGTTGCCCCAATAAAGAGGGATTGAAAAATGTTTGAAAAACTGAGCATCGCTGCGGTTTATCCCGAAATTTTGTTGGCCGTGATGGCCATCGTGATTGCGATGGTGGACTTGTTCGTCAAGTGCCCACGTCGCACCACTACTTATGCCTTGTCACTCCTCACCATTGGTGTGGTGGCTTACTTAGAAGCCGTGGCTGCCACAGATGGCCAGACGGTCTATAGTTTTGGCAATATGGTGGTCTCTGATGCCATGGGCAGTTGGCTCAAGTGCTTTGCTGCTTTGGCTGTGATGGTCACCTTGGTCTACGGTCGTCCTTATGCTGCTGAGCGCGACATGTTGCGCGGTGGCGAATTGTTCACCTTGGGTTTGTTTGCTTTGCTGGGCATGTTCGTCATGATCTCGGGCAACAACTTCCTCGTGTTGTACCTCGGCCTGGAATTGCTGACCTTGTCTAGCTACGCCATGGTGGCCTTGCGCCGCGACAGCGCGGTGGCCAGTGAAGCAGCCATGAAGTATTTTGTGTTGGGCGCGATGGCCAGCGGTTTCTTGCTCTATGGCTTGTCCATGTTGTACGGCGCCACAGGCTCGCTCGACATCAGCACTGTGTTCAAGGCTGTGGCCTCGGGTCAAATCAAACACCAAGTGTTGGTGTTGGGCTTGGTCTTCGTGGTGTGCGGCTTGGCATTCAAATTCGGTGTGGTGCCTTTCCACATGTGGATTCCTGACGTCTACCACGGCGCACCTACGGCTGTGACTTTGATGATCGGTGGCGCTCCTAAGTTGGCTGCATTTGCCATGACCATCCGTTTGTTGGTGGAGGGCTTGTTACCCTTGGCCGTGGATTGGCAACAAATGTTGATGGTCTTGGCCATCGCCTCTTTGTTGATTGGTAACTTGGCCGCCGTGGCACAAACCAACCTCAAGCGCATGTTGGCTTTCTCCACCATTGCCCAGATGGGTTTTGTGTTGATCGGTTTGCTCTCCGGTGTGGTTAATGGCAACACCGCTGCTGCTGCCAATGCCTACAGCTCTGCCATGTTCTACGTCATCACCTATGTGCTGACCACCTTGGCTACCTTTGGCATCATCTTGTTGTTGGCCCGTGAAGGCTTTGAGAGTGAAGAAATTTCTGACCTCGCAGGTTTGAACCAACGCAGCCCCTTGTACGCAGGTGTCATGGCCGCTTGTATGTTCTCGTTGGCTGGTGTGCCACCGCTGGTTGGCTTCTATGCCAAGCTGTCGGTGTTGCAAGCCTTGATCGCTTCGGGCCAAACTGGTGCAATTGCTTTGGCGATCTTCGCTGTGATGATGTCGTTGATTGGCGCGTTCTACTACTTGCGCATCGTCAAAGTCATGTACTTTGATGCACCTATCACGGCGACCACCGTGTCGGCTGGCAACGATGTGCGCGTGGTTTTGAGCCTCAATGGCGCTTTGATTTTGATCTTGGGTATCTTGCCCGGTGGTTTGATGGCCTTGTGTGCCAACGCCATCGTGCGTACCTTGGGTACCTAAGCATTTAATGCTCTAACAAAGCCAGCTCTCGAGCTGGCTTTTTTCATGATGACTATGAAAAACACCTCTGACGACCATTTGGTCGAACACACGCTAGACCATGTGGAACTGCTCAAAGGCCACTTTCTGCACGCGTTTCGCGACACCGTGCGATTGCCTAGCGGGGACACGGCTACGCGTGAATTTGTGATTCACCCAGGCGCGGTGATGATCATCGCCATGCGTGACGATGGCCGCTTGGTGATGGAGCGCCAATACCGCTATCCCGTGCAGCAAGTGATGATTGAGTTTCCAGCGGGCAAGCTCGATCCTGGTGAAGACCGCTTGGTGTGTGCGCAGCGCGAGCTTCTGGAAGAAACAGGCTACCGTGCCTCAGAGTGGGCCCATGCAGGTGTGCTGCACCCCGTCATCAGCTATTCCACCGAGTTCATCGACATTTGGTTTGCACGCGGTTTGACCCAAGGCGAACGCCAGTTGGACGAAGGTGAGTTTCTGGATGTGTTCGATGCCAGTGTGGATGAGTTGTTGGCTTGGTCGCGCGATGGGCAATTGACGGACGCCAAAACCTTGACGGGCTTGCTTTGGCTGCAAAACTACCTCAACGGTGCATGGCCTCTGCAATGGCAGCGCCTGTGACGTTTGTCGCACATCGGATGCATGCTGCGGGATAATTGCCGTCATGAAAGTGTTAGACCTTCAATGCAGCCAGCACCATGTGTTTGAAGGCTGGTTTGGTTCCGAAGACGATTTCCAAAACCAGCTCGCACGTGGTTTGGTGACATGCCCCCTGTGTGGTGATGCACAGGTGAGCAAAAAACTCAGTGCACCACGCTTGAACCTGAACACCTCACGCGGCGATCGTGAGACTGAAGGTCACGAGGCAGCGCGTCTGGGGGGCAGCACAGCACCAGACGTACATCAAAGCATTTCACAAGCAACCGAAGTAACAGCATCCACGCCGGCCGCTCCCAACTTGCCAAGCTTGCAGGAAGTTGCTAACTTAGAGCCTGCGCAATTGCAAGCGGCTTTGCTCAAGATGGTGCGTCATGTGGTGGCGAATACCGAAGACGTTGGTGATAGCTTTCCCGAAGAAGCGCGCAAGATGCACTACGGTGAAACCGAGGCGCGCAACATTCGCGGTCATGCCACGCCAGAAGAAACGGAAGAGTTGATCGACGAAGGCATTGCCGTCATGCCTTTGCCACTGCCCGACGCGCTCAAAGAGCCGTTGCAGTAAACCGCTGAACAGCGGCCAATGTTTGCGCCAGAGCGTCGGGCGCATCACACGGGATGATGATGCGCTCATCCATGCCGCGCAGCCACGTGAGTTGACGTTTTGCCAGCTGACGTGTCGCGGCCACCCCCAGCTCGTGCAACTGCGGCAAGATGCTATCAGTGGACGCGCCTGTGGCTTGTGCATGGTCGAGCAGTTCCCACGCTTGGCGATAGCCCACACAACGGATGCTGGGTAAATCGATGTGCAAGTCGCCACGTGCGCGCAAGGATTGCATCTCAGTCAAGAAGCCACCTTCGAGCATGAGGTCAAAGCGCTGCGCGATGCGCGCATGCAGCCATGCGCGGTTGTTTGGTTCTAACGAGAGCAGCGGCATGTTCAATGCAGGTTGCGTAGCGCGTGTGGCTTCACCTTCTGCAAACCATTGCGACAAAGCTTTACCACTCACGCGCCACACTTCGAGTGCGCGTGAGATGCGTTGCGCATCGTTGGGGGCCAAGCGTGCGGCCGTGATGGCATCCATCTTCGCCAGCTCAGCATGCATGGCGGGCCAACCTAGCGCAAGAGCTTGTTGTTCAATCTCGGCACGCAGCTCGGGCTGTGCGGTGGGCAAGTCGTCAATGCCATCACGCAATGCCTTGAGGTAAAGCATGGTGCCGCCCACCAGCAAGGGCAGTTTGTCGCGTGCGCGGATGTCGGCCATCAGGTGCGCGGCATCGCGAGCAAACTCAGCGGCACTGTAGGCGTGCAGTGGGTCGCGAATGTCAATCAGGTGGTGCGGTACTTGAGCCAGTTCTTCGGCCGTGGGTTTGGCCGTGCCAATGTCCATGCCGCGGTAAACAAGGGCTGAGTCGACACTGATGATTTCAACGGGCCATGCTTGTGCAATGGCCAAAGCCGCTGCCGTTTTGCCGCTGGCGGTGGGCCCAACCAAGGCAATGGCGTCTACCGTCCAGCCGGTGGCTTTAGACCTTGCTTTAGACACGCGGACCTCCACGACGCAGCACCAACCCCCAAGCTGACAAAGCCGTCAGCACCGACCAAAACGCAATGCTCTGAGCCATCGGCATGGCCGAGCCATCTTTCACCGCGCCCAGCCACAAACCTGTGACAAAGGCGGCCACCATCATCAAAAATCCACCCAGCGCTGAGGCCGCGCCTGCAGCCTTTGGGAACGGTCCCACGGCACCACTTTGACCACAAGGCTGGTGAATACCATGCGCCAACACGAATAAATAAAACGGTCCCATCAAACTGATCACACTTTGCCAACCCAGTGATACGTTCAGCAATATCCAGCAGCCCCCCATCACACTAAAGCCACCGCCAATGGCCACCGTGCGAGGCACGCCAAAACGCAATAGCAAACGTCGGCAGAGCAAAGTTCCGAAGATGTAAGTGAACGCCATGGAAAACAACAGCAAGCCATATTGCCAACGTGCCAAGCCCACCAGATTGATGAAGACAAACGAAGACGATGCCAAGAAAGTGAACAGGCCACCATACGAAGCCAATGACACACAGGTGAACGCCACAAAGGTGGGGTGACGCACGATGTCCCACCAAGTTTTTGCAAGCACTGTGAGGTGCAAGGCATGTGGGTTTTTGCGATGCACGGTTTCTTTGAAGGTGAAGGCCACCAAACCTAAAGTGACTGCGCCAAAACCCATGACCAACGCCAGCGCAGCGTGCCAACTGAATAAGTCAGTGAGCAAGCCACCTAACGGGGCGCTGATGCACGCGAGCAAACCCAAGCCCGTGAAGGCTTTGGACATCACACCTGCGCCTGTTTCAGGTGTGTACAGGTCACGCACGATGGCACGTGCGCACATCACCACGGCGCCCATGGCCGCGCCTTGCAAGGCGCGCCAAACGATCAGCTCTTGCATGCTGCTGGCCAACACACAGCCCAAGCCGGCCAAGGTGAACGTGGCCAAGCCCCACAACAAAATAGGGCGGCGACCAAAGCGGTCTGACAACGGGCCCCACACCATTTGTGACATACCAAACGCCAACAGCAAAGCGCTGAGGGTGAGCTGGGCTTGAGAGAGGTCTGCTGCAAACTCCGCTTTGATCGCGGGCAGGGCGGGCAAATACAAATCGGTGGCCACGGGCTGAATGCCCAGCAGCATCGACAGCAACACAATGATGAGTTTGGGTGACATCAACGACCGCGCAAAAACAGCGCGTCGAGTTCACGCATCGTCAGTTGTCGCCAAGTGGGCCGGCCGTGGTTGCATTGGTCTGAGCGCTCGGTCACTTCCATTTGGCGCAGCAAGCCGTTCATCTCGTCCACAGTGAGCTTGCGATTGGCGCGCACTGCACCATGACAGGCCATGGTGGCCAGTAGTTCGTTGCGTGCGCGTTGCACCACGGTGCTGGCGTCGTGTTGGCTTAATTCGGCCAACACGCTACGCGCCAAAGCAACGGCATCGCCCTGCGCCAAGGTGCTGGGCACTGCACGCACGGCGAGGGTTTTGCTTGAGAGGGTAGAGATTTCTAAACCAAGCTCTTGCAGCGCATCGGCGCAGGCTTCGGCGGTGGCCACTTCTTGTGTTGTGGCAGGGAAGGTGGCGGGAATCAGCAGCGGCTGGCTGCTGATGCGCTGTGCATCGATTTGTGTTTTGAGTTGTTCGTATACGATGCGCTCGTGCGCCGCGTGCATATCGACCAGCACCAAACCTTGTGCGTTCTCGGCCAAGATGTACACGCCATGCAGCTGCGCAATGGCTCTGCCCAAGGGCCAAGTTTCGGGCGCTGCGTCTTGCAGCGAGGGGTCTGGTGTGTTGGCCGTGCTAAAGGCGCTGGGGGCAAAGCTTTGTTCAGCTTGTTCTTGTGCAGGCAAACTGGTGCGAGGCGTGGGTTGCCATAGCGCGCTTAGGTCAGACACGTGTGTGCCAGCAAGAGGCATGGGTGCTTGTTGCCAATTGGCGTTTGGCCAAGCGGGTGATGAAGATGCACTGCCTGAGCCAAAGGTTCCAGCCATTGGCAACTCATGGTTTTGCAAGGCGTTGGCCATCAGCATATTTGCGCGTGGCACAGCCAAGGCGTTTTCTACGGCGTGTCGCACGGCTTGGTGTACTTCGCGGCCATCGCGGAAACGCACTTCAATTTTGGTGGGGTGCACATTCACGTCCACACGTGTGGGGTCAATCTCCACATACAGCGCATAGATGGGTTGACGATGTCCGTGCAACACATCTTCATACGCACTGCGTGCAGCGTGTGTGATGACTTTGTCGCGCACGTAGCGGCCATTCACATAGGCAAACTGATGGTCGGCGCGTGAGCGTGCGGCGTCCGGAATACCTGCGCGTCCCACCACGGTCACATTGCCTGATTGGTAATGCACGGCGACCGAGTTTTGTAAAAAGTCATCGCCCAGCACATCGGCCAAGCGACGGTCTAGCGCGGCTTGGTATTGCTTGTTGAGGTCTTCACCGGAGGTGGCGTCAATGGTTTGTGCACGCCATTGCTCGACCAACTTACCTTCATGCCAAATGGCAAAGCCCACCTCGGGGCGGGTGAGGGCGTGACGACGCACGGCTTCCACGCAGTGGGCCAGCTCGGTGTTGTCTGTCTTTAAAAATTTGCGGCGTGCGGGTGTGCTGTAGAACAGCTCTTTGACTTCCACCGTCGTGCCTTGTGCGCGGGCTGCAGGCTGCAACTCGCCGCTGCGGCCATCGAGCAGCATGGCGCTGTCTTGCGCAGCGGTGCGTGACAGCACCGACAACTCAGACACCGATTGAATCGCCGCCAACGCCTCGCCACGAAAGCCCATCGTGCCGACAGACTCCAATTCGTTGAGGTTGGTGATCTTGCTGGTCGCATGGCGCTTCAAAGCCACGGGCAATTCTGAGGAGGGAATACCCACGCCGTTGTCTTCCACGCTGATGAGGCGCACACCACCGGCGAGTAAGCGCAGCGTGATTTGTGTGGCACCCGCATCAAGCGCGTTGTCCACCAACTCACGCACGACGGAGGCTGGGCGTTCGACCACCTCGCCAGCGGCGATTTGGCTGATCAGTTCATCTGGGAGTTCGCGGATGGCGCGTGGGGGTTGGGTAGCAGGGTGCACGCGCTCATTTTACGGGCAGCGATAATCCTCACTATGGAACTTATTACCTTCTTGATCGACTTCATCCTCCACGTGGACCGCTATTTGGAAGCCTTTGTGCAAGCCAATGGCACATGGGTCTATGCCTTGCTGTTTCTCATCATCTTCGTGGAGACGGGCTTGGTGGTGATGCCCTTCTTGCCTGGCGACTCACTGCTGTTTGTGGTGGGGGCTATGTGCGGTGTGGGCCTGATGGATTACGGCTTGTCTGTGGCCTTGTTGTTGACCGCTGCGGTGGCAGGTAACCAAACCAACTACACCATTGGCCGTTTCTTTGGCCCCAAGGTGTTTGCGTGGGAAGACTCCAAGTTTTTCAATCGCCGCGCTTTTGACCAAGCTCATGCGTTTTACGAACGCTACGGTGGCGTGACCTTGATCGCTGCACGCTTCATGCCCTTTGTGCGCACCTTTGCACCGTTTGTGGCGGGCGTGGCGCAGATGACGCGCCGCAAGTTCACCTTCTTTGATGTCACGGGTGGTGCCTTGTGGGTGGGCGGCATCGTGACGGCGGGCTACTTCTTTGGCAACATTGCTTGGGTGAAAACCCATTTAGACAAAATCATTTGGGCCATGATTTTTATCCCGGGCGCATTGGCCATTTATGGCTCTTGGAAAGCCTCACGCTCGGCACAAGTCAGCGCTGAACCAACAAAGCCTGAATAAAGCTTCCGTGTGTAGCGTGTCAGAAGCCGCGTTCTTCGCGGCGTATCTCGCGCAGCATGAACAAATACAAACTCTCCACCTTGTCACGCGCCCAAGGTGTTTTGCGTAAAAACTTCAGGCTCGAACCTACGCTCGGGTCGTGCGTGAAACAGCGAATGTTGATGCGATCGCCCAAACCCTCCCAGCCGTAAAAATCTGCCAACTCGGTGACGATGGCTTCTAGAGTTTTGCCATGCAAGGGGTTGCGTGGCTGAGCTGGTGTGTCGGTCATGGTTTAAGTGTTGCGGGTTTTGGCCAGCGGCGGGTTGCGTGAGAAATAGCGTTCAATGCCTTTCATCAGCGCATCGGCCAAATCGTTTTGGTATTGCGGGCTGACCAAACGTTTTTCTTCCTCGGGGTTGCTGATGAAGGCGGTTTCCACCAACACGCTGGGAATGTCGGGCGCTTTCAATACGGCAAAGCCCGCTTGCTCCACGCGGCCTTTGTGGAGTTTGCCAATGTGTTTGATTTGTCCCAGCATGGCGCTGCCGAGTTTGAGGCTGTCTTTGATTTGCGCGGTGGTGCTCATGTCAAGCAAGGCACGTTGCACCGCGGCATCTTGGCTTTTGATGTTCAAGCCACCAATCAAGTCGGCACGGTTTTCTTGCTTGGCCATCCACTTCGCAGCCGCACTTGATGCCGCGCCGTCGCTCAAAGCAAACACACTGGCTCCTTTGGCATCAGGCGTTTGAAACGCGTCGGCGTGAATGCTGATGAACAAATCGGCCTGCACGCGTCTGGCTTTTTCCACACGCTGCTGGAGCGGCACAAAGTAGTCAGCATCACGTGTGAGGTAGGCTCGCATGGGCAAGTTGCCATGCTTGGTTTTGATGACGGTGTTGTTGATGCGATCGCGCAAGCGATGCGCAATTTTCAACACCACCTCTTTTTCGCGTGTGCCGCTGGGGCCAGTGGCGCCGGGGTCTTCACCGCCGTGACCAGGGTCGAGGGCCACGATGATGAAACGCTCGCCGTCTTGGCTTTGATTCACCGATGCCGCTGTGGTGATTGGCGCGGAGGCCGCAGATGCAGCGGGTGCTGGCAGTTCAGTCGTTGCGTTGGGCTTGGCCATTAAATCACCCACAGGGTCTGCATGTGTGCCGAGCTTTGATGCGGGGGGCGGCGTGGGCGTGGCCGTCATGGACGGCGCGTTGTATGTGGTGCCGCCTTTGAGCTTGTCCACGATCAAGGCTTCCAGCGGATCGGCCACATCAGAAGGGTAAAGGTCAAGCACCAAGCGGTGTTGGTATTGCGTGTTGCCGGTTTTGACTGGTTGTAAGTTGAACACCTGAGGCTTGACCATCTGGCGCAGGTCCAGCACCAAGCGCACGGTTTTATTGGCATATTGCCCCACGCGCACGCCCGTGATGTAGGGGTCGTCCGAGCGCACTTTGCCCACTAGCTCTTTGAGCGCGGGGTTGAGGTCAATGCCTTCAATGTCGACCGCCAAGCGAGGTGGGTTGGCCACGAAGATGGGCACAGTTTTGAGTGCTTTGTCACTTTCAATCGTCACACGGGTGTAGGCCGCTGCGGGCCACACACGCACGGCCAGAATGCTGGCACCCCACGCAATGTCGGCACTACCCAGCAGCAGTGCGAGTGAGCCACCTTGCAGCAGGCTGCGTCGGTTGATGCCTGTCGTTTGTGTCATGCCAGCAGCTCCTGCCCGCGTGGGCTGAGCGCGTTGATCGTCACTTGGCGTTGTTCGTCGTCATCCACTTGGATGTGAATTTCTAAGTCAGGCGTGGGCATCACGCCAGCAGCGTTTTGCGGCCATTCGCACAACTTCAAGCCAACGCTGGCAAAGATGTCGCGAAAGCCTGCGTCTTCCCACTCGCGTGGATCACTGAAGCGGTAGAAGTCAAAGTGCCACACCTCGCCCGCATTCACGGTGTAGGGCTCGACCACTGCGTAGGTAGGACTCTTGATGCGGCCCGTCACGCCCAAGGCGTGCAGCAGGTGGCGCACAAACGTGGTTTTGCCTGCACCCAAGTCGCCGTGCAAGGCAATGCAAGCGTTCAAGTTGGCGCGTGTCAATGCGGCGGCCAGCTGCGTGGCAAACGCAGCGGTGGCGGCTTCATCGGGCCAAACAAGAGTTTTTACAATGGGCGAATTATTCAAAGGTGTCCGTTGTCTATCGATTACCAATTGTTGCTCACGCAAATTCAGGCTCTAGGGCAATCACTGGGATTTTCGCAAATTGCGGTGGCCCCGTTGGATTTGTCTTCGGCCGAGCCACATTTGCAGCATTGGCTGTCGCAAAACTTCCACGGCAGCATGGACTACATGGCCCGTCACGGCATGAAACGGGCTCGCCCCGCCGAACTGGTGCCCGGCACCTTGAGTGTGTTGACCGCCCGCATGAACTACTTGCCACGCGACACTAGCGATGGCTGGCAAGACGTGGAGTGGCAACGGCTGCGCAACCCGAACGAGGCCGTGGTGTCGGTTTACGCCAGAGGGCGCGACTATCACAAGGTGCTGCGCAACCGCCTCGACACACTGGCTCAGCAAATCGATGCGTTGTTGGCGGATACGTTGAAACCCAATGGTTTTGAATACCGCGCCTTCACCGACTCAGCCCCCGTGTTGGAGGCCGAGCTGGCCACGCGCAGCGGCCAAGGCTGGCGTGGCAAACACACTCTAGTGCTGAACCGCGAAGCGGGCTCGATGTTTTTCTTGGGCGAGATTTTTTTGAATGTGGCTTTGCCAGCGTCTGAGCCCACCAGCGCGCATTGTGGTCAATGCACCGCCTGCATCGATGTGTGCCCCACACAGGCCATAGTTGCGCCCGGCTTGGTGGATGCACGCCGTTGTATTTCGTATTTGACGATTGAGCACGACGGCGCGATTGACGAGGCGCTGCGGCCCTTGATGGGTAACCACATTTACGGCTGTGACGATTGCCAGTTGATTTGCCCTTGGAACAAGTTTGCGCAAGCGTCTAGCTTGCCTGACTTTGATGTACGTGCTGGCTTGGTGGGCCAAGATATAGCACGCTTGTTGGCGTGGACTGAAGAAGAGTTTTTGCGCTACACCGAAGGTAGCCCCATTCGCCGCATCGGCCATGTGCGCTGGTTGCGTAATTTGGCGGTGGCGGCTGGCAATGCGCTGCGTCATGCTGATGACGCACCATTGCGCCAAGCATTGCAAACGCACGTCACGCATGCGAGTGACGTGGTGCGCGAACACGTGCAATGGGCGCTGAAGCAATCTGTGCACGAGTAATATCTGGCTATGGCATTTTTCACCCGTTTGATCTTCACGCTGATTGGCATGGCATTCGCTGTTTTGTTTGCCGTCGGCGTTTTATGTTGGTTGATCTTGTATGTGGTGTTTGCCAGTTTGCGTTGGCTGGCGACTGGGCAAAAGCCACAAGTGTTGATGATGTGGCAACAAATTCAAGCCATGCGCAAAGGCATGCAAACAGGTCAGGGCGCAGGTTGGTCTAGCTGGTCGCGCACCTCTGACGGGCAATGGCATGAGGCGCACGGTCGCGCACAGCGCTCTAGCGATTCGTCAGATGTGATCGAAGATGTGGTGGTGCGTGAAGTTCACCACACGCGTCAACTTCCCAAAGACTGAAGGTCTTGTGCAGACCTCATCTGATGCGGGCTTGGGTTAGCGCGCGTTGGACTGAGCTGTATTCAATGCGCGATTGGCTTTAACCGCTTGCCCCAACTCAATCACCGCCAGCGCGTAATAACTGCTCCAGTTGTAGCGCGTCACCACGTAAAAGTTGTCAGTGCCTGCCACGTAGCTAGGTGGCTCGTCGCCATTGAACAACTCCACCAATGCCAGTTGGCCGTTGTGCTTTTGTGCTTGCTCGTCCAGTACCGCACCTTTGGCGGTGAAGTTGCTCACACTGAACGAGGGCAAGATGTCAGGGGCCAAGAGAGTGGGTTTGTCTAGACGTGCTTCGTCAAAGCCCACGGGGTAATGCGTGGGCATGCCGGTTTGCCAGCCAAAGGCTTTGAAGTAATTGGCCACCGAGCCAATCGCATCCACAGGGCTGTTGCGCAAGTCGATGCGGCCATCGCCATCAAAGTCGACCGCGAACTTGGTCACGCTCGATGGCATGAACTGAGGCCAACCCATCGCACCCGCAAAGCTGCCTGTGATGCTGGCATCGCCCTGGCTATGCGCTTGCGCCAAGAAGTGGCCCAATTCAGATTTGAAAAACGCTTGGCGTTCAGCGGCGCGTGGGTGCGCCGCAGGAAAGTTGAGGGTGAGCGTTGTCAAGGCGTCGAGCACGCGGTAGTTGCCCATGTTTTGGCCATAAAAGGTTTCCACGCCGATGATGCCCACCACCATTTCGGCGGGTACGCCGTAGGTTTGCTCGGCACGGGCGAGGGCGCTTTGGTAGGTTTGCCAAAACTGGGTGCCAGCCTCGATGCGGCGGCTTTCAATGAAACGCTCTCGGTAGGCGCGCCAGTTTTTGGCGGTGGGTACGGTGGGCGGCAACACCATCTTGGGTACGCCTTTGAGGTACTGCGCTTTGCTGATTTGTTCCCGCACCCAGGCTTTGGGCAGGTTGTATTGCTGGGCGAGCTCATCGGCCAGTGCCATCGCTTCGCTGCTTTTTCCATAAGCCGCGCCGCGGTTAGAAGCTTGTTTCGCGGCCGCTTTGTGAGTCACAGCTTTGTGTGCTTTTGCATGAGATTTGGCGGCAGCACCGCCCACCAATGTGGCCAGTAGTAACAACGCGACGGTGATTTGACGTAACGCAAGAGTTGGCTGCAAAGCCATATAAAACGGGGCTGTATGTGTTTTCACGCAGTGTTTGCAAGGAAAAAAGCAAGGTCTACATGGTAAGCTGACTTGAAGAAGACTGAGGCAGACACGATGAGTAAAACCGGCTATTACACGCACCCCTTGTGCATGAAGCACGAAATGGGGGAGGGGCACCCAGAATGCCCAGAGCGGCTCAGCGCCATTCAAGATCGCTTGCTCATCAGTGGTGTAGACCTCGGCCTCACGCCCATCGAGGCGCCAGAAGCACCTTTGGCTGACATTGAGTTAGCCCATGACCGCATGTACATCGCCTCCTTGCGTGGTTTGTCTGACCAGTTGGTGGAAGACATCGCCGCGGGAGGCCCTGCTTATGGCCACTTAGATGCAGACACCAACATCAACAGCTACACATGGAAAGCCGCACTGGCTTCAGCGGGTGCTGCCGTCGCTGCAACGGACGCGGTGATTGCGGGCGAGCTGGCCAACGCGTTTTGTGCCATTCGCCCCCCGGGTCACCATGCCACACGCAACAAGGCGGGCGGCTTTTGTTTTTTCAACAACATCGCCATCGCTGCGAAGTACGCGCTAGAGCGTCATGGTTTGAAGCGTGTTGCAGTGGTGGACTTTGATGTGCACCATGGCAACGGCACAGAAGACATCCTGAGTGGTGACGACCGCGTGCTGATGGTTAGCTTTTTTCAGCACCCGTTCTATCCGCACAGCGGTACCGAGCATCCTGCAGCCAATATGCTCAACATTCCCGTACCAGCCTACACCAAGGGCATGGAAGTGCGTGAGCTGATCGAAACGCATTGGGTACCACGCTTGGAAGAGTTCAAACCCGAGATGATTTTCATCAGCGCCGGTTTTGACGCACACCGCGAAGACGACATGGGCCAAATGGGACTGACCGAGCAAGACTATGCATGGATCACCCATCGACTGCGTGACATCGCGGCGCGACATGCGCAAGGCCGCATCGTGTCTTGCCTCGAAGGCGGGTACGATTTGAGCTCGCTGAGTCGCAGCGTCGAAGCGCATGTGCGCGTACTAGCTGATATTTAACCCATGAATGAATTGCAAGAGTTGTTGCTGGATCTGCAAAGTCCAGCCATCGTGTCAGAGCTCGCCGGTTTGGCGCTGTGTTTGGCCCTGTCGTGGGCTTTGAGTTGGGCTTTGGGGCGTCACTCGACGGCGCGTGGCTCTATTTTGTTTGGCCGTCGCGTGATGGATGGCGTGTTGTTTCCCACGTTGGCCTTGCTGCTGACGTATGGCTTGAAGCTGGTGCTCATCAAGGTTCAGCGCGTTTCGGTGCTCAAAGTGGCGTTGCCTGTGTTGGTGTCACTGGTGCTGATTCGTTTGATTGCGCGGGTGTTGGCTGCGGTATTCCCGCATTCACGCGGCGCACGCCTCTTGGAGCAAGTGGTGTCGTGGCTGGCTTGGGGTTTGGCCGTGTTGTGGGTCACAGGTTTGTGGGCCCCCATGATGGCCGAGCTCGACAGCTTGGAGTTCATGCTGGGCAAAACGCGCATCAGCGTGACCCATGTGTTTGAGGTGGTGTTCACTTCGGGCTTGGTGCTGGTGCTGGCGCTTTGGTTGTCGGCCACCTTAGAGCAGCGCGTGCTTAACCGTGCGTTTGATGACTTGTCTATGCGCAAAGTCGCAGCCAATGCCTTGCGCGTATTGTTGTTGGTCATTGGCACTTTGTTTGCGTTGTCCTCGCTAGGGTTTGATCTCACGGCGCTCTCTGTGCTGGGCGGCGCGTTGGGCGTGGGTATTGGCTTTGGCTTGCAAAAGTTGGCCGCCAACTATGTGAGTGGCTTTGTCATCTTGCTAGAGCGTTCCTTGCGCATTGGTGATTTCGTGCGGGTCGATGGTTTTGAGGGGCGTGTGACCGACATCAAAACCCGTTATACCTTGGTGCGTGCGAGCAACGGCAGCGAGTCGGTGGTGCCCAACGAGCTGCTGCTGACGCAACGCGTGGAAAACTTGTCGCTAGAAAGTCGGCATTTGTTGCAGACTTGTACTTTCTGGGTGGGGCTTGAGAGCGATGTGGAGCGTGTGCAACAGCTCTTGATTCAGGCTGCCCTTGGCGTGGAGTGGGTGTTGTCTGAGCCTGCGCCTCAAGCGTTGCTGAGCGAGGTCGCACCTCAGGGGTTGCGCTTTAACCTGAATTTTTGGATGGAAGATCCCGTCAACGGGCAGTCTTTGACCCGTTCTCGTGTCAATATTGCAGTCTTGAGCGCTTTGCGGGCCGCGGGCGTGGTCATGGTGCATTCGCCGCAAGAAGTGGTTTTGCGCCATCCCGCCTAAGTTTTACCTAGGGACTTCCCTAAAAAAGCACGGTCGTTCGATGAAATGAACGCTTTGATCTCTACAATGTTACGTTTACGTAAACGTCAATCTGTTTAATTCTAAAAATTGGAGCTTTTGCCATGAAAGTTTTGGTCGCTGTCAAACGCGTGGTGGACTACAACGTCAAGGTCCGTGTGAAGTCGGACAACTCTGGCGTTGACATTGCCAACGTCAAAATGAGCATGAACCCCTTTGACGAAATCGCGGTGGAAGAAGCCGTGCGCCTCAAAGAAAAAGGCGTGGTCACTGAGGTGATCGCCGTGTCTTGTGGCGTGACCCAATGCCAAGAAACTTTGCGCACCGCGATGGCCATCGGTGCAGACCGTGGCATCTTGGTCGAGACCGCTGAAGAGTTGCAACCTTTGGCCGTGGCCAAGCTCCTCAAGGCCTTGGTGGACAAAGAGCAACCAGGTTTGGTGATCTTGGGTAAGCAAGCGATTGACGACGACTGCAACCAAACAGGCCAAATGTTGGCTGCTTTGGCAGATATGCCCCAAGCCACGTTTGCTTCTAAAGTGGAAGTCGCCGATGGCAAAGCCAGCGTGACGCGTGAAGTGGACGGTGGTTTGGAGACTGTGTCTGTGAGCATGCCTGCTGTCATCACCACCGACTTGCGCTTGAACGAGCCACGCTACGTGACCTTGCCCAACATCATGAAGGCCAAGAAAAAGCAACTCGATGTGTTCAAGCCAGAAGACCTCGGCGTAGATGTGGCCCCTCGCATCAAAACCCTCAAGGTGATGGAGCCTGCCAAGCGCAGCGCCGGCATCAAAGTGCCAGACGTCGCCACTTTGGTGGACAAGCTCAAGAACGTGGCCAAAGTTATTTAAGAATAAGACGGAGCAAAGAACATGACATCCCTCGTTATTGCAGAACACGACAACGCCTCGATCAAAGGCGCTACGTTGAACACCGTCACAGCCGCAGCCGCCATTGGCGCTGACGTGCATGTGCTGGTCGCAGGCCACAACGCAGGCGCAGCAGCTGCTGCTGCCGCACAAATTGCTGGCGTGAGCAAAGTCATTCACGCCGATGGCGCAACGCTCGAAGCTGGTTTGGCTGAGAACGTGGCAGCCCAAGTGTTGGCTATCGCTGGCAACTACACCCACATCTTGTTCCCCGCCACAGCCAACGGCAAAAACGTCGCGCCTCGCGTGGCTGCCAAGTTGGACGTGGGCCAAATCAGTGACATCACCAAAGTGGACAGCCCAGACACGTTTGAGCGTCCCATCTACGCAGGCAATGCGATTGCCACCGTGCAATCGAGCGATGCTGTGAAGGTCATCACCGTGCGTACGACTGGTTTTGATGCAGCCGCTGCCACAGGCGGCAGTGCCGCAGTTGAAACGACAGCCGCTGCCACAGATTCTGGCAAGAGCAGCTTTGTGGGCCGTGAAGTGACTAAGAGTGACCGTCCAGAACTGACCGCCGCCAAGATCATCGTCTCGGGTGGTCGTGCTTTGGGCAGCTCAGAGAAGTTTGATGAAGTCATGACGCCTCTGGCTGACAAGCTGGGTGCAGCCATTGGCGCGAGCCGCGCTGCGGTGGACGCAGGCTACGCCGCCAACGACTTGCAAGTGGGGCAAACTGGCAAGATCGTGGCGCCTCAGTTGTACGTGGCTTGCGGCATCAGCGGTGCGATTCAGCACTTGGCCGGTATGAAAGACAGCAAGGTCATCGTGGCGATCAACAAAGACCCAGAAGCACCGATCTTCTCGGTGGCAGACTTTGGCTTGGAGGCTGACCTGTTTGTGGCTGTGCCAGAGTTGGTGGCAGCGCTTTAAACCTTCTTTGAAAAGGCACTCTTCGGGGTGCCTTTTTTGTATTGAATTTCGGAGACATCAAAAATGAGTTACATCGCCCCCATTAAAGACATGGTGTTCAACATGGAACACTTGGCTGGCCTCGAACAAGTGGCCCAAATTCCAGCGTTCGAAGACATGGGTGTAGAAACCGCCCAAGCCGTGCTCGAAGAATGCGCGAAGTTGAACGAGTCTGTGCTCGTGCCTTTGAACTGGGAAGGCGACAAGAACCCATCGTTCTTCAAAGACGGCCACGTCACCACCACCCCCGGCTTCAAAGAAGCCTACCAGCAGTACTGCGAAGGCGGCTGGCAAAGCCTGCAACACCCCGCCGACTTCGGCGGCCAAGGCTTGCCTAAGACCATTGGCGCAGCCTGCGGCGAAATGCTGAATTCAGCCAATATGAGCTTTGCCTTGTGTCCCATGCTGACCGACGGTGCGATTGAAGCCTTGCTCACCGCAGGCTCTGACGAGTTGAAAGCCACTTACCTTGAGAAGCTCATCTCTGGCGAGTGGACTGGCACGATGAACTTGACCGAGCCACAAGCAGGCTCTGACTTGGCCGCCGTGCGCACCCGCGCCGAGCCCTTGCCAGACGGCACTTACAAAGTATTTGGCACCAAGATTTTTATCACCTACGGTGAGCACGACATGGCCGAGAACATCATTCACTTGGTGTTGGCCCGTGTGCAAGGCGCGCCTGAAGGCGTGAAGGGCATCAGCTTGTTTGTGGTGCCTAAGTTCATGGTCAATAAAGACGGCTCATTGGGCGCACGCAACGATGTGCATTGCGTGAGCATCGAGCATAAGATGGGCATCAAAGCCAGCCCCACAGCCGTGTTGCAGTACGGTGACCATGGGGGCGCGATTGGCTTCTTGGTTGGCGAAGAAAACCGTGGCCTCGAATACATGTTCATCATGATGAACGCCGCGCGTTACGCCGTGGGCGTGCAAGGCATTTCCATTGCTGAGCGTGCTTATCAAAAGGCCGTGACGTTCTCACGCGACCGCGTGCAAAGCCGCCCCGTGGACGGCAGCATGAAAACCAGCGCACCCATCATTCACCATCCAGACGTGCGCCGCATGTTGATGACCATGCGCGCTTACACCGAAGGTTGCCGTGCCATGGCCACGGTGGCTGCAGCTGCGTATGACGCATCGCACCACCACCCAGATGCCGACACGCGCAAAGAAAACTTGGCTTTCTACGAATTCTTGGTGCCACTGGTCAAAGGCTTCAGCACTGAAATGAGTTTGGAAGTCACCAGCCTTGGCGTACAAGTCCACGGCGGCATGGGCTTCATCGAAGAAACGGGTGCTGCTCAGTACTACCGTGACTCCAAAATTTTGACGATTTACGAAGGCACCACTGCCATTCAAGCCAACGATTTGATTGGTCGTAAAACTGGCCGTGATGGTGGCCAAACTGCCAAAGGCATTGCTGCACAAATCGCCAACACCGAAGCTGACTTGCTCAAGAGCGGCAGCGCCAACGCCAAGGCGATGGCTGCTCGTTTGAAAGCGGCTCGCGAAGCCTTCTTGAATGTGGTCGACTTCGTCGTGGCGGGTGCTAAAGCTAGCCCCAATGCGGTGTTCGCAGGCAGCGTGCCTTACCTGATGCTCACTGGCAACTTGGTGGCGGGTTGGCAAATGGCGCGTGCGCTGTTGGTGGCTGAAGCTGAGTTGGCCAAAGGCAACGATGCGGTGTTCATGCAATCGAAAATCACCACGGCGCGTTTCTATGCAGACCATATCTTGGTCAAGGTGCCAGGCATGCGCGACAGCATCGTGGACGGTGCGGATAGCGTGACTGAGTTGGCACTCGACGCGTTCTAAGCAACCACGATGCAAAGCGCAGCCAAGATGCAAGCCAAGTGCTTACGTGGCTTGCTTGCAGGTTTGTTCGTGCTGTGTGTGGCGGTGCCGAGTTGGGCGGTCGACCGCTTGATTCCTGTCAAAACACGGGCTGACGTCACGACCAGTTATTGGTGGATGCCAAAAGAGGGAGCCACTGCTACCGTGGTGCTGTTCTCGGGCGGCGGTGGGGGCATTGGTTATCGTGACGGCGAACCGAAGTCTGGCAACTTTTTGATTCGCAGCCGCGATGAGTTTGCGAAGGCTGGCTTCAATGTGGCGCTGATGGGCAACCCCAGTGACATGCCCAGACTCACACCGGCGTTTCGCCAATCACCTGAACACTTTGCCGATGTGCGTGCCGTGGTGCAAGACATTCAAACACGTAGCCCCGCACCGATCTGGCTCGTGGGGACCAGCCAAGGCACCATCAGCGCTGCTGCAGCCGGCATTGACTTAGGGCCATCTATTCAAGGCGTGGTGCTCACTGCCACGTTGAGTGGGCAGCAGTCGGGTGGTTCTGTCTCTGACTTGGCTTTGAACAAGCTGGCCGTGCCAGTGCTGGTGCATCAACATGCCAAAGACAGTTGCAAGCTCACGCCCCCTTATCTGGCTGAGCGCCTGATCACCAAACTCACGGCATCGCCAGTGAAGAAGTACATGGAAGTGGATGGGGGACAAAACCCTACAGGCCCAGCCTGTGAAGCGTTTCACTACCATGGCTACATCGAGATGGAGCCCGAAGCGGTGGCGCAAATCTCGGCTTGGATCAAACACCCTGTGCCTTGAGCACGTTATTTTTGAAAGCGTGATGCATGTCCAAACTGCCAGCTGTTTTGAATTCGCTTAAATTTCCTGTCATCGCGTCTCCGCTGTTCATCATCAGCAACCCCAAGCTGTTGATTGCGCAGTGCAAGGCGGGCGTGGTGGGCTCTATGCCTGCGCTCAATGCGCGCCCTGCTGAACAGTTGGAAGAATGGTTGATTGAAATCACCGAGGCGCTAGCGGCGCATAACCGCGACCACCCAGACCAACCCGCTGCACCGTTTGCCATCAACCAAATCGTGCACAAAAGTAATGACCGCTTAGAGCACGACATGGCCCTGTGCGTGAAGTACAAGGTGCCCATAATCATCACCTCACTCGGTGCGCGTGAAGATGTGAATGCAGCAGCGCACAGCTACGGTGGCATCGTGTTGCACGACATCATCAACAACAAGTTTGCCAAGAAGGCGATTGAAAAGGGTGCAGATGGCCTCATTGCTGTGGCCGCTGGCGCGGGTGGCCATGCAGGGGTGAAGAGCCCGTTTGCTTTGATTCAAGAAATTCGTGAGTGGTTTGATGGCCCTGTGGCCTTGAGTGGCTCGATTGCCACGGGCGGTGCAGTGCTGGCTGCGCAAGCCATGGGCGCAGACTTTGCCTACATTGGTTCGGCCTTCATTGCCACCGAAGAGGCGCGTGCCGCAGAGGAATACAAGCAGGCCGTGGTAGACGGCACCTCAGATGACATCGTGCTAAGCAATTTGTTCACAGGTGTGCATGGCAACTATTTGGCCCCATCCATCCGCAATGCGGGCTTGGATCCTGAGAACTTGCCTGAGAGTGACCCCAGCAAAATGAACTTTGGCGGTGGCGCACAAAAAGCGTGGAAAGACATTTGGGGCTGTGGCCAAGGCATTGGCGCTGTCAAGGCGGTGGTGCCTGCGGCTGAGTTGGTGGCACGTTTGAAGCGTGAGTACCAAGAGGCCAAGCATCTCATCACGGCCTGACCCAAACAAAAAGCCGCTCTGGTGAGCGGCTTTTTTGTGGCTCAAAGTCTAAGACTTATCGCAGCACGAGTACAGGCACATTGGCGTGTGTCAACACCTGTTGTGTTTCGCTGCCCAAGAGCAAACGCTTGATGCCACGGCGACCATGCGAGGCCATCACGATCAAGTCGGCTTTGTGCTTTTTGGCAGCAGCGATGAGCGCGTCAGACACGATGTCGGATTTGACGACCACTGCTTTGGTGCTCACGCCTTTGGCTTTGGCTGACTTGACCACCGCATCCAGAGTTTTTTGTGCGCTGTCGGTCCAACCTTTTTCAATTTTTGAAACTTCGCTGGCGCTCAAGGGCAAGGAGCCTTCAAAGTAGCTTTGTGGGTAACGTGGTGTCACCTTGACGGCGATCAGTTCTGCGCCGCTCAGGGCTGCCAGTTCGATGGCGCTGGTGATGGCCTTTTTGGATAAAGTTGAACCGTCGGTGGCGACCAAAATACGTTTGTACATAAACTGCTCCTTTTGTTGAGTTCTATGTCACAGCTTACTGCATGTGTGCTGACTTGTGTTGACACACGTCAAGTGCGCAACAGATAGAACCGTTAGGCTACACCCCCTATGCATTCAGATACATCGATGGTTGAACTGCTCGATGACCGCCAAGAGTGGTTGCGATTCAGTCAGCCACACAAAGCCAAACCTGCGAGCAACTCACACGATTGCTGGGATTCGCACGTGGTCATTCAAGGCATGCATTGCGCGGCTTGTGCCTTCACCGTGGAAGAGGCGCTCATGTCTGTGCCCGGTGTGCAAGCGGTGGAAGTGAATGCGGCCACCCACCGGGCCAAAGTGGTGTGGTCGGAGGGGCAAGTCAAGCCCTCGGCATGGATGGCTGCGATTGCCAAAGCCGGTTATGGCGCATTACCTGCGGCTGATAGCAGCTTGCGCCAAGCGCGCCATGAAGAAGGGCGCCGCGCCTTGTGGCGCTGGCTGGTGGCTGGCTTTTGCATGATGCAAGTCATGATGTACGCCTACCCTGCGTACGTGGCGCAAGAGGGGGACATCACGCCCGACATGGTGTTCTTGCTGCGCTGGGCATCATGGGTGTTGACCTTGCCTGTGGTGCTGTTTTCGTGCGGGCCTTTTTTCAGCAATGCTTGGCGTGACATTCGCGCGCAACGCGTGAGCATGGATTTGCCAGTTGCATTGGGCATGGTGATTACTTTTATTCTCAGCTCGGTCGCCACGTTTGAGCCTGAAGGCGTGTTTGGTGCTGAGGTGTACTACGACTCGCTCACCATGTTTGTGTTCTTCTTGCTCACAGGTCGTTGGCTGGAGTTGCGCGTGCGTGACCGCACAGCAGGGGCCTTGGAAGCCTTGATGAACCGTTTGCCCGACAGCGTGGAGCGTCAACTGCACAGCGGTGAGTTTGAACGCGTGGCTGTGCGTCGTGTGATGGTGGGTGACGTGATTCGTGTCTCGCCCTCGGAGAGTTTCCCTGCGGACGGTGTGATTCTGCAAGGCCAGACCTTGGCGGATGAGGCCTTGCTCACTGGCGAATCACGCCCCCAAGCACGCGGCGTGGGGGACTCGGTGGTGGCGGGCAGCCACAACCTGAGCGGTATCGTCACCGTGCGTGTGGTGCAAGTGGGTGAGGGTACGCAGTTCTCGCAAATCGTCTCGCTGATGGAAAACGCATCGCTGCAAAAACCGCGCTTGGCCCAGTTGGCAGACCGAATTGCCAAACCTTTCTTAATTGGGGTGTTGGTGCTGGCTGCGTTGTCCGCTGTGTATTGGTGGCCGACCAATCCAGGCCACGCCTTGATGGTGGCGGTGGCTGTGTTGGTGGTGACGTGCCCCTGTGCTTTGTCGCTGGCGACGCCAGCTGCCATGTTGGCTGCGGCTGGCAACCTTGCACGCCACGGGGTGTTGGTTCGTAACCTGCAAGCCTTGGAGTCTTTGGCTGAAATTGATACCTTGATTTTTGACAAGACTGGCACGCTTACCCAAGACGGCCAGCGCATCACGCAGGTGATGACGGCTGAAGGTGTGACCCCTGAATACGCCTTGCGCTTGGCGGCCGCATTGGCCAAACATTCGCTGCATCCGCTGTCGCGTGCCTTGGTGAAGGCCCACGAGGAGGCGGGCGCGGGGGATGTCTTGGAAGCACAAGATGTAAACGAAATGATTGGTCTGGGCCTTGAAGGCGTTGTGGATGGGCGGTTGCGCTTGGGCTCAGCAACGTTTGTCGCACCAAAAACCAAGGGAATACCCGATAGGGCCAGTGTTTGCCAAGTACACTTGTGCACTGAAAACGAGTGGTTAGCGAGCTGGCAACTGTCCGAAGATGTGCGTGCAGACGCGGTGCAAACCGTGCAAGCCTTGAAAGCGTTCAATGTAGATGTGTGGTTGCTGTCTGGCGATCGGCCAGAGTCAGCCCAACACGTGGCAGGACAAGTGGGCATTGCTCAAGCTTTTGGGGCATGTACCCCGCAAGACAAACTCTCACGCATGCAAGCCGCGCAGTCGCAAGGCGCGCGGGTCGCGATGGTGGGAGATGGCCTGAATGACGGCCCTGTCTTGGCAGGGGCGCATGTGTCGATGGCATTTGGCAATGCCGTGCCATTGGCACAGTCCAAATCGGACTTGGTCTTGATGGGCGGCAGCTTGTTGGTGGTGGCGCAAAGCGTCAAGTTGGCCAGACATACCTTGCGGGTCGTCAAGCAAAACTTGGTGTGGGCTGCCGCTTACAACGCCTTGTGTGTGCCGTTGGCTGTGGTGGGCTGGTTGCCTGCATGGCTGGCTGGACTGGGCATGGCGCTGAGCTCGTTGTGGGTCGTGTTGAACTCTTTGCGACTCACCAAAGGATTTTGATGGATATCTTGTATTTGTTGATCCCGCTGTCGGTGCTGTTGGTACTTTTCATCTTGGGAGGGCTCTGGTGGGCCATTCACAGAGGCCAATTTGACAGCGTAGAGCAAGAAGGCGAGCGTATTCTTCGCGACGATTGATTTGAATCAATAACTCCTTAGGGGTAATTGAGGATACTGGTTTGAAAAATGAAAGGTGACCGATGAACTCATCACAGCACGCCGTTTACAACGATACCGTTGTACGGCAGTTTTCCATCATGGCGGTGGTTTGGGGCGTGGTTGGCATGTTGGTAGGCGTGATCATCGCCTCTCAACTGGCTTGGCCAGAACTGAACTTTGGTATCCCTTGGTTGACTTACGGCCGCTTGCGTCCGTTGCACACCAATGCGGTGATTTTTGCGTTTGGTGGCTCTGCACTGTTTGCCACCAGCTACTACGTGGTGCAACGCACATGCCACACAGCTTTGTTCTTGCCTAAGCTGGCAGCCTTCACCTTCTGGGGTTGGCAGTTGGTGATCTTGGCTGCAGCTATCAGCCTGCCTTTGGGTTTCACCCAAGGTAAGGAATACGCTGAGCTCGAGTGGCCGATCGACATCTTGATTGCTGTGGTGTGGGTTGCTTACGCAGTGGTGTTCTTCGGTACCGTCGGCACACGCAAGGTTAAGCACATCTACGTGGCCAACTGGTTCTACGGTGCGTTCATCATTGCCGTGGCTTTGTTGCACATCGTCAATAGCGCTGCGATTCCTGCCGGCATGATGAAGTCTTACTCGGCTTACGCTGGCGCACAAGATGCGATGGTGCAGTGGTGGTACGGCCACAACGCTGTGGGCTTCTTCTTGACTGCTGGCTTCTTGGGCATGATGTACTACTTCATCCCTAAGCAAGCGGGTCGCCCTGTGTACTCGTATCGCTTGTCGATCGTTCACTTCTGGGCTTTGATCTTCACTTACATGTGGGCGGGGCCTCACCACTTGCACTACACCGCGTTGCCTGACTGGACTCAGTCTTTGGGCATGGTGTTCTCATTGGTGTTGTTGGCTCCTAGCTGGGGCGGCATGATCAACGGCATCATGACCTTGTCTGGCGCATGGCACAAACTGCGTGACGATCCAATCTTGCGCTTCTTGATCGTGTCCTTGTCGTTCTACGGTATGTCCACGTTCGAAGGCCCCATGATGGCCATCAAGACAGTGAACGCTTTGTCTCACTACACAGACTGGACCGTCGGCCACGTGCACTCAGGTGCTTTGGGCTGGGTGGGCTTGGTGTCCATGGGCTCGATCTACTTCTTGATTCCTAAGTTGTTTGGTCGCAAAGAAATGTTCAGTGTCAAGGCCATCGAAGTTCACTTCTGGTTGGCCACCATCGGCATCGTGTTGTACATCGCTGCAATGTGGATTGCTGGTGTGATGCAAGGTTTGATGTGGCGCGCCATCAACGCAGACGGCACTTTGACCTACACCTTCGTTGAGTCTGTCAAAGCCACATATCCGTTCTACGTGATTCGTGTGTGCGGTGGCTTGTTGTACTTGAGCGGCATGGTCATCATGTTGTGGAACGTTGTGAAAACTGCGACCAACGGTCAAGTCAACAGCGTTGCCATTCCTGCACCTGCACACGCCTGAGGAGAAATAAATGTCTGATAACAATTCCAAAGGCTTTTCCCACGCTCGCGTGGAGACCAGCAACTTTTTGATGATCGTGTTGATCTTGATCGCAGTCGCCTTCGGCGGCTTGGTGGAGATCGTGCCTTTGTTCTTCCAAAAATCGACCACTGAACCCGTGACAGGCGTCAAGCCTTACACCGCATTGCAGTTGGCGGGTCGTGACGTTTACATCCGCGAAGGTTGCTACAACTGTCACTCACAAATGATTCGTCCATTCCGCGCTGAAACTCTGCGCTATGGTCACTACTCAGTGGCTGGCGAGTCTGTGTATGACCACCCCTTCCAATGGGGCAGCAAGCGCACAGGTCCAGACTTGGCTCGCGTGGGCGGCAAGTACAGCGACGAATGGCATCGTGTTCATTTGAACAACCCACGCGATGTGGTGCCAGAGTCCAACATGCCTGAGTACCCATGGTTGTCTAAGAATTTGGTCAATGCTGAACAAGTGCCAGCCAACATGAATGCCCTGCGCAAAGTGGGCGTGCCTTATACGGATGAAGAAATCGCTAAAGCAGCCGAAGACGTGACGGGTAAAACCGAACTCGAAGCTGTGATTGCTTACCTCCAAGGCTTGGGCCTTGCGCTCAAATAAGGAGACATGACCATGGATGTCAATGATCTGCGAGTCATCACCACGGTGCTGTCGTTTGCTGTGTTTGTCGGCATCATGGTCTGGGCTTTTTCTCGACGTAACAAAGAAGATTTTGAGGCAGCATCGAAGCTGCCCCTCGATCAAGACTAAGGCCTAGAGGTCTTTGTAAAGGAATCGAATCATGAGTGATTTCACAAGTAATTTTTGGTCGATCTTCGTATCTGCCATCGCCATTTTGGGTGTCGTGTACTGCGCATTTTTGCTGTGGTTCTCGGCCAAGGTGAAGGTGTCTGCGCACGAAGAAGACGGCACAACTGGCCACGTGTGGGACGAAGACCTGCGCGAAATGAACAATCCACTGCCACGTTGGTGGTTGTGGCTGTTCATCATCACCATGGTGTTCGCTGCGGTGTATTGGGCGGCTTATCCAGGTTTGGGTAGCTACGGTGGCAAGTTGGGCTGGAGCTCGGCTGGTCAATACGAAGCTGAAGTGGCCAAGGCCAACCAAGAGCTCGAGCCTTTGTACGCTGCGTTCAATGCGCAAACCCCAGAGCAACTCTCTCAAGACCCCAAAGCCATGGCTGTGGGCGAGCGTTTGTTCATGAACAACTGCGCACAGTGCCACGGCTCCGATGCTCGTGGCTCAAAGGGCTTCCCAAACTTGACCGACAAGGACTGGTTGCACGGTGGTACCACTGACAAGATCAAAGAGACCATCACCAAAGGTCGTATCGGTCAAATGCCTCCCATGGCTGCTGCTGTCGGCACACCTGACGATGTTCGTAACGTCGCTCACTATGTGATGAGCTTGTCTGGTAGCCCACACGACTCCGTGCGCGCTGCATTGGGTAAAGGCAAGTTTGGTGCTTGTGCAGCCTGCCACGGTCCTGATGGTGCAGGTATGCAAGCGGTTGGTTCTGCCAACTTGACTGACAAGATCTGGTTGCATGGCTGGGGCGAAGAGGCCATCACTGCGATGATCAATAACGGTAAAGTGAACCAAATGCCTGCACAAGAAGGTCGTTTGACAGAGTCACAAATTCACGTGTTGACGGCTTATGTTTGGGGCTTCTCTAACAAACCTGCTGCCACCAAGTAATCTGTTTTGAATTCAGCTGACGACTCTAAGCAGCGCAAAACCATCCCCATCGTTCCAGAGCCTTCGGGCTCTGCGGACGAGGCGATGGTTTCGCTTTATGCTGCATCTAAAAAAATCTACCCTCGCTCTGTCGAGGGTATCTTTGCTTATTGGCGCTGGATTTTTGTTGTCCTAACGCAGTTGATTTTTTATGGCCTGCCTTGGGTTGAATGGGGCACGCGCCAAGCGGTGTTGTTTGACTTAGCGTCACGCAGTTTTTATATTTTTGGTTTGGTCTTGTATCCACAAGACTTTATTTATTTGACCGGCCTGTTGGTGATTTCAGCCTTGGCGCTGTTCTTGTTCACCGCTGTGGCGGGACGTTTGTGGTGTGGCTACGCTTGCCCGCAAACGGTGTACAGCGAAATCTTTTTGTGGATCGAGCGCAAGATTGAGGGCGATCGTTCGGCCCGCATGCGATTAGATGATGCCAATTTCTCACTCGAGAAATTGGTGAAGAAATGGTACAAGCACCTGATTTGGATCTTCTTCTCGATTTGGACCGGCTTCACCTTTGTGGGCTACTTCACACCCATTCGTGAGTTGGTGATGGAGTTCTTCCTCACGCAAATGTCGTCATGGGAACTTTTTTGGGTGTTCTTTTACGCGTTTGCCACTTACGGCAATGCGGGCTTCATGCGTGAGCAAATTTGCAAATACATGTGCCCCTATGCGCGTTTTCAAAGCGCCATGTTTGACAACGACACCCTCATCGTGACTTACGATGCCGAACGTGGCGAACCACGCGGGCCACGTGCCAAGAGTGCCGATCCAACAGCTTTGAATTTAGGCGCTTGTGTCGACTGCACCTTGTGCGTGCAAGTGTGTCCCACTGGCATTGATATCCGTGATGGTTTGCAATACGAATGCATTGGCTGCGGCGCATGCGCGGATGTGTGCGATACCGTGATGGATAAACTGGGCTACGCCAAAGGCTTGGTGCGTTACTCGACCCAAAACGCCATGGATAACAAGTGGACGCCGCAGCAAATGTGGCAGCGCTTGATGCGTCCGCGTATTCAGATTTACACCATGATTTTGGTCGCTGTGACTTTGGCCTTGTTGGTCTCTATTGGTCTGCGCACGCCATTCAAAGTGGATGTGGTGCGCGATCGTTCTACCTTGTCGCGCATCACAGAGTACGGCACATTGGAAAACGTGTACCGCTTGCAAATCATGAATGCAGCCGAAACAGCACGTAGCTTCCATCTGTCAGTTAAAGGTTTGTCAGGGTTGAAAATCACCACGGATACCGAGGTGATGGTGGATGCTGCGCAGGCCCGTTGGGTGGTGTTGCGCGCTGACATTCCCTATGGCTCCGCTGAAAGTGGATCGCACAAAATTCAATTTGAAATTCAGGCAGTCGGCAGCGATGACTTCGTGGTCGAAAAATCTGTCTTCCTCGTTCCAAGGTAATCCATATGAAAAACGACACACCTGATACCAAAGCTTGGTGGCAATACGGTCATGTCTGGCTGATCATTGCCGGTCCCGCTGCTGTAGTGGTGGCAGGGTTTGTGACCTTGTTCATTGCCATTCGCACGCCAGACCCAGTGATTGCAGACGATTACTACAAGCGTGGGTTGGACATCAATAAAACTTTGGCAGCTGAAAAAGACATTCAGCTTGCGCCTGCCATGCAAGCGCGCAACCATGTGGTGACACCGAAGGCAGAACCCGTCAAGCCTTAAGAGGCTTGGCGTGTCAGTGGCAGCTTTGTGCGTTGACGATCAGCTTGAGCGCATCTGGGTTCAAGATGCGCACATGGCGTTGTTTGACTTCAACAACGCCTTCTTCCACAAATTTTGAAAACGTGCGGCTGACTGTTTCTAGTTTGAGCCCGAGGTAGCTGCCAATTTCTTCGCGTGTCATGCGCAGCACCAACTCGGATTGTGAGAAGCCTCGCGCATGCAAGCGTTGTACGAGGTTCAACAAGAACGCTGCTAAGCGCTCTTCGGCACGCATGCTGCCTAGCAGCAACATGACGCCGTTTTCGCGCACGATTTCTCGGCTCATGATTTTGTGCACATGGCGTTGCAGCGATGTGATTTCGCGTGACAACTCTTCAATGCGATCAAACGGCATCACGCACACTTCGGCATCTTCCAGTGCCACAGCATCACAAGTGTGGTGATCGCTCACGATGCCGTCCAAACCGATGATTTCGCCAGCCATTTGAAAACCAGTCACTTGGTCGCGGCCGTCTTCAGCAGAGATGCGAGTTTTGAAGAAGCCTGTGCGAATGGCGTACAGCGCGTTGAACTTGTCGCCGTTTCTGAACAAATTGTCACCACGCGCCACTTTGCGGCGTGTAGCGACCACCTCATCGACACGTTCCAGTTCGCTTTCGCTCAGGCCTAGCGGCATGCAGAGCTCGCGCAAATTGCAGTTGGAACAGGCGACTTTGATACTGGTGGGACTCATTGGAACAGACGGACGTTTGTGTTGATACAGGTCAACTTTTTACAGCTGTTGAACCTCTATTATGGAGCGCAAATTTAGGTGTGAACTTATGCATTCTCTTGTGTTGAACCCAGAACTTTTGCAACGCTACGACGTAGCGGGGCCGCGCTACACCTCGTATCCCACGGCAGACCGATTTGTGGAAGCGTTTGGCGAAGCTGACTACCTGCAAGCACTAGAGCAACGACGCGATGGGGTGGGCACCAAGGCCTATCCTTTGTCTTTGTATGTGCATATTCCGTTTTGTGAATCGCTTTGCTATTACTGTGCATGCAACAAGATCATCACCAAACACCACGAACGCGGGGCCGAGTATTTGCGCTACTTAGAGCGTGAGGTGGATCTCAACATCGCTCATCTGGGGCAAGGTCAAGTGGTCTCGCAGTTGCACCTAGGTGGCGGTAGCCCCACTTTTTTGAGTGATGCTGAGTTAGCGCAATTGATGACCATGCTGCGCCGCAACTTCCAGTTGGCACCCGGTGGCGAGTATTCGGTGGAAATTGATCCACGCACCGTGACACGTGAACGCTTGGCCCATTTGGCTAAATTGGGCTTTAACCGCTTGAGCTTTGGCGTGCAAGATTTTGAACCTGCCGTGCAAAAAGCGGTGCACCGAATTCAGCCAGCCGAACAGGTGTTTGACTTGGTGGCCGTCTCACGTGAACTGGGCTTTGAGTCGGTCAACGTGGACTTGATTTATGGCTTGCCCATGCAAACGCCTGAGACCTTTGAGCGCACGCTAGAGCAAATCACCCAGCTGCGCCCAGAC
>Ga0213920_1000455_pt1 | contig 33038 bp, 32 predicted proteins | sample McNCre1117MG_FD_161054 | JGI IMG/M metagenome (GOLD analysis project Ga0213920, IMG submission 161054) | Freshwater microbial communities from McNutts Creek, Athens, Georgia, United States - 11-17 MG | ecosystem: Environmental > Aquatic > Freshwater > Creek | place: USA: Georgia | collected...
AACTTGATCTTCAAGTCGGAGGCTCGCAGTTACCGTGATCTTCCGCTGCGCCTATTCGAGTTCGGTACCGTCTACCGCTACGAGAAGAGCGGTGTACTTCACGGCTTAACCCGAGCCCGTGGCTTCACCCAGGACGACGCCCACCTCTACGTAACCACCGAGCAGATGGAGCAGGAGCTCACCGATGTTCTGGACTTCATCCTCGGCCTGCTGCGCGACTACGGCCTAGACGACTTCTACCTAGAGCTCTCCACCAAGGAAGAGGGCAACCCGAAATTTGTTGGTGACAATGAAGCCTGGGAAACTGCCACCGCAACCCTAGAGCGCGTAGCCAAGGCCTCGGGTCTAGAGCTAGTTCCAGACCCGGGAGGCGCCGCGTTCTACGGCCCGAAGATTTCGGTCCAGGCTCGCGATGCCATTGGCCGCACCTGGCAGATGTCTACCGTTCAGTTGGACTTCAACCTCCCTGAGCGTTTCGACCTGGAATACACCGCCCCGGATGGCACCAAGAAGCGCCCGGTTATGATTCACCGCGCGTTGTTTGGCTCGATGGAGCGTTTCTTCGGTGTGCTCACCGAGCACTATGCCGGCCACTTCCCACCTTGGTTGGCACCGGTCCAGGTGGTTGGTATTCCAATCGCCGAGGAGTTCAGCGAGTACCTGCACGAGATTGCGGCTGAGCTGCGCAAGCACCGCGTTCGCGTTCAGATTGACGACTCGGATGACCGCATGCAGAAAAAGATCCGCAACCACACGCTGGCGAAGGTTCCGTTCATGTTGCTTGCCGGTGGACAGGACCGTGACAACAACGCGGTTTCGTTCCGCTTCCGCGATGGTTCGCAGGAAAATGGCATCCCAGTCACCGAGGCAGTGGAGCGCATCTTGACTGCAATCCGTGACAAGGCTCAGGTTTAGACAGGTATCAAAATGACCGACCAGGTGGATGCAATTCCGAGCCTAGAGCTGCCCGGAGTGCCCGACCACTTCCAGCGACTGTGGACCCCACACAGAATGGTCTATATCCAGACCGGCACCCAGCCGCACAAGGATGACTGCCCATTCTGTTTGGCGCCAGACAAGAGCGATGAAGAGGGCCTGATCGTTCGACGTGGCAAGACTGCGTACGCATTGTTAAACCTTTACCCATACAACAGCGGGCACCTTTTGATTTGTCCTTACCGTCACATCAGCACCTATGACGAAGCTACCGCCGAGGAAGTGGCCGAAATCGGCCTGCTAACCCAGCAGGCGATGCGGGTTTTGAGCGAGGTTTCGCAGACCCATGGCTTCAATATCGGCATGAATCAGGGCGTAGTTGCCGGGGCAGGCATTGCCGAGCACCTGCATCAGCACGTGGTTCCGCGTTGGCGAAATGATGCCAATTTCTTCCCAATCATTGCCCAAACTAAGGCCCTGCCGAGGTTGTTAGAAGACGTCCGACAGGACGTTGCAAAGCACTGGGCCACCATTCCACAGCAGTAATCAGAAACGAAAAGTAGACTAGAAGAATGACCGAATCAACTGCATTCACCGGATCTTCCCTCGTAAAGCGCGGCTTAGCCGAAATGCTCAAGGGTGGCGTCATCATGGACGTCGTAAACGCCGAACAGGCCAAGATTGCCGAGGACGCCGGCGCCGTTGCCGTTATGGCTCTCGAGCGCGTTCCAGCCGACATCCGTGCCCAGGGTGGCGTTGCCCGCATGAGCGACCCAGACATGATTCAGGGCATCATCGATGCCGTCTCGATTCCTGTTATGGCAAAGGCGCGTATCGGTCACTTTGTTGAGGCTCAGGTTTTGCAGAGCCTCAAGGTTGACTACATTGACGAGTCTGAGGTGCTTAGCCCAGCCGACTACGTAAACCACATCAACAAGTGGAACTTCAACGTGCCATTCGTCTGTGGTGCCACCAACCTGGGTGAGGCCCTACGCCGTATCACCGAGGGTGCCGCAATGATTCGCTCGAAGGGCGAAGCCGGCACCGGTGATGTCTCCGAGGCCACCAAGCACATTCGCACCATCTCGGGTGAGATTCGTGCCCTTGCCGCCAAGACCGAGGACGAGCTATACGTAGCCGCCAAGGAACTCCAGGCTCCTATCGAGCTAGTCCGCGAGGTTGCTCGCACCGGAAAGCTGCCAGTTGTCATGTTCGTAGCCGGTGGTGTCGCAACTCCTGCTGACGCTGCAATGATGATGCAGCTCGGTGCAGACGGTGTCTTCGTTGGCTCTGGAATCTTCAAGAGTGGCAACCCGGCCGCTCGTGCGGCGGCAATCGTGAAAGCAACCACCTTCTTTGACAACGCCGATGTATTGGCAGAGGTAAGCCGCGGTCTGGGTGAGGCCATGGTTGGTATCAACGTGAACGACATTCCTGCGCCACACCGTTTGGCTGAGCGCGGCTGGTAACAATGACTAAGCCCATCGGTGTTTTGGCACTGCAGGGCGACTTTCGAGAACACGCCGAGGCGCTAACCCGCATCGGCGTTTCTCATTTGAAGGTTCGTACTGTTGCCGAACTAGATTCTGTATCCGGCCTGATCATCCCCGGCGGCGAGTCCACGGTGATGCACAAATTAGCGGTTGCCTACGGCCTGTTTGAGCCGATCCGTGCCAAGATTGCCGCCAGATTGCCGGTTTTCGGAACCTGTGCTGGACTCATCATGCTTGCCAATGACATCACCGATGGCATCGCCGGGCAACTGACTTTTGGCGGCCTGGACGTTACCGTTCAGCGCAATGCCTTCGGTAACCAGCTGGACTCGTTCGAAGTCAATCTTGACTTCGCCGGCATCGGTGACGGAGCAGTACACGCCGCGTTCATTCGCGCACCGCTCATCACGCGGGTAGGTCCGCAAGTTGAGGTAGTTGCCAGAATTCCAACCGATGATCTGCACCCGGGCGGGGGAGTCGTTGGTGTTCGCCAGGGAAACCTACTGGGAATCTCGTTCCACCCGGAAGTCACCGGCGAGGACCGCATTCACCGTCTCTTCGCGGGTATCGTCGCAAACGCAAAGTAAACTGTTAGAAACCGTAAACCTCTACTGGGAGAACTATGTCCGGCCACTCCAAATGGGCGACTACCAAGCACAAGAAGGCACTGATTGACGGCCGCCGCGCCAAGCTCTTTGCCAAGCTAATCAAGAACATCGAAGTTGCAGCCCGACTCGGTGGACCGGACCTCGACGGTAACCCAACTCTGTACGATGCAGTCCAAAAGGGCCGCAAGTCTTCGCTACCTAACGACAACATCGACCGCGCTATCAAGCGTGGTTCCGGTGTTGGCGCCGATGCCGTTGAGTACATGACCATCATGTACGAGGGTCGTGGCCCAGCCGGTACCGCAGTTCTGATTGAGTGTCTGACCGACAACAAGAACCGAGCAGCCGCCGAGGTTCGTCTGGCCGTCACCAAGAACGGTGGCACTATGGCCGACCCAGGTTCGGTTTCGTATCTGTTCAGCCGCAAGGGTGTCATCACCGTAACCAAGACCGCTGGCATGACCGAAGACTCACTACTAGAGCTTGTGCTTGACCACGGAGTGGACAATGTCGAAGACCGCGGCGAAGCATTTGTAATCACCACCGAGCCTTCCTCGATGGTTGAGGCACGTACCGCTCTTCAGGCAGCTGGAATCGACTACGACTCGGCAGACTCCGAGTTTGTTTCGTCGATGATGGTCCCGGTTGACGACGTTGAGGCAGCCAAGAAGGTCATTCGCCTGATTGATGCACTCGAAGACAGCGACGACGTTCAGAACGTTTACAGCAACGTGGACTTCACCCCTGAGGTGTTGGCTGCCCTAGAGGCCGAGTAAAACTACTCGCGCTGTAGGGCGAACCTAAACATGACCCGTATTTTAGGCATCGACCCCGGTTTGACCCGGTGCGGTGTTGGCGTGATTGACCTGGCGGCTGGCCGCCGGGTCAGTTTCGTTTCTGTGGGCGTGTTTCGCAGTGAACCCACCGAGGAATTGTCTGCCCGCGTGGGGACTCTCGGTGCCAGCATCGAGGCGCTAATTCTGGAGCAAAAGCCGGACGTAATAGCCCTCGAGCGGGTTTACGCCGACGTAAATGTGCGCTCGGTGATGGGTACGGCTCAAATCTCCGGTGTTGTGCTGATGCTTGCGCACAAGTATTCGCTGCCGATTGCGCTGCATACCCCAACCGAAGTGAAGGCTGCCGTTACCGGAAGCGGTCGCGCGGACAAGGCACAGGTAGGGTCGATGGTTGCAAAGATCTTGGGTCTAGCCGAAATTCCCAAGCCGGCTGACGCTGCTGACTCCCTAGCCATCGCCATTTGTCACGCGTGGCGCGGGGCAGGGGCAACTGCCGGAACCAACCCGGGTAGTACTTTGACTGCAGCACAGACCGCTTGGCAGCAGGCAGAGCGCGCCGCCGCCAGAAAGAGTGAGCGTTAGTTAGTCTTTTGGGGTGATCTCATCCCTTTCCGGCCTGGTGCAGCGCATCGGTGCGGGCTATCTGGTTCTAGACGTCAATGGCGTCGGCTATCAAGTCTTCGTAACCCCTGCTACCGCCGGTCACCTTCACACCGGAGACTCACTTGTGCTTCAGACCGCGCTCATCGTGCGCGAAGATGCTTTCACTCTCTTCGGCTTCGAGTCTCTAGAAGAACTCGAACTCTTTGACCTGCTCCGCTCGGTCACTGGGGTTGGTCCAAAGTCTGCTCTCGCGATTCTGAGTCAACTGAGCGCTGGCGCAATCCGCGACGCCGTATTGGCCGAAAATGATGCCACCTTCCGCGCGGTTTCCGGAATCGGGCCAAAGACTGCAAAACTGATTACCGTCACTCTTGCCGGCAAACTAGCCGGACTGCCAATTTCAGTCGCGGCTGCCAAGACTGGCGCCAAGTCCGTCGACCTGAGCACCGTCGTGCAGGCACTTCAGGGTCTCGGCTGGAACGAGCGAGCCGCGGCTGAAGCGGTACGTGAGGCCGCCGAGGCGCTCGGTGCCGGAGTCACAACCGATGCAGTTCTGCGCACCTCACTTGCACGCCTAGGCACTTCGAAGAGTGTGCTTGGTGGTGACCAGTGAACGACATCACAGACCCAGATCTGAATGCGGGGGAGTTGGCCTTTGAGTCCGCCCTCCGCCCAAAGTCGCTAGCCGAATTCGTAGGTCAGGCAAAGGTGCGCGAGCAGCTGAGCCTGATGTTGCAGGCGGCAAAATTGCAGAGCCGTACCGCCGATCACATCCTTTTGGCTGGACCACCGGGACTTGGCAAGACAACTCTCGCCATGATTGTGGCCCACGAGACCGGTCACCCGCTTCGCCTGACCAGCGGTCCAACCATTCAGCACGCCGGAGACCTTGCCGCCGTGCTCTCATCGTTGCAACCCGGTGAGGTCTTGTTTATCGATGAAATTCACCGAATGGCACGTCCGGCAGAGGAAATGCTTTACCTGGCAATGGAGGACTTCCGCATCGACGTGATGGTAGGCAAGGGTCCGGGTGCCACCAGCATTCCGCTAGACCTTGCTCCCTTCACCCTTGTTGGCGCCACCACCCGTAGCGGCATGTTGCCCAACCCACTGCGTGATCGTTTTGGATTCACTGCACATCTGGAGTTTTACAGCGACATCGAACTGGCCCAGGTGCTGGCACGCGCTGCCAACCGCCTGGGAATAACGATCACTTCGGAGGCTCTCGGTGAGATTGCCAGCCGAAGCCGCGGCACACCACGCATTGCCAACCGACTGCTGCGCCGGGTTCGCGATTTTGCTTTGGTGGCAAGCGTTGACCAAATCACCATCACCGAGACCAAGGCCGCGCTGGTGCTCTATGAGGTGGATGCACTTGGTCTAGACCGCCTAGACCGTCAGATTCTGACTCTGCTCACCGAGCGTTTTGCCGGCAAGCCGGTAGGTCTTTCGACCCTTGCGGTTGCCGTGGGTGAGGAGCAGGACACAATCGAGGCGGTTGTTGAGCCGTTCCTGGTTCGACAGGGGCTGATTGCGCGCACTCCGCGTGGTCGCCAAGCCACCGAATTGGCGTTCCGACACCTCGGTGTGCCTAGCCCCGAGATGCCGGAATAACGCGCCTACCTGCGGCTATAATCGTATGAATGGGCCTTTTAGGGCCCTTGTTTTTGCTGACCCGGGGTTTTCAACCCCCAACCACAGAATGGCCAAGAAATGCAGCCGACCGACCTCTTGATGTACGCGCTTATCGCGGTAATGGTTTTCATGATGTTCCGCAGCAGCCGCAAGCGTAAGAAGCAGGCCGAGGAGCTGCAGTCGCAGTTGGTTCCTGGCGCAAAGGTTATGCTGCACAGCGGCATCGTGGGTCGCGTTGTCTCCATCAACGAAGACAAGATTGTCGTAAACACCGCTGGCAGCAACATTGAGGTTGTCAAGCAGGCCGTTCGCACCGTGTCGGTGTGGGATGCAGCCGCCGACGAGAAGGTTGCAGACGTAGCCGATGTCGCACCTGCCGCAAAGCCTGCAGCAGCTAAGCCAGCCGCTGTAAAGAAGCCTGCCGCTGCCAAGACCGTTGCTGCGGCTAAGCCTGCAGCTAAGACCACTACCACCGCAAAGAAGCCTGCAGCCGCTAAGCCTGCAGCAGCGAAGAAGCCAGCCGCAGCCAAGCCTGCCGCAGACGCAACCAAGAACTAGTCAAAAGGACAAGACCCTCGTGGCCGCAAACGGAATCGTAAAAAGCGCGCGCAAGCGCCTCACCTGGCTGGGTGTGCTGGCAGTTCTGCTAGCCAGCATCATCGGCTTGGGCATGCTGTTCAAGGCGCCAAACGCCGGCTTCGTGCCGCAGCTGGCCCTTGACCTGCAGGGTGGAACTCAGATCATCCTTACCCCTCAGCTTGAGTCGGGTAAGACGGTTACCCAGGACCAGCTCAACCAGGCGGTTGCCATCATCCGCCAGCGTGTTGACGCCACCGGTGTTTCCGAGGCTTCGATTACCACTCAGGGCAACAGCAACATCATCGTTTCCATCCCTGGAAAGCCGGATGACAGCACTCTGAAGCTGATCGAAGCCAGCGCCAAGTTGCAGTTCCGTCCGGTTCTGGCAACCTCCGCTGGTGTGGCAACCGCCTCGGTGGGTGGAGCAACTAGTGGTAGCACTGCTAGCCCAGCCGCAAGTTCCAGCCCAATTGCTACCGGTTCCGCGGCACCAACTGACGGCAGCGACCTCAACTGGGTTAGCAAGGACCTTCAGGCAAAGTATGAGGCTCTGGACTGCTCCAAGCAGTTCCGTGCGGCCGGCCAGGTTGACGCTGACAATCAGCCACTGATCACGTGTGACACCGGTCTAACCACCAAGTTCATCCTTGGTCCTGTAGAAATCCAGGGTTCGGACATTGCCACCGCTTCGGCAGGTACCGTAAACACCTCTACCGGTGCTTCGACCGGCAACTACGCCATCAACTTGGACTTCAACGGCAAGGGAACCAACGAGTTCGCTGCCGTTACCAAGCGCCTATACCCGCTGACCTCGCCACGCAACCAGTTTGCAGTGACCCTGGACGGCTACGTGATCACCGCACCTCAGACCAACGCGGTCATCACCAATGGTTCGGCACAGATCACCGGTTCGTTCACCGCCCAGAGCGCTAAGTCGCTAGCCGACCAGCTCAAGTACGGTTCGCTGCCAATCGGCTTCAACGTACAGAGCGCCGAGAACATTTCGGCAACCCTGGGTAGCCAGCAGCTTTCCAGCGGTCTTCTGGCTGGAGCAATCGGTCTGATCATCGTGATCCTGTACTCGCTGATGCAGTACCGAGGTCTAGCAATGATTACCATTGGTTCGCTGGCAATCGCCGCTGTCTTCACCTACCTGCTTGTCGCGCTGCTCTCGTGGCGCCAGGGTTACCGCTTGTCGCTAGCGGGTGTGACCGGTTTGATCGTGTCCATCGGTATCACCGCGGACTCGTTCATCATCTACTTCGAGCGTGTTCGTGACGAACTCCGTGAAGGCCGCAGCCTGTCTGCCGCAGTTGACGGTGGTTGGCGTCGCGCCATCCGCACCATCCTGGTGTCGGACGGCATTTCGTTCCTAGCCGCAACCGTGCTGTACCTGCTGACCGTGGGCAACGTGCGAGGCTTCGCTTACACCCTGGGCATGACCACCATCATCGACGTTCTGGTCGTTGTGCTGTTCACCCACCCAATGCTGCAGCTGCTTTCGGGCAACAAGTTCTTTGCCAGTGGACACAAGTGGAGCGGCTTCGATGTCAAGACCATGGCGGACATTGCTTACGTTGGACGCGGTCAGTTCCGCGTCTCCGACAAGCTAGGTGCTGGCAAGGCCGCCAAGGCCTCAAAGGAAGCCGCAAAGCGTCAGACCATTGCCGAGCGCAAGTCTGCTGAGAACAAGGGAGAGGCAAACTAATGTCACGCTTCACTGACTTCGGTAACGCCCTTTACTCGGGCAGCCGTTCCTTCGACTTCATCGGTCGCCGCAAGTACGGCTTCATTGCATCCATCGTGGTTGCCCTGCTGGCCGTGGCAATCACCTTCGTCGGTCACAAGGGTTTCAACTTTGGTATCGAGTTCAAGGGTGGTTCGCAGTTCCAGATCTCGACTACCGCTGCCAACAGCGAAGTCACCGCTCAGAACGCCGTTCACTCGGTGCTCGGTGCTGCCGCCCAGGTTAACGTTGCCCACATCGGCACCGATGGCCTGCGCATCCAGACCGAAAAGCTAGACGCCAACACCTCCGAGCAGGTGCGCCAGGCAATCGCTAGTGGCTTCAAGGTTCCGGGCAACCAGGTTGCATCGTCCTTCGTGGGCGCCAACTGGGGTGCTGACGTAACCGGCAAGGCTCTCAGCGGTCTGCTCTGGTTCATCGTTCTGGCTGCAATCGCCATGGCGCTGTACTTCCGTACCTTCAAGATGTCTGCCGCAGCACTGGTTGCTCTGGTTCACGACCTCGTGATCACCGCTGCCATCTACGGTTCGTTCGGCTTCGAGGTAACCCCAGCCGCCGTTATCGGATTCCTAACCATCCTTGGTTACTCGCTTTACGACACCGTGGTTGTCTTCGACAAGATTCGCGAAAACACCCTCGAGGTCGAGCACAGCGAGAGCGCAACCTTCGCGGAGCGTGTCAACCTAGCGATCAACCAGACCCTGGTCCGTTCGATCAACACCTCGGTGGTTGCGGTTCTTCCGGTTGCAGCCATCTTGTTCATCGGAACCCTACTGCTTGGTGCTGGCACCCTGCGAGACATCTCGCTGGCCCTGTTCATCGGTATCCTCGTTGGCACTTACTCGACCATCTTCGTAGCAGCGCCGCTTTACTCGCTGTTCCGCGAGAAGGAGCCTAAGTTTGCTAAGGCCGCAGCAAAGGTTCTGGCCAGCCGCTAAAAAACCTGAAAACCAAGAAGCCCTGAAATCTAGGCAGCCGTGAGCGATCCAACCCCAACCGGAAGCATTGCCTCACTGCGCTCCAGACTTCAGGGCATTTTTGGCGCCAAGGGCGGTCCATACGCCGATGAACTGAGCGAGATTCTTCGCACCGCAAAGGCGAATCACCCCCGTGCGGATCTAGCGATTCTGGAACGTGCATTCGAAGTTGCAGAGCTGGCACACCGAGGACAGACCCGCAAGAGTGGCGAGCCGTACATCACTCACCCTCTTGCGGTAACCAAGATCCTGGCCGACCTCGGCATCGGTGTAACAAGCCTGGCCGCTGCTCTGCTGCACGACACCGTAGAAGACACCGAGTACACCCTCGACCAGCTGACCAAGGACTTTGGTGCCGAAATCGCCATGTTGGTGGATGGCGTAACCAAACTGGACAAGGTTCGTTACGGCGACAACGCTCAGGCGGAAACCGTTCGCAAAATGGTGGTCGCGATGTCGAAGGACATCCGCGTGCTGGTCATCAAGTTAGCCGACCGCCTGCACAACGCTCGCACCTGGAAGTTTGTGCCTGAGGACAAGGCACGCAAGAAGGCGCAAGAAACTCTGGAGATTTACGCTCCGCTGGCTCACCGCCTGGGTATCAGCGCCATCAAGAGCGAGCTTGAAGACATTTCGTTCGGCGTTCTGTACCCGAAGGTTTACGAGGAAATCGTCAACCTGGTACGCCAGCGCAGTCCGAAGCGCGAAGAGTTTATCTACATGGTCATCGCCTCCATCGAGGAGGACATGCGTGAAAACCGCATCAAGGGCCGCGTTGCCGGCAGACCAAAGCAGTACTACAGCATCTATCAAAAGATGGTGCTGCGAGGTCGCGAATTCGATGATATTTACGACCTAGTTGGTATCCGCGTGATCGTGCCTGAGGTTCGCGACTGCTACGCCATCCTTGGTTCGATTCACGCTCGTTGGTCCCCGGTTCCCGGCCGGTTCAAGGACTACATCGCGATGCCCAAGTTCAACCTGTATCAGTCGCTTCACACCACGGTTATCGGCCCCGCCGGGCGGCCGATCGAGATTCAGATTCGCACCCAGGAAATGCACCAACGCGCCGAATACGGTGTTGCCGCTCACTGGAAGTACAAGGAGTCGCTGCGCGGCGGTTCCAGCACCGAGGAAGACCTGGCCTGGCTCAAGCATCTGAGCGACTGGCAAGCCGAGACCCAAGATCCATCGGAGTTCCTGGATGCACTGCGTTTCGAAATCGGTGCCAAGGATGTTTACGTCTTCACCCCAAAGGGTCGAGTCATTGGACTCCCAACCGGTGGAACTCCAGTGGACTTCGCCTACGCCGTGCACACCGAGGTTGGTCACCGCACCATGGGAGCCAAGGTCAACGGCCGCCTGGTTCCGCTGGAGACCGTGCTGCAGTCAGGTGACGTAGTTGAAATCTTCACCTCCAAGAGCCCCGATGCCGGTCCATCTCAAGACTGGCTGCAGTTTGTAAAGAGCGCCCGAGCCAAGTCCAAGATCAAACAGTGGGTGGCTGCCGGCCGCCGCGAGGACGCCATTGAGCAGGGTCGCGAAGCCCTAGCTAAGGCGCTGCGCAAGGCCAACTTGCCGCTGAAGAGCCTGATGGGTGGCGACCTTCTGGTTCAGCTCGCCACCGAGCTTCACCACCCGAATGTGGACTCCCTCTACGCAGCTGTTGGCGAGGGACACATCTCGGCTCAGTCGGTGATGGAAAAACTTGCCGCCGCAGTCAACGTCGAGCAGGAGACCGAAGAAGACATCTTCGAGCTGCCGGTAAAGCCGGTCATCAACAACAGCAACCGCAATACCGCCGGTGTGCTGGTTCGTGGCGATGCGGACGTAATGGTCAAGCTCGCTCGCTGCTGCACCCCGGTACCTGGTGACCAGATCGTAGGTTGGATTACCCGCGGTTCCGGAGTCTCGGTGCACCGAAGCGACTGCAAAAACGTGCTTGACCTGCAGGGTCAACCGGAGCGCATGATCGAAGTCTCGTGGGCCGAAAAGAGCCGTGGACAATTCCTGGTTCAGATTCAGATCGAGGCACTTGACCGCAACGGCCTGCTTTCAGACGTGACCCGCGTGCTAGCCGAACACCACGCCAATATCCTGAGTGCCGCGGTCTCTACGCGAAACGATCGCGTGGCATTGAGCCGTTTCATGTTTGAAATCGGTGACCCATCGATGATCGACCACCTGCTAGCAGCGGTCCGACGCATCGATGCCGTCTACGACGTGTATCGCGTAAACAGCTAATTTTTAGTCAGCCGGGGACAACCGGCTGGGATGCAAAAAAGGGAACCCGATTGGGTTCCCTTTTTTATTGGTCTGTTTTAGGCGGGGGAGAAGGCTAGGCCTTCTTCACTACCTCGAGCCAAGCCTTGCGTGCAGCAAGTGCCTCTTCGGCAGCCTTGGTTGCCTTCGCGTCCTTCTTGGCCTTGGCGGCGGCGAGGTCAGCCTCAAGTTTGGTGATGGAGTCAGCCAACTGGCTCAGCACCGAGTTGGTGCGTTCCTGGGTGGCTGGGTCGGTCTTGCGCCAGTGCTCCTGCTCGGCGTCGCGAACCTTGGCTTCCAGCGCGCGCATGCGGTCTTCGACCTCGCGTACCTTTTCCTTGGCCACGCGACCAGCCTGTTCCCAACGCTGCTGGATGGACGCAAGCGCCTTCTTAGCGGCTGCGAGATCCTTGGCTGGGTTGATCGACTTCTCGCCCTCGGCTAGAAGCTCCAGCTTGGCGGCCAGGTTTGCGGCGTGGTCGGCGCTCTCGGCGGCTACTGCCTCACCCTTGGCAGAGTAGATTGCGTCACCCGCAGCCTTGAAACGTGCCCAAAGCTCGTCGTCAAACTTGCTCTTGGAGTGACCAGCGGCCTTCCACTGGTCAAGCAGCTTGCGGTACTCGGCAACGGCGTCTGCACCCTTGGAAATCAGGGCCTCGGCAGCGGCAACGATGTCGGTCTTCTTGCCCTTGATTGCCTTGTTGCTGGCGTCCAGGGTTGCAAAGTACTGGCGCTTGTTGGCGTCAAACTTGGTGCGGGCGGCGCTGAAGCGGCGCCAGATGACGTCGGCCTCGGCCTTTGGCAGCTTTGGACCGGACTTCTGCGATTCCTGCCACTTCTCAAACAGCTCGGTGAGCGCGGCGGTGCCGTTCTTCCACTGGGTCTTTGCAGGGTCCTGGTTGGCAATCGCCTCGGCGGCATCGGCAATCTTGGCGCGCTCCGCTAGGGCAGCACCAACCTGCTCCTTGTTGGCCTCGTTCTTAGCAGCGGCTGCAAGGCCAATCTTGTCACCGAGAGCGGCTGCACGGGCACGAAGCTCGGCAATGTCACCGACGACGGCTGGCTCCACTAGCTCGGTGTTGATGTGTTGCAAGCTCTTCTTGAGCGACTGAGCGTCTGCACCGGCAGCAACACGCTGCTCGAGCAGGCGAACCTGGGCTGCCAGGTCGGCAAACTTACGCTCAAAAAACGCCAGTGCCTCTGCGGCAGTCACGTTAGGGTACTGACCCACGCGGCGCTCAACGCCGGCCTCGGTGACGTACACGTTGAGTTCTTCATCTACGCGACCAAAGCTTGCGGTCGATGCGGCAGCCGATGCACCCTTAGGGGCGACCGGAGTAGGCAGTGCAGCTGGAGTAGGCAGCGCAGCCGGTGTTGGAATGGCTGCTGGGGTTGGGATTGCCGCCGAAGTTGGGGCAGCAACTGCCGCCTTTACCTCGGTGCTGGCTTCTGCTGGCTTCTCGTTGGCTGCCACGTGTACTCCTGTGCTTGTTGGCGCATTCAAACGCCCCTGAATCGACGGTTCCAGTCTAGTTTGAGTGGGCCCGTCTTTTTCTTGGACCGAGCCGATTGCAACCAGATGGTTACTGGACCGAAATGTCACCCAGCGTAGTAGCGGTCTTTGGCTTTCCATCGCCGCTGCCATCGGCAGTTCCGGCAGCTGCAATCGCGTCCACGACGCTCATGCCATTGGTGATCTTGCCGAAAACGGTGTAGCCACCGGCCGCATCGCTTGGAATGGTGCTGTCCTTATAGACGATGAAGAACTGCGAACCCATCGATGCACCGTTGCCGCCCTGGCGGGCCATGGCGAGGTAGCCGGTCTTGTAGAGATTGTTGGCGGGAGCATTCTCAATTGGGCCCCAGCTGTAACCCGGGCCACCGGTACCGTCGCCCTTAGGGTCGCCACACTGAAGCACATAAATGCCGGCAGTAGTCAAACGGTGGCAGGTAACACCCTTGTAGAAGCCCTTCTTGGCCAGGGCGATGAAGTTGGCGGTGGCCTGAGGTGCCGCCTTACCAAACAGCGAAATCTTGAGGTTACGGCCGTTCAGACCCAGGTGACCTACCCAGTCACGGTTTTCGGCGATGCTCACTGCCGGAACTGCCGAAGAGTTCGCAGTGGTCGCACTCGGGGTGGCACTCGGTGCCGCAGAAGACGCGGTGGTCGAAGTTGCGGCCGGGGTTGGGGCAATCGCAGTAACAGCCTGGTGACCGTAGGTGGCACCGAGGGCCAGCAGAACCGCCCCTGCGGCAACAACAACGGCAAAACGGTTGTCGTTGCTGCGACGCTTTGCCTTCACGCCAACCTGAGCCACCTTGGCGTCATACGCGCGCTTACGTGCCGCTGCCTGAGCCTTAATTTCCTTGTTGCTTGCCACTGGTTCTCCCGAATCAAGAAATGCGCCGGATTGACGGCGTTCTCTAGCGATTTTATGGCATCCTGAGCAGGTGACTCTGGACAACGGCCTGTTTGCGCAGAGCGTGCCGCTCGCCGCTCGCATGCGTCCGCGCGGCCTGGACGAGGTAGTAGGTCAGCAGCACCTGCTAAAAGCCGGTTCACCAATCCGCCGCCTAGCCACCCCGGTCACCGAGGCCGCCAGCGCAGCAACCACCTCGGTGCTGCTTTGGGGACCGCCTGGAACCGGCAAAACCACACTCGCTCAGGCAATCGCTCGCGACTCTGGTCGACGATTTGTTGAGTTAAGCGCGATCACCGCCGGTGTAAAAGACGTGCGCGAGGTCATGATTCAGGCCCAAAAAGAGCGTGACGCCTACGGTGTTGGCACGCTGCTGTTTTTGGATGAAATCCACCGTTTCAGCAAGGCCCAGCAGGACGCACTGCTGCCGGGTGTCGAGGCGGGTTGGGTTACCCTGATTGCCGCCACCACCGAAAACCCGTCATTCAGCGTGATTGCCCCGCTACTTTCCCGCTCGCTGCTACTCACCCTTGAGCCCCTCGATGAGCCTGACGTTGCAACTTTGGTTGAACGCGCAGTAGCGGATCCGCGCGGGCTGGCTGGCAAGGTGACGCTAGGCGCCGAGGGCCGCGATCAGATTGTGCTGCTGGCCCAGGGTGACGCCCGCCGCGCCCTAACCGTTCTGGAGGCAGCGGCAGCGCATGCGCTCTCGGTGGGTCACGAGGTCATCGACCGCACAGACATCGAAGAATCGCTTGATCATGCGCTGGTGCGCTACGACCGCGACGGCGACCAGCACTACGACATCATCAGCGCATTCATCAAGAGTGTGCGCGGTTCCGATGCCGATGCCGCAATCCACTGGTTGGCTCGGATGATTGAGGGTGGTGAAGACCCTCGGTTTATTGCCAGGCGCCTGATGATTTTGGCAGCCGAGGACATCGGCCTTGCCGACCCTCAAGCCCTGCCGCTTGCCGTTGCTGCCTTCGACACAGTGCAGCAGATCGGTATGCCAGAGGGGCGAATCCCGCTGGCCGAGGTGACTATCTATTTGGCGCTGGCTCCAAAGAGCAACGCAGCGTATAACGCCATCAACGCCGCACTAGAAGATGTGCGAGCCGGAGTCCAGCCCTCGGTGCCGAAGCCGCTGCGGTCCAGCAATTATTCAGGCGCCAAGGCGCGTGGCAACGGTGTGGGATACGTTTACCCGCACGACGACACGCGCGCTGTCAGTGAACAGGTATACGTCACGGGTAAGGCAGCCAAACGCTCCTATTACCAACCCAAGGAAATCGGTTTTGAGCGTGAATTGGGGGAGCGCTGGGCGAAACTCCGCGCCATAATCCGCGGATTGAAGCGCTAGGGTCCTTGGCTTCGAACCAGCCCCACTGCTAGACTTGACAGGTTGCCGACTGGGACATTTGCGCACGGCTGCTGCATTGTCCAACGGAGCGACCACCTCATAGCCGGGTGGTCCGTGGCGATTAGAACGAAACCAAGCTCTACGGTTCCGCTCTTTTTTGTGAACATAACCGCTATCTGATTCCCAACCGGGAATCCATGAAAGGAAAGTACGTGTCAAAGACCACTCGTACTCGTAGTACCACCCGCCGCTCGCGCGCGCTGGGTCTGGCGCTGACTCCAAAGGCTGCAAAGTACCTGGAGAAGCGCCCATATGCACCTGGCCAGCACGGCCGCACCCGCAAGAAGGCTGACAGCGACTTCGCCGTTCGTCTGCGCGAGAAGCAGCGTCTTCGCGCCCAGTACGGCATTCGTGAGGCTCAGCTTCGCAAGACTTTCGCCGAGGCAAAGCGCGCCGAGGGCCTGACCGGTGAGAACCTGGTTGAGCTTTTGGAGATGCGCCTCGACGCTCTCGTGCTGCGTGCCGGCTTCGCCCGCACCATCGCACAGGCTCGTCAGATGGTTGTGCACCGTCACATCCTGGTAAACGGTGAGCGCGTTGACCGCCCATCGTTCCGCGTAAAGCCAGGCCAGCAGATCCACGTTCACGCCAAGTCGGAAGGCACCGAGCCTTTCCAGGTGGCAGCAGCCGGCGGTCACGCCAGCGTTCTGCCTCCAGTACCTGGTTACCTGGACGTTCAGCTGGACAAGCTGACCGCTGTTCTGGTTCGCCGTCCAAAGCGCGCCGAAGTTCCAATCACCTGTGAAGTACAGCTGGTGGTTGAGTACTACGCAGCTCGCTAGTAGTTTCTAACTAGATAGTTAGGAGTTCGGATGAGCGGCGGAGAAATCGCAGGAATTATTGCTGCCAGTGGCTTTGTGCTGCTGGTGCTGTTCGTGGGTATCCCGCTGATCAAGTTGGGCCGAGTGCTCGACGAAGTAAAGGACTCGCTTCGCTCCATCAGCGTCGAAGTGACTCCGCTGCTCTCCGAACTTACTGACACCGTCGAGGCCACCAATAAGCAGTTGGCCAAGGTAGACGTAATTACCGAAAACATTTCTGAGGCAACCGGAACCATAAGTTCGTTGGTTTCGCTCTTCTCTTCCACGGTAGGGTCGCCACTCGTTAAGATTGCCGGCCTAGCCTCGGGTTTTAGTTCAATCCTGAAGAAAAAGAAGTAATAGGGGATCCTCATGAAGAAGCTGCTTTGGTTTATCACTGGTGTGAGCATCGGCGTTATTGCCGCCAACCAGTTGAAGGAAAACCCTAAGGCTCAGGAGCTAGCCAACGACCTAACCCGTCGTGCCAAGGAGTTTGGTGCCGCTGTAGCCGAGGGCTACCGCGAGCGCGAGGCTGAGCTCTCCGAGCAGTCCACCGCTACCAACTAGGAACCACTTAGTGCTTACCGCCGAAATTCGCCGGCGCTGGCTCGACTATTTCGAGCGCAACGGCCACACCGTAGTACCTTCCGCCTCACTGATTAGCGAAGACCCTTCGCTGCTCTTCACCGTTGCCGGAATGGTTCCGTTCATCCCTTACATGACCGGTGTGGTACCTGCTCCGTACCCGCGTGCCACCAGCGTGCAGAAGTGCATCCGAACCCTGGACATCGAAGAGGTGGGTAAGACCACCCGTCACGGTACCTTCTTCCAGATGAACGGAAACTTCTCGTTCGGTGACTATTTCAAGCGTGAAGCAATCACCTTTGCGTGGGAGTTTCTGACCGGCAGCCGTGACAACGGTTGCCTAGGTATCGACGAACAACTGCTCTGGGTAACCGTCTACCAGGACGATGACGAAGCAATTGCGCTCTGGCGCGAAATCGCCGATGTACCGATGGAGCGCATCCAGCGCCGCGGCATGAAGGACAACTTCTGGTCTACCGGCCAGCCTGGACCTTCGGGTCCATGCTCCGAGATCTACTATGACCGTGGCCCAGCGTATGGCCGCGAGGGTGGTCCTGAGGCCGACGAAGACCGCTACATCGAGATCTGGAACCTCGTGTTCATGCAGTACGAGCGTGGCGAGGGCACCGGCAAGGACAGTTACGAGATTCTCGGTGAGTTGCCAAAGAAGAACATCGACACCGGCATGGGCCTGGAGCGAGTCGCGTTCCTGCTGCAGGGTGTCGAGAACATGTACGAGATCGATCAGGTTCGTCCGGTGCTCGACCTTGCGGCCCAGCTGAGCGGCAAGACCTACGGCGCTCACACCGAGGACGACGTGCGCATGCGCGTTGTTGCCGACCACGTGCGTTCGGCCCTGATGCTGATTGCGGATGGTGTCACCCCGGGTAACGATGGCCGTGGCTATGTGCTGCGTCGCTTACTGCGTCGCGTGGTTCGCGCCATGCGTCTGATGGGTGTCGAGAAGCCAATTTTCACCGAGCTTTTCACCGCAAGCCGTGATGCCATGAAGGCCGCTTATCCAGAGGTAGAGACCGACTTCAAGCGCATTCTCACCACCGCGGTCAACGAGGAAGAGACCTTCCTCCGCACTCTTACCGCGGGAACCGTTTACCTTGAAGACGCCATCGGTGCGGTCAAGGACAAGGGCGGCAAGCAGCTGACCGGCGATGCCGCGTTCCTGCTGCACGACACCTACGGCTTCCCAATTGACCTAACCCTGGAAGTAGCCGAGGAGCACGGTCTGACCGTGGACCGCGACGGCTTCAAGGCTCTTATGCTCGAACAGAAGAACCGTGCCAAGGCCGACGCCCGCGCCAAGAAGGGCGGCACCGACCTCTCGGTTTACGGTGAATTCCGCGCCCAGGGCGTGACCAAGTTCACCGGTTACGAAGAACTGGAGACCGAGGGCAAGGTCATCGGATTGATCACCGATGGTGGCACCGCCAACCGCGTTGCCGAAGGCGAAATCGCCGAAATCATCCTTGACACCACCTCGTTGTACGCGGAGTCCGGAGGCCAGGAAGCCGACGCCGGATTCATCCGTGGCGATGGCTTCGAGCTGGAGGTTCTGGACGTCCAGAAGCCGGTAAAGGGTCTGGTTTCGCACAAGGTTTTGGTCCGCAGCGGTGAAGTTGCCCTCGGTGCCAAGGCTGTTACTCAGGTTGACGCCGACTGGCGCATCGGTGCCCGTCAGGCGCACTCGGGAACCCACGTGGTTCACGCTGCCTTGCGTCAGGTACTTGGCCCAACCGCGCTTCAGAGCGGTTCTTATAACAAGCCTGGTTATCTGCGCCTCGACTTCGCTTGGCAACAGGCGTTGTCGGCCGAGACCCGCAGCGAAATCGAAGAGGTCACCAACCTCGCGATTCGTCAGGACCTAGCTGTCAGCGCCCAGTACATGAGCCTGCCAGACGCCAAGGCCTGGGGTGCGGTCGCGCTCTTCGGTGAGACTTACGACGAAGAAGTCCGAGTAGTAGAGGTGGGCGGCCCATGGAGCCGCGAGCTCTGTGGTGGTACTCACGTTTCTCACTCGTCGCAAATCGGTTTGGTTTCGCTAATCAACGAGTCATCGGTGGGCAGCGGAAGTCGTCGCCTTGAGGCCCTGGTTGGCATCGATGCGTTCCGCGCCTTTGCCACCGAGCGCGCACTCGTCAACCGTCTATACGACCTAACCAAGGCTCCGAAAGGTGCGTTGGAAGACCGCCTGGCCCAGACCATCGAAGACCTGAAGCAGGCCCAGCGCAAGCTGGCAAGCTACCAGGCCGCCGAACTGGCAGCCAAGGTACCGGCCATGGTTGCAGCAGCGGCTCAGGCCGGTGCGCACAAGTTGGTGGCCGAAAACCTCGGTGCCGTTGAATCGGTAGATGACCTCCGCACAGTGGCGACCCTGGTTCGTGACCGTTTCGCTGAGGAATCCGGCGTTGCAGCCATCTTTGGCGTTGTTGCCGACAAGCCGATGGTCGTTGTTGCCACCAGCAAGGCCGCTCAGGCTGCAGGTGCAAAGGCCGGTGCTTTGGTTCGCGCAGCTTCCACCGTTCTCGGTGGTGGCGGTGGCGGTAAGGACGACATCGCACAGGGTGGTGGCGCGGATACCGGCAAGATCGGTGACGCCATAGCTGCGGTTAAGGCCGCGCTCTAGGCGAATGCGCAAGGGGCGTCGGCTTGCCGTCGATGTGGGTAAAGCCCGCATTGGCTTAGCGATCAGCGACCAAGACGGCATCCTTGCCAGCCCTTTTGCGACGGTAGCCAGGCTCGAATCTTTCACCGATTCTGCCACTGCCATCGCGGCTGCGGTTTCCGACTACTTTTTCACCGAGGTTTACGTTGGGCTTCCGCTTTCACTTAGCGGAGCGCAGACGCCTTCTACCGCAGATGCCATTCGCTTGGCGCATGCGATTGCCGAATCCCTGAAGGTTCCGGTGCGCTTTGTCGATGAGCGCCTGACCACGGTCACCGCAAGCGCCAACCTGCGACTTGCCGGAAGAAACGCCAAAAACTCGCGCTCGGTGATCGATCAAGAGGCTGCCGCGATTATCTTGGAACAGGCGCTGGCAGGGGAACGCGCCACCGGAAACCCACCCGGTGCCGACCTGACCGCCCACCCGCTTGAAGATCTGCCACCTCTGCCATCGCAGACGAATCCAGCTGAAACCACCAACTAGGAGCCTCGTGTCGAACCCAAAGTTTTTGCGTCGCCGCCTTGCGGTTTTAGCAATGATCGTGGTCATCGTTTTAGCCGGAATCGGCTATGCCAACCGCGCTCAACTGCGCGGGGTCTATGACCAGGTTCTTGGTCGTGACTTTTCCGGACCGGGCACCGGCAACGTGACTCTGGTGATCACCACCGGCGAAAGCGGACTGGGCGTGGCAAGCGACCTGGCCAAACTCGGTGTGGTTAAAAATGCCGATGTGGTCTATCGACTGCTGGTGGGCGAGGGAACCATTTTTTACCCGGGAAGCTACCAGCTGAAGCGGGGAATGAGCTCGCAGCAAGCGTTGGACGCCATCAAAAACCCGGCAAACCTTGTCGTGGATCGCGTCACCATCAAGGAAGGTTTGCGCCTGGGAACCGTTTTGCAGCAGCTGGCTACCGCGACCGGCAAGCCGCTGAGCCCGTTTCAGGCTGCGGCTAGTGACCTGGCGGGTCTGGGCATACCAACCAGCGCCCCCAATGCCGACGGCTACCTGTTCCCGGCAACCTACAGCTTCGACCCGGGGCTAACCGCCAAGCAGATTCTGAAGCAAATGGTGGATCGCGCCTACCAGGAACTTGATCGTTTTGGCGTTGCCGTGGCCGACCGCCACAAGGTGCTGACCCTGGCGTCGATCATTCAAAAAGAGGCCCGCCAGACCCAAGACTTCTATAAGGTCTCACGGGTTTTCACCAACCGGCTCAACATCGGCATGAAGTTACAGTCGGATGCCACCGTTAGTTACGGTTCTGGCGGAACCACGGTGACAACTACCGCCGCAGAACGCTCCAATGGCAACGGGTACAACACCTATGTTCACACCGGTTTACCAATCGGCCCGATCGGTGGACCCGGCGCTCTGGCAATCGATGCCGCACTGCACCCGGTAGCCGGCAGCTGGCTCTACTTTGTTGCGGTAAACCTCAAGACCGGTGAAACCGTGTTCAGCACCACCGCAGCCGAGCACGCTGCAGCTGTTTCTCAGTGGCAGGCCTGGATGCGCGCCAACCCGGGCTGGAACGGAAACTAATGACTCGCAAACTCGCCGTTCTAGGCTCACCGATTGCCCACTCTAAGAGCCCGATGATTCACAGCGCCGCTTACGGGGTTCTTGGACTCGACTGGGACTACGACAAAATCGAGGTCCGCAAGGGTGGCCTGCGCCCGTTTGTAGAGGCCCTAGAGCCTACGTGGCTCGGTCTCTCGCTGACCATGCCGCTCAAGGAAGAGGCGGCCAAGTTCGCCGACTCTTTGGATCACAATGCCAAGGTGACCGGCGCGGTAAATACTCTGGTGCGCACCGAGACCGGCTGGGCCGGCTTCAACACCGATGTTTTCGGGATTGTTCAAGCGGTTTCCCTGGCAAATATTGGGCCGCTCGAATCGGTTTTGGTGATTGGTTCCGGAGCCACCGCAACCAGTGCAATCGCCGCAATTGCACTGCTGGCACCGAGTGTGACAGTGCGAGTCTTTGCTCGCAACGCCGTCACCCGCAAGGAACTTATTACCTTTGCCACCCAGTTGGGCTTGACCGCTAAAAAGACCGGCAATCTGCCAAGAACTGCCAAACGCGTCGACCTAACCATCGCCACATTGCCAGGCAGTGCGCTGAATGACTGGGCAGCTCGCCTGGGCAAGAAGGCTTCCTTCCAACCTCGTGGCGCCTTGCTAGACGTGGCCTATCAGCCGTGGCCAAGCCAGTTTGCTGCCCTCTGGAGCGCGCAGGGTCGGCCAATCATCAGTGGTCTGCAGATGCTGCTCTGGCAGGCAGTTGCCCAGATCCGCATATTCACCTCGGGTGATCCCGGAGTTCCGCTGCCAAACGAGGTTGCGGTTGTCGAGAGCATGAGACACGCTCTGGACTAAAATTGGGTCCATGTTACGTTGGATCACCGCCGGAGAATCGCACGGCCCAGAACTTGTTGCCGTCCTAGAGGGGCTGCCTGCCGGCGTTCCAATTACCACCGCAGACGTTCAGGACGCCCTGGCTCGTCGTCGTCTCGGCTATGGCCGCGGTGCCCGAATGAAGTTTGAGCAGGACGAAGTCACCCTTTCCGGTGGCGTGCGTCACGGCCTCACGCAGGGTGGCCCGGTTGCCATCTGCGTTGCCAACACCGAATGGCCGAAGTGGCAAGATGTCATGTCTGCCGATCCAGTTGACGCCGAGGTTCTAAACGGTGCCCGCGCCGCAGCGCTAACCCGCCCACGCCCTGGTCACGCCGACTTCACCGGCATGCAGAAGTACGGCTTCCTAGACAGCCGCCCAATACTGGAGCGAGCCAGCGCTCGCGAAACCGCTGCCCGAGTCGCTCTCGGTGCAGTTGCAAGCAGTTTCCTGGAGCAACTGGGTATTCAGCTGATCACCCACACCGTGGCGATTGGTGCCGCGGAGTCGTCGCGCGAAGCCACACTGCCCATCCCAAGCGACCTCGAGTACCTGGACAACGACCCGGTTCGTTGCCTCGACCCACAGGCCTCGGCTGCAATGGTCGCCGAAATCGAGTCGGCTCACACCGACGGCGACACCCTCGGTGGCGTTGTTGAGACTCTGGTTTACAACCTGCCTCCGGGCCTGGGCACCTATGTTCACTGGGACCGCCGCCTAGATGCACAGTTAGCAGCCGCGCTAATGGGCATTCAGGCCATCAAGGGTGTCGAGGTTGGCGACGGTTTCGAGACCGCACGCCGCCGGGGTTCGGTAGCCCACGATGAAATCGAGCGCGACTCCAACGGAATCGTGCGACGCCTAACCGACCGTGCCGGTGGCATCGAGGGTGGCATGTCCAACGGAGAGGTGCTGCGGGTTCGTGCCGCGATGAAACCGATTTCCACCGTGCCACGCGCCCTTTCAACCATCGACGTTGCCACCGGTGAGGCCGCCAAGGCGCACCACCAGCGCAGCGACGTCTGTGCCGTTCCAGCCGCAGGTGTGGTTGCCGAGGCAATGGTGGCATTGGTTCTAGCTAACTCGGTGCTGGAGAAGTTCGGTGGTGACTCGGTGGCAGAAACCAAGCGCAACCTACAGAGCTACCTGGCCAGCATCCCGGCAGAGCTCAAGTCTTTCGACGCCTAAGATGACCCTCAAGTCCGAGGTTGTAGTGCTCATCGGCCCGATGGGCGTTGGCAAAACCACCGTGGGCAAGAAGTTGGCACGCCAGCTCAAGCTGCCATTCATTGACACCGATGCGGTAATTGTTGCCGCCCACGGTGAGATTGCCAAGATTTTCGAGACCGAGGGTGAACCTGCCTTCCGTCGCTACGAAGAGGACGCAATGGCACACGCCATCAGCACGCCAGCCGTGGTGGCAACCGGGGGAGGAGCCGTGCTCTCTCAGCTCACCCGTGACCGCCTCAAAGACCAGGCCACCGTGGTTTACCTGAGCACCGATGGCCGCCACATCAAGAGCAGACTCGTCGGTGGCAAGCGACCGCTGGTTAAAAACGGTTTCGAGGACTGGATCCGCATTTACGACGAGCGCAAGCCAATCTACGAAGCCACCGCAGACCAGACCGTGAACACCTCGGGGCAGTCGCTTTCGGCAACCATTCAAGAGATTAAGCAGAAGTTGGGACTCGAATGAGCCAAATTACCCGCATCACCGTAGCCGGAGACGCACCTTACGACGTTTTGGTTGGCCGTGCGCTGCTCGGTGAGGTTGGTAAGAGCCTGGGCTCCGGCGTCCAGAAGGTGCTGGTGGTTCACCCAGAAGCCCTGAGTGTTAGTGCCGATGCCCTGCGCGATTCTCTGGTGGCCGACGGCTACGAGGTACTGCTTGCTGGTGTACCCAACAGCGAGGATGCCAAGCGTGTCGAGGTCGCCGCTTTCTGCTGGGGCATCATGGGCCGCGCCGACTTCACGCGCTCCGATGCCGTGATCGGTTTCGGTGGCGGATCAACCACCGACCTTGCCGGTTTCGTTGCCGCCACCTGGCTGCGCGGTGTGAAGCTAATCAACGTTCCAACCACGCTGCTCGGCATGGTTGACGCCGCAGTTGGCGGCAAGACCGGCATCAACACCCAGGAAGGCAAAAACCTGGTTGGCGCGTTCCACGCCCCGGCTGCCGTCATTTGCGATCTCGACACCCTCACCAGCCTCAGCCGCAACGAGATAGTCGCCGGCTTCGGCGAGGTGGCAAAGTATGGCTTCATTCAGGACGAACGCATCCTCGAAATCATCGAAGCCGACGTTACGCGCGCTGTAGATCCAACCACCGATGAATTCCGCGAACTTGTTGAGCGTTCAATCGCCATCAAGGCACGCGTTGTGGGCAGCGACTTCAAGGAAGCCGGACTGCGCGAAATCCTCAACTACGGCCACACTCTGGGCCACGCGATTGAACACGCCGAGCAGTACAAGTGGCGCCACGGTGCGGCCATTGCGATCGGCATGGTCTTTGTTGCCGAACTTGCCCGCCTGGCCGGTCGTCTGAGCGATGCCGACGTTGAGCGTCACCGCTCGGTGTTTGCGCTCCTTGGCCTGCCGGTTAGCTACCGTGCCGACCGCTGGGAGCAGTTGCTGGCGACCATGCAGCGTGACAAGAAATCCCGTGCCGGACAGCTGCGCTTCGTGGTCTTGGATGCCATTGGCAAACCGACCATCATGACGGCTCCCGCCACCGAGCTTCTGCACGCCAGCTACATGGAAATTTGCGAGTAACCTAAAGCCATGTCGCTCGTCTTTATTCTCAGTGGTCCAAACCTTGGTCGTCTCGGTTCACGCGAGCCGGACATTTACGGTTCCACCGACTACGCCGGTCTGGAAGCTGCCTGCAAGGAGCAGGCCCACACCATGGGGCTGATTCCAGAGGTTCGCCAGACCGACAGCGAGGCTGAACTGATTCACTGGCTGCACGAGGCAGTTGATCGTGGCGCCGATGTGGTGCTCAACCCGGCCGCCTTTACCCACTATTCATATGCGCTGCGTGATGCCTGCGCCATGGTTACCAAGGGCGGCTACCGCTTGATCGAGGTTCATCTATCGAACCCGCATACTCGCGAAGAATTCCGCCACAAGAGCGTGGTTTCGGGCGTAGCATCGGGTGTTATTGCGGGTTTCGGTGTGGATTCCTACCTTCTAGCGATTAGCCAGCTGGCGCGCTAAACTGGTTAACAGCTGGCCTTTGCCAGATTTTTTATGCCCGCAGGTTTTTCCTGGGGCGGTACCACCGGCAGGGCGCCGCTGGTTACAACAGATGAAATGAGTGATTGTCACCATGGCAACTTCAAACGACCTCAAGAACGGTATGGTTCTGAACATCGATGGCCAGCTCTGGACCGTCGTCGAGTTCCAGCACGTAAAGCCAGGCAAGGGCCCAGCTTTCGTTCGCACCAAGCTCAAGAACGTTATGTCGGGCAAGGTTGTTGACAAGACTTTCAACGCGGGTGTCAAGGTTGAGACCGCTTCGGTTGACAAGCGCGAGATGCAGTTCCTTTACAACGACGGCGAAGGCTTCGTTTTCATGGACCTGGACACCTACGACCAGATGACTCTCTCGCCAGCCACCGTCGGTGAGGCTGCAGACTTCATGCTCGAAAACCAGAACGCGGTTGTTGCACTCAACGAGGGTGAGGCCCTGTACGTTGAGCTTCCAGCCTCTGTGGTTCTGGAGATCACCTTCACCGAGCCAGGCCTGCAGGGCGACCGCTCCAGCGGTGGCACCAAGCCGGCAACCCTGGAGACCGGCCGCTCCATCCAGGTTCCACTGTTCGTTGAGCAGGGCACCAAGGTCAAGGTAGACACCCGCACCGGTGACTACCTGGGTCGCCTCTAAACGCCCGCGCGTCTCAATTGAGCGCCCGTACTAAAGCCCGCAAGCGGGCAATCGACGCCATTTTTGCGTCCGACCTTCGCAAGGAGGACCCGAGCGTGCTGCTCGGTGCCTCCTACCGTCAGGTTGAGGACCGCCAGAACCAGGACGAGATCTTCAACTACGCCCAGACCATCGTCGACGGCGTTGTTGAGCACTACGAAGAGATCGACGACCTGCTGGAGACCTACGCGCAGGACTGGTCAATCGACCGCATGCCAACCCTGGACCGTGCAATTTTGCGCTGTGCCCTATGGGAAATTCTCTACAACACCGAGGTTCCAGCTGGCGTTGCCATCAACGAGGCCGTGGAGATCGCCAAAGAGTACTCGACCGACGAATCCGGTGGATTCATCAACGGTCTGCTGAGCAAAATTGCCAGCACCCGCGAAGCCAAGTAGCCGAATTCAAAATCAGTATTTACGCTGCAGACCCGGTAGGTTTTCCTTCCGGGTCTGCGGCTTTAATCGGCTAAGATTTAACGAAATACCAATCCTTTAACTTCCGTCCCGTGAGGCGGAAAAGGAGAAGAAAAATGCCTTCGCGCACCGTACTCACAGATGGCGACATCGACCGGGCTATAACCCGCATCGCCCATGAGATCGTGGAATCTAACCACGGCACCAAAAACCTGATTCTTCTTGGCATCCCTACCCGAGGGGTGCAGATTGCCGACCGGATCGCGCAGGTGATCCAGCGCCACTACCCAGACTTCGACGCCAATGCATCGGTGGGCCGCCTGGACATCACCATGTACCGGGACGACCTAAACCTGCACCCAAATCGCGCGGTCACCGAAACCACCATCCCGGCTGCCGGGCTGGATGGGGCAGTGGTCGTCTTGGTGGACGATGTGCTCTACAGCGGTCGTACCATCCGCGCGGCCCTAGACGCCCTTAACGCCCACGGCCGCCCATCGGTGGTGCGCCTTGCGGTGCTGGTTGACCGCGGACACCGCGAGCTTCCGATCCGCGCCGACTTCGTGGGCAAGAACCTGCCAACCTCGCGCGACGAGCGCATCCGGGTCCAGCTAACCGAAAACGATGGAGAAACCTGCGTGGTGATCGAGTCATGAGCCAGTTGAAGCACCTCCTTAGCGCCAACGACCTCAGCCGCGAGGCGGCCATCGGCATCTTGGACACTGCAGAAGAGATGGCCGGTGTCAATGCACGCGCCATCAAGAAGCTGCCGACGCTGCAGGGCAAGACCGTGGTCAACCTGTTTTTCGAGGACAGCACCCGCACCCGAATCAGCTTCGAGCTTGCGGAAAAGCGCCTGAGCGCCGACGTCATCAACTTTGCCGCCAAGGGCTCCAGCGTCTCCAAGGGCGAGAGTCTGAAGGACACCGCGCAGACCCTCGAGGCCATGGGCGCCGACGCAGTGGTGATTCGCCACGGTGCATCGGGTGCCGCGCAAAAACTGGCCCAGAGCGGCTGGATCGAAGGCGCCATCATCAATGCCGGCGACGGTACCCACGAACACCCCACCCAGGCTCTGCTTGACGCATTCACCATTCGTCGTCGCACCTTCGGTGTCGGCAACTCGGCCGGTCGCGGGCTAGACGGTCTAAACGTAGTCATTGTCGGCGACGTGCTGCACAGCCGCGTGGCCCGCAGCAACGCCATTTTGTTGAACACCCTCGGTGCACAGGTGCATTTCGTGGCTCCACCGACCCTGGTTCCTGCCAACGCGGCAAACATCCAGGCCCAGATTCACTATGACTTCGACGCGGCCTTGGCCGAGGTTCAGCCGGATGCCGTCATGATGCTGCGCATCCAGAGCGAACGCATGAACGCCAGCTACTTCCCGAGCGAGCGCGAATACAGCCGCGTTTGGGGCATGGATTCCACTCGTCTTGCCGCCCTGAAACCTGGCGCGCTGCTGATGCACCCTGGACCAATGAATCGCGGTCTCGAAATCACTGCCGTAGCCGCAGACAGCCCAAATTCAACAGTCCTAGAGCAGGTCTCCAACGGCGTCTCCGTGCGCATGGCCGTGCTCTACACACTGCTTGCTACCGAGAGGATTTAACTCATGGCAACCATACTTATTAAGAACGCCACCCTGGCCAGCGGCTCGGTGACAGACATCACAATCGATGGCGAGACGATTACCGCGGTTGGAACCGGCCTTTCTGCAACCGCCGACACCACCATCGATGCAACCGGACTGGTTGCCCTGCCAGGCTTTGTAGACCTACACACCCACCTGCGCGAGCCTGGATTTGAAGGCAGCGAGACCATCCTGACCGGAAGCCAGTCGGCCGCTGCCGGTGGCTTCACCGCGGTGCACGCCATGGCAAACACCAGCCCGGTTCAAGACACCGCCGGTGTGGTGGAGCAGGTTATGGCTCTTGGCCAGGAGGCCGGCTATGTCGACGTTGTGCCTGTTGGTGCCGTAACCGTTGGACTCGATGGAAAGCAGCTCGCGGAACTCGGTGCCATGGCCGCATCCAAGGCGCGCGTCCGCGTATTCAGCGACGACGGCAAGTGTGTGTCTGACCCGGTTCTGATGCGCCGCGCGCTGGAATACGTGAAGGCCTTCGATGGCGTGATTGCTCAGCACGCCCAGGAACCGCGCCTAACCGAAGGCGCCCAGATGAACGAGGGTAAGGTGTCGGCCGAACTAGGCCTGACCGGTTGGCCAGCAGTTGCCGAGGAGAGCATCATCGCGCGCGATGTCCTGCTTGCCGAGCACGTTGGCAGCCGCGTCCACGTCTGCCACCTGAGCACCGCCGGATCGGTGGAGATCATCCGCTGGGCCAAGGCCAAGGGCATCAACGTGACCGCCGAGGTCACCCCGCACCACCTGCTGCTCACCGATGAATTGGCCCGCAGTTACGACGCCGTTTACAAGGTGAACCCACCGCTGCGCACCCAGGAGGATGTGCTGGCACTGCGAGAGGCCCTGGTGGACGGCACCATCGACATCATCGCCACCGACCACGCCCCACACCCGATTGAGAGCAAGGACTGCGAGTGGCAGGCTGCCGCGTTCGGAATGCTTGGGCTTGAGATTGCGGCCTCGGTGGCACAGGAAGTGCTAATCGAATCCGGTAAGAGCGACTGGAGCCGCGTGGCGCAGGTGCTGAGCCAGAACCCGGCGAAGATTGGCCGCCTAGAAGAGCAGGGTCAGGAAATTGCCGCCGGTTCGACTGCCAACCTGGTGCTGATTGACCCAACCGCCAAGCGCGTCATCGAGACCAGCCACTCTAAGAGCGAAAACAACCCGTACCGCGGCCTAACCCTCCCGGGTGCCGTCAAGCACACCATCTACCGCGGCTATGCCACCGTCACCGATGGCAAACTTGCCGCGAAGGGGCGCAACTAATGCCAATTCGCTACCCAATCATGGCGGTGCTGGTCACCGCACTGGTGCTATTCCTGGCCATAGCCGCCTTCCGCGCCTGGCGTTCACGCGCCAACTCGCAAGAGGCACAGTTCTCCGCGCCTGCCGAGTGGCTGGAGCACCCTTCGGGTGGTCGTCAGTGGACCGGCATTCAGTACGTAGCCACCTCGGTGCTTGGCGCCCCGCTGGAGCGAGTTTCTGCTCACGGACTTGGCGCCCGTGGCTTCGGCAAGATCACCGTCAGCCGTGATGGCGTGCTGATTGAGCGCAATGGCGAGCGTGCCATCGGCATCCCGTTTGCGTCGCTCAGGGGAGTGCAGCGCACCTCGGTTGCTATTGACCGCGCGGTTGAAAAAGACGGACTGATTCAGCTTGACTGGGAGCAGGACGGATTCGGTCTGAGTACCTATCTGCGCGCAACCAGCACCGAGACTCGCAAGCAACTTTTTGAAGAACTTACCCAGATTTTGGCAACCAAGGAGACCAAATAATGAGCAACAAGGCAGTACTCGTCCTGGAGGACGGCAAGGTCTTCACCGGTAAGGCATACGGTGCCACCGGAAGCACACTTGGGGAATTGGTTTTCGCAACTGGCATGACCGGTTACCAGGAGACCCTCACCGACCCTTCCTACGCCGGACAGATCGTGGTTCAGACCGCCCCTCACATCGGAAACACCGGTGTCAACGCTCGTGACGAAGAATCCACCAAGGTTTGGGTTGCTGGGTACGTTGTCCGCGACCCGTCCCGAATCGTTTCTAACTTCCGCGCCGAGAAGTCGTTGCCTGAGGAACTTCAGGACTTTGGCGTGGTAGGCATTTCCGGTCTCGACACCCGAGCCCTGACCCGCCACCTGCGCACCGCAGGTTCGATGCGCGCCGGTATTTTTAGTGGCGAAGCAGCCGAAGCTGGCACCGAGCAGCTGCTGGCTCAGGTGAAGAACGCCGCCCAGATGAAGGGGCTGTCGCTCTCCGACACCGTGACCACGGCCGAGGCCTACACCGTGGCCCACGAGGGTGAACTCGTTGGCAAGGTTGCAATCATTGACCTTGGCATCAAGCGCTCGACCATCGAGCACATGGCGGCCCGAGGCCTCGAGGTGAAGGTTTTCCCGGCCAAGAGCGACGCCGCCACCCTGCTGGCCTACCAGCCGGATGCCGTTTTCTTCAGCAATGGTCCTGGCGACCCAGAGGCATCGGATGGCCAGGTGGCCGTTTTGCGTCAGATTCTGGACCAGAAGGTTCCGTTCTTCGGTATCTGCTTTGGTAACCAGCTGCTTGGTCGCGCACTTGGCTTTGACACCTACAAGCTGACTTTTGGCCACCGCGGCATCAACCAGCCGGTGCTAGACCGTTCCACCGGAAAGGTTGAGGTCACCGCTCACAACCACGGATTCGCAGTGCGCGTTCCGGGCGGAGAGAATGGTGAGGCCGTTGCCTCGCCAGCCGGTTACGGCAAGGTGCGCGTCAGCCACGTAAGCCTCAACGATGACTGCGTCGAGGGCTTAGAGTGCCTCGACATCCCGGCATTCAGCGTGCAGTATCACCCTGAAGCCGCAGCCGGTCCACACGACTCCAACTACCTCTTCGACCGCCTGGTCGACTCGATCAAGGCCAACCGCGCCGCTAAGAACGGAAACTAAGCATGCCAAAGCGTCAAGACATCAACTCCGTTCTGGTTATCGGCTCCGGCCCGATCGTCATTGGTCAGGCCTGTGAGTTTGACTACTCGGGCACTCAAGCCTGCCGCGTGCTGCGCGATGAGGGCATCCGTGTGATCCTGGTCAACAGCAACCCGGCCACCATCATGACCGACCCTGACTTCGCAGACGCTACCTACGTGGAGCCGATTACCCCGGAGGTAATCGAGAGCATCATCGCCAAGGAAAAGCCAGACGCACTGCTGCCGACCCTCGGTGGTCAGACCGCACTCAACGCGGCAATGGCACTTCACGAGCGCGGCATCCTAGACAAGTACAACGTCGAGCTCATCGGTGCCAAGGTAGACGCCATCAAGAAGGGTGAAGACCGCCAAATCTTCAAGCAGCTGGTGCTAGACGCCGGCGCTGACGTTGCCCGTTCGGTCATCTGTGGCACTCTGAACGAGGCCCTGGCCGCTGTGGAGGACCTTAAGTACCCGGTCATGGTTCAGCCGTCGTTCACCATGGGTGGACTAGGTTCCGGCTTCGCCTACGACGAGGAAGAACTGCGCCGCATCGTCGGTTCGGGCCTCCAGGCCAGCCCGGTCACGCAGGTTCTGCTTTCGGAGAGCATCCTGGGCTGGAAGGAATACGAGCTCGAGCTGATGCGCGACAAGAACGACAACTGCGTCGTGGTTTGTTCCATCGAAAACGTGGACCCGGTTGGCGTTCACACCGGAGACTCGATCACCGTGGCCCCGGCGCTGACTCTGACCGACCGCGAATACCAGCACCTACGCGACATCAGCATCGACATCATTCGTGCCGTTGGCGTGGACACCGGTGGCTGCAACATTCAGTTTGCCGTCAACCCGGAAAACGGCCGCGTGGTGGTAATCGAGATGAACCCGCGCGTGAGCCGTTCGTCTGCACTGGCATCGAAGGCAACCGGCTTCCCGATTGCCAAGATCGCCGCCAAGCTGGCCGTTGGTTACACCCTGGACGAGATTCCAAACGACATCACCCGAGTCACACCAGCCTCGTTCGAGCCAACCCTGGACTACATCGTCGTCAAGGTTCCACGCTTTGCATTCGAGAAGTTCCCGGCTGCCAACCCGACCCTGACCACCACCATGAAGTCGGTTGGTGAGGCCATGGCGATTGGTCGTAATTACACTCAGGCGCTGCAAAAGGCCTTGCGTTCGCTAGAGAAGAAGGGTTCTTCGTTCCACTGGGGTGCACTGCCTGCCAGCAAGGAAGAACTGCTTGAAGCAATCAAGACCCCAACCGATGGCCGAATCGTTCAGGTTCAGCAGGCACTTCGCGCCGGCGCCACCGCGCAGGACATCTTCGATTCCACCAAGATTGACCCTTGGTTTATCGATCAGATGGTGCTGATCAACGAGGTTGCCGCAGCAACCGCCGCGGCGCCGCACCTGACTCTCGACCTGATCAAGGACGCCAAGGAGCACGGTTTCAGCGATGCCCAGATTGCCGAACTACGCGGCATCTCGGAGTCCGAGGTTCGTGTCTTCCGCCACGACAACAACCTGCGTCCGGTCTTCAAGACCGTGGACACCTGTGCCGGCGAGTTCCCAGCGCTGACCCCGTACCACTACAGCACCTACGAGCAGGAGACCGAGGTGATCCCGAGCGACCGCAAGAAGGTGGTCATTCTGGGTTCCGGTCCAAACCGAATCGGTCAGGGTGTGGAGTTCGACTATTCCTGCGTGCACGCCTCGTTCGCGCTGTCGGATGCCGGTTACGAGACCATCATGATCAACTGCAACCCGGAGACCGTCTCCACCGACTACGACACCAGCGATCGCCTGTACTTCGAGCCGCTGACCTTGGAGGACGTGCTCGAGGTAATTCATGCCGAGCAGCAGTCCGGTGAGCTGGTTGGCGTCATCGTGCAGCTGGGTGGTCAGACCGCTCTCGGCCTGGCAAACGGCCTCAAGAACGCCGGTGTGCCAATCCTGGGCACCACCCCTGAGGCAATCGACCTCGCCGAGGACCGCAAGCTCTTTAGCAAGATTCTGGAGGACGGTGGCCTGCTGGCTCCGGCCAACGGAACCGCCACCAACCTGCCTGAGGCCGCGGACATCGCCGGCCGCATTGGTTACCCGGTTCTGGTTCGCCCATCGTTCGTTCTCGGTGGTCGTGGCATGGAAATCGTCTACGA
>Ga0213920_1000456_pt1 | contig 32928 bp, 34 predicted proteins | sample McNCre1117MG_FD_161054 | JGI IMG/M metagenome (GOLD analysis project Ga0213920, IMG submission 161054) | Freshwater microbial communities from McNutts Creek, Athens, Georgia, United States - 11-17 MG | ecosystem: Environmental > Aquatic > Freshwater > Creek | place: USA: Georgia | collected...
CGGACTGGTGTTTGCCATGGCGTGCACCGCTGTGAAGCCACCAGCGGCTGCGCTTCGGCTGCCTGTTAGGACGGTCTCCGAGCCCTCGAATCCCGGCTCGCGCAGGTGCGTGTGGAGGTCGACGAAGCCGGGTAGGGCAACAAGTCCGGTCGCATCGATGACGGTTGCGCCATCGGTGGCCAGGTTGGTTCCCACCGCGGCGATGGTCTCGCCGTCGATTGCGATATCTGCAACGCTGCCATTCGGCAGGGTGGCGTTCTTGATGATCAGGCTGGTCACGGTTAGTTCCTCTCGGTTGCCATGAGGGTGTACAGCACTGCCATTCGCACGCTGACGCCGTTGGAGACCTGCTCCAAGACGGTTGAGTTTGGTGAGTCTGCCGCCTCGGCGGTGATTTCGAGGCCGCGGTTCATCGGGCCTGGGTGCATCAGTAGAGCGCCAGGCTTTAGGGCGGCCAGGCGCTCGGAGTCCATGCCCCAGACGCGGCTGTACTCGCGCTCCGATGGGAAGTAGCTGGCGTTCATGCGCTCGCTCTGGATGCGCAGCATCATTACGGCGTCCGGCTTCACCGCTGCGAGGGCAGCGTCGAAGTCGTAGTGAATCTGAGCTTTGATGCCGGCTGGTTTTGCTGGCACCAGGGTTGGCGGGGCAACGAAGTGAACCTCGGCACCGAGGGTGTTCAGCAGAATTGCGTTGCTTCGCGCCACGCGGCTGTGCAGGACGTCACCCACGATTACCACTTTGATTCCGTCGAGACCCTTGCCGGCGGAGGCGCCGACACCGTGGGTGCGGCGGCGAATTGTGAATGCGTCTAGCAAGGCCTGGGTAGGGTGCTCGTGGGTGCCATCGCCCGCGTTGATGATTGCGCCATCAATCCAGCCGCTCTGCGCAAGGGTCTGGGCAGCACCCGATGCGCCGTGGCGAATGACCACTGCGTCTGCACCCATGGCCTCGAGGGTCTGTGCTGTGTCTTTGAGGCTCTCGCCCTTGGACACGCTAGAGCCCTTGGCTGCAAAGTTGATTACGTCGGCACTCAGACGCTTCTCGGCCAGCTCGAAGCTGATGCGGGTGCGGGTGCTGTCCTCAAAGAACAGGTTGACAACGGTCTTGCCCTGCAGGGTTGGCAGCTTCTTGATGGCGCGCGCGTTGACACCAGCCATTTCCTCTGCGACGTCGAGGATTGCGATGGCGGCATCGCGGCTTAGATCCGCTGCGCTCAAAAGGTGCTTTAACTGGCTCATGACTCAATCACCACGCAGTTCTCTCCGTCGGTCTCGCTCAGGTTTACACTGATGCGCTCGTCGCGCGAGGTTGGCAGGTTCTTGCCCACAAAGTCCGCGCGGATCGGCAGTTCCCGGTGGCCCCTATCAACCAGCACCGCCAGGCGCACCACCGATGGGCGTCCGTGTGCGTTGAGTGCATCGAGTGCAGCCCGAATGGTGCGACCGCTAAAGAGCACGTCGTCAACCAAAACCACTGCCCCGCCATCGATGCCGCTGGCCGGAATGTTGGTCTCGGTGACCGGCCGGTTTGGGTGCAGGCTTAGGTCATCGCGGTACATGGTGATGTCGAGGCGGCCAACCGACCCTGAAGCGTCGAATTCCGGATAGTGGCGCTCGATGACAGCCGCGATGCGCTTGGCAAGTTGGACGCCGCGCGTCGGCACGCCTAGGAGAATGAGATTTTTAGTGCCGTGGTTGGATTCCACAATTTCGTGGGCGATTCGGGTAATGGCGCGATCAATATCGCCGCTGGTAAGCACGGTGCGCGATGGCATAGTCAACTCCTTTTCCGCCTCACAGGACGAAAGTTAAAGGATTCATTTGCCTCGAGTTTACCAGCACCAAGGTGCAAAAACCGAGCGATGGCTAGCCGTTTTTGAAGAGTTTTTTGGTGGCAACCAGGTATCCGGTGCTTGCGGTGAAAATCACCAGGTAGCCCGCATACAGGCCAAGGAACGGATACAGAGTTAGAGCTGCTAGCGCGCCCGTAAAAAGTGCGGTGGACGAGTATATGCGGAGGCCGTTGAGCGGAATTGCCACTCGATAGCGCAGCACGTGTCGGGTGCAGAAAAATGCGGTGGCAATGTACAGGAGGCAGGTCAGGACGTATGGGTACAAGACCGCTGCCTGCAACTCAAACCGAGGGTATGTCTTACCGTTCTCAATCTCGAACTGAAGGCTAAGAGCTAGCTGGGTGTTCCATTTGGTGATGGCTAGGAAACCAATCGCCTGCGACACCGAGCCAGCAGCTATGACTAGGTTGCTGATTAGTCTCTTCCCAGTGCTCAAAATCCCCCCGCTGCTCTTGAGTTGAATCTACTTGGCCTCGCGGGTTCCTGCGATTGCGCTCAGTAGACCGTTTATGAAGCCGCCGCTTTCATCGGTGGAGTACTCCTTGGCTAGCTCTACTGCCTCGTTTATGGCCACGCCCTGCGGGACCTCGGGGTTGTAGAGCATCTCCCAGATGGCGCAGCGCACGATGGCGCGGTCTAGGGTTGGCATTCGTTCGAGGGTCCAGCCGTTGGCGTAGTTCTCGATTAGGTCATCTATCTCGTTGTAGTGCTCAACCACACCGTTGACGATCTGCTCGGCGTAACCAAAGATCTCGTCCTGATTCTGCTGCTTCGCAACCGTCGCATGGGTCTCGGCCAAGAGATTGACCGGATTCTCCTTGCGCAGATCCGAAGCGAATACTGCATCTACGGCTCGCTTGCGAGCCTTGGTACGTGCGCTCACTGTATGGTGAGCGGGATGCTAGAGGCGACCCAGGTAGTCACCGGTGCGGGTGTCTACCTTGACCTTGGTGCCCTGCTCAACGAACAGTGGAACCTGGATCTGGCGGCCGGTCTCAAGCGTTGCAGGCTTGGTGCCGCCGGTGGAGCGGTCGCCCTGCAGGCCAGGCTCGGTGAAGGTGATCTCGAGGACAACCGATGCCGGAAGCTCTACGTAAAGAGCCTCGCCCTCGTTGAGTGCAACGATGGCGTTCTGGTTCTCCAGCATGAAGTCCGCTGCGTCGCCAACGGTTGCTGCCGAGAGGGTCATTTGGTCGTAGGTGTCGAGGTCCATGAAAACGAAGCCTTCGCCATCGTTGTACAGGAACTGCATCTCGCGCTTGTCTACAGAAGCGGTCTCCACCTTAACGCCGGCGTTGAAGGTCTTGTCGACAACCTTGCCCGACATAACGTTCTTGAGCTTGGTGCGCACGAATGCTGGGCCCTTGCCAGGCTTTACGTGCTGGAACTCCACAACGGTCCAGAGCTGACCGTCGATGTTGAGGACCATACCGTTCTTGAGGTCGTTTGAAGTTGCCATGGTGGAACCACTCATTTCGTTGCTGTTTGCCGCCGAAGGTATCGGGGCATAAAAAATCCGGCGTGAGTCGCCGAAAAACTTCTTCTAGTTTAGCGGGCGAGCTGACTGATTGCCAGAAGGTAGCTGTCAACACCAAAACCGGCGATGACCCCAGTGGCAACTCCACTGATTACGCTCTTGTGGCGGAATTCCTCGCGGGTGTGGGGGTTGCTGAGGTGAACCTCGATGAGGCGTTGGCCGCCCTTGGTTACCAGAGCCGCGGCATCGCGAACCGCGTAGGAGTAGTGGGTGAAGGCAGCTGGGTTGAGCACTACATCCGCTCCCCTGTCAACCGCCTCATGCAGCCAGTGGATGAGTTCGGCTTCGCTATCCGTCTGGCGAACTTCGGGGATTAGCCCCAGGCTGTGTGCGCGCTCCTTGCATTCGGCCACGAGGGTCTCGTAGCTGGCGGTTCCGTAAATGTCCGGTTCGCGCGAGCCTAGGCGACCAAGGTTTGGACCACTGAGAACGAAGATGAGCGACATGGCTTTAGGTTACTCGCAAATTTCCATGAATGCGGCGTGGAGCATCTCAGGGGTTGGAGCGGCCATGATGGTTGGCTTACCGATGGCATCAAGAACCACAAAGCGAAGGGTTCCTGCGCGGGATTTCTTGTCACGCTGCATTGTTGCCGCCAGCTGCTCCCAGCGGTCGGCTCGGTAGCTGACCGGAAGACCAAGAAGCGCGAGGATGCTGCGGTGGCGGTCAACGTCCTTGTCACTCAGGCGACCGGCCAGGCGGGCAAGTTCCGCCACGAATACCATTCCAATTGCGATGGCCGCTCCGTGTCGCCACTTGTACTGCTCGGCGTTTTCGATGGCGTGGCCGAGGGTGTGCCCGTAGTTGAGGATCTCACGCAGGCCGGCCTCTTTGAAGTCGGAGCCAACCACTCGGGCCTTGATGGCAACGCTGCGCTCCACCAGTTCGCGGAATTCATCGCTGGCGGGGTCTGTGGCCTTCGCCACATCCTTCTCGATAATCTCGAGGATTCGCACGTCGTCTATGAAGCCGTATTTGACCACCTCGCCGAAGCTAGCAATAATCTCGTTTTTGGAGAGACTGGCCAGGGTGTCGAGGTCGCAGATAACCGCGGCAGGCGCGTAAAACGCGCCAACCAGGTTCTTGCCCTCCTGCGTGTTGATACCGGTCTTTCCACCGATGGCGGCATCGACCATTCCCAGTAGGGTGGTTGGAACCTGAATGAGCTTGACGCCGCGGAGCCAGGTGGCTGCCACGAATCCAGCGAGGTCAGTTGTAGAGCCGCCGCCGAAGCCGACGATGGCGTCGGTGCGGGTGAAGTCGGCTCGTCCCAGGATGCCCCAGCAGAACGCTGCCACCTCAACGCGCTTCGCATCCTCGCTGTTTGGCACGCCGGCAAGGAGAACTTCGTAGCCCTTGGCAACTAGGTTCTCGCGCAGGGCCTCAGCACTAACAGAGAGGGCCTCCGGGTGGATCACCAGCACCTTCTGAACCGAGTTGCCGAGGCTCGCCCCAACCTCGTCGAGCAGTTGGCGGCCAATCAGCACATCGTAGGGGGCGTCGCCGGAGACGGTGATTCGAGTGGTCTGGGTCATTGGATTCCAAGTCTCTCTTTAATTTCGGTCACGGTTGCCGCGAGGCTCTTGCCGGAGGTGTCGATTGTTAGGTCTGCCGCGGCCTCATAAAGAGGCTTGCGCTCTTCGTATATGCGGATCCAGTCGTCGAAGCCGTTCTTGACAAGCGGCCGCTTGCCGCCAACTAGTCTGGCCCGAATATGGCGGCCGTCCGTTGATAGGTAAACAACAACGCAGCTCTCCCCGAGGCGGTCGCGGGTAAGTTGACTGAGCACCGCTCCCCCACCGGTTGCAACAACGGCCGGCTTGGCGATGGCCTCTGCAACCGCCTGCTCCTCGAAGCCGCGAAACACCGGTTCGCCCTGGTTCTCGAAGATCTTAGATATTTCGCCGTGCTTGGCAACCACGAGGCCGTCGGTGTCAATGAACTCGCGCTTGAGAGCGCGCGCCAACTTTTTACCAACTGTGGTCTTACCAACGCCCATCGGCCCGATCAGAACCAGCGTGGTTTCGTCGGTGAAGGCGCGCATTTAGGCGTCGAACGAAACTAGGGTCTCGGGAATCGAGGCCAGGTATGCGTCGAGGTTGCGCTTGGTCTCGGCAACCGAGTCGCCGCCAAACTTCTCTAGCACCGAGTTGGCAAGCACCAGTGCCACCATGGCCTCGGCGACAACGCCCGCCGCCGGAACAGCACAGACATCACTGCGCTGGTGGTGAGCCTTTGTGGCTTCGCCGGTTGCCACATCGATGGTGGACAGCGCACGCGGAATGGTTGAGATTGGCTTCATTGCTGCGCGAACCCGAAGGATTTCGCCGTTTGACATGCCGCCCTCGATGCCGCCCGCGCGGTCGCTTAGGCGACGAACTATGCCGTTCGAGTCGCGCTCAATCTCGTCGTGAGCCACCGAACCGCGTCGTCGAGCGGTCTCGAAGCCATCGCCAACCTCAACGCCCTTGATGGCCTGAATACCCATTAGTGCCGCAGCAAGCTGGGAATCAAGGCGGCGATCCCAGTGAACGTAAGTGCCCAGGCCCGGAGGCAGGTTGTAGACCAGGGTCTCCACCACGCCGCCGAGGGTGTCGCCATCAGCGTGTGCCGAATCAACCTCGGCCACCATTGCGTCAGAAACCTGCTTGTTGAAGCAACGAACCGGGTCTGCGTCAAGGTACTCGAGGTCCGCCGGGGTTGGCAGCTCGGACTCGCGTCCGGCATCAACCGAACCGATTCCAACGGTGTGGGTAACCAACTGGATGCCCAACTGGTTCAAGAACTTTGCGGCAACCGAACCGAGGGCAACGCGGGCAGCGGTCTCGCGTGCGCTCGCACGCTCCAGCACCGGGCGGGAGTCTAGGAAGCCGTACTTCTGCATTCCGGTGAAGTCTGCGTGACCGGGGCGAGGTCGTGTTAGGGCCGCCGCACGTGCACCAGTCATGGCCTCCTCTGAGACCGGGTCTGCGGACATCACGTCCTGCCACTTGGGCCACTCGGTGTTTGCCACGCAAATGGCAACAGGTCCACCCTGAGTGAATCCGTGACGAACGCCGCCGGAGAGAGTGACCTCGTCCTGTTCAAACTTCATACGCGCACCGCGGCCGTAGCCGAGGCGTCGACGAGCTAGCGCGTCCTGTACCTCAGCGGTGGTGATTGGAACTCCGGCAGGCATGCCCTCGAGCACGGCAACTAGTTCTGGGCCGTGCGATTCTCCGGCAGTGATCCAACGTAACATGACACCAATTTTAGTCCAGCGAGTGACGCATGGCCTCGACTACGGCAACCTCGTTGGCAAGCGGCACCGATGGGTCGCCGTTTTGGAAAATACGAATTTGCGCCACAGCCTGCCACAGCAGCATCTCGAGTCCACTGATTATGGGCTTACCGCGTTCGAGCCACACGCTGGCAATGCTGCTCGGCCATGGTTGGTAGGCGACATCAAGGATTGCCCCACCCGGGTTGAAATTGCGCTTGCCACTAAGTTTTGCCGCGGTCTCGTTCATTGCGCCGGCTGGGAGGGTGCTGATTACCAAGTCGGCCTTAGCAGCGGCTCGGGCGAAACTGTTCGCCTTTTTGGCAGCGAGCCCAAGTGTTTTTGCGAACCCGATCAGGCCTGAGCGGGTGTCGGCGTTTCTTGCAAAGACCTGCACGCGAGCGGTTGGTGCCAGCTGCTTGATTGCCGCAACGGCACTCGTTGCTGTGGCGCCAGATCCCACCACCAGCACGCTCTTGAGGTCACCGAGGCCAGCCTGATGCACCGCCTGCACGATACCGAAGACATCGGTGTTAAAACCGGCCCAACCAGCATCGATACGCACCAGCGTGTTCACCGCGCCGGTTGCCTCCGCAGCCTTGTCGAGGGTTGAAGCGAATTTCGCCGCTTCTTCCTTGAGAGGCATGGTGAGGCTAAGCCCCAACCACTTCTCATCTAGTGCCTCAACGAAAGGGCGAAGTCCACCTTTTCCAACTAGGTTTCGCTCGTAGTCCCAGTTGAGGCCCAGCACGCGATATGCGGCCGAGTGGATGAGTGGGCTCTTGGAATGCTCGATTGGCGATCCGAGTACCGAGAGTTTTCGTTGCATTAGTTTCCGTTCCAACCCGGGTTGGCCTGAATCCAGGCCTGGAATTTCTTCACGGCCGCCGCGTGCTCGGCAATTGTTGTGCTGAACACGGTCTCACCGGTCTTTAGGTTAATCGCGCAGAAATACAGCCAGGATCCAGCTGCCGGGTGCAGTGCTGCATCGATGGCGAGACTACCTGCACCGCCAATTGGGCCGATTGGGAGACCGGTGTGGACGTAAGTGTTGTAGCCGTTTGGGTCTGCGCGCTCGGCGTCGGTGGTGGTGACCGTGGTGCCACCCGAGCCATAACTGACCGTGGCGTCCGACTGCAGCGGCATGCCGATTGAAATTCGGTTTAGGAATACCCGCGAGACCTTGTAGAAGTCGGGAGTCTGGCGGGCTTCCTTCTGGATGATCGAGGCCAGGGTCAGCACCTTGTGGCGGTCACCAATTGGAACGCCGTAGTGGTCCAACTCCTGATAGGTGCGGTCAACCATCTGCTTCAGGATGTCTTTGGCACCGAGGCTCGGATCAAACGAGTAGGTGGCCGGGAACAGGTAGCCTTCGGCACTCGGCTCGCTGCTTGGAACACCCAACGATGCCAGGTCTGCAGCCGCCGCGGTGAAGTCAGAGAGCGGCTTTCCGGTTGCGCTTGCCAGCTGCTTCAAGACGGTGCCGATTCTCAGGCCCTCTTTGATGGTGACCTTCGTCACAATCATCGAATTTGGGTCGCGGATCGCATCGATGGCGCCCTGTGAGGACATCTGTAGCTTGAGGTTGTAGCTGCCCGGATAGAAGATTACGTTCTCGGAGACTATGAGGCGGTAGAAGATATCGGCATTCTTGACCACGCCGAGTTTCTGAAGGTCTGATGCAACAGCCAGACCAGACTCTCCCACATTGATCACCAACGTCACCGAACCATTGCCCGGCCCCGTGTAATCGCGACCCATTAGCTGGTCGTAAACTCCGTGTAGCCGACCCCGATTTGCATAGCCGGCTATGCCGAGCGTTGCAACTAGCAGAAGCACCACAACTACGGCGATTCGGCGTCGCAGGTATTTGCGTTCAGTCATCGTTACGCTCCTTAGCTGATGTCCGGGTCTATCGGGCGTTGCTGCTGGCTTAGTGGGTTTCCTGGTTGGTTGCCGGTTGCCTTCTCGCCTGATAACGCCTGCTCCAAGATAATGGCTGCCGCCTCTTGGTCAATGACTGAACGCGAATTCTTTGCGTTCTTTCCGGCTATTCGCAGGTTAGCCGCGGCGCTTACGGTTGTGAGACGCTCGTCAACAAGCCGAATCTCGAAGTCAACGGCGTCAGCGATGGCGAAAGCGATAAGCAGCGCGTCATCGGTGGATGGCGTTGGAGTTCCAGATAGCGAAAGAGGTAGGCCAACGTATCCCTCTAGGAAGACGAAGTCATCGATGGCTGAACGAATCGCCTGCGCGGTTTCCACCGCCGTTGCCCTGCGTTGAACCGTCTCGAAAGGGGTGGCGAGGATGCCGTCCTGGTCGCTGATGGCTAAGCCAACGCGAGCCTTGCCCACGTCAACCGCTAGACGGCGACCTTTGCGCATGGCGACTAGAGCGCAGCCTTCACGGCGGCGACTGCCTCACCGATCTTGCTGGCGTCAGAGCCACCACCCTGTGCGATGTCGTCTTTGCCTCCACCGCCGCCACCGAGTACAGCCGATGCGGCACGAACCAGCGCGCCGGCCTTGGCTCCCGCGGCCTGAGCGGCCCTAGAAGCGGCCACCACGACCATTGGCTTTTCGGAAATGACACCGAAGATTGCGGCCACACCGGCGGTCTCGCCGAAGCTGTCTCGAACCTGGGTTGCGAGGGCGCGAAGGTCGTCCACGCTCTGTGCCTGACCGATGTTTTCGGCAACCAGAAGGTGCCCGCCTACAGTGCTGGCTGCGGCGACCATCGCTGGAACGCGGGCGGAGAGCTCGGCAGCCTGGTAGCGGGCAAGATTACGTTGGGCAACCTTAAGGTCCTCTAGGGTCTGCGCCAGGCGCTCCTCTAGGGCTCCCTTAGGTGCCTTGGTTAGGTCGTAGAGACGGTTGACCAGGGCGCGCTCTGTGGCGAACGCGCGGAAGGCGTCCATGCCAACCAGGGCCTCGAGACGGCGGCTTCCGCTACCTACCGAGGACTCGTTGATGATGGAGACCAGGCCAATCTGCGATGAACGCGAGACGTGCGTGCCACCGCAAAGCTCACGGCTCCAAGGTCCGCCAACCTGAATTACGCGAACCTCTTCGTCGTAGGTCTCGCCGAAGAGCGCAACTGCGCCCCACTCCTTGGCGTCTGGAAGGCTCATAAACTGGGCCGAAACCGCTAGGTCGCGGCGGATGGCGAGGTTGGTTACCTCTTCGATCTCGCTGCGGGCCTCCGCAGAGAGCGCCTGCTGCCAGGAGAAGTCGAGCCTTAGGTAACCGGGCTTGTTGTAGGAACCGCTCTGAAGAGCGGTTGGGCCGAGAACCTGACGCAGGGCGGCGTGCACCACGTGGGTTCCGGAGTGCGCCTGGGCGGCGCCGAGACGCCAGTCCGCGTCAACCTGAGTGACGGCACGCGAACCAACACCCACTTCACCGCTGCGAACCAATACCTTGTGCGAGACGAGTCCCTTGACCGGCTTCTGGACGTCAAGAACTTCGAGTTCGAAGCCATCACCAACGATAAGGCCGGCGTCAGCCTCCTGGCCACCGGACTCCGCGTATAGCGAAGTTTGGTCCAGGATGATCTCGGCGATCTCGCCCTCCTGAACTCGCTTGGAGCTCACGCCATCGGTGATTAGGCCGATGACCTTTGCCTCGGTCTCGAGCTCCTCGTAGCCGGTGAACTTGGTGACGCCCTGGGCGCGGAACTCGCCGTAAACGCTGAGGTCCGCCCCTCCCTTCTTGGCGCGGGCGTCGGCCTTTGCGCGTTCCTTCTGCTCGGCCATGAGTGCCTTGAAGGCGTCTCGGTCAACGGTAAGACCGTGCTCCTCAGCCATCTCGAGCGTTAGGTCGATTGGGAAACCGTAGGTGTCGTGAAGCAGGAATGCCACGTCACCCTGAAGCTGCTTGCCGCACTCGTGCTTTACGCCGGCGATGGCTTCCTCCAGGTAGGTGGTTCCCGAGACCAGGGTGCGCAGGAAGGTCTCTTCCTCGTTTACCGCGGTGGTGAGAATGCGCTTGAAGTCGGTCTCAACCTCGGGGTACGCGGCCTTCATGGCGTCTCGGGAGGCGGTGAAGAGCTCGGTGAATACTGGCTTCTCAACGCCCATTAGACGCATTGCGCGAACAGTGCGGCGAAGCAGGCGGCGCAGCACGTAGCCGCGACCATCGTTGCCCGGGGTCACGCCGTCTGCAATGAGCATTAGGGCGCTTCGAACGTGGTCTGCTACAACGCGCATGCGCACGTCGTCCTCGGTGTGAGCACCGTAGGTCTTGCCGGAGAGCTTGGCTGCAAGGTCGAGCACAGGGCGAACCTGGTCGATCTCGTACATGTTCTCAACACCCTGAAGCAGGAACGCAACGCGCTCCAGGCCCATTCCGGTGTCAATGTTCTTCTTAGGCAACTCACCCAGAATCTCGTACGAGTCCTTGCCGGTGCCCTGACCGCGCTCGTACTGCATGAACACTAGGTTCCAGATCTCGATGTAGCGGTCTTCGTCTTCCTCGGGACCACCCTCGCGACCGTAGGCAGGGCCGCGGTCGTAGTAGATCTCGGAGCAAGGACCCGAAGGGCCTGGCTGACCTGTACTCCAGAAGTTGTCCTTCATGCCTCGGCGCTGAATGCGCTCCATCGGTACGTCTGCGATTTCGCGCCAGAGCGAAATGGCCTCGTCATCATCCTGGTAAACGGTTACCCAGAGGAGCTGAGGGTCAATGCCGAGGCAACCCTCATTGCGGCTGCCAGTTAGGAACTGCCAGGCGTAGGTGATTGCCTCGCGCTTGAAGTAGTCGCCAAACGAGAAGTTACCGTTCATCTGGAAGAACGTGCCGTGGCGGGTGGTCTTGCCAACCTCATCGATGTCAAGGGTGCGGATGCACTTCTGCACGCTGGTGGCGCGAGGGAACGGGGCAGGGACCACACCGGTCATGTAGGGGATGAAAGGAACCATTCCGGCAACCGTGAACAACAGCGATGGATCCTCGCTGATCAGGGAAGCGGAAGGAACTACGGTGTGGCCGTTGCGCTCGAAAAAGTCGAGCCAGCGCCGGCGAATTTCGGCGGTAAGCACTTGAGGTTTTGTCCTACTTGGTTGAGGTGGGCTTTTCTGACGCCAACTCGGTGCTGCGCTCGCGGTAGCCCTCGGCTACAGCGGCACCAAAGTCCTTGGCGCGACGAGTCACGTCGTTGGCAAAATCCTGAGCCTTGGGGTTTTCGTTGAGCTGCTTTGCAGCGTAAACGCCCAGGCTAATTCCAGTGATAAACCAAAGCAGCTTCTTCACGAAGGCCCCCTACTTGCTCTTGCTGAACGAGCGGATGGTTGAAATCACGCCCGCGACCTTGGAAAGCGGGCCCGAAACGGCGCCGCGAAACTGGCCAACCACGGAGTTGATGTCCGAGGTCACGCCAACGAGGTTTTCGGTTATTACGTCAACCTTGACCAGTTGCTTGTTGGCGATTTGGGTGGTTTCGGTGAGTTCGATGAGTAGCGGAGTGGTCTCCTTGGTGAGCTCGCGAATTGAATCGCTTGCTTCGTCCAAGACCTTACCAATCTTGATGAGAGGCACACCGATGAAAATCACCAGCAAAACGAAACCGCTTGCCGCGATGATTCCCGCGATGTCTCCGCCACTCATACGAACCCCTATCTTCCGATAGTTAGAAACTACTAGCGAGCTGCGTAGTACTCAACCACCAGCTGAACTTCACAGGTGATTGGAACTTCGGCGCGCTTTGGACGGCGAACCAAAACGGCGGTCAGCTTGTCCAGCTGAACCTCAAGGTAACCAGGAACAGGAGGCAGGACGCTGGCGTGACCGCCGGCAGCTGCAACCTGGAAAGGCTCGGTGCCCTCGCTCTTAGCGTGGACGTGAATCTGCTGGCCTGGCTTCACGCGGAACGATGGGCGGTCAACGCGCTCACCGTTTACGAGGATGTGGCGGTGCACAACCATCTGACGAGCCTGAGCGATGGTGCGGGCGAAGCCTGCACGCAGCACGAGTGCGTCGAGGCGCATCTCCAGGAGCTCTACGAGGTTCTCACCGGTCAGTCCCTCTGCGCGCTTTGCCTCAGCAAAGGTCTTGCGCAGCTGTGCCTCGCGAATACCGTACTGGGCGCGAAGACGCTGCTTCTCGCGCAGACGAACGGCGAAGTCGCTGTCGGCCTTCTTGCGGGTGCGGCCGTGCTGGCCTGGTGCGTATGGACGCTTCTCGAGGTACTTGGCGGCCTTCGGGGTGAGGGCAAGGCCAAGCGCGCGCGAGCGGCGGGTGGTGCTGCGAGTACGAGTAGTCTTCGACAACGTACTTTCCTTTCATGGATTCCAAATGGAATCAGATAGCGATTTGTTCACAAGAAAGATTTGGTTCTCAGAGTCAGAACCCAATCAACTGCCACGGACCACCCTGGCTATGTAGGTGGTCGCTCCGTTGATTGATTGCAGCAGCCGCGCGCAATCGATCCAGACGGCAACCTGTCAAGTCTAGCAGTGGCGCGGTATGTAAGCCAAGGATGCTAGCGGCCGAGTCCCCTGATGATGGCGCGAAGTTTGACCCAACGCTCCCCCAGCTCGCGCTCGAACCCGACCTCCTTGGGCTGGTAGTAGCGGCGCTTGGCTACCTTGCCCGAAACGTAGTCCTGCTCAAGAACGGCCTTCGCGTCATCGTGCGGATACTTGTAGCCAACCCCGTTGCCGCGACCCTTGGCCCCCGCGTAGTTCGAGGAGCGCAAAGGCTTTGGGACACTCGGCTGCAATCCGGCGCGCACGTCTTCAAGTGCCGCGTTTATGGCGTTGTATGCGGCATTGCTCTTCGGAGCGAGGGCGAGGTAAATGGTGACCTCGGCTAGAGGAATGCGCCCCTCCGGCATGCCGATTTGCTGTACCGTTTCGAATGCGGCAACGGCCAGCGGCAGAGCCTGCGGGTCGGCGAGGCCGATGTCCTCGGCGGCGAGAATCATCAGCCTGCGGGCTATGAACCGCGGGTCCTCGCCACCCTCGATCATCCTGGCCAGCCAGTGAATGGCGGCGTCTGCATCGGAGCCACGAACACTTTTGATAAATGCGCTAATGATGTCGTAGTGCTGGTCGCCATCGCGGTCATAGCGAACCAGGGCATGGTCCAGCGAGTCCTCGATGTCGTCCCGCTCCAAGGCACTCTTGCCCGCGGTCTCGGCGTGCGCGGCCGCCGCCTCCAGCACTGTCAGGGCCCTGCGGGCATCGCCCTGTGCCAGGAGAACTATTTGGTTAATGACGCTTTGTTCAACAGCGAGCGATCCGCCGAGGCCTCGGGGGTCAGAAACCGCACGCTCTAGAACCTGGGCAATGCGCTCCTCCGAGAGTGGCTCCAGTGTTAGCAGGAGCGACCTGCTCAGAAGTGGTGGAATCACGCTAAACGAAGGATTCTCGGTTGTGGCCGCGATGAGGGTGACCCAGCCCGCTTCAACTCCGGGGAGGAGCGCGTCCTGCTGCGCCTTCGAGAACCTATGAATCTCGTCGAGGAAGAGAAGGGTTCCGGTGCCATATGCATCTCTCTCACGCTGAGCGGCGATCATGACCTCTCGAACGTCCTTTACTCCGGCTGTTATGGCGCTGAGTTCAACAAAACGGCGACCTGAATCGCGGGCGATCGCGCCAGCGAGGGTGGTCTTACCTGTTCCGGGAGGCCCCCAGAGCAACACCGATGTTCCCGCGGTTAGCTTGCCCGGGATTGGCGGGGTGGCCAACTGCCGCAGCGGTGAACCTGGTTTGAGCAGGTGCTCCTGGCCCACAACTTCAGACAGACCGCGGGGGCGCATGCGGGCGGCCAGCGGCACGCTGGTTGCAAAGAGGCCTTGGTCCGAAGTCACCTGCCCAGAATGCCATAAAATTCAACGAGTGCGCCTCTTAGACTGGCGCAAAACTTTTAGTCGGGAGTCATCGTGGCAACTAACAAGGAAATCAAGGCGCAGGCAGAGGCTCGTCGTCGGGTTTACGAGGCAAAGCTTGCGGAAGTTGGTCAGAAGGCGCAGCGTCGCAAGAACGACAACCGCTTCGCTTTGGTTATTGCCGCACTAGCAGTGCTGCTAGCGGTGGGTGCATCCGCCGGTCACCAGGCATACGTTGATGCCCAGCCAACGGCAACCCCGGTGGCAACTAACACCCCTAGTGCATCGCCGAGCGCCACCAACACCAAGCCCGTGCCCGATAAGTCTCTGGCACAGGGGCGAACCTGGACGGGCACCATGATGATTGACGGTAAGCCGCTCGCAATCACCTTGGATGGAGCCAAGGCTCCTCAGGCTGTAGCCAACTTCATTTCCCTGGCAAAGTCTGGCTTCTATAACAACGTTAAGTGCCACCGCCTAACCACAAGCGGACTGTTCGTGCTCCAGTGTGGAGACCCGACCGGCACCGGAACCGGCGACGCCGGTTACTCGTTTGGCCCAGTGGAGAACGCACCCGCAAACAACTTGTACCCAACGGGAACTTTGGCAATGGCGCGCCGCGCTAACGATGGCAACTCGATGGGCTCGCAGTTCTTCATCGTTTACCGTGACACCACTCTCGGCAGCGACGCCGCAGGAGGCTACACCGTATTCGGCAAGGTCACCAGCGGCATGGCTGTAATCGACAACATCGCATCGCAGGGTGTACAGGGTGGAAACGCAGATGGAACCCCAGTTGCCAAGGCAACTCTCGGTGCCATTTCTGTGAAGTAGCCAAACTAGACTTATAGCGTCTATCAGGGGCGGGTAACCGCCAACAAAAACAGGAGCACACAGTGGTAGCCATGGAATCCGCAGCATCGTTTGGTCGCGTTGACGAAGAGAACAACGTTTACGTCACCGATGGCGGTGCAGAGCGCAAGGTGGGTCAGTACCCTAACGTGACTGCACAGGAGGCCCTGGCCTTCTATGAGCGCAAGTTTGCAGATCTCGCCGCCCAGGTTCGCTTGTTGGAGCAGCGTGTTGCGGCCAAGGCAGATGCTGCTGCGCTCAAAAAGAGCTTCCAGCACCTGACCACCGAGCTTGTTGAGCCTATGGTCGTCGGTGACATCGCTGATCTGCGCTCCCGCCTAGCAAAGCTCTCCGAGAAGGTTGAGCTTGAGGTAGCCGCAAAGCACGAAGCCAACAAGGAGCAAATCGGTGCCGCCCTCGCGGAGCGCGCAAAGATTGCAGACGAGGCCGAGGCCATCGCCAACCAGGACCCTGCCAAGACCCAGTGGAAGAACGGCACCGCCGTGATGACCGAGCTTTTCGAGCGTTGGCAGAATGCCCAGAAGAACGGCCCTAAGCTTCCAAAGGCTGAGGCCGACGTGATTTGGAAGCGCTTTAGCGCTGCCCGAACAAAGTTCGACGCCAACAAGCGCCAGTATTTTGCGCAGCTAGACAACGCTAACAAGGCAATCAAGGCAAAGAAATCCGAGATTGTCGCTGCCGCCGAGGCGCTCATCGAAAAGGGCGCTGACGCCGTGGTGGAGTACCGCAAGCTGCTGGACCAGTGGAAGGCAGCCGGCCACACGAAGAGCAAGAGCGATGACGAGCTTTGGGCTCGCTTCAAGGCCGCCGGAGATGCAATTTACTCTGCTAAGGGCGAGGCCGTCGCCGTTGAAAACGCGGACTACGCGGCAAACCTCGAGGCAAAGCTGGCGCTGTTGGCCGATGCAGAGAAGACCGTTGACCCGAGCAAGGACCTGGCTGCCGCCAAGAAGGCCCTCCTAGCCATTCAGGCCAAGTGGGAAAAGATTGGCCGCGTTGGCAAAGACAAGGTTCGCGAGGTCGAAGACCGTATGCGCGCTGTCGAGGCCCGCGTGAAGAGCGCCGAGCAGGAGCACTGGCGCAAGACTGACCCAGCAACTGTCGCCCGCACCAACTCCGTGCTGAGCCAGCTGGAGGAGTCGATTGTCAAGCTCGAAGCCGACCTCGCAGCCGCAAAGGCCAAGAAGGACGCCAAGGCAACTAAGGCTGCCGAGGAGGCGCTTGCCGCACGTAAGGCCTGGCTCGAGGTTGTCAAGAAGGCCTAGTTTGGCTTTCATCAAATTTTCCAGGCCGATTAAGGTCTGGACGCTCGCGGCTGTCGTTCTGGTATCTGCGGTTGCCGCAATCGAGGGCGGACGTTCCGCATCGTCTATTGCGGGAACAGCTCGTATTCCGCAGAGTCCACTGGCCCCTTCGCTTCCGGCCAGCGTTGTTCCACCTAATTCGCCAGGAGAGCTAGCGGCCAAGGTTACATCGGCATCGGCCGTTTTCGCTCTTCCGTCGCGGATATATCCATCGATGGCCGACCGTGAGCAACTTAATGTAGCCAATCAGCGTTCTTGTATCGAGGTTGGTGCCGTCACGGTACGTCCGGATAACTGCACCTTCGGTGACCCGTCAGCCAAGAAAACTATGTGGCTGATTGGGGATAGCCATGCCGGCCAGTGGTTTTACGCCCTTGATGCCTACGCTCGGGCCAGAGGGTATCGCCTAACCGTTCACGCCAAGGCAAGCTGTGTTCCACAAACACCAAATGCAAGCACCCAACTCTATCCAGAGTGTGCCGGGATGAATCGTTACTGGAACAGGCAGGTCTCAGCCGCACGGCCCGATGTTGTTGTGGTTGGCGCATTTCAGTCCGTGGCGCGAAAGGCACTTCCAAACCTTTTGCAAAAGCTTCCAGCCTTGGCAACCAAAACTAGAAAACTGGTCATCATCGGTGACACACCGCGCCAGTCTGGCGATGTGGCTGCCTGTGTAGATCGGAATCAGCGCGAATACTCCACCTGCGTTGTCAAAACGTCAAAAGCCTATTACCCCTGGGTGGGTCGATCCCTCGCTGACCTGGCTAATGCGAGCTCAAAGATGAATTACATAGACACACGCAACTGGTTCTGCACAGAAAGCACCTGTCCACCAGTCGTTGACTCGATTCTGGTCTACCGGGATCAGAATCACCTATCGGGATACGCTGCAGTGTGGCTGACGAACGTTATGGCTGGAGCCCTGGACGCGGCTATTTCCCCGAGGGGCTAGGAGTACACGCGGTACACGTCGTAAACCGCGTCGATTCTGCGAACGGCGCTCAGCAGGTGTTCGAGAATGCCTGGGTCGCCAATCTCAAACACGAACTTGCTCAGAGCCACTCGGTCGGAACGGGTCGAAACTGCCGCACTCAGGATGTTCACGTGATGCTCTGCAAGTACACGCGTCACATCGGATAGCAGGCCATTTCGATCCAGCGCCTCGATTTGAATCTGAACCAGGAAGACTCCACGGCTGGTTTCCGCCCAAGAGACGTCAATCATGCGCTCGGGCTGAGTCTTTAGATCGGCCACGTTCTTGCAGTCTGCCCGGTGGACAGAGACCCCGGTCCCCCGGGTAATCCAGCCAACAATCTGGTCACCCGGAACAGGGGTGCAACATCTGGCTAGCTTAACCATGACGTCCGCGTCGCCGCGAACTAAGACACCGCTCGCATTTCTTGAACTGGTTGCGCTAACGGCACGCTTTGGAAGTTCGAAGAGCGGCTCATCGCTCTCCTGTTCCTGGCGAACCGCAGCAGTAAGCTTCTCCACTACAGACTGGGCGGAGATATGGTTCTCCCCCACCGCTGCGTATAGGGCGCTCACATCGGTGTAGTGAAGCTCAGATGCCAGCTGAATCAGGAGATCTCCGCCCAGCAGACTCTTCAGCGGCAGGTTTGCCTTGCGCAGAGCCTTGGCAAGCGCCTCTCGCCCATGCTCAACCGCGTCCTCGCGGCGTCCTGCCGCCACCCACTGCTTGATCTTTGACTTCGCGCGCTGGCTCTTGACGAAACTAAGCCAGTCTTGCGACGGGCCAGCATCTGGGCTCTTGGAGGTGAAGATCTCGACGACATCGCCCGACTGAAGCACAGTTTCGAGCGGCACGAGCCTGCCGTTGACCTTGGCGCCCATGGTGCGATGGCCAACCTCGGTGTGTACGGCGTACGCGAAGTCCACCGGAGTGGCTCCGGTTGGCAGGCCGATTACCCGACCCTTTGGCGTAAAGACGTAGAGGTCTTTGGCGCCGATCTCGAATCTCAGGGCGTCTAGGAACTCCGAAGGGTCCTGGGTCTCTGCCTGCCAGTCGCTCAGGTGCTTGAGCCACGCAAGGTCTTCCTCGGTGGAACTCTCCCCGCGCAGGTTCTCCTTGTACTTCCAGTGAGCGGCAACACCGTACTCGGCGCGCTGGTGCATCTCTTGGGTTCGTATTTGAATCTCGATTGGGCGGCCCGCTGGCCCGATAACCGTGGTGTGCAGCGATTGATAAAGGTTGAACTTTGGCATCGCGATGTAGTCTTTGAAGCGGCCTGGTACCGGCGACCATCTGGCGTGGATGGCACCAAGAATGGCGTAGCAGTCGCGGACCTCGGCAACAATCACGCGGATTCCGACTAGGTCGTAGATGTCGTCGAATTCGCGACCACGCAGCACCATCTTCTGATAGATGCTGTAGTACTGCTTGGGGCGCCCGGCCACCCTTCCCTTAATGCGGTTGTCACGCATGTCGGAGTCTATTGAGGCAATCACCTGGTCGATGAACTCCTCGCGCTTTGGGCTGCGCTGGCGAACCAGGTTCACGATCTCCTCGTAAACCTTTGGATATAGGACCGAGAACGAGATGTCCTCTAGTTCGCTCTTGATGGCCGAGATTCCGAGGCGGTGTGCCAGCGGAGCGTAAATCTCGAGGGTCTCTTGCGCCTTCTTGCGAGCCTTTTCCTCCGGCACAAACTTCCAGGTTCGTGCGTTATGAAGGCGGTCTGCAAGTTTGATTACCAGCACACGAATGTCCTTGGACATTGCCACAACCATTTTGCGAACGGTCTCAGCCTGAGCGTTGTCCCCGAACTTAACCTTGTCTAGCTTAGTGACGCCGTCCACGAGCATTGCAATCTCGCTTCCGAAGTCCTTGGTAAGTTGTTCCAAGGTGTAGGGAGTGTCCTCGACAGTGTCGTGCAACAGCGCAGCCGCCAGGCTGGTTACTCCAATGCCCAAATCGGCAAGAATCTTGGTTACGGCGAGCGGATGGGTAATGTAGGGCTCGCCACTCTTGCGAAGCTGGCCGCGATGCGCCTCTTCGGCAACATCGAACGCACGCTCGATTAGGGTGAGATCGGCCCTAGGATGGTTCGCCTTGGCAACACGCAAAATCTCCGAGAGCTCATCGGCGTAGGGACCACCCTTGGCGCCGAAAATGCTCTGCAGGCGCAGGCGCAACGTTGAAATGCTGGAGGTTGGAGTCGCGTCGCTCAACGTATTGCCTGATTTTCTATGTGTGTCTAGCGGGCAGCCAGCACCTTTGCCGCCGCCTTGGCAAACTTGGGCTCCTTTTCGCGGAACATCGAGTAGAGCGGTGCCGCAACGAAGATGGTGGAGTACGTACCCACAATGATTCCGATGAACAGAGCCAAGGAGATGTCGCGAAGGGTTCCGGCTCCGAGGAGCAGGGTTCCAATGAAGAGAATGGATGCCACTGGCAGCACCGCCACAACAGAAGTGTTGATAGAGCGAACCAGAGTCTGGTTAATGGCGAGGTTTACTCGCTCCGCGAAGGTAGCGCTCTCGCTGAACTCAACCTCGCGGGTGTTCTCGCGGATCTTGTCAAACACAACCACGGTGTCGTACAGCGAGTAGCCGAGGATGGTGAGGAAACCGATTACCGCTGCCGGTGTTACCTCAAAACCGAAGGCGCCGTAAACAGCCGCAGTGATCACGAGGTCGTGAGCAAGGGCAACCAACGCTGCCGCCGACATCTTGAGGGTGCGGAAGTACAAGGCCATTGCGATGGCTGCCAGAACGATGAACCAGAGCAGACCCGATAGGGCCTTGGAGGTTACGTCGGCACCCCAGTTTGCTCCAACAAAGGACGAGGCGACCTGGTTTGCTGGCAGACCGAAACCTTTGGCAATGGCCTGGCGGACAGACTCGCTCTGGTTGGCGTCAAGCTTAACGGTCTGGATGCGAAGTCCGTCGGTACCGATGTGGGCAACGTTTACCTGCGCGGTTGCGGGCAGCACGGTGTGCACTGCATCCTGTGCAATGACCTCGCTGTTGGAGTTGGTGGTGGTCAGCTGGAACTGCGATCCACCCTTGAACTCGATGCCGAAGTTAAAGCCCTGGTGTACACCAAAGGTGAGCAGCACGGCGGCTGCCGCAACGATGATTGACGCTATGAACCCAAAGCGCCGACGGCTAATGAAGTCGAAGGAACGCTCACCCGAGTAGAGGGCGTTACCGAAATCTGAGTAACGAGACATTAGTTTGCATCTCCCTTGGTCTCGCCGGCCTTGCGCTCGGCAATGGTCTGGCGCTTCACTGCTTCCTTAGAAGTCTTTGCCACCTTGGTTGCGGAGACGCGCTCCGATACCTTGAACTGTCCGCGGCCAACGTATGCCACTTCGCGCATGTTCTTCAAGTCGAATCCACTGAATTTGTGGCCGCTGGCGAAGAAGCGAGTTTGGGCTAGCAGCTGCAGCATTGGGTGGGTGAACAGCACAACAATCAGCACATCGATGACAGTTGTCAGGCCCAGCGTGTATGCGAATCCACGTACGTTACCCACGGTGAGGAGGTAAAGCACGGTTGCTGCCAGGAAATTGATGCCGTCCGATACCAGAATGGTGCGAATGGCACGCGACCAACCGGCGTCAACAGCGGTGGAGAGCGCACGGCCCTCACGCAGTTCATCACGAACTCGTTCGAAGTAAACGATGAACGAGTCGGCCGTAATACCGATTGACACGATCAGACCCGTAACACCGGCGAGCGAGAGGCGGTATCCCTGACGCCACGAAAGGAAAGCAACCATGATGTAAGTGACTACGGCGGCAATCACAAGCGATCCAATGGTTACTACCGCGAGTCCGCGGTACTGGAACAGCGAGTAGATAACCACGATAAGCAGACCGATACCGCCGGCTAGCAGACCGCTCGAGAGCTGTTGGCTACCCAGAGTTGCGGAGATGTTCTCTGCGCTCTGAACCGTGAAACCAATTGGTAGCGAGCCGTATTTGAGCTGGTTGGCTAGGCTCTTGGAGCTCTCGGCAGTGAAGTTACCCGAGATTTCGGCCGAACCGTTAGTGATTACGGCGTTGGTCTGCGGAGCGGTGATCACGTAGCCATCAAGGGTGACGGCGAACTGGTTCTGCGGAGAGGACAGAGGGTAGAGGCGTTTGGTGGTCGCCGCGAACTCCGAGGTTCCCTTGTCGTTGAAGGCAAGGTTGATGACCCACTGACCGGTGCTAACACCGGTGCTTGAGGTCTGGGTTCCAGCCTGAGCGTTGGCGATGTCCGAGCCCTGAATCTCAACTGGGCCGAGGATGTACTTTGCGGTGCCATCGGTGGAGCAGGTGACGAGCGGCGCGTTGTCGGCATCAACCTGGCCCGGCTTGCGGAACGAGTTTGCACAGTCCAGCGCCTCGTACTGGTTCTGGATGGCTCGAGTGACATAGTTCAGGTCGCTCGGGTTGCTTGGCGAGGCGGAACTTGTGGCAATGGGCGCACTGCTAGTGGTCTGAGCAGCAGAGGCCGAAGGCGAAGCGCTCGGGTTAGCGCTTGGGTTGCCCACAGAGCTGGTCGCGACACCTGCGCTGGTGGCCAGAACCGGACGGAACTGAAGCTTTGCGCTTGCCTCGATAAGTTTCAAGGTGTCGTTGGAAGGCTTGCCAGGGATGGAGACCACGATGTTGTTATTGCCCTGGGTGTTTACCGAGGCCTCAGACACACCGGTCGAGTCCACGCGCTGGCGGATAATTGCCACAGCCTGGTTCAACTGGTCGAGGGTTACGGTCTTTCCAGACTCCAACTGTGGGGTAAGAATAATCTGCGTTCCGCCCTGTAGATCCAGAGCCAGCTGAGGCACAAACGATGCACCCGGCGCCTTTGCCAAAACTCCGCCGAACACAATTCCGGCGATAGCGACGACTAGTACGCCAAGCCAGACTAGGCGCTTAACTGCGCTTTTTACGATTCCGTTTGCGGCCACTAGTGACTCGCTCCTTAGTTCTCGTCGGCAGGCTTGGTGGCCTGCTTACGGGTGGATGGCTTGCGAGGAGCCTTCTTTGGCACCTCATAGGTGGAGATTTCTTCCGATGGCTGTTCTGCCGACTCTTCAGCCTCTTCTGCCGAAGACCAGGCGTTTACGCTTCGGATGGAAGCCTTAACGATTTCAAGCTTGCTGCCTGCCGATTCGATGATGACATTCTGGTCATCCACTGATACGACACGACCAATGACCCCCGACATGGTGACTACGCTGACTCCAGGCGCGATCGAGTTGGTCATCTCCTGAGCCTGCTTCTTACGGCGCTGGTTGCTGCGGAACATCCAGAAAACGAATAGCGCAATCGCGACGTAAGTGAAGATGGTGTCTAGGGTCACGAGTGGCCAATCTTTGTAGGGCATAGCCCTGGTCAGCAAAAACAAAGGGCCCGAAGGCCGTTCCTTCGATTATAGAGCCAGAAATGCGCCTATTTCGCTGTATCTGGGGCTGGCAATCCGAGGTGTCGGAACGCGGCATCGGTGGCTTGTCGACCTCTCGGTGTACGAGCAATAAGCCCCTGCCTGACAAGGAATGGCTCAACTACAGCCTCGATTGTGTCTTGCTCTTCGCCTACGGCCACTGCAAGGGTTGAAAGGCCAACCGGTTTGCCAGCGAATCGTTCTGTTAGGAGTCCGAGAATCTGCCTGTCGAGCCTGTCGAGCCCTGCTTCGTCTACCTCGTACAGCGTTAGTGCAGATTTTGCATGAGTCAAATCGATTGCGGAAACCCCGGCAACTAGGGCGAAGTCGCGTACTCGTCGAAGCAGGCGGTTGGCGATTCGCGGTGTTCCTCGGCTTCTCGAGGCAATCTCCCCCAGGGCCTCGTTGTTAATGGTCATCTCGAGCTTCCCCGCCGCTCTCGCCAAGACTTCGGCGAGCTCTGCGTCAGAGTAAAACTCGAGGTGCGCGGTGAATCCGAACCGGTCGCGAAGCGGATTTGGAAGCATGCCACTTCGGGTGGTTGCACCAACCAGCGTGAATGGCGCCAGTTCAAGCGGAATGCTAGTGGCGCCGGGACCCTTACCCACCATCACATCGATGCGGAAGTCCTCCATGGCCAGATACAGCATCTCCTCGGCGGGTCTCGCCATGCGATGGATTTCATCAATGAATAGGACTTCACCCGCCTGGAGCGAAGAGAGTACAGCAGCAAGATCACCGGCGTGTTGGATGGTTGGGCCGCTGGTTAGTCGCAGCGGAGCACCAAACTCGTGCGCCACAATCATCGCGAGTGTGGTTTTGCCGAGCCCCGGAGGGCCCGCGAGCAAAATGTGATCGGGCGAACGGCCCTGGATTTGTGCTGCCTGAAGTAGAAGGCTTAACTGCTCCCGTACCTTGGCCTGGCCAACAAACTCTCCTAGAGACTTTGGGCGAAGTGCAGATTCGAAGGCAAGTTCAGTGGCCGAAGATTCCGGCGATGTTAATTCGCTCATTTCTCACCTCCAGAGATGCTTCTGCCAGCTCCGAGAAGCGCCAGGGAGCCGCGCAGCAGCGTGTCGGCGGAGGCGGAGTCTCCAAGGCTATCGGCCACCTCGCGCACGGCATCGGCGGCCTGACGTTCGGGCCAGCCAAGGCCCTGAAGCGCCTGAACCACAGCGGTTAGGTCGATTTTGGAGGCAGGCTTTGATGTGGAATCTTGCGAAACCCTTACGCCGCTCAGTTTTCCAGCGAGGGTAACCACAATGAGTTTTGCCGTCTTCGGGCCGATGCCAGAGACCGCCTTGAAAGTGGCGTCGTTTTCCATCAAAACAGCGTCGCTAATGGCATCAACCGACGACTGTGAAATTATGGCCATCGCGAGTTTTGGTCCAACACCCGTAACGGACCTGAGCAGGTCGAAAATCTCGAGTTCGGCCGTATCGGTGAATCCGAAGAGAATGAATGCGTCTTCGCGCACTATGAGCGCGGTTTGCAGGACTAGAGCGTCACCAGTGCGCAAAGAAGCCGATGTGCCAGTTGGTATAAAAACCTGATAGCCCACTCCCCCGACGTCGAGAACCACGAAGCCAGCGCCAACGCGCTGAACCAAGCCACTCAGGGATGCAATCACCCAAAAAGACTAACTAACCCTCGCGCTTGCGGGCGGCAAGACGCTCCGCCTGTTGCCAGGCACGTTGCGCGGGCGTGAGTTGTTCAGATTCCGTGGCGGTAGCTGCCGCACCCCTCCAGGCGTGACAAATGGCAATTGCCAGAGAGTCTGCAGCATCCGCCGGTTTGGGAACTTCGACGAGGCCCAATATCTTGGCCACCATGGTTCCAACCTGGGCCTTGTCAGCCCTGCCAGAACCCGTCACGGCGGCCTTCACCTCGGTTGGTGTGTGCAGGGCTATGGGCAGGCCGTGCCTTGCCGCAAGCAGTAACACCACCCCGGATATTTGTGCGGTGCCCATCACGGAGCGAACGTTCACGTCGGCGTAAACGCGCTCCAGGGCGATGACATCGGGTTTGGCGTGTTCAATTAGCGATTCGATGCGATTTCCGATAGAGGCGATTCGCGCTGATAACTCGAGGCTCGGTTCACTGCGGTAAACGTCCACAGAAACAAGATTGACCCGGCGGCCAGCCGCCAGGTCAATAACCCCGACACCGCACCTGGTTAGCCCTGGGTCGATGCCGAGAATTCTTGTCACCGTTGCTACTCGTTTTCCAGAGCCGCAATAACCTCAGGGGTGAAGTCAACGTTTGTGTAAACGTTCTGCACGTCGTCGCTGTCTTCCAGGGCGTCAATAAGTCGAATCACCTTGTTGGCCGAGTCGACGTCATCAACCGGAACCATCATCGAGGAAACAAACTCAGAGTCTGCTGAGTCGTAGTCGATACCGGCGGCCTGCAGTGCGGTACGCGCAGCAACCATCTCGGATGGGTCTGTGGTGATTACAAAAGCCTCGCCGCGATCTTCGACGTTGTCAACACCGTGCTCCAGAACAATCTCCAGGATTGCGTCCTCGGTCAGACCGGGGGTTTTAGTAACGGTAATTACGCCCTTGCGGCTGAACAGGTAGGAAACCGAGCCTGGATCGGCCATGGTTCCGCCGTTCTTGGTTACGGCTAGGCGTACCTCGGCGGCTGCACGATTCTTGTTGTCGGTCAGACACTCGATAAGCAGTGCGGTTCCTGCTGGGCCGCGGCCCTCGTACATGATGGTCATGTACTCTACGGCGTCGCCACCGATGCCGGCTCCACGCTTGATGGCGCGGTCGATGTTGTCGTTTGGTAGCGATGACTTGCGGCCCTTCTGTACGGCATCGTACAGAGTTGGGTTGCCGTCGAGATCAGGACCACCGAGGCGAGCTGCCACCTCGATGTTCTTGATTAGCTTCGCGAAAAGCTTGGCGCGGCGGCCATCGATGAGTGCCTTCTTGTGCTTGGTAGTCGCCCATTTGGAGTGGCCGGACATAGTTGCTCCCAGTAGAGAAATAGTTTTGAATAAGTTTACCGAACGCTCGGTTTAGCGCGCGGAGGCAACCATGTCGGCGAAAAGAGCGTGAACCCTGTCTTCGCCAGTGACCTCCGGGTGGAACGAAATGCCCAGTAGATTTGCCTGGCGCACGCCTACAACTCCCCCATCCGGGTGTATTTCATCGGCTGGTATTTCTGCGACAACCTCCGCGGAGTTACCAACCCTGGTAATGAGCGGTGCGCGGATGAAGGCGGCGTGCACGCTACCCGAAATGCCCGTGAAGGGTAGGTCAACCTCGAACGAATCGACCTGATGGCCAAAGGCGTTGCGCTGTACGGTTACGTCAAGGCCACCGAACGTCTCCTGACCCTCGATGCCGTCTGTTATTTGGTTGGCGAGCATGATGAGACCCGCGCAGGTGCCGAAGGACGGTAGCCCGGCGGCGATTGCTTCACGAATCGGCTGAAATAGACCGTAGGCAACCGCGAGTTTGTGCATGACAGTGGATTCGCCGCCTGGGATGATGAGTCCCGAGACGGCTTCGAGTTCCGCAATTGTCCGCACTTTTACAGCAGGCACGCCAAGGCGATCTAGCACGGCAAGGTGCTCACGAAAATCACCCTGCAGGGCTAGTACCCCGATGGGTTTCGTCATTTTGACTCCGATGAACTACCAGCCGCGCTCGGCTAGGCGGTGAGGCGCAGGGAGGTCAGACACGTTGATGCCAACCATGGCCTCTCCCAGGCCGCGCGATACCTCGGCGATGACCTCTGGCTTGTCGAAAAAGGTGGTTGCCTTAACGATCGCTGCGGCGCGAGCAGCAGGGTCGCCGCTCTTGAAGATGCCAGAGCCGACGAACACGCCGTCGGCACCCAGCTGCATCATCATTGCTGCGTCTGCAGGGGTTGCAACGCCACCGGCCACGAACATAACAACCGGAAGCTTGCCGGTGCGAGCAACCTCGCGTACCAGCTCGATTGGAGCCTGAAGCTCCTTGGCGGCAACGTACAGCTCGTCCTCGGTCTTTGCGGCCAGCGCGCGAATCTCGCCGCTAATGGTGCGGATGTGCTTGGTGGCCTCGGATACGTCTCCGGTGCCGGCTTCGCCCTTGGAGCGGATCATCGCGGCACCCTCGGTGATGCGGCGCAGCGCCTCACCCAGGTTGGTGGCGCCACAGACAAATGGCACGTTGAAGTTCCACTTGTTAATGTGGTTCACGTAGTCGGCAGGGCTAAGCACCTCGGACTCATCGATGTAGTCAACGTTGAGGCTCTGAAGAACCTGTGCCTCCACGAAATGTCCGATACGAGCCTTGGCCATAACAGGGATAGAAACCGCATCGATGATGCCCTGAATCATGTCTGGGTCGCTCATGCGTGACACGCCACCCTGGGCGCGGATGTCTGCAGGAACGCGCTCGAGAGCCATGACGGCAACTGCGCCGGCGTCTTCTGCGATCTTTGCCTGCTCTGGGGTTACTACGTCCATAATCACGCCACCCTTGAGCATCTCTGCTAGGCCGCGCTTGACGAGGGAGGATCCGGTGAATGCTTGTTCGCTCATTGTTCCAGTCTAACTTTTGTGGGTTTTTGATACGGTCGCGGCTAGATTTCTAACCAAGTTTTTGCAATGTCCGCTCGGACTTCTTCTAGCAGTCTAGGCAGGGCCTTGGTCTGAGCGATAATCGGGAAAAAATTGGAGTCGTTTGCCCAGCGCGGAACAACGTGCTGGTGCAGGTGCTCTGCAATGCCAGCCCCCGCAACTTCACCCTGATTCATACCTATGTTGAAGCCGTGGGCTCCCGAAACCTTTTTCAGCACGCGCATTGCCTTTTGAGTGATCTCTCCGATTTCGACAACCTCCTCGGGGGTTGCCTCGTCGTAGGTGCTCACGTGGCGATACGGGCAAACCAGGAGGTGCCCGCTGTTGTACGGAAACAGATTCAGCAGCGCGTAGGCGTGCTCGCCGCGATGAACGATCAGCCCCTCACTGTCAGCCATTTCTGGCGCAAGGCAGAATGGACAGTCGTCCCTATGTGGCTGCGTTCCGTGCTGGATGTAAACCAGGCGATGCGGCGTCCACAGGCGCTGGAAGTGATCTGGAACTCCGGGGAGATCCAGACTCGACTCAACCTTTGGGGTGTCGTTCACTTGCTGATTGCTACCTAAACCTGTGCTTTGTCACGGATGGCGGTGAGGATGCGCTCTACTGCCTCGGAAACAGGGATTCCGTTCTCCTGCGAGCCATCGCGGAAACGGAATGAGACGGCATTGTTGTCGCGGTCCTGGCCACCGGCGATGAGCATGAACGGAACCTTGGCCAGCGTGTGGTTGCGGATCTTCTTCTGCATGCGGTCATCCGAGTCGTCAATCTGAACGCGCACGCGATTCTTGCGCAGCTCTGCCGCGATCTCGTGAAGATAGGGGCTGAACTCGTCGGCGATTGGGATTCCCACTACCTGAACCGGGGCCAACCACGGAGGGAAGTGGCCCGCGTAGTGCTCGGTGAGAACACCGAAGAATCGCTCCATCGAGCCGAATAGAGCGCGGTGAATCATCACTGGGCGCTGCTTGGTGCCGTCCGGAGCGGTGTACTCAAGGTCGAATCGCTCTGGCAGGTTGAAGTCAAGCTGCACGGTGCTCATCTGCCAGGTGCGGCCGATGGCATCGCGGGCCTGGACCGATATCTTTGGACCATAGAAGGCCGCGCCTCCCGGGTCTGGTACCAGCTCGAGTCCCGAGGCCTTCGCAACGCGCTCAAGTGTTGCGGTTGCGGTCGCCCAGATTGCGTTGTCGCCAACGAACTTGGGGTTCCCCTCTTCCTTGGTGGATAGTTCAAGGTAGAAGTCGTTCAAACCGTAGTCACGCAGCAGGCCGAGGATGAAGTCGAGAACATCGGTGAGTTCCTGCTCCATCTGCTCGGTGGTTACGTAGAGGTGCGCGTCGTCTTGGGTGAAGCCGCGTGCTCGGGTGAGGCCGTGCAGAACGCCACTCTTCTCGTAGCGATAAACGGTGCCAAACTCAAACAGTCGCAGCGGGAGGTCGCGGTAGCTGCGTGCCTCAGACTTGAAGATCAGGTTGTGGAATGGGCAGTTCATGGGCTTCAGGTAGTAGTCCTGGCCTTGCTTCTTCACGTTTCCGTGCTCGTCGAGTTCCTCATCCATGCGGATGGGTGGAAACATACCGTCCGCGTACCACTGCAGGTGCCCGGAAACCTCAAAGAGGTTGCCCTTGGTGATGTGTGGGCTGTAGACAAACTCGTAGCCGGATTCCTCGTGGCGCTGACGGCTGTAGTCCTCCATCGCCTTCCGGATTACTCCGCCCTTTGGGTGGAACACGGCGAGGCCGGAACCAATTTCCTCTGGGAATGAGAAAAGGTCCAGTTCCTGGCCCAGTCGGCGGTGATCGCGCTTGGCGGCCTCCTCTAGGCGTTCCTGGTGTGCTCGAAGTTCGTCCTTGGAAGGCCAGGCGGTGCCGTACACTCGCTGCAACTGTTTGTTTGCCTCGTTGCCGCGCCAGTATGCGGAGGCAACCCGGGTGAGGGCGTAGCCCTGGCCAATCATGCGAGTGTTTGGCAGGTGCGGACCGCGGCACAGGTCAAACCAGACGGTCTCGCCGCTCTTTGGGTCAACGTTGTCGTAGATGGTCAGCTCTGCGCCGCCAACCTCTGCCGAACCCTCCCCAAGGTCTGAACCCTTCAGGCCGATCAGCTCGAGTTTGTATGGCTCCTTGGCCAGTTCTTTGCGGGCCGCCTCATCGGTGGTGACTCGGCGCATAAGGCGCTGACCAGCCTGAACGATGCGGTTCATCTCCTTCTCGAGGGCCTTAAGGTCCTCCGGAGTGAATGGATTTTCAACGTCGAAGTCGTAGTAGAAGCCGTCCGTGATGGGAGGGCCGATTCCCAGCTTTGCCTCTGGGTTGATGTTCTGCACGGCCTGCGCCAGTACGTGGGCCGTGGAGTGTCGCAGAATGTTCAGGCCGTCTGGGCTGCCGATGGCCACACCCTCAACGATGTCGCCATCGTCCAACTTGTGCGCCAGGTCGCGAAGCGCGCCGTTGACTCGAATCGCAACAATAGTGCGGTCGGTGAACAGCTTGAAGCCATCGGTTCCGGCCTCAACCTGCAGGGTTGCGCCATCGAGCGTGATGTTCAGAAGTTCAGCGGACAAAACGTACTCCGTTGTTGGTGGGATGAATACCTAAATCCTATCCGCCCACGGCTTTGAGCGGGGGCAGGCTCCGGGTTGGGGCGAGCGTCTAGCCGCTATTGAAACGGAAAGTAACGACTTGGAAACTTAGGCCCGCCTTGCTAGACAGCGTTGGCTTGGTAGGTGAATCTTGTCTCATGACCAAACCCGCCGCAGTAGAGCTCGACGAGCAGTTGATCGCAAGTACCGAATTCCAGAAGGCCGCAATGGCTTCCAAACTGAACTGGCTTCGCGCCGGCATTCTTGGAGCCAATGACGGCATCATGTCTACGTCCGGCCTCTTGATGGGTGTTGCAGGTGCAACCACCGATGCCCAGACCATTCTCTTCACTGGTGTGGCTGCAGTAGTCGCCGGTTCCATTTCGATGGCTGGTGGCGAGTACACGTCGGTATCGGCTCAGAAGGACTCCGAGTTGGCCGCCCTGGAGATTGAGAAGCGCGAGCTCGCCGAGCAACCTGAGTTGGAACTGCGCGAACTGACCTGGTTCTACGAGCAAAAGGGACTTGACTACGACCTCGCCCACAAGGTTGCTGTTCAGCTGACCGAGAAGGACGCGCTCAAGGCTCACGCCGAGGCTGAACTTGGAATCGAACTCGGTGAGCATTCTTCTCCCATGGCTGCCGCGCTTTCGTCGTTCGTTGCCTTCGCGGCTGGTGGCATCCTGCCGCTGGTAGCGGTTACCGGACCCTGGGTTTCGTTGCGAATCCCTATGACCATCGTTGCCGTTCTGGCCAGCCTAGTTATCACCGGATATGTGGGCTCGAGAATTGGTGGGGCTAAGGCGTTTAGACCAATCATGCGCAATGTTTTGATCAGCGCCGCAACCATGGGCATCACCTATGCCATCGGTCTCATGGTGGGTCATTCGGTCTAAAACGATTCGCCGTCTTTGGCTAGACTTGAACGGTGAATACGCAGAAGTTTGACGTGGTTCTCATCGGTGGCGGCATCATGAGTGCCACCCTTGGAACCTTCCTAAAGGTGCTGAATCCAGCGGTTTCCATCCAGGTTTTTGAACGCCTCGATGATGTCTCGCAGGAGAGTTCAAACCCCTGGAACAACGCCGGTACCGGCCACGCCGCCCTCTGCGAACTGAACTACATGCCTGACAGCAAGGATGGCTCGCTGCCGGATCCGGCTAAGGCGATTTCCATCAACGAGCAGTTCCAGTTGAGCCGCGAGTTCTGGTCCTGGGCCGTTCAGCAGGGAGTCCTTGGTGACCCCGATGGCTTCATTCACGCAACCCCGCACATGACGTTTGTGCGCGGAGCCAAGGATGTTGACTATCTGAACCGCCGCTTCCAGGCGCTCAAGGACCAGCCGCTTTTCAAGGGAATGGAATTTTCCACCGACCCCGAGGTAATTCGCGGTTGGGCTCCGCTGTTGATTGAGGGGCGCGCCGGCGATGAGCCAATTGCCGCCACCCGCATCGAATCTGGAACCGACGTTGACTTTGGTGCCGTAACGCGCCAGCTTTTGGCCAACCTGCAGAAGCAGGGTGTTGCTGTTGCAACCTCGGCAGAGGTGAAGGGGCTAAAGAAGCAGGCCGACGGTTCTTGGAATGTTTCGGTTGCAGGGTCTCCCACGGTCAATGCAAAGTTTGTCTTTGTTGGCGCTGGCGGCTGGGCTCTCAAGCTGTTTCAGAAGTCTGGCATCTCCGAGGCCAAGGGCTATGGCACCTTCCCTGTCGGCGGTCAGTGGCTGCGCACCGACAACGCTGAGGTTGTGGCAAAGCACAAGGCAAAGGTTTACAGCCAGGCATCGGTTGGTGCTCCCCCGATGTCTGTTCCACACCTTGACACCCGCGTTGTTGACGGCCAAACCAGCCTGCTTTTCGGCCCGTACGCAACCAGCAACCCTAAGTTCCTCAAGCAGGGTTCGATTCTGGACCTGCCGCTTTCGATTCGCCCGGCGAACGTGATTCCATACCTAGCCGTTGCGCTCTCCAACTTTGGACTCATCAAGTATCTGGTTGGCGAACTCCTCAAGAGCAAGTCGAAGAAGTTTGAGTCTCTCCTGGAGTTCATGCCGGATGCAAAACCAGAAGACTGGCGCCTGTTGAACGCAGGCCAGCGCGCCCAGATCATCAAGAAGGATGCCGCCAAGGGCGGAGTGTTGCAGTTTGGCACCGAGATCGTCACGTCGGCCGATGGCTCCATCTCGGGCCTCCTGGGTGCTTCTCCAGGCGCATCCACCGCGGTTTACGCCATGCTCGAGGTGCTCAAGAAGTCGTTCGGTTCGGATTGGGCTGCTTGGGAGCCAAAGCTTCGAGAGATCATGCCTTCTTTCGGAGTTAAGCTGAATGCCGACGCCAAGGCTGCTGCCGCCTCGCTGAAGGCCACGGCCAAGGTTTTGAAGATCAAGTAGCTATGAATAAAGAGAGCTTTCATGCGTGAGGGCCCTTCTTGCATCGCCGGTTGCAAACGCTGAGGCTTAAGTGAAAAATCCCTGACTGTGTCAGGGATTTTTTCTGTGGACGATACTGGGATCGAACCAGTGACCCCTTCCATGTCAAGGAAGTGCGCTACCGCTGCGCCAATCGTCCATTTGGATTTTGACTGGAGGTGGAGACGGGATTTGAACCCGTGGTTATACAGCTTTGCAGGCTGCTGCTTTGGGCCGCTCAGCCACTCCACCAAGCTTTGAGGCTTGCGCCCTATGCGAGCGGATGACGAGATTCGAACTC
>Ga0213920_1000457_pt1 | contig 32909 bp, 34 predicted proteins | sample McNCre1117MG_FD_161054 | JGI IMG/M metagenome (GOLD analysis project Ga0213920, IMG submission 161054) | Freshwater microbial communities from McNutts Creek, Athens, Georgia, United States - 11-17 MG | ecosystem: Environmental > Aquatic > Freshwater > Creek | place: USA: Georgia | collected...
TCATGGCTGACCTTTCCCGTGCAATTCAGATCCCGGTTCAGATGGACTGGATGGCGGTTTCTTCATACGGTTCAGGCACCGTCTCATCGGGTGTCGTGCGAATTCTGAAAGACCTGGATGCAGATGTGCTGGGCCGCCACGTCATCATCGTCGAGGACATTATCGATTCCGGCCTGACCCTCTCCTGGTTGGCCGCTAACCTCGAAGCCCGCGGAGCCGCCTCGGTTGAAATCGTTGCCTTCCTTCGCAAGCCAGACGCAGCCAAGGTTGATGTCAAAGTGGCGATGGTTGGCTTTGAAATTCCAAACGAGTTCGTGGTCGGCTATGGCCTCGACTATGCCGAAAACTATCGCACCCTCAAAGGTGTCGCGGTTTTGGCACCATCTGTTTACAACTAACTGTTTATAAGTAATCGCCTGCAGAGAACATCGCTACTAGTTGTCGCCGGCATTCGATAGCCTTAAGTGGTGAACTTGAAAAAACTTTTTAGTGGTCCCTTCTTCTGGATTTTTATCGCCATCAGCATTCTGCTGATCGGTTCATCGGTGCTGAATGGCAGCGGCTTCAAGCAGGTCGACACCCAGGTGGGCCTCTCGATGATTTCGCAGGGCAAAGCCGACACCGTCAAGGTCTATGACGGCGAACAGCGCGTTGATGTGGTTTTGACCAATGAAGACGCCAAGTATGGCAAGAAGGTTCAGTTCTACTATGTGGCCGCTCGCGGCACTCAGGTGGTTGACACCATCGCGAACGCCCCGATTGCCGGTGGCTATAACGACGAGGTTCCAAACACCCCTTGGTATGTTTCGCTTTTGGGCAGCCTGATTCCATTCATCATCATCGGTGCAATTTTCTGGTTCTTGATGTCGGGCATGCAGGGCGGCAACAGCCGAGTCATGAACTTTGGCAAGTCACGCGCCAAGTTGGTTAATAAAGACACCCCAAAGGTCACCTTCGCTGACGTTGCCGGTGTTGACGAGGCAATTGAAGAGCTTGAAGAAATCAAGGACTTCCTAAAGTCACCTGAAAAGTTCCAGGCGGTTGGCGCAAAGATTCCTCGCGGTGTGCTTTTGTACGGCCCTCCGGGAACCGGTAAGACTTTGGTTGCCAAGGCAGTTGCCGGCGAGGCCGGGGTTCCGTTCTTCACCATCTCTGGTTCCGACTTCGTTGAAATGTTTGTCGGTGTTGGTGCGTCTCGTGTTCGTGATTTGTTTGAGCAGGCCAAGCAGAGTGCACCGGCCATCATCTTCGTCGATGAGATCGATGCTGTCGGTCGCCACCGCGGCGCCGGAATCGGCGGCGGAAACGACGAGCGCGAGCAAACCCTTAACCAGCTTTTGGTTGAGATGGACGGCTTCGACTCGAAGACCAATATCATCTTGATTGCGGCCACTAACCGCCCTGACATCCTTGACCCTGCGCTGTTGCGCCCGGGCCGTTTCGACCGCCAGATTGGCGTTGGCGCGCCAGACCTGATTGGCCGCGAACAGATCCTGAAGGTTCACGCAAAGGGCAAGCCAATTGCCGATGACGTTGACCTTGCCTTGGTTGCTCGCCGCACCCCAGGCTTCACCGGTGCAGACCTCGCCAACGTCTTGAACGAGGCCGCGCTGCTAACCGCGCGCCAGGGTCACAAGCAGATCAACGCGGCAACGATTGATGAATCAATCGACCGAGTAATCGGTGGCCCGCAGAAGAAGTCACGTTTGATGCAAGACAAAGAGCGCCTAAACACCGCCTACCACGAGGCCGGTCACGCACTGGTTGCCGCATCGATGAACGACAGCGACCCAGTGACCAAGGTCACCATTTTGCCTCGCGGCCGCGCCCTTGGCTACACCATGGTGTTGCCACTTGAAGATCGCTATTCGGTTTCTCGCAACCAGCTGCTTGACCAAATTGCCTATGCAATGGGTGGCCGCGTTGCCGAAGAAATCGTCTTCCACGACCCAACCACGGGTGCCTCAAATGACTTTGAGAAGGCAACTTCGATTGCTCGCCAGATGGTCACCCAGTATGGCTTCAGCTCAACCCTGGGTGCAGTCAGCTTCGGCGGCGGTGGTGAGGTCTTTATCGGCCGCGACATGGCACAGGCGCGCGAATATTCAGAGGTTACTGCCCAGCAGATCGACTCTGAGATTCGTGCAATTCTTGAGGCCGCCCACAACGAGGCCTATAAGGCAATCAACCTGAACCGTGCAGTTCTTGACGCCATGGCAAAAGAACTGATGGAGAAGGAAACCCTTAACCCAGACGACATCAACCGAATTTTCAAGTCGGTTAAGAAACTTCCTCGTCGCGCTCAGTGGTTGTCGAGCAAGACTCGTCCGGTTTCAAAGATCGCCCCAATAGCCATCCCGGTCAAGGGTTCATCGGCCGCAAAGGCATCGGCCCGCAAGGCTGCTGCCACCAAGGCTGAGGCTGCAACAAAGAAGCCGGCGGCGCGCAAGCCTGCGGCAAAGAAGCCAGAGTGATTGATACCGAGCGCATAAAGGCAGCGGTGGTCGAGCTTCTCTCGGCTATCGGTGAAGACCCAACTCGCAGTGAGCTTTTGGCCACCCCGACAAAGGTCGCCGAGGCATACGCAGAGTTTTTCAAGGGCGTTGGGCAGGATGCCAAATTGGCAATTGCCGACACCTTTGAAGCCGAGCACGTTGAAGTTGTGATTCTCAAGGACATCGAATTTGTTTCGATCTGTGAGCACCACCTCCTGCCTTTCACCGGGGTTGCGCACATCGCCTATCTACCGACCGACCGCGTAGTTGGCCTGGGTCGACTGCCAAAGTTAGTCGAGATAATCGGCGCCCGCCCGCAACTGCAAGAGAACCTAACCGCTCAAATTGCAGACGCGCTTGAGGAGGGCCTTGGCGCCCAAGGTGTTGTGGTTGTCATCGAAGCTCGCCACCACTGCGTTGTCTCCCGCGGTGCCCGCCAGCCAGAGGCCAACACGGTTACCATGGCCGCCCGAGGCGTTTATTCTGAGCCAATTGCCCGCGCCGAAGTCATGGGGCTGATTTCAAAGTGACCGAGAGTCGTCAAGACTTTCATCGTCCACTAGTAATGGGTGTGCTGAATATCACCCCAGATTCATTCAGCGATGGTGGCGAATTTCTGGCCACCGAGGCGGCCCTTGATCACGCCAAGTTATTGATTATGGGCGGGGCAAACATCATCGATGTTGGCGGCGAATCAACCCGCCCGGGGGCTCCCCGAGTTGACCCCGCCGTTGAACTTTCACGCGTGCTTCCGGTGATCGAGGCCATCACCGCAGAACTTGCCAAAACCAATCGACGCGATGTTCGCATCAGCATTGACACCATGAACGCCACCACCGCGCTGGCCGCAGTTTCTGCCGGTGCGCAGATCATCAATGACGTTTCTGGTGGGTTGGCAGACCCGCGAATGTTTGCCGCGGCCGCAGCCACCGGTGCCCAACTGGTGATTTCACACTGGCGAGGTTTCAGTAATGAGATGGATCAACTGAACACCTATGTTGATTTGGCCGCCGAAGTGGCTACCGAGTTGAAACTCAGAATCGACGCTGCCATCGCGGCCGGGGTTTCGCGCGAGAAAATAATCCTTGACCCGGGTTTGGGTTTTGCCAAAGACATGGGTCAAAACTGGGAGCTCGTTGCCCGGCTCGATGAACTTGAAAAGCTAGGCCTGCCGATTCTGGTTGGTGCATCCCGAAAGCGATTCATCAGCGGCACACTGAATGCCGAGCTTGATTCTGAAGATTCGGCCAGCGGGCAAATCAACAACCAGCGCCGAGACCTGGCCACCGCCGTGCTAACCGCACTGCTGCTGCAGAGAAAACTTTGGGGAATTCGAGTGCACAACGTGATTGCCACCAGTGATGCAATTGCCATCGTGGAGGCACTCAAGTTTGCCGAGACGCCAAAACCACGGCAGAGTTAACCCATGCTTGAAAAGCCACAGCGCCACAAGATTAAGCTCACCGGTCTGAGGGTCTTCGCGCACCACGGTGTTTTCGATTACGAACGTCAGAATGGTCAAGATTTTTATATCGATGCCACTGTTTGGGTTGATGGGCAAGCTGCGGCTTTCAACGATGATTTATCCAAAACCGTTCACTATGGTGACCTTGCAAAAGCAATTGTCGACAACGTCAAAAACCAACCGGTTGACTTGCTGGAGACACTGGCACAACGGCTATTAGACATGGTGATGAATCTCGGCGGCGGGCCTGCCGGGCCGGTCAAGAAGGCAAAAATCACCGTGCACAAGCCGAATGCACCGATCATCTATGAATTTGAAGATGTTTCTGTGACCGTGAAGGCCAACCGCGAATGACCGAGTCAACTGAGAAGGTGGCAAAGCCCGCGGTAGCGCCGGTGGCCGTTCAGGCCGTGCTGGCAATCGGTGGAAACCTAGGCAAGCGCCGCAAAACAATTCGTTCGGGCTTGAAGGCTCTGGCCGCCACCCCCGGCATCTCGAAGGTCGTGTGCTCACCGCTGGTTGAATCTGCTGCGATGACCGAGGCGGGCGTCGATGAATCGAAACCAAACTATCTAAATGGTGTGGTTCAAATTCAAACCACACTTAAACCAAAAGAGTTGCTGGCCCAGGTTCGCCGAATCGAGACCGAACACGGTCGCATTCGCTTGGAACGTTGGGGTTCTCGAACCCTAGACATCGACATCCTCACGTATGGCGATGTTTTCAAGGTGACCAAGGAATTAACCATCCCGCACCCACGAGCATTCGAGCGTGCTTTCGTGGTGGTTCCTTGGGCGATGCTTGACCCGCAGGCCATACTGCCAGGCTTCGGTTCAGTTGCCGAACTAGCCGAACCGCTCAAAGATCAGGTTTGGCCGGTCAAATGAAGCCGCTTCGACTTTTGAATATATTTGCCTCGGTGATCCCGGCGGCTACTGCCGGATATCTAGCTGCCAAGGTGCTCGCGTCTAATGGCGGCAAGGTTCCCGTCAGCGGCTGGAACCTGGTTGCAACGCTGGCTGCCATCAGCATCATCCTGGCGATCTATGCCGTGCCCATGTTTCGCTATCGCCACGCGCTTGCCGAGCTGGTCAAGAAGCCGACCGGCCCAAGACCAAAGCGCCTCAACCCTTTCTATGCGGTTCGTTTGGTTTTGCTGGCCAAGGCCACCGCAATTTCAGGCGCGCTTTTCACCGGCTGGCACATCGGGGTGATCTGGATGCAGTTGACCTCACCGGTGACCCCAGATTCGATCTGGCAAAACGTGGTTGCCTTGGTGATTTCTACTTTGATGATCGTGGTGGGTGTGATTGTGGAGCGCAATTGCAGAATTCATGACGACGGAGCCGAGGGTGAGGCCAACTCGGCCAATTCCCCGGCTATCGGCTCAGCGGCGCCAACGGCCAGCAAAGTATCGGCGGCCAACAAAATCGAGGCAGAACGCCGATGAATCAGGGCAGACTATCGGTGGGCATCATCGGTGCCGGCCCGGTGGGCACCGTGCTTGGCCAGGCGCTTGCCGCCGCGGGGCACTTCATCGTTGGCATTGCCACCACAGACCAGAAGAACATTGAGCGAGCGGAAACTCTGCTGCCCGATGTGCCTATTTCGCCGCTACCCGCGATTGTCGAATTGGCTGACCTGATATTGCTTGCCATCCCGGCCGATCAAATTGCGCCGACCATCAATGGCATGGCTCAGAACAGCATGTTTCGCGCGGGGCAACTCGTGGTTCACACGGCCGGCGAATTCGGCTACAACATTCTTGGCCCGGCAACTGCGCAGGGCGTGATTCCTCTGGCCATTCACCCGGCGATGACCTTCACCGGAACCAGTATCGACTTGGCAAGAATTCGAGAAAGCTATTTTGCTGTTGCCGCACCGGTCGTGGCGCTGCCGATTGCACAGGCGCTGGTGATTGAAATGGGTGCCGAGCCAATCGTGATCAGTGAAGACAACCGAGCCAAATATTTTGAAGCGGTTTCGGTGGCAAATCAGTTCTCGGCGATGATCGTGAACCAGGCAATTGGCCTACTTGAAGACATCGGTGTTGAAGATGCTCGCGGTGTGATTGCACCCACTATTCGAAGCGCAGTTGAGCAGGCTTTGGCCAAGGGGCACCAGCCGCTTGACCCAGACGAGCTGCTCAGCTAACCCACCCCGAGAGCTTGCCATGAAAACCCTAATAACCGCCGCCGAGCTTACCGCCGCCATCGATGAAGAGCGTGACCTGCCCGGTTGCGCCGGGCTGAAAGTGGCATTCGTCCCAACTATGGGGGCGTTGCACGCCGGTCACCTATCGCTGGTTGAAAAGGCCCGCGAGTATGCCGACCTCGTGGTGGTGTCCATCTTTGTGAACCCTTTGCAATTTGGTGCCGGTGAAGATTTTGACAAATACCCTCGAATACTCGAGGCAGATGCCAAGGTGCTTGAGGCGGCCGGCGCTGACATCCTTTTTGCGCCAACCGTTGAAGTTGTTTATCCAGAGGCTGCCGAGCTGGGTGTTGCCGCAGGCATCGATGCAGCCCGGGCCAAGGCGAAACTAAACCCGGCATTGCAGTCAGGGGAAGTGGGTACCGCTTTTGAAGGTGCGGCACGACCAGGCCACTTCGATGGGATGTTGGCGGTTGTCGCCCGGCTGTTCGAGCTAGTAAAACCAGACTTTGCTGTTTTTGGCGCCAAAGATGCTCAGCAGCTGTTCTTGATTAGGCGCATGGCCGCAACCCTGTTCCCTGACCTGCACATAATCCAAGCGCCGATTATTCGCGAGGCATCTGGTCTGGCGATGTCCAGCCGCAATCGATACCTTGACGCGGCCGCACTCAAAGTTGCCGAGCAACTTTCGAAGGCGCTAAATGTGGGCAAAGCCGCAGCCGAGACCCTCGGGGCGAAGCCATCGATGGCCATCAATGCGGCCCGAGCCCGCCTCGACGGCGTGCCTGAGGCTAAACTTGATTATCTAGCCCTGGTTGACCCAAACAGTTTCGAGAAAATCGATGACAGTTTTACGGGCCGGGCACTGATGCTGATCGCCGCGGTGGTTGGCACAACCAGACTGATTGACAACCTCACCATCGATTTTCAGGAGCCATTCGCATGAGCGATGACCTAAACCCGGTCGAAGAAGCCTTCGACGACGACCTGCCTGAGCAGATTGCCGTTCGCATGGCAAAGCGCGAGCGCCTCAATGAGGCCGGCGACGCCTACCCGGTTAGTGTCCCGGTGACCACCACCATCGATGCGGTTCGCGCCGAAAACCCTGGACTTGAGGCAGATGTTTCAACCGGCAAGATCGTCGGAGTTGCCGGCCGCATTGTGTTCCTTCGCAACACCGGCAAGCTTTGTTTCGCAACGCTGCAGGCTGGCTCTGGCGAGCGCATCCAGGCCATGTTGTCTCTGGACAAGGTTGGCGAAGAAACCCTGCAGAACTGGAAAGACCTGGTTGACCTTGGCGACCACATTTTCGTCTCTGGTGAGGTCATTACTTCGAAGCGCGGCGAGCTTTCCATCCTTGCCAACGAGTGGTTGATGGCTGCAAAGACCATCAGACCCCTGCCAAACTTGCACAACGACCTTGGCGAAGAGTTCCGGGTCCGTCACCGCTACATTGACCTAATCGTTCGTGATCGCGCGCGTGAGGTGGTGCAGATTCGTTCAAAGGTCATGCAGTCGCTGCGCCGCACCTTTGAGGCAGAAGCCTTCCTCGAGGTCGAAACCCCGATGCTGCAGACCATCCACGGTGGAGCCTCGGCCCGCCCATTCAAGACGCACTCGAACGCTTTTGACACCGAACTGTTCTTGCGCATCGCGCCAGAACTATTCCTCAAGCGTGCGGTTGTTGGCGGCATCGACCGAGTCTTTGAAATCAACCGCAACTTCCGTAACGAAGGTGCAGACCGCACTCACTCGCCAGAGTTCGCAATGCTCGAGGCCTACCAGGCCTATGGTGACTACAACTCGATTGCAGACCTAACTCAGAAGCTGATTCAAAACGCCGCCATGGATGTCTTCGGCACCCACCAGGTGGTTCTTGAAGATGGCAGCATCAACGACCTAGGTGGCAACTGGCCTCGAATCTCGATGTATGAATCGCTGTCAGAAGCTGCCGGTGTGACCATCACCCCGCAGACCCCGATGGCTGAGCTAAAGAAGCTTGCCGCCTCGGTTGACATTGAGATCGAGCACCCACTTGCCGGCAAGTATGTCGAGGAGCTGTGGGAGCACTTCGTTAAGGGTGACCTAGTAAACCCAACCTTCGTAATCGACTTCCCGGTCGATACCTCTCCATTGACCCGCGATCACCGTTCAAAGAGCGGCGTCGTGGAGAAGTGGGACCTTTACATCCGTGGCTATGAACAGGCGACCGGCTATTCAGAGTTGGTTGATCCGGTGATTCAGCGCGCACGATTTGTTGAGCAGGTCACTTTGGCCGCAGCAGGCGACCCAGAAGCGATGAAGCTTGATGAAGACTTCTTGAAGGCCCTTGAATTTGGCATGCCACCTTCGGGCGGTATGGGCATGGGCATCGACCGTTTGCTAATGAGCCTCACCGGCTTGGGCATTCGCGAAACCATCATGTTCCCGCTGGTCAAATAACCCGCACCCTTTTCTCAGCATCGAAAGTTAGGCTCAACGCATGGATTGGTCAATCTTCTGGGATGCGTTTCTGTCACTCGTGCCACCGGCCTTGGTCGGGGTTTTGTTCTGGGTGATGATGCGCTCAATCCTTCGAGCCGACCGCACCGAGCGTAAGGTCTATGCCGAGATGGAAGCCGAAATGCGCCAGGCTCAAGCCGACAGCGAACAAACAACAAACTCGAAGAAATAAGACCTAACATCTTCATTAGAAGGCTGAAACCATAGCCATCGAATGGAGACAAGATGTTCGAGAAATTTACCGACAAGGCTCGTCGAGTTGTTGTGCTTGCCCAAGAAGAGGCAAAGCTTCTCAACCACAACTACATCGGCACCGAGCACATCCTCTTGGGTCTAATCCACGAGGGCGAAGGCGTCGCGGCCAAGGCTTTAGAGTCACTTGGCATCAACCTCGATTCAGTGCGCCAGCAGGTGCAAGAGATCATCGGTCAGGGTCAGCAGGCTCCTGCCGGTCACATCCCATTCACCCCACGTGCCAAGAAGGTGCTTGAGCTTTCGCTTCGTGAGGCGTTGCAACTTGGCCACTCATACATCGGCACCGAGCACCTATTGCTCGGCCTCATCCGTGAAGGCGAGGGCGTGGCCGCTCAGGTTCTCACCAAACTTGGCGCTGACACCAACCGGGTTCGCCAGCAGGTCATCCAGTTGCTTTCTGGCTTCCAGGGCAAAGAGACCGTTGCAGTGGGCGGCGACAACACCGAGAAGCAAAAGGGCTCACAGATTCTTGACCAGTTTGGTCGCAACCTAACCCAGGCAGCCGCTGATGGAAAGCTTGACCCGGTGATTGGCCGCGAGCGTGAAATCGAGCGCGTCATGCAGATTCTGTCTCGCCGTGGCAAGAACAACCCGATTCTCATCGGTGAACCTGGCGTTGGTAAGACCGCGGTTGTCGAGGGCTTGGCTCAGGCAATCGTCAACGGCAATGTGCCAGAGACTCTAAAGGGCAAGCAGCTTTACACCCTAGACATGGGCTCATTGATTGCCGGCTCGCGCTATCGCGGTGACTTCGAAGAGCGCCTAAAGAAGGTAACCAAAGAGATCCGCACCCGCGGTGACATCATTACCTTCATCGATGAAATCCACACCCTTGTTGGTGCCGGTGCTGCCGAAGGCGCCATCGATGCTGCGTCCATCTTGAAGCCGCTTCTTGCACGCGGCGAGCTACAGACCATCGGTGCCACTACCCTGGATGAATACCGCAAGCACTTTGAGAAGGATGCCGCGCTTACCCGCCGATTCCAGCAGGTAATGGTCAACGAGCCAACCCTGCCAATGGCAATCAACATCTTGAAGGGTCTTCGCGACCGCTACGAAGTTCACCACAAGGTGTCAATCACCGATGGTGCAATCGTGGCCGCTGCTCAGCTTTCAGACCGCTACATCACCGACCGATTCTTGCCAGACAAGGCCATCGACCTAATCGATGAAGCCGGTGCTCGTTTGCGTCTTTCAATCCTTTCTTCACCTCCTGAACTTCGTGAAATCGAAGAGCAGATTGTGGCAATCAAGGTTGCCAAGGAGAAGGCCATTGAGGATCAAGACTTTGAGTTGGCTGCCGCTAAGCGTGATGAAGAGAAGAAGCTCAACATCGAGCGCGTCAAGCGTGAAAAGCAGTTCCGTCAGGGCAATGTTGCTGCGCAGGGGATTGTGGATGAGGGCCTAATCGCAGAGGTGCTTGCCCAGGCAACAGGAATTCCGGTTTTCAAGTTGACCGAGGAGGAGAGTGCCAAGCTCATCTTCATGGAAGACGAACTGCACAAGCGTGTGATTGGCCAGGAGGATGCGATTGCCGCAATCTCGAAGTCGATTCGCCGCCAGCGTGCCGGCCTAAAGGACCCAAACCGCCCATCTGGTTCGTTCATCTTCGCCGGCCCAACGGGTGTCGGAAAGACCGAGTTGGCCAAGGCCTTGGCCGAGTTCTTGTTCGACGATGAGAACGCCCTGATTTCACTCGACATGTCAGAGTATGGCGAGAAGCACACCGTCAGCCGACTCTTCGGTGCCCCTCCAGGCTTCGTTGGTTTCGAGGAGGGTGGCCAGCTAACCGAGAAGGTTCGCCGCAAGCCATTCAGCGTGGTTCTATTCGATGAGATCGAAAAGGCTCACCCAGACATCTTCAACTCGCTGCTTCAGATTCTTGAAGAGGGTCGTTTGACCGATGGCCAGGGTCGCGTTGTTGACTTCAAGAACACCATCATCATCATGACCACCAACCTTGGAACCCGTGACATTTCACGCGGCACCATGGGCTTCGCACTCGAAGGCGACAACGCCAACGAGTATGAGCGCATGAAGGGCAAGGTCAATGAAGAGCTGAAGAAGAGCTTCCGCCCTGAGTTCCTAAACCGCGTTGATGAGACCATCGTGTTCCCTCAGCTAACCAAGCCTGAGCTTGTTCAGATCGTAGACCTGTTCATCAAGCGTCTTGCTGTTCGCCTTGAGGACCGCGACATGACCATTGAGGTTTCTCAAGCCGCTAAGGATCGCTTGATTGAAATCGGCTTCGACCCAACCCTGGGCGCCCGGCCACTTCGTCGCGCAGTCCAGCGTGAGGTTGAAGACAAGCTAAGTGAGCAGATTCTGCACGGTCAGTTGTTGAATGCTTCGCACGTCAAGGTTGACTTCATCGATGGCGAGTTTGTTTTTGCTAACGCAACGCACGCATCATCCTCGCCGGCAGAGCCAATCGAGCCTGCCGAACCGGTGTCAATCTAAAGATCCAAATAAAAATCACCCCCGGCTGGAAAGTACCGGGGGTGATTTTTTAACTTAGCACTAAAACCATTCAAGCAATAGGTATTAGTTATTTCACTTCTTATTCAAATCGCTTGTAACGGCTGATCATTTCGAGTGCGTATTCAAATGGGGCACGCATATCGAAGTCATCATCGAGCAACCATTGCAGCTGCAGGCCATCCCAGATCGCCGTGATCATCGCGGCTTTAATTCGATCTTCAGAGCTAATCGTCTTGCCGCCGCGCATCTCGCAGATATCTTTCTCCCAGTTTGCGCGCGCGCCGCGATAACGGTTGAGCATGTAATCGTGCGCCGGGTGCGTAGGGTCTTCAGCCTCGGCCGCCAAAATCGAGAAAACCAGGGTTTCGGTTCGGTTTTCAATGTTGATGTTCAGTTGACGCAGCGTGCGTTCCTGCCAAGTCAGGTCTTCGGCATCGAGTGTGTTTTGAACCTGCTTAGCCTCGCGCTGTTCAATGATGGCAATCAGCAAAGACTCTTTATTGGGGAAGTGGTGCAAGAGGCCAGCCTGGGTTAGATCACAGGCGGCAGCAATCTCTCGCATGGAGGTTGCAAGGTAGCCAGATTTGGAAAAAGCCGTAAGCGCTTTCTCCAAGATTTCTTCACGCTTTGCGACGCCTTTGGCGTACGCACCACGAGTCTTTTGCAATTTTTTACCCTATTCCCGACGTTATAACATCGTTACGCCAAAACCTATATGTTGACTGGTTTTTACCCTAATCTGATTTCAACGCAGTTACTAGCGTTTGAAAACAGGGGCTCTGTCCGGAACCCTTTTTTACTAGGAGGATCAACAATGCGATTCAATTTCAAGGCTACCGCGCTAGCGGCAGCAATCGCTGTTGCAGCAACTGGTGTCATTGCAGCACCGGTTCAGGCAGCAGACAACATCACCCTCACTTTTGGTGACTGGGGAGACATGGGTTTCAAGGACCTATTCGCTAAGTACCACCAGCTGCACCCAAACATCACTATCGTTGAGAAGTCATCTGAGTACAACGCTCACCACCAGGGTCTTCTAACTTCACTCGCTTCTGGCAAGGGAAACGACATCAACGGTGTTGAAGGCTCATGGATGCCTTACTTCGTTCAGTACCCAAGCAAGTTCCTAGACCTTCGTCAGTATGGCGGCGCTGCCCTTAAGAAGGACTACCTTGACTGGCGTTGGAACCCGGCTGTTGCCAAGGACGGCACCATCCTGGGTCTACCGACCGACGTCGGAGGCATGGCCGTAGCTTACCGCTCAGACCTATTCGCAGCAGCAGGCCTACCTTCAGACCCAGCTGGCGTTTCAGCCCTATGGGCAAAGACTGGCTGGTCAGGCTACCTAAAGACCGCCAAGGCTTACACCACAAAGACCGGCAAGAAGTTTGCCGACTCAACCGCCTCAGTATTCGGCGGAATCGTAGCTCAGGACCCACTTCAGTACTACGACAAGTCCGGCAAGCTAATTTACGAGTCGAGCAAGAACGTTCTAAACGCGTGGAACATCACCACTCAGATCGCTCCTTACTCAGGATCAGCAGCAGTCTTCAGCACCGAATGGAACGCAGCGATTGCTAACGGCAACGCAGCTGCAGTTCTTGCTCCAGCCTGGATGACCACCATGATCAAGGGAATTGCTCCTGACCTAGCTGGCAAGTGGAACATCGCAACCGTTCCTGGTGGCGGCGGCAACTGGGGTGGCTCATGGGTCACCGTTGCTAAGTCAACCAAGCACCCTAAGGAAGCAGCAGCATTCGTCGAGTGGTTGCTAGCACCTGCTCAGCAGAAGACCATTTTCCTAACCAAGGGCAACTTCCCATCAGCAGTTGCAGCGCTAAAGGACAAGGCAGTGACCGGTTTCACCTCGCCTTACTTCTCTAACGCACCTCTTGGAAAGATCTACTCTTCAGCTGTTGCAACTCTAAAGCCAGCAATTCTTGGCCCTAAGAGCGCAAGCATCGGTACCTCATTCCAGAACGCCCTAGCCACTGTTGCACAGGGTAAGGCAACTGGCGATGAGGCTTGGACTGCAGCAATTGCAGAAATCACCAAGAACGCCGGACCATCTAAGTAAAGGCAGAATCACCTTGTAAGTGGGGGAGCGTTGGCCAAAGCCGGCGCTCCCCCTATTACGAGGTTCCATCGATCTTCAATCACCACACCACCGATTTAGAGGCCAAAAATTGAGCACTAAAGTCCATATCTCCACCAAACATGAATCGCGGGCCGGTTACGCGTTTCTGTCACCGTTCTTCATACTGTTCGGTATTTTTGGCCTGGCACCGATTATCTTCACCGTCTACGTGTCATTCTTCAACTGGGACCTGCTAGGAACCCAGGAATGGGTGGGGCTTCAGAACTACATCGAACTGTTCCAGGACTCACGTTTCTATCAGTCGCTTGGCAACACAATCAGCATCTTCTTGCTGTCATCAGTGCCTCAGTTGATTGCCGCGCTGCTATTAGCCATCGTGCTAAACAGCAAAAAACTTAAGCTTCGCACTTTCTGGCGCGCGGTTATTCTCTTCCCATTCATCACCTCGACCGTCGCGGTTGCGGTAGTCTTCGGCGCTATGTTCGCCGACAATGGCGGAATGATGAACTGGGCGCTCGGTTTTCTTGGCGTTGCGCCAATTCACTGGCATGCAGATGCCCTAGCCGGCCAGATTGTTATTGCGCTGATGGTCAACTGGCGCTGGACTGGCTACAACACACTTATCTTCTTGGCTGCATTGCAGTCAATTCCAGGCGAGCTTTACGAAGCCGCCGAGATGGATGGCGCATCGAAGATTTCACAATTCTTTAACATCACCATTCCTCAGATTCGACCAACCATTTTCTTCACGGTCGTAACCTCGACGATCGGCGGCCTTCAGATTTTCGCCGAGCCGATGCAGTTCGGTGGCGGAAACTACTCGGGTGGTTCATCCGGTCAATTTAGAACAATGACCCTGTTCTTGTTCGACCAGGCATTCGCCCAACTTCGACTCGGTTATTCATCGGCAATCGCGATTGGATTGTTCCTAATCATCGCAATTATTGCCGGAATCAACTTCTTCATCAGCAAGAAACTAGTAAAGGCAGACATCTAATCATGAAGATCAATTTCAGCTGGTTGAAACAGCCTTCTCTCTACCTAATGCTCGTTCTTGTGGCTTTGCTAAGCCTGTTTCCTTTCTATTGGATGTACGTGGTGGGTTCTGGCACAAATGCGACCATCGCAAGCATTCCGCCAACAGTTATGCCTGGAAGCCACTGGACTGAAACTTTCAATCACATCCTTGGCACGTTTGACATTCTGACCGTCTTCAGAAACTCGTTCATCGTTTCAATCACGGTTGCGGTCCTTCAGGTCTTTACTTCGACCCTGGCCGGTTTTGCTTTTGCAAAGTTGCGCTTCCGCGGCAATAACGCACTCTTTGGCCTAGTCATGGTTTTTCTAATGATTCCGGTCCAGCTTGGAATCATCCCGCTATACCTTCTAATGGCCAACTTGGGCTTGGTTGATACATTGGCCGCACTGATCCTGCCATACGTTGTCTCAGTGTTTGGTGTCTTTTGGATGCGTCAGGCGATGGTCTCAAACGTGCCTCAAGAACTCATCGATGCCGGTGCAGTTGATGGTGCAAGCTTCTTCAGAATTTATCGAAGCGTTGCTCTGCCTATGGTTCGTTCGTCTGCCTTCGTGCTGGCACTGTTTACCTTCCTCACCACCTGGAACGACTTTGCCTGGCCTTTGATCATCACCCAGACTCCAGAGAATTTCACCGCTCAGGTTGCAGTTTCGCAGTTGAATGCCGCAAACAACCCAAGCTACCCAGCTATCCTCGGCGGTTCTCTGGTCATGGCCATGCCACTTATTGCCCTATTCCTCATCACCGCACGCCAGTTCGTCGCCGGTGTGATGGACGGTGCTGTAAAGGGCTAATTGTTTTATAAAAAAGTTGGGGCCGGCAAATGCCGACCCCAACTTTTTGTTTTTGGCTATTCTGTCTTAGGCGTCAAGCACAGCCTGTTCCATTTCTGGAGGTTGGCGCTTGAAGCCCTTGGTGATTCCAACCAGAATGACAATTCCCACTGCCAACCAGGTGAGACCTAGGGTGATCGCATTGCTATCCAGGCAGGTTAGCAAGTAGGCGCAAATTGCTGCGCCGATGATCGGCATAACCAGGTGGGTGATCGGCGAGAGAACGTTGCCTTGTTTGCGCTGTTTGAAGTAGTAGAAAACCACTGAAACGTTTACCAGTGTGAACGCTAGGAACGCACCAAAGTTGATGAACGAAGTCGAAGTTGCAACATCCAAGAACAATGCCAGGGCGCCAACAACACCCACGACAATCAGGCTGACCACAGGGGTTCTGAACTTATCGTTGATGGTTGCGAAGATGCGCTTTGGCAGAACGCCATCGCGGCCCATTGCAAACAACAAACGTGATGCCGATGCCTGAGCTGCTAGGCCAGAAGTGAACTGAGCAATCACAAGCGCCGCGAGGAAGACTGCACTAAAGAACGCTCCACCAATCTGAGTTGCGATATCAAATGCCGCAGAAGCCGAATCCTTGAAGACTCCGCCAGGGTGAACCAGCTGAGTCACATAAGAAACGACTACGAAGATTCCACCGCCAATGATTGCAACCAACATGATTGCCTTTGGCACGGTGACGCGAGGGTTAATTGTCTCTTCGGTAAATGTGGTGACAGCGTCAAAGCCCAAGAAGCAGTAGGCGGCAATTGCCGCACCAGCGGTCACATCACCAAAGCCTGCGTTTACACCGGCAAATGGGCCATTGTTCACTAGACCGCCAACGCCGGCACTGCTGGCCACGAAAATTATGGCAAGAGCGACGAAGAACACAATCACAAGAATCTGGAAGACCATCAGGATGAAGTTGGTGCGATCGGCCACCTTGATGCCCACGATGTTAAGAATGGTGGTGATTGCAATAAAACCGACGATCCAAACCCAGGACGGCACTGTCGGGAACTGCGCGGTCAAATATGATCCACCAATCAGCCAGATGACCATCGGCAAAAAGAGGTAGTCGAGCAGGATCGCCCAACCGACTAGAAAACCGACTCTCGAGTCAATATTTCTGCGCACGTATGTGTAGGCCGAACCCGCGACCGGGAAGGCCGCGGCCATGCGACCGTAGCTCGAAGCGGTAAATATCATGGCTACCAAGGCAACCAGGTATGCTGAGGCGCTGGCTCCCTTGGTTACTTCAGCAACGACGCCAAAGATTCCAAGGACGATAAGCGGTGTCATGTATGCCAAGCCGAACAAGACCAAAGAACGCAGCCCCAGTGTTCGATTCAATGAATTACTACTCACTTTTATTTCTCCCTTACTTTTGTTTAGAACCTGGTTCCCAGGTCTTTGGATCGATGTAGCCGTTGTATAGCGGAAGTGGGATTTTCGAATCTTCTGGTAAAAATTGGGACCACATACGATTGGTTCCAGCCGTGCCAATCTCTCGAACGCGAGTGACGTGGTCTAGGTCGATGTCGTGAACTAGCACTTCAAAATCATCGTGGTCGGCGGTTTCAAGAACCTGACCCTCTGGGTCGACCATCATGCTGTGCCCCATGCCAACCGGACCAGCGCAATTCACGCTGATCACGAAAGTTTGATTGAAGATCGCGTTGGCCCTGACCAATACTTTTTCTTGGGCGCGGTCTGGAGTTGTGGTTTTAACGACATTCAAAATCACCTCGGCGCCCATCCAAGCCAGGTGACGCTGAACTTCAGGGAACCAAATGTCATAGCAAATCGACCAACCGAAGCGGCCAACGGCTGGAATGTCAAAAACCACAAACTCTGTTCCCGGAGTGTATGGCTCATAAGGTCGCCATGGGAACATCTTGTGATAGCTCGAGATCAACTCACCATCCGGGGAGAAGATGACTGCCGTGTTGAATAGTTCTCCATTTGGCCCTGTCTCGCAAATAGAACCCGGTGAAAGCCAAATTCCGAAAGATCGAGCCAGTTCGGCTAGCTGTTCAACCAAACCTGAGTTGAGCGAGACTCCTGATGCGCGAAGCGCTGCGTTCCGCGGTTCGTCGTCGCGGGCGCTTGAGTGGAACAGTTGCAGTTCCGGAAAAATCAGAAGCTCGATGCCCGGATGCCTTTGGATGATGCCGGTCACTTGTTGCTTGAAAAGTTCGAAATCCGTGCCGATTTCTGCTGGCGGGGATTGAACCGCTGCAATTCTCATAACTCTTGCCATACTTGGCCTTTCCGCAGCTGGGCTGTGATTCAGAACCTATCACTCTATGCAGTGTTCACCGCGAATTTGATTCGGGAGTGCCTAAACCGCCGAGCAACTATTCTTGAGGTATGACTCACAGTTCAATTCGCGTGCGCCCGGCAAATACCGGTGACGTCAAGCAAATCCAGGCAATTCGCCAGTCAATCGATGGTGCCCGGGTTCTGCTTGGTCGCGAGTTGGTTGACCTGTACGAACATGTCCCGGAGTTTATGGTCGCCGTTGACGAAAACAATTTTGTGGTTGGCGCAGGTGCACTACACGTGATGTGGGAAGACTTGGCCGAGGTTCGTTCGGTAGTGGTTGCAAATCACGTTCGCGGTGACGGCGTTGGAAAACTGATTGTTGAGGCGCTGCTTGAGCGTGCCAAAACCTTTGGCATCAAGCGCGTTTTCTGCCTAACCTTCGAGGTTGATTTCTTTGGAAAATTCGGTTTTCAAGAAATCTCAGATGTGCCAGTTGATGCGGAGACCTACGCTGAAATGGTGCGATCACATGACGACGGTGTTGCCGAGTTTCTAGACCTTGCCCGGGTTAAGCAAAACACCTTGGGCAACACGAGGATGCTTCGCACACTCTGAGCCGCTGGCTAGTTAACCTAGGGGTATGAGTTCGCCACGTTCGTCTAACCGCCCATCTGCCAAGACCTACCGCAACCGTCGTATCATCGCGTTGGCCGTCTTGGTCGTCGCCGTTGTAATCATTTGGAATGTCGTTGCCGGGGTTGTTGGGTTCTTCTCAGGCATTTTCCACGGCGGGGATGCAAAGCCGGTTTCGACCTCGAGCCCAACCGCACTGGCTAGCCCGGGAGCTCTTGCCGATTGTGCTGCCGGAACCGTTGTGGTCAAGGCAAACGTCGGAATCGACACCACACCGCAGTCGGTTTTTGCGACAAAGATTAAGCCATCGTTCTGGTTCACGCTCACCAACACCGGCAGCAAAGCTTGCAACTTTAACGCGGGCACCAAGGTTTCGTTTTTCACGGTCACCAGCGGCAGTGAGGTGATTTGGGATAACAAGGATTGCAAGACTCGGGCAACCTCAGATGTCGACTACATCATGCCTTTGCAGCCCAACCAGCCGGTCTCTAGTAACCCGTCGACCTGGGATCGGGTTTATTCCAGCTCAACCGGGTGTGACGCCACCACCGAGAAGTCGGTTGCTGCCGGCGGCGCCTCTTACCACTTGGTTGCCACAGTCAACGGCGTGAAGTCAACAGACGTTCAATTCATTCTGAACTAGCCGCCGTTAGGGCTCATTGCCGGGCTAGTATTTGACGGCTTGGGCCAGATATTTGCGCATGACCTGTTGTGCTGAAACCGGCTCATACTTGGAAGCGATTTCAATCTGCCATTCAGGCCGGCGCCCAGTCAGAGCCCACGCAGCCTGAACGGCAGCGCCATCAGCCACATACTCGCCTGGGCTTGGCAATTCGATTGGCAATTCAAAGATTGTTCTTGCAATCTCTTGAACAGCAATGTTTTGCGCTGCACCGCCAATCAGAAGAATGCGACGGCCAAGCACACCAAGTTCTGCCAGAGAATTCAAGCCAAAATTCAAACCGCAGAGCATGCCCTCGATCGAAGCTCGCGCCAAATTTTCTCTAGTGGTCGAAGCCATGGACATACCGTGAAGTGACGCCTTAGCCTCGGGAAGGTTTGGGGTTCGCTCGCCCTCGAAATAAGGAACCAGAACCAAGCCATCTGAGCCAACCGGGGCGGCCAAAGCCAAGCGCGAAAATTCATCGAAATCCACACCCAGCAAGGATGCCGTGGTGCTCAGAATTCTTGCCGCGTTCAGCGTCACTGCAATTGGCAAATAGATGCCCGAGGCGTCGGCAAAACCCGCAATCGTGCCAGTCAGGTCCTTGGTGTGCCTGCTGGTAACGGCAAAGGTGGTTCCACTGGTGCCAAGCGACACCACGATGTCACCATCTCGCGCACCGAGGCCTAATGCTGCACCGGCGTTGTCTCCGGCGCCACACGCGACGATCGCATGGCTATTGCCGAAGACAACGCGGCCGGCCGCTTGGCCTGGTGCTACTAGGGTTGGAAGAATTGGTCTAAAGCCAAGTGCGGCGACGATGAGTTCCTCGTCATACTCGTTGGTCTCTGGATTGAAATATCCTGTTCCCGAGGCATCTGAGCGATCTGTGATTAGCTGGCTCAGATCAGGCCCGAGTTCGCTTTGGCCAACCGGGCCATAGCCGCGCAGGCGCCAAGTTAGCCAGTCGTGAGGCAAGGCAACTGCGGCCACTTTTGCAGCATTATCCGGCTCGTTGTCGCGCAACCATCGAAGTTTAGTAATGGTGAAGGATGCCACCGGCACGGCTCCGGTCCGGGTTGACAGCGCCTCTTCGCCAAATTCAGAAATTAGGTCACTTGCTGCGCCGGCGCTTCGGGTGTCATTCCATAACAGCGCAGGTCTAACCACCCGGCCTTCGATGTCCAGGGCAACCATGCCATGTTGTTGGGCTGCAATAGATATCGCTTCAACATCATCGATGCCTCCGGCGGCTTGGATTGCCGAATTCAGTGCGGTATACCAAAACTCGGGATCCACTTCGGTGCCATCGGGGTGTTTGGCTGAACCAGAGCGAATCTGCGCACCAGAAACTAGATCTCGAATGACAACTTTGCAAGATTGCGTTGATGAGTCAACGCCGGCGACAAGTCTCATTAGCGCCCAGGGTTGACGATGGCCTTCAAAGCACCGGGAAGCTTTCCTGAGTTGAGGGCTGCCTCAACCTCATCCAAGCCAAAGGTGTGGGTGACAAGAATATCTAGGTCAACCTTGCCACTGGCCACCAACTCGATGCCCGTAGGCCAGGTGTTTGCATAGCGGAACACTCCAGAGACCCAAATCTCTTTGTTTTGAATGTAGGAAACCGGCAGTGTCACATCGTCGTTTCCCATACCAACCAAGAGCACCCGGCCGGCCGGCCCAACTGCCTTGATTCCTTGCACCACGGCACCGGCAACACCAGAAGCATCGATGAAGGCATCAACTTCAAGGCCCTCAACCTGATCGGTGCGAGGGTCGAGACCGTGGGTGGCACCGTGCTTTAAAGCAAATGCGCGGCGGTCTTCATTGATGTCTGTGATGCAGATCTCGCTCGCGCCAAAGGCTCGGGCAACCTGCGCCATGATGAGGCCGATTGGCCCGGCACCGGCAATGAGAACGCGTGACCCAACCTTGATCTCGGCTCGCTGAGCTGCCCAAATGCCAACCGAAAGTGGCTCAATCAAAGCCGCCGCATCAAAAGAAACACTGTCTGGAATGTCATAGGCGAAGTCAGACTGAATCTTCACATACTCGCTAAATCCGCCCTGAATTGGCGGCGTTGCATAAAACTCGATCTCAGGGCAGAGGTTATAGCGGCCCGCCTTGCACTGCTTGCAAACGCGGCAAGGTCGCTGAGGTTCGACCGCAACGCGTGAGCCGATTCGCGCCGGGTCAACATCCTTGCCCACCGCCGTGATGGTGCCCGATAGCTCGTGACCCAAAATTAGCGGGTGGTCAACGATGTATGGACCAATCTTTCCGTGCTGGTAGTAGTGAACGTCACTCCCGCAGACGCCAACCGAGGCGACTTTTACCAGAACCTGATCGGCATCCAGAGCTGGAATATCAATCGTCTCGACGGCAAGTTCGCCCTGCTTAACCAGGTATGAGGCGCGCATAGTGGAGGTCATTATCGTCGTTTCTCTAAGCCAGCGACTGGACGGTCTTGTGTGCTCCAACCTCAAAAATTGAGTTCAGGGCCGATAGGTATGCGGTTTTGAATGTCTGGTTCTTGGCAAGGTCGCCAAAAAGACTTTCATTCTCGATGAAGGCTAGCGGATTCTGTCTCTGAGATTTGGCGATTGGAATCAACTGATCTTTAAGTGGGTCCACAACAACAATCGCATTGCCCTGTTCATCCACGCCCTCGGCATAGCGAGCCCAACTTGCCACGATTGCCGCAGAGCGGGTCACATCTCCGCCCTTGGCAAGTTGTTCGCGAATGACCGGAACCAGCCACTTTGGAATTCGGTCTGAAGATTCAGCGCAGAGGCGCGCTAGGGTGTCGCGAACCTCGGGGTTTGAGAAGCGCTCGATCAGCATGTGCTTATAAGCTGCGAGGTCGATTCCTGGAACCGGTCGAAGGGTCGGGGTAGCTTCGTTATCCATGTATTTCAGAAGGAAGTTTGCGATAGCTGGGTCGCCAACGGCTTCGTGAGCGAATCGATAGCCGCTTAGGAAGCCGAAGTAGGTGAGACCTTGGTGGCTGGCGTTTAGCAAACGAAGTTTCATCAACTCGTATGGCTCAACGTCGTCAACAAATTGAACGCCAACCTGGTCAAAGTCGGGTCGGCCAAGAGTGAAGTGATCTTCGATGACCCACTGAAAAAATGGCTCGGCAACTACTGGCCAGGCATCTTCAAGGCCAAGCTTCTGCTCGGCTTCAACGATGTCCTCGGGCGAAGTGACCGGGGTGATGCGGTCGACCATCGAGTTTGGAAACGCAACATGCTCGTTGATCCAAGCGCCGAGGGCTGAATCCTTAAGATTTGCGAAAGCAAGGAACATCTTTTTTGCGATGTCACCGTTGCCCTGAATGTTGTCGCAAGACAGCACGGTGAAGGGTGCAATTCCACGGTCACGACGACGGCGAAGCGCTTCGGTAACAAAACCAAAAGCCGTCTTAGGCGTAGCCCCAGTGGCGAGGTCGGCAGAAACGGCAGGGTTGCTGGCGTCGAATTCACCGGTCACTCGGTCGAAGTTGTAGCCGCCCTCGGTGATGGTGAGTGACACTATTTTTGTGGCAGGATCTGCCATTTTTTCGATGACCGCTTCGGCGTCGTCAGGTGCATAGAGGTACTCGACAATGCTTCCGATTACTCGAGACTCGCGCTTACCATCCGGGTGCTTAAGGGTAAGGGTGTATAGGCAGTCTTGACCCTGAAGGGCGTCCTTCATTTTGCGGTCAAACTCCATGAGTCCAACTCCGCAGATTCCCCAGTCCAAAGCCTGACCCATGTTCATCAGATCATCCAAGGCCATTGCCATGTGTGCCCGATGAAAACCGCCGACTCCAAAGTGGACGATTCCGGTGGTTACTTTGGAGCGATCATATTTCGGAACCGCTACGCCGGCGCGAATTGCTCCGATAGAGGCATTGCTCAGGCGAGTCATTTACTTCACCGCACCCATTGCAAGACCCCGAACAAGCTGCTTCTGGGCGATCCAACCGGCAATAATCACCGGCAGTGCGGCAACCGTTGACGCAGCCGAAAGAACCGAGAGGAAAAGACCTCGGCCATCGACAAAGCTGGCTAGGAATGGAGGGGTGGTCTTGGCGTTGTTGCTAGTGAGCAACGTTGCCAAGAAGTATTCATTCCACGAGAAAATGAAGCAAATCAATGCAACTGCGGCGATGCCAGGAATCACAATCGGCAAGACCACGCGGGTTAGTTCGGTTCGGAAGTTAGCGCCGTCAATCTGAGCGGCCTCGACTATTTCCAGAGGCACTTCGCTGAAGAACGAACGCATCATCCACACCGCGATTGGTAGGTTCATGGCCGCGTAAACCAAGGTCAAAGCAGAAATGTTGTCAAGCACATGAAGGGTTTTGAAAATCATGTACAGCGGCAGAATTGAAGCCGCTGCCGGCATGAAGCGAGTTGAGATGAAGAAAGATAGCGCATCCTGAACGCTCTTAATCGGGCGAATGCTCAACGCATACGCAGCCGGCACAGCAAGCAGGATTACCAAGAGGGTTGAGCTAAGGCTTGAAGCAAGAGAGTGCTCCAAATAGCTCATCATCCCGCGATCCATCAAACGCTGGAAACCAGATACGTCGATGTTGAAGAAGATTTTCGGGACGATTGAGGCCGCATCGTTTTCGCTCTTGAATGAGTTCAAGAACATCCAGCCGACTGGGAAGAAAAAGATCAAGACTAAAACCCAGGTAAGGGTAGTGGTTAGGTTTGCTTTGATTTTGCGCATTAGCGGTTACCTCCGGCCATGAAGACCTTGAAAAGAGTTTTGAGAGCGATAGTCGCGACGATCAGGGTGAGAATCACGGTGACCACACCATAGGCAGCTGCCTGGCCCACATCCAGGCCGATAAATGCGCGTTCATAAAGCAGATAGGCCAAGGTCTTGGTTCCACCGGTGCCCTTGGTCATGATTGCAACTGGGTCAAAGACCTGAAGCAACATGATGCTGCCCAGCAAAACAGCGATGTCGATGTATTGGCGAAGGTGAGGGAGGGTCATCCACTGGAAGGTGCGCAGTGGGCCGGCGCCGTCCACCGATGCCGCTTCGATAACTTCGCGACTCTGGCTCTGAAGACCAGCAAGCAGAATCAGCATCATGAATGGGGTGAACTGCCAGGTCAAAACGATGATTACGGTTGCCAGTGGAAAATCGGTGCTCCACGCGATTGTTGGCAAGCCAAGAGTTGTGGTTACCCAGTTGATAACGCCGATGTTGGTGTCAAACATCGAATATTTCCAAACCAATGAAGCCGCCGCAGGCATGATCAAAAACGGGGTAATTACCAGGGTTCGCGCCAAAGCTTGGCCGCGAAACTTTCTGTCAAGCAGCACTGCAAAAAGAAGTCCGAAAAGTAGGGACAGAATTACCGAAGCCCCGGTGATGCCCACCGTGGCAATAATCGCCGGAACAAGGTCGCCGGTGGTGAAAACCGAAATGTAGTTCTTGAACCATGCGAAACCGATTTCACCTGGCTTGAGCAGGTTCCAGTTGAGAAGTGAGAAGTAGATGGTTACTAGGAACGGAATCTGAGTCATAACGATTCCGAAAGTCAATGCCGGCAAGATGAGTGAGCGTGAGAGCCAAACGTTCTTCTTCGCTACTTTGCCCATAGAAGGGGCGACTGGGGTGACTGTAGTCATCATGCTTCCTAGTTAGTTTGTAGAGTTTGGGGCCGGCCGGCAATCGGCCGACCCCAAACTCGTTACAAGGTGATTCTTATTACTTTGTTTTGTGTGCGTCGCCAGCAACCTGTGCGATCTTCTGGCCTTCGTCAAGAGCTTCCTTGACAGTCTTGCGACCGGCTAGAGCGTCAGCTACAAGCTGTGCAACCTGGTTTCCAACATCCTGGAACTCAGGGATTGCAACGTACTGGATACCAACCCAAGGCTGAGGGTTTACACCAGGCTGTGCTGGGTTCACTGCACTCATTACCTCGAGGGTAATCGGTGCGAATGCTGCAGCAGCGGCCTTGTACTCAGGGATTGAGTAGGTTGAGGTGCGGGCGCCTGGTGGCACCTTTGCCCAACCAAGCTTGGTTCCGACTAGCTTGTCGTATTCCTTGCTTGTTGCCCACTTGATGAACTTGGTAGCGGCATCCTTGTGCTGGGTGTTTGCAGGGATTGCAAGGTTCCAGCTCCATAGCCAACCTGACTCCTTGGTCTTTACAACTGGAGCGTGAGCGTAACCCATCTTGCCCTTTACAGGCGAGTCATCTGCCTCAAGCATCGAAGCTGCAACTGAAGCGTCAACCCACATAGCGGTCTTGGCTTCCTTTAGAGCAGTTAGACATTCGTTGAAGCTGTATGAAACAGGGTCCTTCTCACCAGCGGTGTCAAGAAGGTTCTTGTAGAAGGTGACTGCCTGGGTGAACTCTGGTGAGTTGACCTGTGCATTCCAGTTCATGTCGTACCAGTTGCCACCGAAGGTCTGAACCACGGTGGTTAGCGGTGCGAACAAGTCTCCCCAGCCAGGCTTTCCACGCATACAGATACCTGAGTGGTCCTTGGTGTTTACCTTCTTGGCGATGTCAGCAATTTGCTGCCAGGTTGGGTGAGCTGGGATGGTGATCTTTGCAGCGTCCATGATTTCTTTGTTGTACATCAAGATTGATGACTCACCATAGAAAGGAACTGCGTACTGCTTGCCATCAACCGAAAGGGCAGTCTTGATCGGAGGCAAAATGTCGCCAACGTCATATGCCTTGTCTGCGGTTAGAGCGGGGGTTAGGTCGGTTAGCCAACCGTTTGCACCCCACTGTGGAACTTCGTAGGCACCAATGGTGACGATGTCGTACTGGCCGGCAGCGTTAGCAACGTCGGCAGTAACAGCGCTACGAAGGTCGCCTTCTTCCATTACCTGGAAGTTGACTTTGATGTTTGGGTTTGCCTTTTCAAACTCACCCTTTAGTGATTCCATGTCCTTCATCTGGCCGTTGTTTACGGTTGCAAGGGTTAGGGTCACAGGTGCATTTGCGTCGGTAGTTGAAGCTGAACAACCTGATAGAGCCAAAGCGGTTACAGCCGCCATAGCTCCAAAGGCTGCAATCTTTTTATTCAAAAGCATTGATACTCCTTTGTTTTCGTTGCTAGATGATTTTGTTCTTCGTTGAGTCCGGCGTTTAACCGAGTGAGAGGGCATTAGTTTGGGAACCATTGCTGCTCCGTGTCTTGAAGTTACCCTTTGAATGCCCCGCAATCCAAATAAAAAGGGGGTATAAAAACATCTATTTCTGATACTATTTTTCCAAGCTCAAAAGGCTATTTTTCAGAAAATATTTAGGCAAAAAAGTATTAGTTGCTCGCAATCCCTATGAATACAGGGATAAATTGAATTTCGAAAATTTTGTGAACAGAAAGCAAAATCTAAGCGAAATCGAGGGTTGGGAAAAATAGAGTTATGAATCCGTTACCAAAAGAGTCGCTGAAATCAGCGAAATCTCCCCAGCAATTTCTGGAATTAGACCCCTATCTTGAGGTGATTCCTCCTCATCCATCGCGGTCATTTAGATGGCTGGAACACGACTATCCAAGCGAGATTGCGCGTTGGCAATATCACCCTGAAATTGAAATTCACCTAATTCGAAAGAGCTCGGGAAGCCTGATCGCGGGTGACTACATCGGCGCCTTTGAGCCGGGGCAAGTCAGCATTATGGGTTCGAATTTGCCGCACGACTGGATGAGTGACCTACAACCGGGTGAAGTTTTTGTGAATCGAGATGCGCTGATTCAGTTTGATGCGGATTGGTTCCTCCGGGTGAGCAGCGTGATTCCAGAGCTCACCGGGGCCAGAGCTTTTCTTGATGAAATTAGTCAGGGGATTATCTTTCACGGTGAAACCAGAGCAAAGGCCGAGCAGATTCTTGAAGAGGTCGGTCGAAGTACCGGCTTAGGGCAAATATCTGGCTTTTTCGCGCTGATCGATCTGTTCATGAAAGCCCCAGATGCTGACAAGCAATATCTTTCAAGGCGATGGGTGCACGAAAATGCCAGCACCGAGGGCAAGTTGGCTGTGGAATCTGGAGTCAAATACATTTTTGAAAATTTGACTCAGGACATCAAGATGTCGGAAGCGGCCAGAATTGCTCACATGTCTGAGCCATCATTCTCCAAATACTTTAAGAAAGCCAGCGGGCTGACTTTCAGTGACATGGTTCGAAAACTTCGCATCGCTCACGCGTGCCGCTTGCTTGATCAAACCGAACAGTCAATCGCCTCAATCGGGCGGGCTAGTGGCTATGGAAATTTGGCAAATTTCAACCGCAAGTTTTTGGCTGAAACCGGCATCACGCCATCGGCCTATCGAAACATGGATGCCGAATCTCGGCCAGAGGCAAAGCTCTTGAGTCTTGGATTGATCAACCCAAATCGTTAGAACCAGAGGCAATCTCGACGGTTGGGGCCAGGTTTACCAGTTCAACCCGAGGCTCAGTGCCGCGCGCAAATCGCCAACTTCCGAATCAACCGAGCGGATAAAACCAAGGCGAGTTGCCTCGTTTGCGCGGATTTTGCCGTTAGACACTTTGCGGATTTCACCGGCCAGACTTATTTCACCAAAGGCCACCAGGTTGTGGGCAATCGGTTTATCCTGAACCGCCGATGCGATGGCAAGAGCGATGGCGAGATCGGCTGCCGGCTCGGTGAGCCGAACTCCGCCAACCGTCGAGACGTAGACGTCTGAATCTCCAACGCGAAGGCCAGCTCGACGTTCCAGCACGGCAAGCAACATCGCCACGCGTGCAGAATCAACTCCGTTGGTGACCCGGCGTGGTTGTGGTGTTGATGATTTGACGACGAGAGCTTGGACCTCGGCAATGAGTGGCCGTTTGCCCTCGACGGTCACGGTGACGCAGGTGCCAGACACCGGGGCATCGCCACGAGAAAGGAACATTCCACTCGGGTCGGTAACCTCGCTGATTCCCTCGCCAGTCATCTCGAAACAGCCCACCTCATCGGTTGGGCCAAAGCGGTTCTTCAAGGAACGAACAAAACGCAGGGAAGTTTGCCGGTCGCCTTCGAAGTGGCAAACCACATCAACCAGATGTTCCAAAGCGCGTGGCCCGGCGATGGAGCCATCCTTGGTGACGTGCCCCACCAAAATCACCGGCAAGGCACGCTCTTTAGCCACGCGAATTAGGTTGGCAGCAACTTCACGAATTTGCGATGGCATTCCCGCAGCCCCGTCGATCTCACCGGCCGCAATAGTTTGCACCGAGTCAACCACCAAAAGCTCGGGAGCAACCGCGTCAATTTGACCGAGCACCGTGGATAGATCGGTTTCGGCTGCTAAATAAAGGTTGTCGGTCATGGCCCCGGTTCGCTCGGCGCGCAGGCGCACCTGCCCAACCGATTCCTCACCGGTCACATACAAAACACGTTTGCCAGACTTAGCGGTGTTGGCGGCCACTTCAAGCAGAAGTGTTGATTTGCCAACCCCTGGCTCGCCCGAGAGCAAAACCACGGCACCTGGAACCAGCCCACCGCCAAGGACGCGATCGAACTCGCCGACTCGCGTGGACCAGGCGGCAACCCGCTCAGTTGAGACATCGGTGATTGGCTTTGCCGCCGAGGATTCCACCAACTTCAAGGCGCGAACCTGTTTTGCCACGCCTAGGCCGCGGCCGCCACCGGCTGCACCCTCTTGCATTGAGTCCCAAGCTTGGCACTCGCCACAGCGGCCAACCCACTTTGGGGTTGACCAGCCGCACTCGGTGCAGACAAAGTTGGATTTAGGGTTAGCCATGTCTCAAAACTATCAACCGCCACAGACAAAACCCCTCGCCTAAACTGAAGTTGTGAATATCAATCGCATTGCAATCCTCGGTTCTGGCTCAATGGGCGGAGCCATCCTTGCCGGCCTTTTAAAGTCAGGTTTTGCCGCCGAAAATATTGCGGTCAGCACCAAGAGCGCAGCAAGTGCAGAAAAACACATCGATGAACTCGGGGTGCACGCCTTTGCGCTTGAAAATGGCGATGACGCAAATGTGATGGCAGTTGCCGGCGCGGATGTGATTTTGGTTGGCGTGAAGCCTGCCTATGTGACTCAGGTTTTGGCCGAGGTTGCCGACGCGCTGAATGACAACGCCTTGGTGATCAGTGTCGCAGCTGGCGTGACCACCGCATCGATGGAGGCCGTGCTGCCGGAGGATGTTGGCGTGGTTCGCGCGATGCCAAACACCCCGGCAATTGTGGGCCGGGCAATCACCGGGATTGCGGCTGGCGAACGAGCCACCGATTGGGCAATCGAAACCACGGTTCAACTCTTTGAAACCGTTGGCAAAACTCTGGTTCTTGACGAATCACGCATCGATGCGCTCAGCACCATCTCTGGGTCGGGCCCGGCATACGTGTTTTATCTAATTGAGCAGCTAACCGCGGCTGCCAAGCACCAGGGTTTCAATGACGCCGAGGCGGCGCTTTTGGTTAACGAGACATTCTTGGGTGCGGCCGAGCTCTTGATTGCTTCTGGAAAAAGCCCAGAGGCGCTGCGAAAGCAGGTCACCAGCCCGAACGGCACTACCGAGCGTGCAATCGCGCGAATGGGTCAAACCGATTTGGCGTCGATGTTTGCCGAAGCCACAGATGCGGCTTTGGCCAGAGCTAGAGAACTAGCCGCGGGTTAAACGTTCAGCTGGTCATCGAGTGTGAAAAGGCCACCAAAGGCACTGATCATCGCCTGGTTCCAGTCCTGTTCATTCACCGGGTTTGTGTCGATCTCTGCAACGATGCGGCCGTGAAGCATGCCAAGAACCAAAACCGCAGCCGCTCGTGGCGATAGGTGTGGCTTCAACATTTTGCGGTCTTGAAGAATTTGCATGACCTCGGTTAGCTGCTCAGTAAGTTCGTGTTGAACTTCTGCGAGTGCAGCCCGAAGCAGTGGGCGCCCCATCGTGTTGCCAATAATGCTTGCCCGCTTGTCTGCCGGCAGATGCTTGAAGTGGTCAACCAGGAACGCGATCATTTCGTCATAGTGTTCTGCAATCTCATTGGTTGAGTGCATGTTTTCCATGAAACGCTTCACGCGGGCAATGTCATCATGGATGGTCGCCGCAAAGTTGTGAACATAGGTTGCGCGAATCAAACCATCCCGGTCACCAAAGTGGTGATAAATAGAACCAATTGAAACGTTGGTTTTTGCAGAAATATCCTGGATGCGAACCGAGGATTCTCCGCCCGATTCCATGGCGCGATTGGTTTCGGCAATGACCAGGCTAACGGTGTCCTTTGCGCGAGCTTGCTTGGGCTGCGGAGTTGTTTTGTTTCTAGTGGCCATAGCAACCTTCCAATCTTTCTAGAAAGTATTGCAGTTATTTTCCAATCCGGCAATGAAAAATCGGGGCCCAGGCGAATGCCCAGACCCCGATTTTTTGGTTTCTAAGAAAGGTTACTTTTTAGCCGACTTCTTGGCCGCAGCCTTCGGCTTTGATGGCTTTGCAGTGAAAACCATCAGGCCTAGGATTCCGGTGATTAGACCAACCAGTTCAGCCAAAACAATCCAAGCGGTCGCAGAGACGCTCTGACCATTGAGCAATAGGCCAATTGTCACTGCCGGGTTCGCCTGAGCACCGCTCTGGGTGAAGCTTGCTGCTGCAAAAACCCAAAGGCCAACTGCCACTGGGATGATGTTTGCGCGCTTAGTGGCAACTAGGTAGCCCACCAGGAATACTAGGCCGCCGGTGGCAACCCACTCGCCTAGAAGGACTGCGATTGACGGAGTTGATCCAGCCTGAATTGCAGGAATCTGGCGGCCCCAAATCTGTATACCGATGAAAGCACCGAATAGACCACCGGCAACCTGTGCCAAGACATAGAGTGCAAACTGGCCAAGGGTTAGCTCTTTGCGTGAATAGAAGAACAGTGAAACGGCTGGGTTCAAGTGACCACCGCTGATCCCACCGGTGATCAAGATTGCGAGACCCAGGGTGACGGCCAGTGAAAGCTGTGGAAGCGGAGCGTGGCCCACGCTGCCAACGATTGCGGTTAGGAACAGGGTGACGCCAAGAAACTCAGCGATGAGTTTCTGGAGGGTGGCGTTGATTTTCATCTACTTGCCTTTCTTTACGTTGATTAGAACTTCGTTGCGCTTTAGGAAGCCAGGCTTCCAAGGTGGATCAAATCTTGCCCAGTATAGGTTTCCGACAGGCTCAAACCCCTCACGAACCACCGCGTTGAGTAAAAGTTCACCTTCGGCCTTAAATCGAGATTCATTCCAACCACCGCCGAATTTTCGAACGGCGGTCAACTGTTCTGGAACAGATTTCATAGTCACCAGCGAGTTGGTTGGCACCGGCACCGATTTTGGATCAGTCCCATTGGGCAAAACGAAGCTAACAATGTGACTGTTCGTTTCGGTTGGTTCTTGAATCACCGGCGCCGTCATGGCGATCTTTTGACGGGCAACATTATTGCCACTGATGTACCCGATCAGGGGGCCGAATGCGATGTTTCCGGCACGCATGAAGTCGCCTTCGACCTCCACCTGCATTAGGACGTGAGCCGGATAGTTGCGAATTTCAATTTCGCCCAAGTCGCTAACCAGATCAAACTGCTGTTTTTCGGTCATGGTCTGAGTGTAGACTGGAGAAATCGTTTTGTTCACTGACTGTTCTTGTCGGTGACATCCACAAACTGTGAGGTCCCTATGGGTTCAGTAATTAAGAAGCGCCGCAAGCGTATGTCGAAGAAGAAGCACCGCAAGTTGCTTCGCAAGACTCGTCACCAGCGTCGCAATAAGAAGTAAGTCTCCTCGACTTACCCAACAAAAATCCCGCCAAGCGAAAGCTTCGGCGGGTTTCTTGTTTAATCGGGTCTTTTTTACCGATCAAGGCTTGCCGGTTTAGGCAAAAGTGCCAGCTACTTATTGGCGCGCAATTCACGCTTTTTGAAGTCGAGAATTCGCCAGTCTGCCGCCTTGGCATACTTGGTTAGTTCCTTATCAGGGTTGATCGCGATGGCATGGCCAACCGCGGTTAACATCGGCAGGTCATTGACGCTGTCGCTATAGGCATAGCTTCGCTTGAGGCTGATGTGACGTTCTTTGGCAAGTTTGCGAATGGCGCGACGTTTAGCTTTCCCGTGCAGTGCTTGCCCAACAAGCTTTCCGGTAAAGATGCCGTCTTTGCGGTCGATTATCGTTCCAAGACCGCCAGTTAGACCCAGGCGTTCGGCAATGACTTCGGCAATCTCCTGCGGGGTTGCGGTAACCAGCCAAACCTCACGGCCTTCAGCGATGTGGTGCTTGGCAAGACGAACCGTTTCTGGCCAGAGCTTTGGGCAGATGTACTTGTCGTAGACCTCATCGGTTAGTGCAGCAAGATCATCGGCTTTGTGGCCGGTGATGAGCCCAAGCGCTCGGTCTTTGATATCGGCCACGGTGTTCGCGGTCTCCCCGCGAGCGATGAATCGGGCCTGTTGCCAAGCGAACCGCCAGAAGTCTTGGCGGCTGAAGAAACCTCGTTTGAACGCGGCCTTGCCAAACAGGAAGCTGCTTGATCCGCGCAAAATGGTGTTGTCAACGTCGAAGAATGCTGCCTCGATTTTTTTCGAGGAGTTCTTCGCGTCGGGCTCCGAGGATGATGGCACGAAGTCAGTTTAGTCTTGAGTCGTGAACATCGAACTGACCCTCATCGGCAAGCCTGGCTGTCATCTATGTGAGGACGCCCAAGCGGCAATCTCCCGCGTGGTCGGCTCCTTTGAAACCGCAAACCCATCGGTGACCATTTCAATGGTTGAAAAAAACATCTTGGCCGATGCCGAACTCGCCGCTCGTTACGCCGAGGAAATTCCGGTCTTGCTAATCAACGGCAAAGTGCACAACTATTGGCGTATCGACGAAGTTCGCTTTGCGGATGCACTTAGCAATTTGGTCAAAGGTTAAGGAGTAAGAAATGCGTTGGATTCTAAAGAGGTTCTGGTTCCCAATCTTGATGATTGTTTTGTCATTGCTGGGACGAAAATATCCTTGGGCCGCCAAGACTCACACCGCAATCACACGTGTGGCCGACCCGGTAAAAAAGGTTCGCAACGC
>Ga0213920_1000460_pt1 | contig 32821 bp, 33 predicted proteins | sample McNCre1117MG_FD_161054 | JGI IMG/M metagenome (GOLD analysis project Ga0213920, IMG submission 161054) | Freshwater microbial communities from McNutts Creek, Athens, Georgia, United States - 11-17 MG | ecosystem: Environmental > Aquatic > Freshwater > Creek | place: USA: Georgia | collected...
GACGCTCTTCCGATCTATCACCTGCGATTCGAATCCGAGATTAGGGCCCAAATCAATAAGACGCTCGCCGCAACCCGCTTTACCGTGAACCTCATCACCTGGCTGCCATGGCTCAGCCTGCTTGCTGCGCAATTCCTGGGGCTTTCGGCACTAACCGTGCTCTTTCAAACCCCGCTTGGATGGACAATCTGCGCGGTTTCCGCAGTTCTTGGTTGGTTTTCCCGGCGCTGGCATTTGAGGCTGGTTTATGATGCGGGTCGGATTCCCTCCGATCCCGGTGCGTGGCTGGAACTTGCGGCGGTTGGTATCGGAGCAGGCACTACCGCAAACGCTGTGATGCAAGAACTGCAGTTGGTATCCGATGAGTCTTCAGCGACGTTGGTTTGGGCGCATGTCTCCGACTGCCTTGATCGAGGCGGCCCGATGGTTGCCTACCTCCAGGAAGGCGCAAGTCGGCGAAGGCAAGAGCAGGTGACCGCCAAGGGAATTGAACTGGCGCGCCTTCCCCAAAAAATGCTTTTGCCAATCGGTGCGCTTTCGCTTCCGCAGTTTGCACTGCTCTTAGTTGTGCCCACCCTGGTTTCGGCGGCGCAGGCCGCGTTTAAATGATGGAGAAAATAATGCGCAAGAGACTCGGTAATGATTCGGGTGCGGCAACCGCGGAGTACGTGGTTGCCACCATGGCGGCGGTTGGGTTTGCCACGCTGCTGCTGGCGATCCTCAAAAGCGATGAAGTTAGGCAACTCCTGCTAGGGCTGGTGCGCCAGGCGTTAACGGTGAAACCTTGAGGCGCCATTCGAAAATGAGATCCCGCGATTCAGGGGCTGCAACCGCCGAGCTGGCCATCTTGCTTCCTGCAATCGTCGGGCTAATTGTTTTAGTTTTCTCGGTGGTTTCGGTGCAGCTTCAACTGCTGCAGGAAGCCGCGCAGGTGGCCAATCTTTCGCGCGCCGTGGAGCTGGGGCGAAACCCTCAGCAGATTCAGGAACTGGCTAAGAAATTCTCACTGGGTCTCGAGATATCTCAGTCCGGTGACCTCACCTGCCTATCGGCATCCAAGCCGGTCTTGGTGCTCGGAGCCAACCTCACCGATTTTGTGCAAAAGGTCTGCGCCCTTGCGCCAGGGAAATAGATTGGCTGCAAAGTCGCCGCTGGATTCTGGGTCTGCGGCGATCCAAGCGATTGTTGTATTCGTGGTTATCGGTGCTTCGATTCAACTGCTCGGGTTGGCGTTCGGTGCACAGATCCAGCGGCAAGGGTTGCAGGCCGCGGTGGATGCCGCGGCAATCGGTGCCAACCAAACTATGCGAGGCCTGAACACGGGTGTTCCCTGTGAAAGAGCCAAAGAGATTTTGACCTTAAATATGGTGTTTCTTGAAAAGTGCTCTATTGTCGGTGGTGAAACAACCGTTTCGGGAAGTAAAACGTTCTTAGGAATGTTTCAGTCCGCTACGGCTACCGCTGCCGGAACATGACAGTGGCAAATAGTAGGAGAAGCTTTTGGGTTCAAAACTTGTAATCGTTGAGTCGCCAGCCAAGGCCAAGACGATTTCTAAGTACCTTGGTGCTGGCTACGAGGTGCTCGCCTCGGTTGGTCACATCCGCGATTTGATTGACGTCAAGGACATCCCTGCCGAGAAGAAGAAGGGTTCCATCGGCAAGTTCTCTATCGATATTGAGAATGATTTCGAGCCCTACTACGCAATTTCCGCTGGTAAGTCGAAGACCGTAAGCGACCTGAAGAAGGCGTTGGCAAATGCGGACGAACTGCTACTAGCCACCGATGAGGACCGCGAGGGAGAGGCCATCGCATGGCACCTGCTGCAGGTTCTGAAGCCGAAGGTTCCGGTTAAGCGCATGGTGTTCCACGAGATCACCAAGGATGCAATCCAGCACGCTGTAAATAACACTCGAGAGCTGGACAACGACCTAGTTGAGGCCCAGGAAACTCGCCGCGTTGTAGACCGACTCTACGGCTACGAGGTTTCACCAGTTCTCTGGCGCAAGATCAACCGTGGCCTCAGCGCTGGCCGTGTTCAGAGCCCCGCAACCCGCCTGGTGGTTGAGCGCGAACGAGAGCGTATGGCGTTTGTGAGCGCCCGCTACTTCGATGTGAAGGCGCAGTTCCAGACCGCCGATGCAACTCAGAACCCGTTCGAAGCTAAGTTGGTATCGCTCGCCGGCAAGAAGATTGCATCCGGTGACTCCTTCGATGACTCGGGCAAGCTCAAAAACGACGTGCTGGTCTTGGACGAGGCCGCCGCGGCCGCAGTTGCCAGCGCGGTTAGCGACAGCTCGGCCGTAATCAAGGTCACCGATGTCGAGGCGAAGCCATCGGTGCGCCGCCCAGCTGCCCCGTTCACAACCTCCACCCTGCAGCAGGAGGCCAGCCGAAAGCTGCGCATGAGCGCCAAGCAGACCATGGACACTGCGCAGCAGCTGTACCAAGACGGTTACATCACCTATATGCGAACCGACTCCCCAAACCTTTCAGCCCAGGCAATTAACGCCGCTCGCACCCAGGCCAAAGCCATGTTTGGTGCCGAATACGTGGCCGAGGCGCCACGTGTTTACACGGGCAAGAACAAGAATGCGCAAGAGGCCCATGAGGCTATCCGCCCAGCTGGTGATGAATTCCGCACACCGACCGAACTTCGCGGCCAGCTTTTAGGTCGCGCACTCGACCTCTACGACCTGATCTGGAAACGCACCGTAGCTTCCCAGATGCAGGACGCCCGAGTTAGCACCACAACCGCCAAAATCTCGGTTGCACCGCTAAACGGAACCCACTTTGCAAACGCCGAGTTCTCGGCATCTGGAACCGTAGTTACCTTCCGCGGCTTCATCGCAGCCTATGAAGAGAGCTACGACGAGGGCCGAAACGAAGATGACGACAAGGCTGAGAAGAAGCTGCCAGCACTTGAGGTTGGCCAGGCACTCACCCCGGTTGAGGTTGTGGCCAAGGACCACCAGACCCTGCCGCCGCCTCGCTTCACCGAGGCGAGCCTAGTGAAGGCCCTGGAAGAGGATGGCATCGGCCGCCCTTCCACCTATGCGGCGATTCTCAGCAACATTGTAAGCAAGGGCTACATTCGTCGCCGCGGCCAGGCCCTGGTTCCTGAGTGGATTGCATTCACCGTTATTCGCTTCCTCGAGGAAAACCTAGGCCACTTGGTTGACTACGACTTCACCGCGCAGATGGAAGAAGACCTAGACCAGATTGCTGCCGGCAGTTTAGATCGCAGCGCTTGGCTCAAGCGTTTCTACTTTGGTGGTGACTCCGAGGTGGGCCTATTGCCAACCGTTCAGGCGCTAGTTGACCAAGACGCCCGCGCCATCAACTCGTTCCCGATGGGTGACGGCGTAACGCTGCGCACCGGCAAGTACGGCCCCTACCTCGAAGTTGCGAGCGAGCCTGGCTCGCTGGGTGCCGACGAGAATGGTCGCAGGCTAGTGAACCTTCCGGAAGACCTGGCCCCTGATGAACTCACCTCCACCAAGATTGAGGAACTCGTGAACGCGCCGGTGGTTACCGACCGCGTTCTTGGTGTGGACCCGGAATCCGGACGCAACGTATTGTTCAAGGATGGCCGCTACGGCCCATACGTGACATTGGATGACGAGAAGGCAGACAAACCAAAGACCGCTTCGCTGTTTAAGAGCATGAGCCCTGCCGAGATTACCCTCGAACAGGCCCTTGAGCTGCTCTCACTTCCACGTGTTGTAGGAGCAGACCCCGCCACCGGCGATGAAATCACCGCCCAGAACGGAAAATTTGGCCCCTACCTAAAAAAGGGTACCGATAGCCGCAGCCTGATGGCTGAGGACGAAATTTTCAGCATCACGCTGGAGCAGGCACTTGCCATCTACGCCGAGCCAAAGTACCGCGGAAAGCGTGCGGCGGCTGGGCCACTCAAGGAATTTGGTGAAGACCCGGCCTCGGCCGGCAAAGTAGTTGCCAAGACCGGTCAATTTGGCGAGTACATCACCGATGGCTTTGTGAATGCAACCGTTCCTAAGGATGAAACCCTCGAGGAAATGAGCAACGACCGCGCATATGAGCTGCTCGCGATTCGTCGCGAAAAGCTTGGCGTTGAGCCAGGTCAGGCACCTGCAAAGGTGAGCAAGGCAGGAGCCAAGAAGGTGGCACCAGCCAAGACCGTGAAGCGGGGCGCAACCCGCAAGGCAAAGTAGGCGCTGCGCTGAAATGACCGGACTCTTCATCACCTTTGAGGGCATCGATGGTGTGGGTAAATCCACTCAGGCCAACCTGTTGCAAGAGCACCTCGAACAGATAGGCAAGAAGGTTGTGCGCACTCTCGAACCTGGCGGAACCGAACTGGGTCAGGAGATTCGAAACCTGTTGCTGCACCGCAAGGGCGAGGTGGCTCCGCGTGCAGAGGCTCTGCTGTTCGCGGCTGATCGCGCGCACCACATTGCCACCAAGGTGAGGCCGGCGCTCGCCGATGGCAGTGTAGTTATCTCCGATCGCTACTTCGATTCATCGGTGGCGTACCAGGGTGCGGGTCGTGCATTAAGCATGGACGATGTACGCCGAATCAACCTCTGGGCGGTTGACGGCCTACTGCCACAGCTGACGGTCTTGCTGGACCTAGATGCCGCCAGTGCGCGCGCGAGGCGAAACCAAACCGGTGAGGCCCCAGACCGCCTGGAATCGGAGAAGATCGAGTACTTCGAGGCAACGCGCCAGGCATTCTTGCAGTTGGCCGAAAACGAGCCGGAGCGTTTCTTTGTGGTTAGCGCCGCACAGTCCGTTGCCGCGATGCAGGCGCAGATTCGCGCCCGAATCAACCAGCTACTGGGGTAGGCGTGAGCGCACCAATCTGGAAAGAACTAGCGGGGCAACCCGAGGCCGTTAGCCAACTCGAAGTTGCCGTTCGCAATCGCGACTCAGGCGTGCATCACGCCTGGCTTTTCACCGGCCCACCCGGCAGCGGCAGAAGCAACATGGCGGTTGCCTTCGCGGGTGCGCTTCTCTGCGAGGCCGGCGGATGTGGCGAGTGCAAGTCGTGCCGCATGGTGCTTGGCGGCACCCACCCCGATGTCACGGTGCTCGCGACTGAACGCATTCAGATCAGCATCGAAGAGGTTCGTGCTCTGGTTACCAACTCGTACCTTGGTTCCTCGGTTGGCCGCTACCGCGTGATGATCATCGAAGATGCGGACCGCATGACGGACCGCACCTCTAACGTTTTACTAAAGGCCCTGGAGGAACCGCCAGCCAACACCATCTGGATGCTGTGCGCACCATCGGAGGCAGACCTTCTGCCAACCATTCGTTCTCGTGTTCGCCGGGTTGCGCTCAAGGTTCCGAGCGTTGCCGAAGTGGCCAGGTTGCTGGTTGAGCGAAATGGAATCGAGCCAAACCTGGCACAGCAGTTTGCGGCCGAAGCCCAGAGCCACATCGGTATGGCGCTTCGCCTTGCCACCAGCTCGGAGGCGCGCAGCCGTCGCCGTGAAACCCTGCTCTCGGCCCTGAACCTGCGAGGTGTGTCCAGCGCAATGTTTGCCGCCGACCAGTGGCTTAGCATCGCCAAAAAAGACGCCGATGCCCTAACCATTGAGCGCGATGCAGAGGAACGCGCGCAACTACTTGCCACCATGGGCCTCAAGGAAGGCGACACCGTGCCACCTGCACTTCGTTCTGCCTTCAAGCAGCTTGAAGAAGCGCAGAAGCGCCGCGCTACCCGCAGCATCCGAGACGGCCTTGACCGCATCTTCGTAGACCTCCTGGCCCTTTACCGCGATGTCTTAGTGCTGCAACTGGGTTCGGGCTCGCCTTTGGTAAACGAGGATCTGCATCGCAGCATTGCCGACTTAGCCCATGCCACAACGCCAGCGGCAACCTTAGAAAAACTTGAGAGTATCGAGCTCGCTCGGCACCGAATCGATGCCAACGTGCGAGACTTGCTAACACTGGAGGCGCTCGCGGTTAGCTTGCGCCGCACCGACTAAAACCGCCGGGGGATGCCCATGAAGACACCAACCAAGCTCGTTGCCGCTGCGGTGGCCATCGGTGCTCTGATTGCCGGCACAAGCCTTGCCGCGCCTAGCGAGGCTGCCACCTACGCGACCGTAGCCGACTACGACAACCAGAAGGTTTCGTGGAATTCTTGCGGAACCGACCTCTACTGCGGCCAGGTTGTAGTGCCCATGAACTGGGACAAGCCGGCCGGAAGCACAATTCGCCTTGCCGTTGTGTACCACCGCGCCAAGGCCGCAAATCCACTCGGTTCCGTAATCTTCAATCCCGGTGGGCCTGGTGCCAGCGGGTATGACTACGTGCTCCAGAGCATCGATAGCCTTGGCACTGCCAAGCTGAGGCAGAACTACAACTTCGTCGGATTCGATCCGCGCGGAGTGCAAAATTCGGTTCCCGCGGTGCACTGCTACGTTCCCAGCAAGGGCGCTTCTTCGGCCGCGATGGACAAATTCCTCTACGGTGACACCGGCTACACGCTGGGTTCGCCCAAAGATCTCAAAGCCACGAAGGTCGCTCTCAAGGCCTTCAGCGACGCCTGTTACAAGCGCACCGGTGCGCTTCTTGCGCACCTGGATACCATTTCGACGGCCAAAGACCTCGATGTCATCCGCGCGGTCATGGGCGATTCCAAACTCAATTACCTCGGTTATTCCTACGGAACTTTCATCGGTGTGAATTACGCGGCGCTGTTCCCAAATAAGGTTGGCCGTATGGTGCTCGACGGCGCTGTTGACCCAACGGTGCCGGATTCGCAGCAGAGCCTCAACCAACTCAAGGGCTTCGACCTCGCGCTAAATGACTACCTAAAGGACTGCATCGCCAACACCAATAAGTGCCCCTTTACCGGTAGCACAACCGCGGCCCTTGCCAAGATCAAGAAATTCCTGCTCGGTCTTGAACTAAAGCCAATTGCAACCACCGATGGCAAGCGCAAGCTCACCGTTGCCATGGCAACCTCGGGAATCGATATGGCGCTGTATTCGAGCAGCTACTGGACCTACTTGAACAGCGCCTTCCAGGCGGCCTTCGCCGGCGACGGCACCATTTTGCTTCGCCTGGCCGATTTCTACAACGACAGAGACAAGACTGGCGCGTACAGCTCCAACCAGACCGAGGCGTTCATTGCAACCAAGTGCATGGATAGTCGCGAATCGGCAAGCCCGGCATCGATGGCTGCCCAGAATCGCAGGATTCTTAAGGCCTCGCCTGTCATGGGACGTTACTGGCAGTACGGCGGTCTGGCCTGCGCCTACTGGCGCTATCCGGTTTCAAAACCCCTGCAGTCCTATGCGGCTACCGGATCGCCTACCATCGTTGTGGTTGGTACCACCGGTGACCCGGCAACCCCTTATGAGCAAGCGGTTCACCTTGCCCACGGTGTTTTGGCCAACGCGTTTTTAGTGACCTACCAGGGCGAGGGCCACACTGCTTACGGCCAGGGGCACGCCTGCGTTGACACCGCGGTGGACAACTTCTTCGTGTCGGGATCGCTCCCAGCCACCGAACCGATGTGTCAGTAATCGCTTGCGGAAACCGCCGCCGGAATAGCATTTGTAACCAAACAGATACGCGATTGTTAGCCAAATCTAGGCATTTCCCCACGTGGAAGCGTTTACAATAACTTAGTCATTTACGACGAAGTTTTTTGCGTTTCCCCTAAGGAGTCATCATGGCCGGTGCCAGCATTCTCGTTTATTCGGAGCGCGTTGGCGGCAATCTGGGGGAGATTGAGAAACTGCTGCAGGGTCCACTAAAGGACTTCAGCGGCATCCACGTGCTCCCGTTCTTCCACCCTTACGACGGCGACGACGCCGGCTTCGACCCAATCGACCACAAGATCGTTGACCCTCGTTTGGGCGACTGGACCGACTTCAAGCGCATCAGCGAGACTCACGAGCTAACCGCAGACCTAATCGTGAACCACGCCTCGTACCTCTCGCCAGAGTTCATCGACTGGCAGGAAAAGGGCGACGCCAGCGAATTCGCCGGCATGTTCCTCACCTTCGATGTTGTGTTCCCTAACGGAGGCACCGAAGAGGGCATCACCAGTTTCTACCGCCCGCGCCCGGGTCTGCCATTCACCGCCTACGAGGTAGACGGCAAGCGCCGCCTGGTGTGGACCACCTTCATGCCATCGCAGGTTGATATCGACATCAAGCACGAAGCCGGCCAGGCATACCTGCGCCGCGTGCTCGACGCCCTGGCCTCGGGCGGCGTAAAGGTTGTTCGCCTTGATGCCGTTGGCTACGCGGTTAAGACCCCTGGCACCGACTCCTTCATGACCGACGAAACCCTAAAGTTTGTTGAGGAAATCACCGACCTCATTCATTCCTACGGAATGCGTGTTCTGGTTGAGGTGCACGCCCACTACACCCAGCAGCAGGCAATCGCCCCGCTGGTAGACCTCATCTACGACTTCCAGACCGCACCGCTGCTGCTGCACTCGTTCTTCAAGGGCACCGTTGACAAGCTGGCCCTCTGGTTCGGCCAGCGCCCAACCAACTGCCTAAACGTTCTGGACACCCACGATGGCTATGGCGTAATCGACGGCGGCCCAATTAATGGTCGCCCTGGACTAATCACCCAGGAAGACATGGCGGATATCTTCGCCGAGGCTGAAAAGAACACCGATGGCCACTCGGCAATCGCGTCGGTTGTTCCACAGTGGTTTACCCTGCCCCACCAGATCAACGCCACCCTGCCAAACATCGTTGGCAACGACACCGCGTACACCATCATGCGCGCGGTTCAGTTCTTCCTGCCTGGCGAACCACAGGTCTACTACGTTGGCCTTTTCAACGGCATGGATGACGTTGCGCTGTTCAACCAGACCGCGCAGGGACGCGATGTAAACCGCCACAACTACACCCCTGATGAGATTCAGCAAGCGCTTGCCACTCCGGTTCCGCAGGCCATCATCGGTCTTGCCCGAATCCGCCGCCACGAGCTGTTTGAGAACGGCGAGTTTGCATGGAGCGAAACCGGCGCCGACAGTATGAACCTAACCTGGACCAACGCTGATTCCAGGCTGACTCTCGACTTCAACACCACCGTAGGTGCGCCAAGCTTCGTGATTGAACTTACCGAGGGCGACAACGTAAAGCGCGCCGCTTCGGTTGAGGAACTCGGCAGCTGGTAATAAACCACTGGAACGGTCGCGGGCGCTGCCTGCGGCCGTTTTTCCTTTAAGCGGCCAGTTCGAATGCGGTGCTGAGCACCAGGTATGTGGCCAGGCCCACAATCAAGTAGCCGCCGATGCCCACGATGGTTGCCACCCGGCCGGTTTTGCCAAAAATCCAACCGCGGGCGGCGGCAGCACCAATCGCGTAAACCGAATCGCTCAGCACGCCGATGACCTCGAAGATGACGCCGAGGGTAAGCATCTGCGCGAAGGCGTTTGCGCCTGGCTCGATGAACTGCGGAAGCACCGCGAAGAAGAAGACGGCGACCTTTGGGTTGGACAACCCGATCAGGAAGGCGTCGCGAGCAATCTTGCGACTCGAGGCCTCGTCGGAGGCTGCGGCATCCTGCTCGCGCTTTAGCATCGCAGCTTCATCACCCTTGCGGTGACGAATCGATTGCACGCCTAAATATCCCAGATAAATGGCACCGATGATGCGAATCACATTTAGCGCAGCCGGTATGGACGCCAAGAAGCCACCCAGTCCAAGCGCCACAGCTACCAGCCAGGCAAACGTTCCGAAGGAGTTGAACAGCACTGTGAGCAGGCCGGCCCGCCGGCCATGGCTCAGGGTTCGCCCAATTACAAACATCACCGATGGGCCGGGAATCACAATAATGGTGATGGCGGTTGCAAGGAATCCAAGCAGTAGCGGAAGCGCGGGGAACACGTTAGCTCCATCCCAGGAAATGGCGGGCAAGGGCGGCGACTGCGGCCGCGATGGCAACCGCACCGATGAATGGCACCTTGCGCCAGTAGAGAACTGCGGCAACCGCGAGTGCGGCTAGCCGGCTGTCTACCACTAGCGCGTGGCCGGCAACGAACGTTTGCACGGCGGTGAGTGCTGCCAGAAGGGCGACGGTTAGTTTGCCGGCAAAAGTCACAACCTCGCGGTTGTTGGCAACTCGCTTTGGTAGAACGTAGCCGAGGAGTTTCCAGGAGTAAACGGCGATGGAGCCAACCACCACGGCGATCCAGTAACTAGGCATCGTGGTGCACCTCCAGGAAACGCTTGAGATTGGTGCGCTTGAGTGCGTAAATGATGGCCACGGCAACCGGAGCCGCAACAATCACGGGAATGCCGCTTGGAAGCAGAGGAACCAGCGCCAGCGTGAACGCCACTGCCAACACGGCGATGAGATTGTTCTGCAGGTTCTTGAGGCGTGGCCAAACCAGACCCAGGAAGGCCGCCGCGGCGGCGGCATCCAGACCCCAAACCGATGGGTCGCCCAGTTGCGAGCCAAGCACTGCACCCAAGAAGGTGAAGCCGTTCCAGAAAACAAAAACCGATGCGCCCGTAAGCCAGAAACCCAGCTTGGAACTGCGTTCGTCATCCTGGCTGGCGGAAACCGCGTTGGATTCATCGATGGTTAGCTGCGCAGCCAGTGCCTTGATGACGCCTGTAAGTGAGAGCACGCTGTTGAGGCGAAGGGCGTAGAAGCCGTTGCGAATGCCCAGCAGCCAGGCGGAGATCACGGCTGGGATGATTCCGGCCGGGCCGCTTGCGCCAAGAACTCCGATGATGGCGAATTGTGAGCCACCGCTGAACATGAAAAGCGAGAGAACCTGGGTCTGCCAGATGGTGAGGCCGGAGGCTGCCGAGAGGGCGCCGAAGGAAATGCCATACAGGCCGGTGGCTAGGCCCACACCGATGGACATGGATACGACGGAGGCGGACCCTGGCTTCTTTGGCATTTCTCCAGATTACTAAAGGCAAGAGTGTTGCGCCTTGCGCACTACTGTGTATTGTGTACTACTGATTCCGAAAGGAGTGGGGATGGACTCAACTCAACTTTTGAAGGGCGTGCTGGACACCGCGGTGTTGGCTGTGCTCGAGGCCGAGGACGGCTACGGGTACGACATCGTTCGGCGTTTACGCGAGGCCGGCTTCGAGGATATCGGCGATGCTTCTGTATACGGAACCCTGCGCCGGCTATACGCAGCCGGGTCGCTAACCACCTATGTGGTGCCCTCGGCCGATGGTCCGCACCGCAAGTACTACGCCATAAACGGCGCCGGGCGCGAAGCCCTCGTAGCCCAGCGCGAGAGCTGGACCACCTTTGCCAATGCGGCCAACCGGGTGCTCGGCCTCAAGACCAAGTAGGGGAACAAAAAGACAAAAATCAATGAAATCGAAGCCTACGTAGCCAAGGCGCGCGCCAAATTGGCAGCCCTAGACACGCATTTGTTGCAGACCTCACCGATGGCCTCGCGGCCGACCTCGCCGATCGCGCAGCCGCAGACGGTGAGGCCTTCAAGCTTGGCACGCCGGCCGAGCCTGGAACTGGGCTTGGTCAAACTTAGTTGCCTTCATCAAGGTTTTGGCTCCGGCCTGGTGGGTGCTGCGCAGTGGCATCGCGGGTTTATTGTTTGCCCATTGGATTACCGGCAGTTACGATCTCGCGGCCTTTCGCGCCTCGGTTTCCTGGCCGTAATCTTTTGCGTTGTAGTCAGCGTGCTTATTGGCATTTAAGCTGCCACGCAACATCTTCACCCGGCTGCTCACCTACGGTGGCAACTTCCAAGGGCGCATCAGTGTGTTCGGCTCAAAGGGTAAGCAACTGCCCATTGCAGTCCTCAAGAGCGAATGCGGCTGGAAGATCTACGACTCGCCCGATTTCCCAACGCCCTCCGCTGTCGGCAACGGAAGCGACTACACCAAGGTGGTCGGTATGGGAATGCGCGATGCCCTGACTTACCTATCGACCAACGGCTTCAATTGTGCAGAGTTTCAGTATGTTTCGGAGAGCCAGCTTAAGGGAACCGTTGTAGGCGGGCAGGAGCTAAGCACCACTCGAGGCAACGTGATCCTCGTTCTGGTTTCGAGCGGCAACTAATGCTGACCCAATTCCTTGGGCGCCTGCTCACACTAGACACGGTAATCAACTTTGTGTTCTGCGCGGCGATGGCCTGGCTGTTGCGCAAGCGCATCGCGGAGGTTTCAGGTGCCCCGCGATGGTTGTCTTCCCTAGCAGGCCTTTCGCTTTCCCTGGTGCTCGCCTTCACTGTACGTATTTTCAACACATTCACGTTTGGTGCGGGCTACTGGCTTTTTAGTTCGATGTGGCTTGGCGCCTTCAACTTGGCCAACCCAAACTGGTTGCTTAACTTTGGGTTGTTTGTTCCTGCCGGGCTGGTTATACGCCTCGTGGGAGTGCGCTCTCTGCGTACTGTCTTATTCCTGGGGCTGCTCTCGTTTGGAATCGAGTGCCTACAGTTCTGGGCTGGCAGTGGCGTAGCCGACCCAGCCGACCTGGTGGCAAATATTTGCGGGGCTAGCATCGGTGTGGCGGTTGCTTTTTTGGTGCGACGGATTTTTCCACAGTTGCGCGCATTAGTTGACTAGTGGTTTGGAACAGGCACTACAGTTTGGATATGAATAGCACAGCCGTAGGCGCTGCTGTCGGGGGTTTTCTCGGCATCGCAGTTGTTGTAGTCGTCGTCCTCATCCTCCTGTTTGCCAGCGTTCGCACTGTTGAGCAGGCCAACGTTGCAGTAGTAACCATGTTTGGTAAATACCGCCGCGTTCTGGCGCCGGGCCTAAATTTTGTGATTCCGTTCTTCGAGAAAATCGCGTTCCGAGTGCCGGTACAGAACCAGACTTTCCAGCTGCAGTTCTCGGCCATCACAAACGACCAAGCGGCCGTGCACTTCACCGCAACCATCATCTACACGGTTTCGGACCACGAAGAAACCACCATCAAGCTGGTTGCCTTCAAGTTCATCGACCTCCGCAGCTTCCAGACAGCACTAAAGTCTGCTGTTGAGGCCAGCGTTCGCGAGTTTGTTGCCACCAAGAAACAGGCCGAGGTCCTGGGTCTTCGCGCCGAGATCGTCACTCACGCTAAGGGTTCGCTCGACGAACAACTTGGTTCGTGGGGTTACACCATCTCGGACCTACAGATCAACGACGTTGCCTTCGACCCAACCGTCATGGAATCGATGAGTCGCGTTGTGGCAGCAAAGAATGCGCAGACCGCAGCCGAGTTTGAGGGACAAGCGCTTCTCATCACCCGCACCAAGCAAGCCGAGGCCGAGGGTGCAGCCATCCGTATCGCCGCCGAGAACGAGGCCGAGGCCGCTCGTCTTCGCGGTGAGGGTCTTGCCAAGTTCCGCACCGCGGTTGCCAGCGGTCTCACGCAGTCGGCCGAAGAGCTCAAGAGTGCTGGCGTTGACCAGGCGCTGCTGGGCCTGATGCTCTGGACCGAAACTCTGCGCGAGGTTGCCCAGTACGGCAAGGGCAACACCATCTTCCTCGATGGCAACCTCGGAACCATGGAAGACCAGGTTCGTCGCCTTCAGGGCATCGTGAGCGGCACCGAAAAGAGTTCTGCTAAGCAGCCCAAGTAGTTCAAACTAAATCTCCCCTCGCAGGTTAAGCACTGCGAGGGGAGATTTTTGTGAGCCGCCTAGGAGAATCGAACTCCTGACCTGCTCTTTACGAGGGAGCTGCTCTACCGACTGAGCTAAGGCGGCGAAGCCAGGCTTACGCCAGGCAACCATCCAAGTTTAGTCCACCTGAGTCTGGCGGACTGCCTTACGTTTGGCTAGGTACGCTGCAACCCACGGCTTTACCAGCTTTGCAGCGGGTCGCTCGATGAACTTTCGACTGAGGACAGCGAGGGGGAAGGTGAAAGCCAAGGATTGCAGGACGAAAAGCCTTGGGTCGCCCGAAGCGACACCAATGCCGATTAGAAACTGTTGCACGGGGAAGGCGTAAAGGTATATGCCGTACGAGAAATCATATTTTTGAATTATCTTCGGGGAGAGGCTGCTGGTGCCGAGCGCCAAAAGAAGGAAACTCAAGGCCGCCGAACCAATGGGCATAAATACATCAAAGGCTACAGATAGCGTAAGGATTCCTAAAGCGAGTCCCATGGTTTTCCAGGTGAACACAACGCGCGTTGCATATGTTGCCGCAAGCATTCCAAGCGAAAATATAAATCCGAAGCACAGGTCTGTTTGGATCATTCGGAGCTGCCAAGTTTGGCTTAAATCTACAAAGATTGGAGCAAAAGCTAGGGAGACTGCACAGGCTAAATTGAATGACCAAAGCGCCTTAATGTTGAACCTGCCCCAGCGCGCAAAAAGCCAAAGAAAGATGTACGCGAGCATCTGCCATGGAAGTGTCCAGAGCGACCCATTCCATGCAACGGGTATAGGTGTATTTGCTAGAGTGCCCCCAATTCCCCAGTGCATCGGGAAAAGGAACATATTGCCGAGAACATAGGCAAATGGCTTGGTCCAGGTCAGGGGAACTCCAGTTATTACAGCGAGTGCTGGAGCTAGGACAAAGCCTGTAAATACCAAGGTGACAAATAGGGCGGGGAAGATGCTGAAGATTCTGTTTAGCGCGTATATTTGCAAGTTCGCATTTTTACGAACTGCATTGGCGACCAAGAAGCCGGACACAATGAAGAAACCGTTAACGGTGCTTCCGAATAGGGCATGCTGAATGATTGGCGATGTAACGGGGCGGACTGCACCTAGGAGGTCCCATGAATGCCAAAAAAGCACGCCGAACGACAGAATAAGGCGAATCAAATTGAATGAATTATCGTGACTAGTTAGGGCGTCCTGCGCAGTTCGCCTGTAGCTCAAAAGGGCCTTGATGGCGAACCTCCCTCTCCTCAAAATCTTGGAAATTAAGCCGATTCCTAGAATTTGCACATAGCCTGCTCAGACAATGAACAATTCAGGGTAACACCACGCCTTAGTCGGAATAGACAGTTGACAGGAGTGGTTAGGACTATCATGCCCGGCATGCGCAACAACAGAGTCCAAGAGTTTTTCTCGGTGAAATTCCGCAGGCTGCTCTCAGGCGCCCCCGATGGCGTGCCACCCTGGATTGCAACCATCGCTGCCGGTGACGAGCCGGGACTCTACACGCCTGCCGACGCGCCCTGGCTGGTACACGCCGATTTCGGAACTCTGGTTGGTGGCATCCGAGCCCTGCTGGTGCAGGCGCTGCACCCGGCCACCCTGGCCGGTGTTGCCGACCACTCGCGCTATGAAACCGACGCACTTGGCCGGCTCTCCGGAACAATCCGCTGGCTAACCGTGACCACCTTTGGTTCGCACGAGGCGGTGCGCCGTGAGGCATCGCGGGTTAACCGGCTGCACGAGCGCGTCACGGGCGAGTACCTGGCCGGCGCTGAGCCTAAAAGCTATCGGGCAGCCGACCCAAGCCTGCTGCTTTGGGTGCACGTTGCCTTCATGGAGTCGTTCCTAACCTGTCACCAGGTTTACTGCGCGGCACCGATTCCGGGCGGTGCCGATGCCTACGTGAGTCAGTGGAGTCGGTCGGTTACTCCGCTCGGCCTGGACTCCGCCCCGCAGAGCGTAGCCCAACTCAACGAGTCCCTGCTCGGGTTCTATGAACGAGGTGAACTGCGGTGCGATGATCGCACCCGAGAAGTGGTTCGGTTCATTCGCAATCCACCGCTGCCTGCCATCGCGGGGTTGGTTTATAAACTGCTGTTTGCCGCGGCGGTGGTTAGCCTAAGGCCGGAACACCGCCAACTGCTTGGGCTCAAGGCGCCGCAAAAGTGGCTCGTGGTTGGGCCAACGCGGTTTGCGCTCAGGGCCATTCGACTTGTGATTGGGCCGGAGTCGCCCATCGAGGAAGCCGGCCGAAGCCGCCTGGTGCGCATCGGTGCCTGGGCTGGCTAGGCTAGGGCTATGAACCCACGCATTACGCTGCCAAACACCAATCTCTCCGTTTACCCGCTGTGCCTGGGCGGAAACGTATTTGGTTGGTCGGCCAACCACGATGAATCATTCGCCGTTTTGGATGCTCACCGCGAAATGGGCGGAAATTTCATCGACACCGCCGATGTCTACAGCGCCTGGGTTCCAGGCCACGCAGGTGGTGAGTCCGAGACAATCATCGGTGCTTGGATGGCCGAGCGCGGCACCCGCGCCGAGACGGTAGTGGCCACCAAGGTTGCCAAATTGGGAAGTCGGCCAGGCCTTAGCCGCGCCAACATTCTGGCGGCCTGCGATGACAGCCTGCGACGCCTGCAGACCGACTACATTGACCTCTACTACGCTCACGAGGACGACGAACACACGCCGTTCGAGGAAACTCTGGGTGCATTCGATGAGCTTGTGAAAGCAGGCAAGATTCGCTACGCGGCGGCCAGCAACTACACGGCGGATCGCCTGAAGGCCGCCCTCGATGTCTCGCACAACAACGATCTCACGCGCTATGTTGCACTTCAAAACGAGTACAACCTCATGGAGCGCGCTGCTTTTGAGGCTGACTCCGCTCCGGCGCTGGCCAAATACGGCATCAGTGCCCTGCCATTCTTCTCGCTTGCCATGGGCTTCCTCACCGGCAAGTACCAGCCGGGACTAGAGGTTGACTCGGCCCGCGCGGGTGGTGTTGAGCGCTTCAAGAATGAACGCGGTTGGGCTGTTGTGGCGCAGCTGGAGGCAATAGCAGGCGAGTGCGAAACTACACCGAGTGCAGTAGCCCTGGCCTGGCTGCGGGCAAATCCTGTGGTGTCCGCGCCAATCGCCTCGGCCCGCACTGTAGACCAGCTGTTCCAGATCATGCCGCTGGTGACCCTCTCCGACGATCAGATTCACCGCCTAACCGCGGCCAGCAACTAACTAGGTAGGCGCCACTGTGATCTGCTGTTCATTCGTTTTTGAACCCGGCGAATACGACGCCGATTTCCACCGTCTAAACGACGAGATCGATGCGTTTGCTAAGGCTCTCGAAGGCTACGTGCGAGTTGACTCCTGGCGCAACGCCGACGGCTCGGTGCGCAACTCCATGTATTTCTTCGAGAACTACCAGGCCGTGAAGGCGCTGGCTCAGTACCCTGCTCACCTGGAGGCTAAGGGCGAAGTGGCTCGCTGGTACAAGAGCTACCGCATCGATGTTTTCGAGCTCAAGACCAGCTACGGCAGCAAGTAGCGCGGGAACCTAACGCTTCAAGCGGGAAGCAGCCGGCACGAGTGCCCAGAGGATTGCACTGGCATCGATTAGCTCCTGCGAGATAGCAGCCTCGGTGGCTGTGAGCACGCCAAATGCCGAAACCAGCATGGCGGCGATTGCTAGCGCCATTCCATACCCCGATGCCTGAAGCGCGCGGTTTCTGGCACCCTGAGCAATGTCCACGGCAACCGCGAGGTGGCCGATGGAGTCCTCGATTATCACCACATCGGCCGCCTCGCTTGCTGCGGTCGCTCCTCGGGCTCCCATTGCAACGCCAACATCGGCTGCGGCAAGTGCGGGAGCATCATTGATGCCGTCACCGACCGCAATTACGGTTCCTGGAGCCAGTTTTTTCTCGGCCCGGAGAATCTCCAATTTCTGCTCTGGCTTGCAATCGCCGTAGTGGGCATCCACACCAACGGCCTCTGCCACCGCAGCTACGGTTGCTGCGCGATCTCCAGAAACCAACACGGTGCGGACAACCCCGAGGGTCTTTAGATCCGCGATTGTCTGCCTCGACTCCTCGCGTACCGGGTCATCCAACCCGTAGACGGCAACCAGGCTGGAATCTACTGTCACGGCAACCAGCAGGGCATCTTTGAGGTTCGCCCAGTGGGGCAGTGCACCCTCGGGCTGGCCGACTGTAACTAGGTGGCCGTTTACGGTTCCGCGAAGGCCACGGCCGTGGTCCTCAACAACATCGGATGCTGGGCCGAGGGCAACCCCTGAAAGCACGGCTCGCCCAACCAGTGCCTTGGCCACAACGTGTGGGCTCTGTTGCTCAAGTGCGCCGGCTAGGCCAAGAACCCAGGACTCCTCAACCCCGGGTGCCAAGGCAACACTGCTAATCTCGGGGCCGCCGTGGGTTAGTGTGCCGGTTTTGTCTAGCAGAATCACGCTTGCCCTGGCAAGTTGCTCCAGGGCCGCGCCTCCCTTGATGATTGCGCCTCGGGCTGCGGCCTTAGACATCCCGGCGATGATTGCCACCGGCACAGCCAGAATCAGCGGGCATGGCGTGGCGGCCACAATCACGGCAACCGCGATTGCCTGGTTTCCGGTGAAGAGCCACGTGCCGAGGGCGAGAACGATGGCGAAGGGCACAAACCAGCCGGCCCACTTATTGGCAAGGCGTACGGCGCTCGCCGACTGCGCCTGAGCCTGCTGAACCAGGCGCACGAGTGACGCATAGGTGCTGGTGGCGGCAGTTTGAGTTGTCACCAACTCAACCGGGCCATCGGTGTTTACAACACCAGAGGCAACCTCATCGCCGGCGGCGCGAAACACCGGAAGTGGTTCGCCAGTCAGTGCGCTCTCATCGAAGGTGCCAGCGGTTTCTAGGCGGCCATCGATGGGCACCACCTCGCCACCCCGAACTAGAATGCGTGCCCCTAGTGCAACCTGAGCCAGCGGAACATTTTGCTGGGCGCCATCGGTGGTTATTAGGTGCGCCACCTGGGGAGCGCGGGCAAGGAGTGCGCCCAACTGAGCGTGGGCCCGGCCCTCCGCCCAGGTTTCCAGTGCCCTTCCGCTTGCCAGCATGAGCGAAATAACCGCTGCGGCAAGCCACTCGCCCGTGAGCGTGGTTGCCAGAATCGAAATGGCGGCCAAAACATCGGAGCCGAGCGCGCCTTCACGTATGGCGGCAACTAGCCACTGAATGCTGAGAACGAATCCAATTGCGGCGCTAGTCCCGAAGCACACCACCGCGGCAACCGAATTGCCAGCACCCTGAAGGCCAAGCCCGGACATCAGTGAGGCAACGGCTACAACTAGGAACCAGTAGGCGGCGAAAAAGCGCTTCATAACTTGATTCTGCCACCTGCTTTAAGGCATAGACTCAACACATGGGCAACGCAGCCGAGATTCAACCGCAGATCCAGTTCCTTGGTGCAGCAGGCACCGTAACGGGTAGCCGCTTCCTGCTAACGCACGGAAACACCAGAGTGATGGTGGACTGCGGAATGTTCCAGGGGCTCAAAGAACTCCGCGAGCGTAACTGGGATCCGTTCCCGGTAGACCCAGAACTCATCGATGCAATCGTGGTCACCCACGCGCACCTGGATCACTCGGGATTCCTGCCGCGCCTCGTAAAGCTTGGCTTTGCCGGCTCTATCAACCTCACCCACTACACCGGCAAACTGGCCGAGGTCATTCTGCGCGACTCCGCAAGGATTCAGACCGAAGACGCCGAGTACGCCAAGAAGAAGTCATTTAGCCGCCACAACCCTCCGATAGCCCTCTACGAAGAAATGGACGTGGAGAACACCCTCGAGCTATTTGTCGAGCGGCCGTTCAACGAGCGCGTACAAGTTGCCGACGGCACCTACGTGACTTTCCACCCAAGTGGCCACATTCTGGGCGCCGCCTACGTGGAGATTGAGTTCTTTGGAAAGCGCCTGCTCTTTACGGGAGATATGGGGCGCGTGGACCACCCGCTGCTGGTTGCTCCAGGACTGGTTCCAGCAGGCCACTTCGATGCCATCATCACCGAGTCCACTTACGGAAATCGCGAGCACGCGCCAACCACCGGTGACTTCGAGCAGACCATCCGGGACACCGTTGCCCGCCACGGCTCGGTTCTGATTCCAGCCTTTGCGGTAGACCGCACCGAGGTGATTCTGGTTCGCCTGCGCGAGGCAATGCTGGCCGGCAAGATTCCATCGGTGCCAATTTACGCAGACTCACCGATGGCGCTGAAGGCGCTTGATTTCTATCGCCACGCCATTGATGAACGCTCGCCGGAGATCCGCCAGATTGTGAGCGACGAGTGGGCGGGCCGTGACCCGTTCAACCCGGGAACCCTCGTGGAACTTTTCACGCCGGACCAATCAAAGACCATCAATAACCCAACCAAGCCCTGCATCATCATTAGCGCCAGCGGCATGGGCACCGGTGGCCGCGTTGTGCACCATCTGCACGACATGCTGCCAAACCCGAAGCACACCGTTGTGCTTGTGGGCTACCAGGCAATTGGCACCCGTGGCCGTTCGCTTGCAGATGGCGCAGAGTTTGTGAAGATGCACGGCGAACTAGTTCCGGTTAAGGCTCAGGTAGTGCAGATTGAGTCGTTCTCGGTTCACGCCGACAGCACCGAGCTGATCGAATGGATGTCGAGCGCCTCGGAAGCCCCGGGCATCGTCTTCGTGGTTCACGGCGAGGCCGGTGCGGCCGAGGTCTTCAGCGACCGCATTCACGCCCAGTTGGGCTGGAAGTCGCACGTGCCGCACATCGGTGAAGTGGCAAAGCTTTAGTAATAAAACAGACCACCTAATAAAAGGCCGCCCAAAAGGCTGGCAGTCAAACAACAATGGAGTTGAAATGACACAAACCAGAACCGAGCACGACCTGCTTGGCGACTACGAAGTTCCGCAATCGGCATACTGGGGCGTGCATACGGCCCGTGCCCGAGACAACTTCGCAATCAGTGGTGTGCCGATTGGACACTATCGCAGCCTGATCAAGGCGATCGCACTGGTGAAGGCCGCCGCTGCGCGAGCAAACGTTGCGAGCGGAGTCTTGGATGAGCGCCTCGCCGCCGCCATCGAAGCCGCCTGTGAGGAAGTTGCTAGAGGCGATTTCGACTCTGAGTTCGTTGTGGACGCCATCCAGGGTGGTGCGGGTACCAGTACCAATATGAACGCAAACGAAGTGATTGCCAATCGCGCCCTCGAAATCATGGGCCACGCGCGCGGCGAGTACCAGCACCTTCACCCGCTCAACCACGTAAATATGTCGCAGAGCACAAACGACGTCTATCCAACTGCGGTGAAGCTTGCCACCGTGATGGAGATTCAGAACCTGATCGTTGCGCTCAAGCACCTGATGGCATCCCTCAATCGCAAGGCCGAAGAGTTCAAGCACGTGATCAAGATGGGTCGCACCCAGCTGCAGGAGGCTGTGCCAATGACCCTGGGCCAGGAGTTCGCCTCCTTCGCTCGCATGGTTGGCGAGGACATCCAGCGCCTCGAGGAAACCATTCCGCTGTTGTGCGAGATCAACCTCGGTGGTACCGCCATTGGTACCCAGCTGAACGCGCCGGCCGGATACGCGGGGCGTGCCTGCGTTGAGCTTCGCGCCCTCACCGATGGCATGCCACTGACAGTTGCAGCCGACATGGTTGAAGCCACCCAGGACACCGGTGTCTTTGTTATGGTCTCGGGAGTCATCAAGCGCGTTGCCGTGAAGCTGAGCAAGGTCTCCAACGACCTCCGCCTTCTCTCGAGCGGACCGCGCGCGGGTTTGGGTGAAATCAATCTGCCGGCGCGCCAGGCCGGTTCGTCGATCATGCCGGGCAAGGTGAACCCCGTTATCCCTGAGGTAGTGAACCAGATTGCCTTCGCGGTAATTGGAAACGACCTAACAATCACCATGGCGGCCGAAGCGGGACAGCTGCAGCTAAACGCCTTCGAGCCAATCATTTGCCGCGCCATGATGATGAGTCTCACCCAGCTAGCCCAAGGTTGCTACACCCTGGCGGACCGCTGCGTCGATGGCGTCACGGCAAACGTTGACCGACTACGTGAATCCGTTGCCAACAGCATCGGCTTGGTAACAGCGCTAGCACCGATGCTCGGTTATGAGCGCTCAACCGAGGTTGCCCAGAAGGCAGCCGCGGAAGACAAGACGGTTCGCGAGGTTGTGCTCGAACTCGGCCTCATGACGGAGGCGGAATTCGAGGAGATTTTGGGTGATGCCGAACGTCTCACCAAGCCAACTAGATAGGTTTAGCCAAAGGGTTGTTCACCTAATGTTCACCCGCCGTTTCGCTGGTTAACGAATTCGGCGGGTGGGCGTAGGTTTTACTTGAGTTAACCCTTTGTTCATACGGTTACCGGCAGGTGAACGTTTCCCAAAGTAAATCGATAAATCGCATCAAGAAAGGTCCAAGTGGACACGATCTACATCGTCGGGCTAGTCGTGGTACTAGCTTTGTTCTTCGACTTCACCAACGGCTTCCACGACACCGCTAACGCGATGGCAACCCCAATCGCCACCGGCGCAATGAAACCACGCACCGCAGTAGCAGTTGCATCCGTGATGAACCTGGCCGGTGCCTTCCTTAGCACCGCAGTTGCCACCATGATCTCGGTTGGCATGGTCAACGATGCCACCACCCTGAAGCCAGAAATCGTATTCGCGGGCCTAACCGGTGCGATCCTTTGGAACCTCACCACCTGGTTCCTCGGTCTTCCTTCGTCTTCCTCACACGCCTTGTTCGGCGGCCTAATCGGTGCTGTTGCTGCAGCGGCCGGTTTCGGCGCTATCAACCTGGACAGCATTCTTCAGAAGATCATCTACCCGGCGCTGTTTGCCCCTGTCATCGCGGGTCTGGCTGCTTGGTTGGCAACTCGTCTGGCATACGCCATCACTGCACGCAGCACCGATGACGACCTCGCTACCGGTCGCAACCGCTTCCGTTACGGTCAGATCTTCTCCAGCTCGCTGGTTGCTCTTTCGCACGGTACCAACGATGCCCAGAAGACCATGGGTGTCATCACCCTGGTTCTGGTTGCAGGCGGACTCCAGAAGGATGGTTCCCACGTTGAGCTTTGGGTAGTTCTGGCAGCAGCTCTTGTAATCGCTCTAGGCACCTTCTCGGGTGGCTGGCGAATCATCAAGACCATGGGTAAGGGCCTCGCCGAGGTAAAGCCAGCTCAGGGCCTGGCCGCGGAAGTTGCAACCGCAGCCACAATCCTCGCCTCTAGCAAGCTGGGCTTCGCCCTCAGCACCACCCAGGTTGCTTCGGGCTCTATCATCGGATCGGGACTTGGTCGCTCCGGTGGCAAGGTTCGCTGGAACAAGGCTGGTCAGGTTGTGCTCGGTTGGGTATTCACCCTTCCAGCAGCTGCCATCGTTGGTGCTATCTCCACCGCGCTGGTTCTGGCAGGTCCTGCGGGTCTCATCATCGATGCCGTTGTTACCGTTGGCGTCATTATCGCAATCTTCCAGATCAGCCGCCGCAACGCAGTTACCCACCACAGTGTTTCGAGCGAGATCGAAGAGGCATCCGAGGTTGTAGAAAGCGCTAAGCAGCGCAAGGCTGCGGCAAAGGCTGCAGCCAAGAGCGGAAAGGCTAAGAAGTAATGTTTACCCCAATCAACTGGACCAACCTCTTCTCGGTTGCGGGAGCCGCAATCGTAGGTAGCCTCGCCGTTGTGCTTTTGTTCTCGGTGGGCGTGCGCCTGCTCGTGAACGCAGACCACGCTAAGGCAAAGGCCTCGAAGGGTGACGTAAAGGCGCTTCGTGCCGAGGCGGCCAACCGCGCGGGCTCATACGCACTGTTTGCCCTCAGCTTTGGAGCCGTCATCTACGGCATCCTGCTGATCATTCCAAACGTGATTCCATCGGTGAAGTAGTTCACTAACGCAAATCGCCCCGGTTCTTTCGAGCCGGGGCGATTTGCACTTTCAAGATTAGTTAGTCTTCTTCGGACTTGCCCTTGAGGGCGGCGCGACGCGCGGCATTCTTTGCCTTGATGCGCTGCACGAGTGGTCCGGCTAGCGCGCCGAGAAGAATCAAAACCAAACCAGCGATTAGGTATGGCAGGTTGGAAATGAATGGATCAGGCGTGGTGCCGCCCACAGTGCTGGTCTGGGCCATCTTGTCGTCGTAGGCCACTGCAAGCGGAGTTTCGGTTGGCATTGCGCTCGCGCACTCGGCGCTTGGTTCAATGAGCCCACCAGAGTGGTAATCGGTGGTGTTGGTTAGAGTGAAGTTGAAACTGCCCTCGTTTGGGTGGCCGTCGTTTGAAACCGAACGCCAGTTGACGGTGTAGGTTCCTGGTGCGTCTAGGTCTACCTGAGTGCGCATGGCACCGCCTGCAACCTGCACGCAGCCGTTGCTCCAAACCGTGCCGTCCGGGCCATCAACCTCAATCACCTCGCCCGAGTTATGTGGCGTGGCCATGATGTCTTCGTTGAAGGCGACTATTACGTCTTGGACGCCGGCTTCCACTGAGGAGTCTGCGCTAGGGGTGGTTGACACGACTTCGTCGTGGGCAAGGGCTGGCATCGGTGCCGCCACAAGCAGGCCTGCGGCGAGTACGGCTGCCGCGAACGCCGGTTTATGCATCATGGGGCAATTTTATGCTCGCCTCCGCCAGCATCCATGCCTGAAGCAGGTAATCACCGAAGGTGTCATAACCCTCATAATCACACTAAAATTTCGAGGAGTTGCCAAATTAATCTTCGGGAGAACCCATGAGCAAGCCGCGCTTCGCATACTTCAAGGAAGTCGCCATCGGTGCGGGCTCTGGCCTGGTTGTTTTGGCACTGGTAATAGTTGGATTCAGCGTCTCGGGTGCGGTTGGCAACAACCCGAACCCGAGTAGCAGCGCTAGCATCAGCGCGAGTGCCAGCAGTAGCCCAACCGCAACCGTTGCAGCCTGCTCTGTACAGGGCCTAGCAAACGACTCCCGCTTCGGCAACCTGCAGGCGATGGTGGTTGATGCCGCAACTGGCAAGACGTTGCTTGACTACAAGGGCGAGCAGGCTTCTAGCACTGCAAGTACCATGAAGTTGCTCACTGCGGCCGCGGCACTTCAGCTTTTCGGCCCCAACTACCGAATCACAACGCGCGTTTACCAGGACTCTGCCGATAAGGGCAAGATCTACTTCGTGGGCGCCGGCGACGTAACACTCAGCCGTACCGTTCCTGGCAAGAAGTCGGTCTACGAATCTGCTCCAAAGCTAAACGACCTCGCCGTTGGCATCAACAAGGCGGTTGGAACCACCCCAATCACCCAGATAGTGGTTGACGGTTCGCTCTTCGCAGGCCCGCAGTGGCTGGCTGGCGTGGATCCATCGGAGCGCACCAACGGCTTCCAGAGCCTCACCAGTGCGCTGCAGGTTGACGGCGACCGCAACGACCCAACCAAGGAAACCTCGCCTCGAAGCAGCACTCCCGAGCTTCGTGCCGGTGCTTGGCTCAAGGCCGCGCTGGGTGCATCGGCAACCGGTGCCACCGTGGTTCAGGGAACCATGCCAACCGACGCCGCTCAGATTGCATCGGTGCAGAGTCAGCCGCTAAGCAACTGGATTAGTTACATGCTTGCGGTAAGTGACAATACTCAGGCGGAGGCGCTCGCTCGCCTAGTTTCGCTCGACGAAGGCTTCGATGGTTCGTTCTCGAGCCTAGATGCCGCAATCAAGAAGGCTCTGCACGACACCCTTGGTCTCGACACCGCCGGCATCAGTGTTCAGGATGGCTCGGGTGAGTCACCTGCAAACTTGGTCTCGCCGGCTTTCATGGTTCAGCTTGTGAAGCAGATCTACCAGGGTTCGGGCAACCTGCTAATCGAGAAGCAGGCGCTTCCCGTTGCCGGCGAGAGCGGCTCGCTGCAGTCGCGTTTCAGCGGCAAGAACATTGATGCCCAAGGCCACGTTTTTGCTAAGACTGGCTGGATCAACCACGGGTACACCCTCGCAGGTTACATCACGGCCAAGGATGGCAGCAACCTGCTGTTTGCCATATACGCGCTGGGTCCAACGGTTAAGGATGACGCCAAGGTGGCAATCGACAACCTGGCCACCGGAATCTATCGCTGTGGCCTAGGTCTGGCACCGGTTACCACCGTCACGCCAACCGCAGCGGCAAACTAGCGCACCAATTTTCTACTCCGATGGCGGGTGCCGCGGGTATTTGTTTGGATGCTAACGACCACGATTTTCGGCTAGATTTGTAATACCGTCTGTCTGGAAGAGAGCAATGATGCCTACCGAGCAAGAAGTACTAGCCAAAGTCCCAACCGGCCTATTCATCAATGGCCAGTGGGTTGAAGGTCACGGCGAAAGCCTCATCGAAGTTGAAGACCCTGCTACCGGCCAGACGCTGTTGGAAATTGCGAATGCAAGCGCCGAGGACGGCCTGGCCGCACTCACCGCAGCGGACAACGCGCAGGCAAAGTGGTCGAAGACCTCGCCTCGCGAGCGTGCCGAAATCCTGCGCCGTGCCTTCGAGCTCGTTCGCGAACGCGCCGAAGACTTCGCGATGCTGATTTCGCTCGAGATGGGAAAGCCGCTGGCAGAGGCCCGCGGTGAGGTTGCCTACGGCAACGAGTTCATCCGCTGGTTCAGCGAAGAGGCCGTGCGCATTCACGGTCGCTTCGGTTCGCTGCCAGAAGGCCACGGCCGTGCCCTCATCACCAAACGCCCGGTTGGTCCAGCGTTTGCAATCACCCCTTGGAACTTCCCGCTTGCCATGGCCACCCGCAAGATTGGCCCAGCTCTTGCCGCGGGTTGCACCGTGGTGGTAAAGCCAGCAGAACTCACCCCGCTCACCACCCTGCTCTTCGTGAAGACCCTCGAAGAAGCCGGCCTTCCTGCCGGTGTTGTGAACGTAATCACCACCAGCACCTCCTCGGCAACTTCGGCACCAATCATCGCGGATTCCCGTCTGCGCAAGATCACTTTCACCGGCAGCACAGCCGTTGGTCGAATCTTGCTAAAGCAGAGCGCGGACCGCATTCTGCGCACCTCGATGGAGCTCGGCGGCAACGCGCCATTCCTGGTGTTCCAGGATGCCAACCTGGATGCCGCGGTTGATGGCGCCATGCTCGCCAAGATGCGTAACATCGGTCAGGCCTGCACCGCCGCGAACCGCTTCATTGTCCACGAATCGGTTGCCGATGAATTCGCAACCAAGTTGGCTTCCCGTATGGCAGACCTCAAGTTGGGTCGCGGTATCGAAGCAGGTACCACCATGGGTCCGGTTATCAACGAGAAGGCTCGCGAAAACATGCAGCGCCTGGTTGACCTCACGGTTGCCGAGGGTGGCGACATCGTCACCGGTGGTGAGGCAGGGGCTGGCGATGGCTACTTCTTCAAGCCAACAGTCCTCGCAAACGTTCGCCCTGGCAGCACCATTTTGAACGAAGAGATCTTTGGCCCAATCGCGCCAATCGTTCGCTTCAAGACCGAGTCGGAGGCCATCGGCCTTGCCAACGCCACCGAGTACGGCCTGGTTTCCTATGCGTTCACCGAGGACCTCAAGCGCGGCATGCGCCTGGTTGAGTCGCTCGAGAGCGGCATGACCGGCCTAAACTCGGGTCTGGTGTCTAACGCTGCGGCCCCATTCGGTGGCGTGAAGGAATCCGGCATGGGCCGCGAGGGTGGCTTCGAGGGAATCGAAGAGTACCTGGAGACCCGATACGTGATGATCCCTGCAACCGAGGCAAACGACTAGTAGGCAATTGTCGATGGGCAGGAACCGCTGGTCCCTGCCCATCAGACTTAAAGCTCGAAGCTTAGGCCTCGCGTCTGGCCCCGTTTGCTGCACTAACCACAAAGATGTCGGGTTTTGCGTAGCCGAGGGCTAGGAACTCGGCGGCTACCGAGAGTGAAATTTCGCTGATTTTCTCAACTGGGCACAGCGCAATTGCTGCACCACCAAATCCGCCGCCGGTCATTCGGGCACCGATGGCTCCGTGACGCAGCGCGGTTTCCACGGCTGTGTCGAGTTCGTCAACCGAAATCTCGAAGTCATCGCGCATGCTCTGGTGTGATGCATAGAGCAACTCGCCGATGGCGCGCGGGCCAGCCGAGCGCAGCGTCGCCACGGTGTCCAATACTCTCTGGTTTTCGGTAACAACGTGGCGAACGCGGCGGAAGCTTTCGTCGTCGAGGAGTTGCGCCGCGCGAGGCAGGTCGGCCTCGGTTGCGTCGCGAAGAGCAGCAACTCCGAGCGCTGCGGCCCCGGCCTCGCAGGCTGCGCGACGGCTGGCGTAGCCGCCATCGGCGTGACGATGCTCAACTTTGGTGTCAATAATCAGCAGCTCGAGACCGCTGGCTTCAAACCCGAGCTCGATGACCTCGGCCTCGAGGCTCCGGCAATCCAGGAACACGCCGTGGTCGCTCTCGCCAAGCAGGGATGCGCTCTGGTCCATGATTCCGGTAGGTGCGCCAACGATCTCGTTCTCGGCCAGCTGGCCAACCCGGGCAAGGGTGCGGGAGTCGAGCTCAGCATGCCAAAGGTCGTTGAGCGCGACGGCAACCGCGCACTCGATTGCGGCCGATGACGAAAGCCCAGCACCCACCGGTACATCGCTGGAAATGAAGAGGTCGAAGCCGGTTGCACTTGCCCCTCCCATTGCCTGAAGCGCCCACGCAACGCCGAGGGGATAGGCTGCCCAACCCGACGCGCTCTCGCGAGTGATCTCGTTTACCGCGAGTTCCACCACATCGGGGGTGAAGGTGGAGGCCACGCGAGCAAGGCCATCGGTGCGCAACGCGAGAGCTGCAAAGGTGCGGCGATTTATTGCGAACGGGAAGACGAAGCCATCGTTGTAGTCGGTGTGTTCGCCGATGAGGTTCACGCGACCAGGTGCGCTCCAAACGCCAGCCGGTTCGTAGCCGTAGAGTTCGGTGAAGCCGCGCTTCACTTGAGAAATGAGGGTGTCAGTCATTACTGCTCCAGTGCCTTTCGAATGGTTTCGGCTACGGTCTCCGGCGGTAGGTCGCCGATGAATGCGCCCATCGCCGACTCCGATCCGGCCAGATACTTGAGTTTGTCGGCTGCGCGCCTTGGAGAAGTGATCTGCAGCTGCAGGCGCACGTTTTCGCCACCGGCCACCATCGGTGCCTGATGCCATGCCGAAATGTATGGGGTTGGGCTGTCGTAGATTCGATCCAGTGCACCCAGCAGACGGTGGTAAATGACTGCGAGTTCGTTGCGTTCGGCGGCGCTAAGCCCCGCGATGCTACCAACCTGGCGGTGCGGCAGAAGGTGAATTTCCAGCGGCCAGCGAGCTGCAAACGGCACGTACGAGGTGAAGTTAACTCCCGCTATGAGAACCCGATCACTAGAGCGCTCGAACGCGAGGGTGTCCTCGAACAGGTTCGGCCCGTAATCGGCCAGCTGCCTGAGCAACTTCTGGGTGCGAGGGGTTACATAGGGGTAAGAGTAGATCTGACCATGCGGGTGGTGCAGGGTGACACCGATCTCCTGACCACGGTTTTCGAACGGGAAGACCTGGCGCACGCCCGGCAGCGCCTCGAGCGCCTCGGTTCGGTGGGCCCAGGCCTCTATGATGGTGCGTACGCGTTCCACCGATTGGCTAGCCAACGAGCCCTCGTGTTCCGGGCTGAAAACCACAACCTCGCAGCGACCCACGGAATCGCGCACCGATCCAAGCGCAGCCCCGGCCGGGTTGGCGTAGTTCTCGTCATCAACCTCGAGTAGGTCTGGCCCAAACGATGGGCTCTTGTTTTCGAAGACCGCAACATCAAAGCGGTCTGGAAGCTCGCTCAGGTTTTCCGCGGTAGTTGGGCACAGTGGGCACTGATGCGCTGGCGGCAGGAAGGCGCGGTTTTGGCGGGCTGCGGCAATCGAAATCCATTCGCCGGTGAGCGAATCCAGACGCATCTGGGCAACCGGCGGACGCGCTGCGCTCTCGCGGGTATCGGGCAGGCGCTGGGCTCCTAGAGTGGTGCTCGGGTCATCGAAGTAGATGAGGTCGCGCCCATCGCTGAGTTTTGTTTGGATGATTCGGTGGGTCATGCTGCCTTCTCGGTTCTAGCTACAACAAGTTGTTTGGTGCAGCCGGCCAGCTGCTGCTGCGCTGCAATGGGCAGTGCGTCATCGGTGATGATCGCGTCCGCGTCCTCAAGCTGGGCAAAGGTGCTAAACGCAATCTCGCCCCACTTGGTGTGATCGGCCAAAACTACGAGAGACTTGGCGCGGGCGCGCACGGCCCGGTTGGTTTCGGCTTCCAAAATATTCGGCGATGAAAACCCACCGCGCGGGTCCATTCCGTGGGTGCCGGTAAATGCGATATCGATGTTGAGGCGATCGAAAACGGAGACCGCAATTTCGCCGACGAATGAATCGGTTGGGGTGCGCAGCCCTCCGGCAAGGATTACGGTTTGATCTCCTCGGCCCTCGCGGTGGAAGAAATCCGAGATTGGCAGCGAGTTTGTGACAACGGTTAACCGCGGCACGTTTATTAGGTGTCGGGCGAGGGCAAACACGGTGCTGCCGCCCATGAGGGCTAGCGATGCCGCTGGCTGGACCAGGGCTGCCGCCTCTCGGGCGATGGCCTCCTTGGCCACGGTTTCGCGCAGCGACTTGGTGCGAAATGGCGGTTCGGTGATCGAGTTGTTCTCGAGTTTCACGGTTGCGCCACCGTGAACCTTGATGAGAAGGCCGAGGTCTCCCAGTTGCTCGAGGTCGCGACGAATGGTCATCTCCGAAACCGCGAGTACCTCCGCGAGGTTAGAGATGCGCACAACTCCGCGCTGGTTCAGTTCTTCCAAAATGTACGAGTGTCGTTCGGCAGCTAGCATGGCTTCCTTAGTGGGAGGATTTGTTCTAAAAATACCAGAAATGTTGGATTTTGAAAGCAAATGTTTCAAACTGTGCTGTATTAGCCAGCTTATGCCTCAATGTCGGGACTTCCCCCTAGTGTGAAACCATGAACCACGCTGCGCAAACCATCACGCTGCGGCATGAGTGCGTGCTCGGCGTTTTTGAGGCAGCGGTGGAGACCATCGGTGCAAAACAACGGGGTTTTAGCCTCAACGGGCGTCAGGCCATGCAGCAGTACCACACCACAAATGCCGGTGCACCACTTGCCACCGGGTGGATCATGGCTCCTTGGGCAAACCGAATCACCCACGGCCGCTGGGCATTGGGTGCGCAGCCGCAGCAGTTGCTAATCACCGACACCGCGCACGATGCCGCTCTGCACGGATTGGTGATGCACACCAATTTTGAGGTGCTGTTTAGGCTGCCGAACACGGTCACCCTTGGAGCCAAAATTCTGCCAACCGCCGGCTATCCATTCGAAATAGACCTTGAGGTTTCCTACCGCCTCGATGACAACGGTTTGGCGGTTACCCACACTGCAACCAACCGCAGCCGCAATAGCGCACCCTTCGCTACCGGTGCCCACCCCTATTTCAGCATCGAAGGCGAGCCAACCGAGGCTCTGGTTTTTCAGGTTCCAGCCAGCAGGCGAGTTGTTACCGGCAAACTTCTGGAGCCCATCGGTGAGGCGATGCATTCACCCGCGCAGTGGCTGAATGCGGCAATCCCAACTGACACGCCCTTTAGTTCGCTCCAGCGCGAGGCATCGGGTCTTGCCATCACCCGGTTGCGTGCGTCTTCCGGTGCCGAGATTCAGATTTGGCAGGAGCCTGCGTTTAGCAGCGTGCACATTTATTCCACCGATTCCTACCCAGGGCTGAATGGCCCAACCAATGCGATTGCCATCGAGCCCGTTACCTGCGGCCCTGATGTTTTCAACAACTCTGCCGAGGTGATCTGGTTATCCACCGATACTCCTTGGAGCGCCAGCTGGGGCGCTCGGCTCTTAAACTGGTAGTTCGCTGTTAAAGGAGTTCACTTGAGCGAGAAGACCAACCCAATCAAGCTAATTGGCCCGTTCCTGCTTTGCGCGCTGGTTGCTGCACCTGGCGTGGCCGAGGCGCTTGGCGCTTGGAAGCCCGAGCCTGTTATCGGTGCGCTTGCCGGTGGCATCGCAATCGTGGCCGCGGCATTCATGCTGGGATGGGTGGGAGAGGCTGCCGAGCTCGACCTCGCCGGTGGTCTTGCCGTTGGCCTACTGGCGATTGTCACCATTTTGCCCGAGTACGTTGTGAGCGTTTACTTTGCCTACGCCGCCGGCACCGACCCATCGATGGTGGAGTATGCCTCTGCCAACGTAACCGGAGCCAACCGACTCCTGCTCGGTTTCGGCTGGCCAGTGATGGCGCTGCTCGGGTACCTCGCGCTGCGCAAAAAGGCGAAGGCTAAGGGTGAGGCCAAGCCAAAGCACTTTGGGATCGTTTTGGAAGACGAGGCTCGAACCGACTTGGGATTCCTGGTTATCGCTTCGGCTATTGCCCTGGTCATTCCATTCAGCGGCTCGCTTCACATCCTGCTCGGAATCGCTCTGGTGATCATCTTCGTGGCCTACCTCTGGAGACAATCGCACGCTGAACGCGAAGAGCCAGAGCTCGAAGGTACGGCCGCAGTTATTGGCAGTCTGAGCAAGTGGAATCGCCGCGCTTTCATTTTGGTGATTTTCCTGATTGCCGCGGCGATCATCCTGGCCTGTGCCGAACCCTTTGCCAACAACTTGGTTGCCGCCGGTGAGGTTTTGCACGTAGACAAGTACCTGCTGGTGCAGTGGCTCGCACCGCTGGCCAGTGAGGCCCCTGAGTTTGCGCTGGCCATCATCTTTGCGGCCAAGGGCAAGCCAAACATGGGTCTGGCCGTTCTGCTTTCGTCCAAGGTAAACCAGTGGACCGCCCTGGCCGGCTCGCTGCCGATCGCCTTCGTGGTTGGCGGTGGAGCAGCGGCCATCCCGATGGATGCCCGCCAGAGCGAGGAGTTCCTCCTTACGGCGGCGCAGACCATCATGGGTGTAGCACTCCTGCTGGGGCTTCGCCTCGGTGCGCGAGCCAGCATCACGCTCTTCGTTTTGTTTGCGGCGGCGTTCTTCATCCCAGACCCAGCAATCCGCACCATCTTCGCAATCGTCTACTTCATCGTTGGCGCTGTGATGCTGGTTATAAACCGCAAGTACCTGCGCGAGACTCTTGCGGCGCCGTTCAAACTTCCAAAACGACTTTCGCTGTAACCTTTGGGGGCTTCAGGGCTGGGTTTGCGCCAGAATAGACGCATGTCCAACTTCTTGCCAGGCACCGATGAACTCCGCCAGCGTCACTCCTCCAAGTGGCGCCGCTAC
>Ga0213920_1000462_pt1 | contig 32680 bp, 33 predicted proteins | sample McNCre1117MG_FD_161054 | JGI IMG/M metagenome (GOLD analysis project Ga0213920, IMG submission 161054) | Freshwater microbial communities from McNutts Creek, Athens, Georgia, United States - 11-17 MG | ecosystem: Environmental > Aquatic > Freshwater > Creek | place: USA: Georgia | collected...
TTCCAACTTTTCTGTGAGGTCTTCGTGGGTTCTATCATCAAGAAGCGTCGCAAGCGTATGTCCAAGAAGAAGCACCGCAAGCTTCTCCGCAAGACTCGCCACCAGCGTCGCAATAAGAAGTAAGCCTTGGCGCTCTAGCCAAAATCAAAAAGCCCGCCGCGAGGCGGGTTTTCTGTTTAAGACTGGTTTTGGTAAAACCTAGGCGCGGGTCTTTGCCTTTTTGATCTTCAGGGCCTGCTTGAACGCGGCATCGCGGTTTGCCTTTAGCTCGCGCTTCTTGAAATCAAGGATGGGCCAGCCGGCGGCCTTGGCGTGCACGGTTAGTGTCTTGTCCGGGTTCACTGCCACGGCGTGGCCAACCAGTGTGAGCATGGGTAGGTCATTGTGAGAGTCGCTGTATGCATACGAGCGGCGCAGGCTGATGTGGCGCTCCTTTGCCAGCGCGCGAATGGCCTTGCGCTTGAACTTGCCGTGCAGCGCGTGACCCTCAATTTTGCCGGTGAGAACGCCATCCTTGCGCTGGATGATGGACCCGAGTCCGCCGGTGAGCCCCAGCTTGTGGGCCAGTACGTCTGCAATCTCCTGCGGCGTTGCGGTGACCAGCCACACCTCGCGCCCGGCGGCCATGTGTTCCTTGGCCAGGCGAACCGTCTCAGGCCAGAGCTTTGGCTTCAGGTGGAAGTCGAACACCTCTTCGGTGAGCGCTTCGAGGTCTGCCGCTCTGTGGCCGGCGATGAGGCCGAGCGCCTTGTCCTTGATGTCGGTAATCATTTGGTGGGTCTCGCCACCGGTGATGAACCGGAACTGGTGCCAGGCGAAGAGCCAAACATCCTTGCGGGTGAAGAAACCCTTCTGGAATGCGGCTTTGCCAAACAGGTACGACGAAGAGCCACGGATAATCGTGTTGTCTACATCGAAGAATGCGGCCTCAATCTTTTTGGCCGGCTTACCTGCGCGGGGCATGGTCAAAAGTTTATTGCCCCGAGGTTGCCATAGGCTGGCAGTATGGCCAACAAGATTCAAATCGACCTAATCGGCAAACCGGGTTGCCACCTGTGCGAAACTGCAGAACTGGAGTTGGCCGGGGTCTTGGGCGAGTTCGCCAAGACGCACCCCGAATCGGAAATTCAGCTAGTGCAGCGAAGCATCCTCGATGACCCGGAGCTGGCTGCGAGGCACTCGGAGGAGATTCCGGTGGTGCTAATCAACGGGCAGATGCACTCTTACTGGCGCGTCGATGCCAAACGCCTTACCGCCAAGTTAGAGGAGTTGACCTAGATGGCGATGAAACCCTCGACCAGGCGCGCCCTTAAGTTTGCCGGAAAGTTTTGGTTCCCCATTCTGCTAATTGTGCTTCGGATGCTTGGTCGAAAGTACCCTTGGGCAGACAAGACTCACCAGGTTCTAAAGAAGGTGCGTTAGGCGCCGGGGCTGTGCCCATGCTGCTTCAAAAAGGAAAACCCGACCACCGGCTGGTGGTCGGGTTTTTGAATCTCTGGGCCTAAGGAATCAGGCGGGTTGGGCCGCGGAACAGGTAGGTCACCTCGCGGATGTTTGGCTGGTGCAGTAGCAGCATCAGCACGCGGGCAAGACCCATTCCAAAACCGCCGTGGGTTGGGGCGCCGTACTCGAAGAAGTCCAGGTAGGTCTCCTTCAGGCCCTCGGGGTGCAGGCCCTTCTCCTTGGCCTGCTCGATCAGTTTCTCGATGCGGTGCTCGCGCTGCGCGCCGGTGGTGATCTCGGTGCCGCGCCAGATCAGGTCGTAGCTCTTGGTGAGCTTCGGGTTGTCGTCGTGGCGCATGTGGTAGAACGGGCGAACCGAGATTGGGTAGTCGGTCACGAACACAAACTCGTGGCCCAGGGTTTCGGCAACGTGGGCGGCAATCTGGCGCTCGCCCTCTGGGTCTAGGTCGCCGCCGCGCTCAATCACGTGGCCGCGCTCGGCAATGATCTGGTAGGCATCGGTGATGGTAACGCGCGGGAACGGCACGGTTGGAACCACGATGTCAACGTCGAACAGCGCCTTTATCTCGTCGCCGTGGGCGTCCTTTACGGCCTGGAGACCGCGGCTCAGCAGCTGCTCCTGGATGGACATGATGTCCTCGTGGCTGGCGATGTGCGAGACCTCAATGTCAACGGAGGTGAACTCGGTTGCGTGACGCGAGGTGAACGACGGGTCGGCGCGGAAAGCAGGGCCGATCTCGAAGATTCGGCCGAGACCGGACATCATGGCCATCTGCTTGTAGAACTGTGGGCTCTGGGCCAGGTAAGCCTTGCCCAGTTCGAAGTAGTCCATCTCAAACAGCTCGGCGTTCGATTCCGATGGCGAACCCATCAGCTTCGGGGTGTGCAGCTCGATGAAGTTGTTCTCGTACCAGTACTCGCGCCAGGCTCGCTCCAAGGTGGTCTGAACGCGGAACACCAGGTTCATCTCTGGGCGGCGGTGGTCGATGAAACGCCAGTCGAGGCGCTGATCGATCGAGGTGTCTTCGGCGATTGGCAGCTGTGGCTCAGCCAGCGTCACAATCTCAATCTCGTGCAGCTGAATCTCGATTCCGCCAAGCTTCACGCGCTCGTCGTGAACCAGGTTTCCGCTCACGTTAACGAACGAGCCGGTGGTGAGGCTGGAGATTACGTCTGCCTTGGCATCAACCTCTTCACGCTTGTAGGTGACCTGAACCGAACCGGATTCGTCGCGCAGAATCACAAACTGGATGCGCTTTTGGTCGCGAAGGGTCTCAACCCAGCCCGAGAGCTGCACCGGTCCATCGGTGGCTGCAGCTAGGTTCTTGATGAGTGAACGAGTGGTCATTCTTTCGCTTTCTTGCGATCTGGACAGCGGGCTCTAAAGCCTACTCTCAGGCTATGTACAGCCAATTTCACGCTTTGGGGACAAGTTTAGCGGAGGCTAAACTAGAGGCATGCCCGCCGACCGCATTCACCTAGTACGCCACGGTGAGGTTCACAATCCCGAAGGCGTTCTGTACGGTCGCCTACCCAACTTTGGCCTCTCGGTTCGGGGCCACAAAATGGCGGAGTGTGCGGCCGAAGAAATCAAGAGGCAGGGTCGCCGAATAGTCGCTCTCTACTGCTCCCCGCTGCAGCGCACTCGAGAGTCTGCCAGGCCATTCACCAAAATCTTCGGCCTAGATCCAATCGTCGATGAGCGCTTTATCGAACCAACCAATGTCTTTGAGGGTCGCCGTATGTCGGTGAAGCACGTGTTGTTCAAGCCAAATCGCTGGTGGCACTTCCGCAGGCCGAGCCGGCCGTCGTGGGGCGAACCATACGAGCAGGTTGTAACCCGAATGATGGAGGGCGTGCTGGAGGCTGCAAACTCCGTCCACGAAGGTGACGTCGTGATTGTCAGCCACCAGCTGCCAATTTGGATGGTTCACTCCCGCGTCACCAATCGCCCGCTACCTCACAACCCAACGCTTCGCCGCTGCACCCTCAGCTCCATCACCAGCTTCGAACTGGTGGACGGCAAGTTGGTTGAGGTTGACTACCGCGAACCAGCCAAGCACCTGCAGGCGTCGGCCATCGATGTTGGGGCAGTCTAGGAAACTTATGAAGAAACTCATTCAACGCGGAGCTAGCCTCCTGGTCCTGGCCGGTCTGGTTCTCTCGGCATCGGGCTGCGCCACTTCAACCGCAGAGAAGCTGGCCAACCAGTTCAAGAGCGGCGACAACAAGAACTACGTGAGCGGCGACGGAACCAACCTCGAAATTGCCTACGCTAACCGCGGCAAGTCAATTGACTGGGCCGGCGTGACCGAGCGCGGAACGGTTCTCAGCAGCGCCAACCTAACCGGCGTGGTAACGGTTCTCAACTTTTGGTACGCGGGCTGCGCCCCTTGCCGGGCCGAGGCAAAAGACCTTGAGGCTCTCTACAAGAAGTACCTGCCCAGCAAGGTGCAGTTTGTTGGCGTCAACGTGCGCGACACCGCCGGTACCGCGCTCGCCTTCGATCGCAACTTTGGCATGACCTACCCGAGCATCATCGACAACACCACCGGTTCGGTGGTTCTTGCATTCACCGGCGTGGTCAGCCCGCAGGCGGTTCCAACCACCATCGTGGTTGACCGCAAGGGTCGAGTTGCGGCCAGAATCCTCGGGCGCCTCGAGCCATCCACGCTCGACGCAATGATTCAGCGCGTGGTCTCGGAAAAATAGTGAATCCTGGAGCCGTCATTCTGAACGGACCGCTGCTCGCGGCCGTTCCGCTTGCGCTGCTCGCTGGTCTAGCTTCGTTCCTCTCGCCCTGCGTTTTGCCTCTGGTTCCCGGCTACCTGGGATACGTCTCTGGAATGGCGGTCAGCGAAACCAAGGTGGCGCGTGGCCGCGTGGTGCTTGGCACGGCGCTGTTCGTTCTAGGCTTTAGCGCCGTATTCGTCTCCTACGGCAGCCTCTTCGGAACCATCGGCCTGCTCTTCTACGGGCAGAGCGGGCGCTTAGTGCAGCAGGTACTCGGCGTCGTCATCATCATTCTCGGTCTGGTGATGGTTGGCCAGTTCGGGTGGCTGCAGCGCACAGCCAAGCTCAACTGGAAGCCACGGGTTGGGCTCATCGGTGCACCGCTTCTTGGCGTGGCATTCGCACTCGGCTGGACCCCGTGCATCGGACCCACCCTCGCAGCAGTCCTCGGCCTCGCAACCCAAACGGCTAGTGCGGCTCGCGGCTCGCTCCTCGCGCTCAGCTACTCGCTCGGGCTAGGTATTCCGTTTCTGCTGATTGCCGCGGGCTTCGGCTGGGCAACCAAGAGCATCAACTTCGTTCGCAAAAACATTCGCGTTTTCAACCTGGTTGGTGGCGCGCTCCTGGTGGTTATTGGCCTGCTGATGGCAACCGGACTTTGGAACAACCTAATCGCAATCTTCCAGGAGGCTTTCGTTGGCTACCTCCCAGCGCTCTAAATCCGCAAGCCCCAAGCCGGACAGAGAGTCTGTGCTCCGTCCAGCCGATCACGTCTCGGGTTCGGGCGATGCACCGGTGGGGCCCAAGCTTGGCATTTTTGGTTGGCTGCGATGGATCTGGCGCCAGCTCACATCGATGCGCACGGCGTTGATTCTGCTGCTGATGCTTGCCGCGGCGGCCATCCCAGGCTCCATTTATCCGCAGCGCTCCGCAGACCCAAACGGCGTCACCACATACTTCCAACAGAACCCAACCAGTGCGCCAATCATGGATAGGTTCCAGCTGTTCGACGTGTATTCGTCGTCGTGGTTCAGCGCAATCTACATTTTGCTTTTCATCTCGTTGATTGGCTGCGTGATCCCTCGCATCGGCGTGCATGCGAAGGCACTGATGGCACCTCCCGCCGCAACGCCAACCAACCTAAGTCGCATGCCGGCGTTCAAGGCGGTCAAGGCTGGGCCAAAGAAGCGCGCGGCAGCCGTGCCCTCTGCCGAGGTACTCCTAAAGAAGAAGGGCTACCGCGTCTCGGTTGGCGAGAACAGCGTGGCCGCCGAGCGCGGTTACTGGCGCGAGACCGGAAACCTGATTTTCCACGTGGCCCTGGTGGGTCTCCTTATCGCTGTGGGTGTGGGCGGCGCGTACTCCTACAGCGGTCAGCGCATCCTGGTTGAGGGCGACACCTTCGTGAACAATTTGGCTGGATACGATTCCATCAATCCGGGAATCGCGTTCAACGAGAGTCAGTTGCCACCCTTTGCAATGACGCTTAATCAGTTCGATGTGGCATACGACCACACCAACAAGACCAATGTTGGAACCCCACTCTGGTTCAAGGCGCACGTCACCGTGCGTACCCCGGGCCAGACCGCTGGCACAAAGTACGACATTCAGGTGAACAAGCCAGCCGAGCTACCGGGCGCCAAGGTGTTCCTGTCTGGAAACGGCTACGCACCTGTGATCACCATTCGCGATTCCAAGGGCGACGTTGCCTACAGCGGCCCAGTGGTTTACCTTCCTCAGGACGCCAACATGACCTCGCTCGGAGTGATCAAGGTGCCGGATGCCAAACCCGAGCAGTTTGGGATCCTCTCATTCTTCTACCCAACTGCTGGCAAACTGAGCACAGGCGCCTACACCTCCATCTATCCGGCAAACGCCAACCCGCTGATCACCATGAACGTTTACAAGGGCAACCTGGGTCTCGACTCAGGTATCCCATCTAACGTGTTCTCGCTGCAGGTTCACGGCCTGAAGCAGCTGACCGGTGGAAAGACAGGCGTGAAGTCAATACAGCTTGCCCTCGGCCAGACCTCCACCCTTCCAAACGGCCTCGGCACCGTATCCTTCGACAGCCTGCGCCGCTACGCCTCGCTAGACGTGGACTACAACCCCGGCCAACTTTGGGTCCTTGCCTTTGCGCTCCTGGCGCTCGGCGGCCTGATCATGTCGCTGCTGATTCCGCGCCGCCGAGTCTGGGTGAAGGTGACCGAAGAGGGCATCGAGGTTGCGGCCCTGGCGCGCGGCGATGACCCGCTGCTAGACCGAGTTGTTGGCGACCTGAGTGCCCAGCTCAAGCCAAAGAAAACCAAGGCATCGGGGGATGACCTAGCATCGAATGAGAAAGGCGAGTAATGCAACCTGTACAACTCAACGAGGGCCTGTCCCGCTTCACTGAGCTTGGCATCTACATTTCGATGCTGTTTTACGCGGCCGCGTTTGTGATGCTTGCCATGAACCTGGCTCGCGAGGCCAGCGAGAAGAAGTCGCAGAAGGCCGTCAACGCCAGGCTGGAGAAGTGGTCGGTCAACCTCATCATTGCTGCAGCGGTGTTTCACGGTGTTGGCGTAATCGGCCGCGGCATCGCGGTGCAGCGTGTGCCTTGGGCAAACATGTACGAGTTCACCATCACCGCAACGTTGACTGCAGTTGTCATTTGGATCGTGGCCCAGTTCCTGCGCCCGGAGGTTCGCTTCGTTGGCCTGTTCATTTCTGGCTTCGTCACCCTAGCGCTCGGCATCGCAACCACGCTCTGGTACGTGCAGGTAAAGACTCTGATGCCCGCCCTGCAGGACTGGTGGCTGCTGGTTCACGTCTCGGTTGCAATCCTGGGAACCGCGTTCTTTAACATCGCTGCCGCACTTGCAATCGCCTACCTGTTCAAGAGCGCCAAGTGGGTTCAGGAGCCGTCGAAGAAGCTCAAGAAGAACCCCCTGTTCAAGCTGATGAAGCTGATCCTGGACAAGTTCCCACCGATGCAGAGGCTAGAGGAACTCTCCTACCGCTTCAACATCATCGGCTTCATTCTCTGGACGTTCACCCTAATCGCGGGTGCCATCTGGGCGGAGCACGCCTGGCACCGCTTCTGGGGCTGGGACACCAAGGAGGTTTGGACCTTCATAATCTGGACCATCTACGCCGGTTACCTGCACGCTAACGCCACTCGCGGTTGGAGCGGAAAGCGTTCGGCCTGGCTTGTGGTCATTGGCTTCGCCGCAATCATCTTCAACTTCACCATCGTGAACCTCTTCTTCAAGGGTCTGCACGTTTACAGCGGCCTGAAGTAGGAGTTACAGCAGTTGGACGCAACGCTCCAGCCGGTCTAGCCACCAGCTGGAGCGTTCGTAATTTGCGGCCAAGAGGCTCAGTCGCTCCGGGCTCGGGGTCACGCGCCTAACCTTGATTTCGCCCGAAACAGGAAGCAGCGAGTCCGTGCAAACGTCATTTGCCAGGAGGGCCACCGTCGCCAGGCCGCAGTCGAAGTCCAGCAGCGGAAGTTTTGCAGCCAGGTGCAGGCCCATCGAAATTCCCACAGATGTTTCGAGCGCGCTGGAGATAACGGCCGGCAGCCCGGCCTCGGCGCAGATTTCCAGCGCGCGTGTGATTCCGCCCAGCGGTGCGGCTTTCACAACCATGATGTCGGCCGCCTGGGCGCGCACCACTGCCATTGGGTCTGATGCCTTACGAATCGATTCGTCGGCGGCCACGCGAATGCCGAGGCCGTTCAGTGTGGGCCGCAACTTTGCCAGTTCCTCAACCGAGGCAACTGGCTGTTCGAAGTAATCAAGTTGGATTCCCGCGTGAGCTAGGCGATGTCCGAGTTGCATCGCATTGGCCACGGAATAACCGCCGTTGGCGTCGAGACGAATTCTGACATCTGGATAAAGCCCACGCACCTCGCGGATTCGAGCAAGGTCATCCGCCATTTTTTGCCCCGCCTCGGCAACCTTGATCTTTACGGTCTTGAACTCGCCAAAGGCGCTGAGGACGCCGCCTACCTCGGCCGGGGCTACGGCCGGAAGGGTGGCGTTTACTCCGATGGAATTGCGCACCATGTCATCGTGTGGGCTGTTTGCGAAGTCGAGTGCGGCAGCTAGCCAGACGGCCGCCTCCTCATCGGGGTATTCCAAGAATGGAGACCATTCGCTCCAGCCGCAGGCGCCTTGGAACAGCAAAACCTCGCGCTCCAACAGGCCCCTAAATTTGGCGCGCATCGGTACGCGGAGCACTACAGCAGAGGCCCTCAGTGCGTTCAGCTGCGAATCGGTAGGTGTGCTCACAACAGTTAGTCTAGAAGCATGACCCAGCAGGTATCCGAGCTGTTCGACGCGTCCATCTGGCACCAGGTGCCCGGCTATGACAATCTCACAGATGTCACCTATCACAAGCACAATGAGTTGGGCATCGTGCGCATCGCCTTCAACCGTCCCGAGGTTCGCAACGCGTTCCGCCCCAAGACCGTTGACGAGCTAGTTGCCGCCTTATCCCACGCCGCCGAGGACTCGCGAGTTGGCGTGGTGCTGCTCACGGGAAACGGCCCTTCGCCCAAGGATGGGGGCTGGGCTTTTTCCAGCGGAGGCGACCAGCGCGTGCGCGGCAGGGACGGTTACAAATACTCGGATGACGAGACCGCGGCCGGGGCAGATCCCGCTAGGGCCGGACGCCTGCACATTCTGGAGGTGCAGCGCATTATTCGTTTCATGCCAAAGGTGGTCATCGCTCTCATTCCAGGTTGGGCGGCCGGCGGAGGGCATTCGCTCAACGTCATCGCAGACCTGTCGATAGCATCCGCGGAGCACGCGCGCTTCAAGCAGACGGACGCAGACGTTGGCTCATTTGACGCCGGCTACGGAAGCGCCTACCTGGCCAAACAGGTTGGCCAGAAGTTTGCCCGTGAGATCTTTTTCCTCGCAGAGACCTACGACGCCCAGCGCGCCTACGAGCTTGGCGTTGTGAACCGAGTGGTCCCGCATGCCCAACTGGAGGCGGAGGGCGTTGCCTGGGGCAAGACCATTTTGGGCAAGAGCCCAACCGCTATCCGCATGCTGAAGTACGCCATGAACGCCACCGATGACGGCATGGTGGGTCAGCAGCTCTTCGCCGGTGAGGCCACCCGCCTGGCCTACGGCACCGCCGAGGCCGTTGAGGGCAGAGACTCGTTCCTTGAGCGCCGCGAGCCCGACTGGTCGCCTTTCCCCTGGCAGTTCTAGGCGTGATTCCGCTAAAACTTGTCGCCGCCAACGATGTGGTCGGAGCCCTGCTGGCGCTCGGTTCGGCTCTCGCGGGAGAGTGCGCAGTCTTCGTAACTGCGCCTGAGGTCAACGGCAAGATGCCCGAGACTCACGGTCTGCCAAACACAGTCGAGTCGCACGTAGCCCTCATCGTTGAGTCAAGTGGCTCCACCGGCACTCCCAAGCGAATCACGCTATCACGCAGCGCACTTCTAGCCAGCGCTCGGGCGGCCGACTCCAGTTTGGGAGGTCCTGGCCAGTGGCTGGTTGCATTGCCAATCAACTATGTTGCCGGCAGCAACGTGCTCATTCGCTCGCTGGTAGCCGAAACCCAACCCGTGATCATGAACACTCAGTTGCCGTTCACGCCCGAGGCCTTCTCCAACGCCGCTGGTCTCATGACGGGTGAGCGCCGATACGTCTCGCTGGTTCCGGTTCAGTTGCAGCGCCTAGTCAATGCGGCGGCCATTGACGAACTGCTCCTCACTAGGCTGCGCCGGTTCGACGCAATTCTCGTTGGTGGCCAGGCCATCGATGAAAAGACCGCCGCCAAGGCAAGCCAACTGGGTCTCAACCTGGTGCGGTCCTACGGTTCTGCCGAGACCGCCGGTGGCTGCTGCTACGACGGGATTCCCCTCGAAGGCGTTGGGCTCAGGATTTCGCCGGAAGGACGCATCGAGGTAAGCGGTCCAACCCTTGCCGAGGGTGTCGCCGGTGCCGACGGCTGGTATTCCACCAGTGACCTCGGCGAGATTGTAAACGGGGTGCTGCGAGTTAGTGGCCGAGCCAACCGAGTCCTCAACAGCGGCGGACTGAAGGTTGCCCTCGATGCCATCGAGGAGGAGGTTCGGGCCATCGGTGGAGTTAACGACGTTGCGGCCATAGCCGTTAGCGACGAGCAGTGGGGCGAGCGTGCCGCCGTCATCTACACGGGAAGCCCCGAGGTTGCCGACTACATCGCGGCCGACGCCCTGACTCAACTTGGGCCGGCGGCCAAGCCGGTTCGGGTGGTTAGGGTGGATGCAATCCCGAGGCTTTCAAGCGGCAAGACCGATTATCAACTTCTGACAAAACAGCTATCTGACCGCGGTTAACCTAGAGGTATGGCAAATCAGAAGCAGAAGCCCTCGGCGCCGGGCAAGACCCAGAAGCAGACTCCAAAACTGAAACTTTGGATTGCCGGCGCCCGTCTGCGCACCCTGCCGCTTGCGGTTGCCCCGGTGTTGCTGGGCGCATGCTCGCCACTCGCGGTCCAGCAGTTTAAGCCGGTGCTGTTTTGGCTGGCGCTCGCCGTAGCGCTCCTGCTGCAGGTTGGTGTCAACTACGCCAACGACTACTCGGATGGAATCCGCGGCACCGACGAGGTGCGGGTTGGCCCACTGCGTCTAACCGGCTCCAAGGCGGTTCCCGCCGCCCTGGTGAAGCGCGCCGCCTTAAGCTGCTTTGCTGCGGCAGCCATCGCCGGCCTTGTGATTGTTCTTATCACCCAGCTTTGGTGGCTCATCGCGGTTGGTGCTGCCTGCATCCTGGCCGCATGGTTTTACACCGGTGGCAAGCGTCCCTACGGTTACGCGGGGTTGGGAGAACTTGCCGTTTTCATTTTCTTCGGACTGGTTGCCACGGAAGGCACCTCCTACATTCAGGAGGGCGTCTTTGATCAGACGTCCTTTGTTTTTGGAGTTGCGGCCGGATGCTTTGCCGTCGCGGTGCTGCTCGTAAACAACCTTCGAGACATCAATCAGGACAAGCTGGTTGGCAAGCGCACACTCTCAACGCGGATTGGTGCCGGCTGGACCAAGGCCCTCTTTGTTCTCAACCTATGGGTGCCGCTCGCCATTGCAGTGCTGGTTTCGGTGTTTTACAGCCCGGCCATATACGGCCTAGGTGCGTTTTTCCTAGTGGGCCCAGCAACGCTGATTCTGTTCCAGGCCAAGACTCCGAGAGACCTCATCACGGTCCTAAAGCTCAGCAGCTACGCTTCGCTGGCGTTCGCACTGCTGGAGTTACTCGCCTTTTCCATCCAGTAGGTCGTTCTCCACGTCCTTGGTGCCAGGCTTGGTCAAGCCATCGCGGCGGGCCTGGCTGCGGTTGTAGATGTAGGTGCTCATGGCATCGCGCTGTTTGCGGAGTGCAAGCACCGAAACCGCAAACGAAATGATGGCCGCGAACATAGCCGCCAGCAGCCAGTCCTGAACGAATGCGGACACAATCGAGAGGGTCAGCACGAACAGGCCGATGCGGATTAGGAAGAACACGAGGATGGGGTTTTTCACCCCTCAATTCTAAGTAGAGTAAAAGAATGCGCGCGGTTCTTTTTTCTCTGGCGGCACTTGTGATTTTCACTGTGTTTGCCGTGGTCTATGCCGCGTCCGCCCCGGCAAAAGAGGTTCGGGTCCTGCCAAAGTGGCTCTGGGTAATCCTGAGCCTGATTGCCACCCCCGTAGGGGGCGCTCTCTACCTAGTTTTCGGTCGCCCTCTGCCCCGGTCAGGGCGCCCCTCGCGCGGGGTTAGGCCGCTTGCTCCCGATGACGATCCCAACTTCTTGAAGAATCTCCGAGACCGTCTCAGTGACGATGAGGATGGTCCCGCCAAGTGAGTGCACCCGCTCAGGTTCTAGCGGCCAATCTGCTAGCGCAGTTGGCCGCGAACGGGGTTGACCACGTGTTCCTGGCGCCAGGCGCCAGGTCTCAGGCGCTGGCGGTTGCCGCCGGTCAGCTGGCAGAAGCCGGACACATTCAACTTCACGTTCGCCTCGATGAGCGCTCGCTGGGTTTTCAGGCACTCGGCGTTGGCCTTGCCAGCGGATTTCCGGCCGCTGTTATCACCACCTCCGGAACCGCGGTGGCAAACCTGCACCCGGCGGTGTTGGAGGCACACCACTCCGGTATCCCCATGATCTTGCTCACGGCGGACCGTCCATCGGAGCTACGCGGAGTGGGTGCCAACCAAACCACCAACCAGGTTGGAATATTCGCAGATGCCGTCGTTGACTGCATCGATGTTCCCGCGCCTGCCGAAACCGACACTCACGCCGACCTCGATGCCCGAGCCGAGTCTCTGGCCGAGTGCGTCATAGTTGGCTCAATTTCGCAGGGTGGCCCGGTTCAGGTGAACCTAGGCTTCCGTGAGCCGCTCTCCAGCGTTGAGCCAAATGCCGCCAGAATTTTCGACACGCTCATCGCCGAGCAACTCGAAGCAGATTCCAACGCAGTCACGACCCCAGGTGATGACATCGGGGACGCCTGCACCGACCCCAATTGCGGCGGCAATCACGGCCACTCCAGTCTCGAGCGAACCGTGATCGACCTATCGCTCAAGACGGTTGTCATAGCCGGTGACGGCGGCTACCTGGCGCAGTGGTACAGCACGGGCATTCCTCTCTTCGCCGAGCCGTCATCGGGTGTTCGGCACCTTCCGGAGTCCGTTCCGGGCTATCTTTTCGCGCTCAAGGAGCGGCCGGACCTGGTGCAGCAGGTGCAGCAGGTGCTGGTCTTCGGAAAGCCAACGCTAAGCAGGCCAATTCAGGCGCTCATCAAGCGTCCCGGGGTTCGCGTCTTTAGCGACCCGGGTCGTCACGGAGTCTTCAACCCAGGACACAACGCCCACGTTCTGGGCGACGACGTAGAGTTCCTGGGCGATTCGGATGAGGCCTGGTTAGAGCAGTGGAAGGCCACCGCCAAGGAGCTTTCGAAGGCGGCGGTTCCGGCATCGGTGCCCGGGCGCGTGAATCGTCGCGAGTTGGTTGCGGCCGTCTATTCCGCGGCAGGCAAACTCAACCCCATCGTGCTTGGGGCATCGCGACTAATCCGCGAAGCCGACCACTGGGCCCCTGCCAAGGAACGAAAAGTTTATGCCAACCGCGGGCTGGCCGGCATCGATGGCACCATCGCGACAGCCACGGGCATTGCGCTCACTCATCCCGGCTCAACCGTGCGGGTGCTGCTGGGCGACCTGACTTTCCTGCACGACGCCGGATCGCTCGCCATCGACGCGCACGACACTCACTTCAACCTCCAGGTGGTTGTGGGAAACGACAACGGCGGCACCATCTTCCAGGGCCTCGAGGTTGCAAAGACCGTGCCCGACGCCGAGTTCACGAGGCTGTTCCGCACGCCTCAAAAAGTTGATTTTGCGCTACTTGCTAGGGCATACGGCTGGCAATACGTATTGGCTACATCTCAGGACGATCTCAAGGCGGCACTGAAGCTAAAGGGCCGGGTCGTTATAGAGGTGCCCCTCGAGGGTTAGCCGAATTGGGTGATGGTCTGGGCCGCCCTAGGCAAGGGCCTGACGAATCGGCTTGAACTTCAGCTCGGTCTCCGCCAGTTCTGCCTCGGGGCTTGAGCCCGGAACAATACCGCAGCCGGCATGGGCCACAATCTTGCCATCGATGAGAGCGGCGCCGCGCAGCGCAATGACCCACTCGCCGTCGCCGTCGGCGCCAATCCAACCAACCGGGCCCGCATAGCTTCCGCGATCGAAGGGCTCTAGTTCGCGAATCATCTCGAAGGCAACATCGCGAGGCGTGCCTGCAACAGCAGCCGTTGGGTGAAGCGCCTCGGCCAGGTCAAGCACCGATGAATCCTCGGCGAGTATGCCTTGGACATCGCTGGCTAGGTGCCAAACATTTGGCAGGGCGAGGCTGAAGGGCGAGGGGTCGGCCACAATCTCGTTGCAGAACGGCTCGAGTGCGTTCACGAGCGACTCCACAGCGATTCGGTGCTCAACCGCGTTTTTCGGCGAAGAAGTTAGGGCCGCAGCGATGGCGCGATCCACGTCGGGGTCGGTTCCACGCGCGGCAGTTCCGGCAAGCACCCGGGCAGAGAATCGCCCGTGATCCACCCGAACCAGAAGCTCCGGGCTTGCGCCAAAGCGACCATTGACCCAGTAGGTCCAGCAGGTTGGATAGCGCTTCGCCATTCTTGCGATTGCTGGTCGAGGGTCGAAGTCGGCTCCAACGGTTGCCTCGATGTCGCGCGAGAGCACCACCTTTTCGGCATCTCCACGACCCAGGTGTTCCAGTGCACGGGTCACGATAGCCTCGAAACCGTCTTCACTCAGCTGCCCTGCGGTAAGCGCAATAGGCGTCTGGGTGGGCCAGGTTTCAATCCAACTCTCATCCAAGGAGGTCGGTGCCGCGAAGTCCTGAAGTTCGATGGTGGTGAGCCAGGCCCGGTCACCCCGGAAGCCTAGGATTTGGTGAGGCACGGTGAGAACGCTGCGCCACTGGCTCTGGTCATCGAAGGCAATCGAACCCAAGGCGATTAGGCCCCTGCCGCTCTCGGGGTTGGTGTTGTCAACCACTGCATTTGCGCACAGATGCCGCCACTGCGATGCCAGCGAGGAGATGCGGCCCGGGCCAACTGCTGAAAGTTCTATGACATGACCCCTGGTGACGAAACCCTCGCCATCGCGGATGAACGCCATGCCATCTCTACCCAGCGCTTCTGTGAGCATGAAGTCGGCTGGCAGGGCAACCACCGAAGACTTCACGTGGAGGATCGGGAAGTTGTGCGCCTGGTGCGATGAGGTCAAACCATGCTCCTATGTTGGACTTCAAAATTCTAGCCCGCTAACGGCTAGGTAAACTTGTCAGGTGAGCAAAGCCGACCTGCAGAAAAAACCTTCCGAGGTTGCCGCCATGTTTGACGAAGTGGCCGTCACCTACGACCGCACCAATGACCTGCTGTCGTTTGGACAGGACCGCGCGTGGCGCAAGAAGGTGCTGGCCGAGGTAAACCCTCAGGCTGGGCAGTCCGTGCTCGACCTTGCCGCTGGCACCGGCTCCTCATCCGTGGTCTTTGCCAAGCCGGGCGTTCGAGTAGTGGCGGGAGATTTCTCGCAGGGCATGCTGGCCGTGGGCCGCAGGCGCCACCCGGAGATTGAGTTCGTTTTCGCGGACGCAACTGCACTGCCATTCGAGAAGAACGAGTTCGACGCGGTCACCATCAGCTTTGGACTTCGCAACGTGGTTGACACCTCGAAGGCTCTGCGAGAAATGCTTCGCGTGACCAAACCTGGCGGTCGCCTAGTGGTCTGCGAGTTCAGCAAGGTCACCAACCCTATCGTTCGATTGGGGTACGAGCTCTACCTTCGCCTCTTGCTTCCCGCGTTCAGCCGCCTCGGCAGCAAGACCCCCGAGGCCTACACCTACCTGAGCGATTCCATCCAGGCCTGGCCATCTCAGCAGGCGCTCGCCGACATCATAGCCGAGGCTGGCTGGTCTAACGTGCGCTACCGTAACCTAACCTTCGGTGTTGTCGCGCTCCACATTGCCGAGAAGCCATCGAAGGCCGGTGCCTAGTGTCAAAGCTCCCCAAGCAACTTCGCAAGGTTTCGGACGTTGCTCTACTCCGGCAGATTGAGGCCGGTCTTGCCAAGGTTGAGGTTGCCCTCGAGGCCGCCGTTTCGCACACGGACCCGATTGCAAAGGTGACGGCCCGCCACCTGTCTTCCGCTGGCGGCAAGCGCGTTCGCCCAACCCTGGTTCTGCTAACCGCACAGTTTGGCCCAAATTCCACCGCTACAGAGGTCATCGATGCCAGCGTGGTTGTTGAGCTGACCCACCTGGCAACCCTCTACCACGATGACGTGATGGACAACGCGCCTATGCGCCGCGGTGTGCCTTCGGCACACGAGATCTGGGGTAACTCCGTGGCCATTCTCACGGGAGACCTGCTGTTCGCGCGCGCCTCTCAGGTGGTTTCGCGGCTCGGTGAGCGCGCCCTTACCCTGCAGGCAGACACATTTGAGCGACTCTGCCTTGGTCAACTACACGAGACCGTTGGACCGAGCGAGACCGATGAACCGGTGGCGCACTACATCCAGGTGCTTGCAGACAAGACCGGCTCTCTCATCGCAGCCGCAGCCGAGATGGGCATCATGTTCAGCGGCGCTCCGCAGGAGTATCGCAGCGCGGTTCGAGAGTACGGCGAGCGGGTTGGTGTTGCATTCCAGCTCATCGATGACGTGATTGACCTCCAGTCTGACAGTGCAACCAGTGGCAAGACGCCGGGCACAGACCTGCTTGCGGGAGTGCCAACCCTGCCAACCCTCTACCTAAAGGAAATGGCCAAGACCGACGAAGCCGCTGCCGCGCTGCTTGAGCGCGTGGATCAGGTTACCGAGGACACTCTTGCCTCGGTGGTTGCCGAACTGGCCTCGCACCAGGCCACCGTGCTGGCCTTCGAAGAAGCAAAGCGTTGGTCGCGTGACGCTATCGCCGCTCTCGAGCCGCTTCCAAACACGTCCGCCAAGCAGGCGATGATCGCCTTTGCCGAGGCAGTGGTTGATCGCCAAAACTAGGCGTCAAGTTTGCCAACTCGGTTTGGCTGGCCCAGCCCGGGGTTAGGCTAGAAGGCATGGGTACACTAACCACCGCCATGCTTTCGGTGGCACGCACCCGGCGCGCCATGTTCGGTATCGGCGCCTCGTTCTTCATCCAGGCCTTCATCGCGGTTTCTTGGCTACCGCGCATTCCCGAGATCATCGAAAAACTTGGGGTTTCTTTCGCCACCTGGGGGCTCATCGTTGGACTCGCGGGAGTTGGCAACTTGATCCCGTTGCTTTTCGTCAACCAACTGATAAACCGATACGGCACTCGCCCGTTGCTTCAGATTTCCCTGCTTGTTACTTCAGCGGCAACAGTAGTGCTGGGTTTTGTGAGTGACCCGTGGATATTCTTCGCCGCCGCATTCGTGCAGAATTTTGGTTGGGGTGTTTACAACATTTCCATCAATTCGCACTCTGTCGTTTTCCAAAACCGCGTGGGTAGGGTAATCCTCGGCAGGTTCCATGCCTCCTGGAGCATTGGTGCGGCGGTTTCTGCGTTGCTCACCGGATTCTTTGCAGCCTTCACCCCGCTGCACACGTATCTTCTCGGCGTTTCTATAGTGAGCGCAATCATCGGCCTGCTCGGCATGTCTCAGATGTTAGGACCCAAGGAAGACGGGCACGAGGACGAAAAGAAACGCGCAGAACCCGTGCCAATTCTCAAGACGCCGGGCTATGTTCTGCTTCTTGCGCTGGGTCTTTTCTGCGCCGTGCAGCCTGAGGCCACCGTTATGGATTGGGGAGCTGTTTTTGCCAAAAAGACCCTAAATCTGGGCGCTTCGCTACAGGCCATGCCTTACACGTTGTTCGTAGTCTCCATGATCGTGGCAAGGCTTTCCATAGGTAAGTTAAGCCGGAGGCGCCACCTAAGCCAAATAGGCCAAGTTGCGGCCTCGATAGGTGCTGTCTCGCTTTCCATTGCAGTGATTTTGGGTAGTACGCTGGCGAATATTTCGCCGGTACTTGCCCTTGGAGCAACCGGACTGTTTTGGATTCTCACAGGTTTAGCCTCTGGCCCCCAGGTTCCAGCTATTTTCAGCATGGCTGGCTCTGTTGAGGGAATAACTACCGCTCAGGCCATGAGCCGAATGAGTCTCGTGAACTCTGCGATGCTACTGAGCGCAAAGGTGCTTCTTGGCGCGATTGCCCAAGGAGTAGGAGTGCCGTTCCTTTTTGCGGTGCCTGTTGCCGCCTACGTGGGATCGGTTTTCATCTCCGGATATGTGCTTAGGCGATCAGAGCGTACGGTTCCCAATAACCAAGATGAGCCCTCGAATGATGAGAACGAGGCATTCGAAGCGTTCCCTATGACCTCGCCAATCGGCGTCGTGGTCGAAGACTCTGAAAAATAGGCCTTCGAGTAAGGCTTAGCGATAGTTGGTGAACTGAAGGTCGATCTCGAGGTCGCTGCTCTTCAGCAGTGCAATTACGTCCTGAAGGTCATCGCGGCTTTTGGAACTAACGCGTAGTTCGTCGCCCTGGATGATTGCCTTTACGGTCTTTGGGCCCTCTTCGCGAATGATCTTGCTGATCTTCTTGGCCTGGTCCTGCTCGATTCCCTGCTTTAGGCTGGCCTCAATTCGGTACTCCTTGCCGGATGCGAAAGGCTTGCCGGCGTCGAGGCTTTTGAGCGAGATTCCGCGCTTCACCAGCTTGCTCTGGAAGACGTCGAGTACCGCGTTCACGCGGTCCTCGGAGTTGGCCTTCATGAGAACCTTCTCGCCGGACCACTCGATTGAAGCGCCGACGCCTTTGAAGTCGTAGCGCTGCTCGATTTCCTTCTCGGCCTGGTTGAGGGCGTTAGCAGCTTCCTGCTTGTCTACCTTGGAAACGATGTCGAATGATGAATCAGCCATGCCAGAAGTTTACCGATTGGCGGAAGCGGGGCGCGCACTCGACGAGCGGATGAGCAGCTCAACCGGCCACTCCTTGCACTCCTCAAGGTTGGTTTGAATGTCCTGGTCGTCGCTCTCAAGCACGGCTAGCAGCGTTTCGGCGGCGCTTCGTCCTTGCCCGCGCACATCTTGGTTGATTGTGCTGAGGCCAAAGAATTGGCTCATGTCGTGGTTGTCCATTCCAACCACGCTGATGTCCTCCGGCACGCGAAGTCCCAGGTCCTTGGCGGCCATTATGGCCCCAAAGCCCATCTCATCGGAGGCGCAAACCATCGCTGTTGGGGCGTTGCGTGGGTCGCCCAGCACCTGCTTGGCAGCGTGGTACGCGCCCTGAATGGTGTAGTCGGCAGGCACAAACCACTCCCTGCGAACCTCCAGGTTGTGGTCCAAGAGAGCCTTTTCGTAACCCTCGTGACGCAGGCTTGGCTGCATGAAGTGCATCTCGGTTGGCGGAAGGCCGCCGATGTTGGCGATGCGAGTGTGTCCGAGTTTGATGAGGTGCTCAGTTGCCAGATAGGCTGCGTTGAAGTCGTTGATGGATAGCGTGCGGGTTCCTGCGATCGGTCCACCGATGCCCACCACTGGCTTGCCCGTGCGGTTGAGAGCATCCAGCTCGGCGTCCAGCGGTTTCACTGCCACGCAGAGCACTCCGTCCACGCGTTTGCGCAGCAAAAAGTCGTTGAAGATCTTGCTGCGCTGCGCCTCGGACTCGCCCAGGTTGTAGAGAGTCAGGTCGTAGCCGCGCTCGATTAGTACTGTCTCGATGGATTCGAGGGCCACGCTGAAGAACCAGCGGTCAACAAATGGAAGTACCACACCGATGTTTCGGTGGCGGCCGGTTGCCAGGGTGTAGGCGGAGGAGCTGGCAACATAGCCAAGCTGAGCCGCCGCTGTTTTTACCTTGTCGCGAGCGCGGTCGGAGACGTGCTCCTTGCCACTGAGTGCTCGAGAGACGGTTGCAGTAGATACTCCTGCAAGTTTTGCAACATCTTCAATGCCAACCATTATGTTTCCTGCAAATGTATGTGAAAAATGTAAATGCTATTACAAAGTTAGTTACGTGGGCCATGCGTTGATGCCTAGTTACCGCAATTGAAAGCATTTTGTAATAAAGCGCTGTATTAATCTCGAAGGTTTCGAGGATTTTACCTAGCGCCCGCTATCGACTAACATTGAATGGTTGCCCTGCGCAGCACTCGGCTAGTTACCCAAGCGGCCAAAGGGATCTGACTGTAAATCAGCCGGCTCAGCCTTCGGGGGTTCGAATCCCTCACTAGCCACGAAACCCCACTCCTCCACGAGTGGGGTTTTTCTTTTGGCTAGTTGATTCGAACCCTCGCAGGAAACCTTCGGCCTCGCCGAGCGCAAACCGCCTGTCGGCGCTTTTTGCTGGCTCGCAAATCCCTCACTAGCCACGAAACCCCACTCCTCCACGAGTGGGGTTTTTCTTTTGGCTAGTTGATTCGAACCCTCTCAGGAAACCTTCGGCCTCGCCGAGCGCAAGAGGGAATGCTTCAACGCTTGTGAGGGTTTAAACCAGCGTGTCCAAAACAATCAAAGTAGACGTCTGGTCCGACGTGGCATGCCCCTGGTGTTACATCGGCAAGCGCAAACTAGAAAACGCCATCCGAGAGTTTGAGGCAAAGGGCGGCAGTGTTGAGGTTGAGTACCACAGCTACCTGTTAAACCCAGAGATGCCGGTTGATTACGAGGGTTCGCAAAAGGACTACCTGTCGGCACACAAGGGTCTGCCACTAACTCAGGTTGAGACCATGAGTGATCGCGTAAAACGAATCGCCTCCGATGTTGGGCTCCACTACGACTTTGACAATCAGGTCATGACCAACACGATTCTGGCCCACCAGCTAATCCACTTCGCTAAGTCCAAGGGCAAGCAGACCGAGATGAAGGAGCGCCTGATGGCCGCCCACTTCGTTGAAGCCAGACACGTTGGCAAGGTCGAGGTTCTCGCGGAACTTGCCGCCGAAATTGGGCTAGACCGCCAAGAGGCCAACGACGCGCTGGAGGACAAGAGGTATCTTGGTGATTTCGAGGCTGACGTAGCGCAGGCTCGTGAATACGGAATAACCGGCGTGCCGTTCTTTGTGCTGCAGGGTCAATACGGCATTTCCGGAGCGCAGGAAAGCACAACCTTCCTAAACGCGTTCGAGCAGATTTCGGCCAGCTAGTTCGATCGGGACCTAGGTTCAATCGCGGCAGTTGCCGAGAGTCTTAGACTCGACAGAGGATGATGCGAACCGCCATTCCGGTTCCCGACCAGTGGGGGCATCTCCTGAGAAATGGACATGTCCAAAGACTCAAGAGTCTGTCCGGTTGAGTCCATGGCGTTTCCAGATACGAAAATCCAAGCCGTGACCTCGCCTTCTTCGGGTGCGCAACCCGGGCCATCTTCAAGTTGGAACGCAGTCACATTGCTTGTCCAAACCTCTGTGCGGGACATTACGTTCAGGTCCCTGGCGGCCCCCGTCAGAGAAATAAGTTCGGTCGCACTTTCGCCATCGAAGGTGAGTTGATCAAACTGTGAAAGCCGTTCGCGGAAGCCATCAATGCTGAGGTCAATTTCAGAGCGGTCGAGCACCATTAGCGTTCGCTCGAGTCCAGAGAACCGAGAGAAGGGGCCGGGCTGATTCAAGCTGGCTACGCTGATTCGAAATTCCATTTCATCCATGGAGCTGCCAGAAGGGAAGCGCATGAGTTCTATAGTCTCGCCCAAACCGTTGGCCCAAGGCATTCTCAGGTGAGAAGTCGCGGGTACGGTTTGATTTGAAGGTATCTCGTTAATGGTGATAACCAGCCTTAGCGCGTGTTTGAAATCAGACTACCGTCGGACCTGTAGCTATTGAATAGCAACTTTCTGTCTTCGCCATCTTCCAATAAGGTTGAATAAAAGTTTGTCCTAACAAAGGTTGCCAGTGACCGAGATCGAATTCACCACCCGCAAGTGGGTGCGCCCAGAAGACCTAAACGCCAATGGCACCCTGTTTGGGGGCAGCCTCCTCAAGTGGATTGATGAAGAAGCAACCATTTACGCCATCCTCCAGCTGGGAAACAGGCGGGTGGTCACAAAGATAATCTCCGAAATCAACTTTGTGGCGTCAGCAATCGAAGGCGACATTATTGAGATGGGTTTGGTGGCTACCAAATTTGGAACCACGTCCATCACCATGCGTGCTGAAGTTCGAAACATGGTCACGCGCAAAAGCATTCTCACCGTTGACCACATCGTGTTTGTTGGTCTGGGGGCAGACGGCAAGCCAAAGCCGCACGGCTTCAACTCAGTCACACAGGATCGCGACCGAATTCCCCACGACCACTCCTAGTTTTTGCGCTTTTTGAAGTTAGCGGCCTGGTAGGGAGAGTTGCGCTTGGGCTTGTGCTTGAAGACATCGGGAATCGCCATGTCCACGTGCCGGAAAAGCATCTGAGAGAAGTTCTTGCTCAGGTGGCTGAAGTCCCGGTAAACCTGCACTCCATGAATAACTGCGGGACAGATGTCCTTCGGGCAAATGTAGCGCTGGAAATCGGCCACGTGCACCCTCGGTAGGTCGCTGATGGCAGCGGGCAGGATGTCTGGCGGATCTAGCGCCTCGGTCAACGATCTCGTGCACAGCGACTGCGCCTTAGCCTTGGCAGCGGCTATGCACTGAAGAAAATCGGCTTTCGGCTTTGGGTTGTCCTTGATTACCAGCCAACTGGTGCCACGATTCAACTGCGACTGCACCAGGGTGCGGTAAGCCTTGGCCTGACTCTTGTTGCCGTGAGATACCAGCGATGAATTGGAGTTCACGATGAGGTCAAACGCCGGATGAGTCCTGAGGTACTTCTGCAGATGCCTATTCCAGCTTCCACATGATGGCCGGCGCTTGCCAATTGGGTTTGTGGCCCAGTCGCCAACGGTGCACGCGCTCTTGGAGATGTAAGTTACTTTCCAGTGGTACCGCTGTGCCAGGATGTCCAGAGGTGGAAAGTACTGACGCATGTGGGAATCGCCAATGAAACCAACATTCCAGTAGCCGTTTTTGTCGCCCTTCAGGCAGGCCTTGAATCCCCATACATTCTTGGCAACCAGACACTCGCCGCTCTCAACCTTTGACCAGTCCACAAACTGTGGTCGGTCATCGTATGCGAGTGCTGGTGAAATAGCGTTTCCAACAATCAGCATTGCTGAGAGCGCGCCAGCGATGAGCGCTACTGGGTTTTTCAACGGTTAAGCCCTAATCCAAACTGTTTGATCGGTCGCCAGTTGGTGTCCTGCCCGCATGCCCGCAAGACTGCTTGCGATGACTTCTCCAGCAGGCAGGTCAATAGGCTGGTGACCAAAGTTATGAACTACAAGAATATCGCCATTTTTGTAACCCAGGCTTAAGTTGTTGCAATACTCAGGCAGCCACTCGAATGAGCCCTCGCCAAGTTTGAGCTCACGCCTTAGGCGAAGCGCGTGCTTGTATAGCTCGAGAGTGGATTCGGCAACCCCGCTCTGCTGGTCGCGAGAATATTCGCGGTAAACATCTGGCTGAGGCAGCCACGATGCGCCTGACACATTGAATCCATTTGCGGCGCCCATCCCGGCCTCCCAAGGCAGCGGTACGCGGCAACCATCACGTCCAACCCGCTTGCCGTTTGTGCGGAAGAAGGTTGGGTCTTGCCGGAACTCTGGTGCCAGGGTGGTGTGCTCCGGCAGCCCAAGCTCCTCGCCCTGATAAACGTAGGCCGAACCAGCTAGTCCAAGCATGAAGAGAGCTGCACCGCGTGCGCGGCGGAGTCCAAGCTCGCGGTCAGGCTGAGGATCGTTCGGCCCAACTCCATCGCTGTCGGTTGCCTTAATCTGAAGCCCGCCAAATCGGCTGGAGCTGCGAATCACGTCGTGGTTGTTCAGAACCCAGGTGCTGGGTGCGCCAACACTGTCGAAGGCCTCGAAAGACTCGTTGATGGTTGCAAACAGGGTGGCGGCATTCCAGTCGCTGTTGAGGAAGCGGAAGTTGAAGGTTTGCTGGAACTCGTCAGGGCGAACCCAGAGCGCCATGAACGAGAGGGGGAGTACGTAGGCCTCGCCGCACATGGCGCGGTTGCCCGGGTAGCTGTCTAAGATTGAACGCCAGCGACGGAATATCGGGTGCACTTCCTCCTGGAACCACATCGGAGGCGCAGCCTCACCCTCTATGAATCCAGCGCCGGCTCTGGCCAGGTCGGGGTGATCAGGTAGGCCAGCCGCCTTGGCCATGGCGTGAGGCTGATCTACACGGAAGCCATCCACGCCCCGGTCAAGCCAGAAACGGAGGATGTCCTCGAAGGCGCTCTGTACCGCAGGGTTAGACCAGTTGAGGTCCGGCTGCGATGAGTCGAACAGGTGGAGGTACCACTGACCCGGGGTGCCATCGGGGTGTACGGTGCGGGTCCAGGCCGGTCCGCCAAAGAGGCTAAGCCAGTTGTTGGGCGGCAGTTCGCCGCTGGGGCCCCGGCCATCGCGGAAATGATAGAAGTCACGTTTGGCCGAACCCGCGGGGGAGGCCAGCGCATCCACAAACCACCTGTGTGCGCTAGAGGTGTGGTTTGGAACCAGATCGATTAGCACGCGCAGGCCCAGTTCGTGGGCACGCTTCAGCATGTCGTCGAAGTCGGCTAGCGTTCCGAACAGTGGGTCAACGTCACAGTAGTCGGAGACGTCGTAGCCGGCATCCTTTTGAGGTGAGCGGAAGAACGGGCTGAGCCAGACAGCGTCAACGCCAAGTTCGGACAGCGAAGCCAACCGCGAGGTGATGCCTGGAAGGTCACCGATTCCGTCGCCGTTTGAATCAGCAAACGAGCGGGGGTAGATCTGGTAGATGACGCCGCTGCGCCACCACTCGCCGCTAACCTTGGCTTTGTGTCTGGCACCCGAGCCCCAGGGCTTCTCCTGCACTACAGTTTGATCCAAACTGTCTGGTCATGCTCCAACTCGCCCTCGAGAGTGAGGTCATGTTGGGTGGTCACGAGAACCTCGCCCGCGGGAACAACCACTGGCTCAGGGCCAAAGTTAGTCAAGACAAGTACGCCGTTGTTCAGGTAGGCGAGCGTGTTCTTGTCCTGGAAGTCCTCGGCCCAGCAGAATTCACCCGAGCCCATGCCGAACGCGCGACGCTCCTTGAGCAGACGCTTGTACAACTCGAGTGTGGAGCCTGCGACACCCTCCTGCTTGTCGCGTGCCAGTGTCTTGTAGGCGCCGGGCTGAGGAAGCCAGCTTTCACCGGTGGACGAGAAGCCGTTGGCGGCGTTCACGCCACCCTCCCATGGAATTGGTACGCGGCAGCCATCGCGGCCAACGCGCTCACCGTTTGTGCGGAAGAAGGTTGGGTCCTGACGGTACTTGCCCTCCAGCGTGGTGTGCTCGGGTAGTCCAAGTTCCTCGCCCTGGTAGATGTAAGAGGAACCGGGCAGGCCGAGCATGAAGGCGCTCGCAGCGCGAGCCTTGCGAATTCCCATCGCTTCGTCCGGCTGCAGGTAGTTTGGACCGATGCCATCGCCTGGCTTAGGAATCGCGCCTGCGTAGCCGTAACGGGTAGCGTGACGGACCTGGTCGTGGTTACTGAGCACCCAGGTGCTGGAAGCCCCAACCTTGCCGTATTCAACCAGCGATGCGGTGACGATCTTCTTCAGAGCCTCCGCCTCGAACGGGGTTGCCATGTAATCGAAGTTGAACGATTGGTGGTATTCGTCAGGGCGAACCCACATCGCCAGACGGGGAAGCGGGCTCATCGATGCCTCGGCACAGAATGCTCGGTCATCAAATTCGTCGAGCACGCGGCGGAAACGGCGGATGAAATCGTGCACGCCTGGCTGACCCCAATACGGAACTCGCTCCTCGGCCTCGGTCATGGTGAAGGTGTCGATTGGGATCTCATTACCCTCGGCATCGCGAGCCCTGTCGTCCGGGTAGCCAGCACGCTTGACCATTCCGTGTGCAACGTCAACCCGGAAACCATCAACGCCCTTTGCCAGCCAGAAGCGCAGGATGTCGTCGAACTCATCTGCAACTGCGGGGTTGGCCCAGTTGAGGTCAGGCTGGGTCGAGTCAAACAGGTGCAGGTACCAGTCACCTGGAGTTCCGTCGGAGTTGGTGGTGCGGCTCCAGGCGGGACCGCCAAAGATGGACTGCCAGTTGTTAGGGGGAAGCTCGCCACTGACTCCCTTACCGGCAACAAAGTGATAGTAATCGCGCTCGGGCGAACCCTTGCCGGCGGCCATCGCCGCCTGGAACCACGCGTGCTGGTCGCTGGTGTGATTTGGCACGATGTCCACGATGATACGGATGCCCAGCTCTTTGGCGCGCTTCAGCAGCGCATCAAAGTCTTCATTGGTGCCAAAAAGTGGATCAATCCTGCGGTAGTCACTGATGTCGTAACCAGCGTCCTTCTGGGGGCTCTTGAAGAATGGCGAGAACCAGATTGCATCAATTCCTAGCGCAGCAAGCGAGTCGAGGCGACTGGTAACTCCGACTAGGTCACCCATGCCATCGCCGTTGCCGTCGGCAAAGGAGCGAGGGTAGATCTGATAAATGACGGCTGTGCGCCACCATTCGGCGTTTTCGCGCCTGGTGTGGAGGACTGGCAGGTTAGACATACCTTCAACTTTATGGCGCTTGTTTGGGGCTCAAAAGCACAACCCGCCATATAAACGCTTGCAGTTAGAGAACGGGTTCAAGAGACCAAAACTGTAAGCGTTTACATAGATATAACTAGAAAATACTTCAGTTAACCCCCAGAGAACCCTGTAACGACGGGTTTTTCGATTCGTAACCATACTGTTATGAAAAATCTGCGATTGTAATTTGACGCAAGCGTTTACAGAGGAGTTCTCTTATTTACAGGCTTGTTTACAAGTCTCCATTTCATGGAATTTCACGAAAGGTATCCAATGAAGAACATCAAGCGCGGCATCGCTGCCGCAGCTCTCGTTGGTCTGTCGGGTGGACTGCTGCTTGCAGCCCCAGCTCACGCGGCAACCACCACCATCGAAGTATGGATGGACGACCAGCGTGGCGCACAGCTGAGCCCAGTGTGGGACGGCAGCACCACTATCGCTTCGGGTTACACCATCCACATCACCACCTTCCCAGGTCGCGACGCCATGCTTACTGCTTGGCAGGATGCAACCGCTGACGGCGGCCCAGACATCATCTTCGACGCAGCAAGCACCGCTACCGCAGCTGCTAAGAACGGTAAGGCCCTTCCTTACACCCTGACCGCAACCAACAAGGCTGAGCTTCCAGCCGGTGCGCTGAAGGCTTTCAGCTACCAGGGCGTTCAGTACGGTATCCCAATGGACGTGGACACCACCACCATACTGGAACACCAAGTTCGGTAAGGCTCCAAAGACCTTCGAGCAGTTCGCTGCGGCATTCGCCAAGTACAAGAAGGCCGGCAAGGCAACCATGGGTATCTGTGCTGCTGACGGCACCTGGGGTGCACTCCCAGTCCTCACCGCCCTCGGCGGTGGCGCATGGGGCTACGCCAAGGATGGCATCACTCCTAACCCAAACAAGGTTCTCTTCAACTCGCCAGCATTCATTGCTAACGCTAAGAAGTACCTGCTGAACAAGGCCGGCAAGAGCAACGGCATGTTCGCATGGGACGGCTGTGACTCGACCTTCCTCGCCGGCAAGGCTCTTGCAATGAACACCGGATCGTGGCGTCTGAACAGCGTTATTGACTCTGGCGTTCAGTACACCCTCCAGCCACTCCCTGCCCTCGCAGGCAAGGGCGTCAGCCACCAGTGGTCTGGCTTCGGTGGAGCATTCGGTACCTCGTTCGCTAACGACCACGGCGTAGCTCTCGGTGTCCGCACCGCTCTCGGCTACTTCGCAAGCCAGAAGGGTGCTCTCGCATACGCAAACGCTGTAAAGCGCCCACCAGTAAACAGCAAGATCGGAAGCCACCTCTCGGGTGACGTTGCTGGTTTCGCTAAGGCTGCTGCAACCGGCCTCGTTCAGGAGAACGCTCTCCTGGGTGACAACACCGGCGGCGCCAACTGGTACGACGTACTGGGCAGCACCTTCGACGACGTCTTCAACAAGGGCAAGGACCTGAAGTCTTCGTTCAACAAGGGTGCAGTAATCCTGAAGGCTGACTTCGTACACGGTATGACCAACCGCTAAAAAGTTAGTTCATGCGAGTCGGGGCTGGTGGCTAAAACTGCCAGCCCCGATGAGCGTTATCGCATCAAACAGGAACAACAATGAACATGATTAAGCCCTCGACACTTGCCATGATCGCAAAGCTATTTGTGATGGCAATCGTGGATTCCCTACTTGTCTGGATGATCTACGTCGCTTTGCTCGGATCTGACTTTTTAGTCGGTGGTGTGCTCGTGGCAATCTTGATTGCAGCCAACTGGGTTTATTTCTCAAAGCGCACAGTCGCCGCCAAATTTCTCTTCCCAGGAACCGTTCTGCTGGTCATTCTTGTAGTGGTGCCCATCATCTACACCGCATGGATGTCCACGTTCAACTACAAGACCGGAAATCAGGTTTCAAAAGACGCTGCCGTGGCGCAGCTCAAGCTTGTAGGTCTAGTGCCAGACGCCTCGGGTGCAACTTTTGACCTCAAGGCAGGTAGCTCAGGTTCCGGTCACGCTCTGCTGCTGACTGACCAGGCAACTCACGAGGTATTCCTCGGAACATCGGCCGGCCTAAAGCCACTTGCCGCGGGAACCTACAAGCTCAATAGCTTGAATGTTGCGGTTTCTGCTGATGGATTCACACCCCTCAAGGGCAAGGACCTGGTAACCGCCACCGAGTGGATCTCGTCTTTCGAAGTTCCGAGCACCAATGGCAGGTATGTGCTTGCTCAGGGCCTAGACATCGCGGCCCTGATGCACGAGAAGTTCGTGTTCTCTAAAGACCTGCTGACTCTAAAGGACACGCTTTCAGGCGTAACCTACAAAGACAACGGCAACGGCAACTACGTTGACGTTTCGAATAAAGACAACATTCTTTTCCCAGGATGGCAGTCCTTCAATCCTGCTCAGAACTATGTGGGACTAATCACAAACCCCAAGTTGAGCGGCCCATTCTTCCGGGTATTCGTCTGGACCATCGCATTCGCTTTCATCACCGTTGCCATGATGTGGGCGCTCGGATTTGTCCTCGCCTTGGCCATGGACAAGAAGATTCGCCTTCGCGGTTTCTATCGAGCAGTTCTGATCCTGCCGTACGCCATGCCAAGCTTCATGTCCATCCTCATCTGGGCTGGAATTTTCAACCAGAACACCGGTGCGTTGAACAACCTTCTCGGTGGCGCCCACATCGGATGGCTTACCGACCCATGGTTGGCCAGGGGCGCCATTCTTCTGGTGAATCTTTGGCTTGGATTCCCATACTTCTACCTGATTTCCACGGGTGCCCTGCAGGCTCTGCCTTCCGACATTGAGGAAGCGGCCGAGATTGACGGTGCAACCGGAAGTCAGATTTTCTGGCAGATTAAGCTACCGCTGGTATTCCAGATCCTCTCACCGCTTCTCATTTCGTCTGTTGCGTTCAACTTCAATAACTTCAACTTGATTTACCTGCTTACGCACGGTGGTCCAACCGATGTGCTGAACGGTGAAACTGCCGGTGCGACCGACCTGCTCATCACCTACGCCTACAAAACCGCGTTTGGAAGTAATGAGCAGAACTTGGGTCTGGCCTGTTCAATCAGCGTTCTGATGTTTGTTATCGTCGGCGCACTCTCCATGTGGAGCCTGCGTCGCTCGAAAGTCCTTGAGGAGATGTAATGAGTTCAATAACTATTGGAAGAAAGAAGTCTCGCGCGGGTTCAAACCTCTGGCGCCACATCTTTGCCTGGGTGTTGATTGCTTTCTCGATCTTCCCAATCGTGGTTGTAGTTTCTAGCTCATTGAGCAAATCAGGCGACCTAGCGACTGGCTCGCTGTGGCCATCGAAGGTGTCCTTCGCCAACTACGCGCTGCTTTTCAGCAGTAAGTCGATCCCGTTCCCGCTCTGGGTAATGAATACGATCATCTTGGCGTCGGCCAATGCCGTGATTTCGGTATTGATCGGAATCTTCGCGGCTTTTGCGTTCTCTCGTCTCCGCTACCGTGGCCGCAAGCAGTCACTCCAAGCCCTGTTCCTCATCCAGGTGTTCCCAAGCTTCTTGGCTCTGGCTGCAATCTACGTGATCTTTGAGCGCCTCGGAGTTCTTTATCCGCTCATTGGACTTGGCAATCTCGGAGGTCTGTTGCTTGCATACCTCGGTGGTTCGATGGGTGGAAGTGCCTGGCTACTCAAGGGATTCCTCGACACCATCCCGATTGAGCTCGACGAGGCGGCAAAGATTGACGGCGCGTCACCGAGTCAGATTTTCTGGCAGATTTTCCTGCCGCTGACTTCGCCCATTCTCGTAGTTACCACTTTGCTCTCATTCATTGGAACCTTCAACGAGTACATTCTGGCGAGCCTCTTCCTGCAGGATATTCCACGCAGAACTGTGGCTGTTGGACTCCAAGCCTTCGTTGGTGGCACCTTCGGCGCAAACTGGGGACCCTTCACCGCGGGTTCGGTGCTTGCAGCAATTCCGCTCGTGGCTCTCTTCCTAAGTCTGCAGAAGTACATTGTGAACGGTGTTACTGCGGGTTCGGTCAAGGGCTAGTACTCCTAGACGTTGGGGCGGTCGTATGATCGCCCCAACAACTTTTAAGCAGTAGAGGTGAATGATGGGCAAAAAGATATCTCTTCCAATGGGGCTGACGCCGCACCACGATGGTTCGTCGCTCTATGTTTCGAGCCAGGCTCCCAAGTTGCTCGAGAAGGTGAAGCTTAGAGTTCGTATTCACGAGGCCATCGGTGAGGTTAGCGCGGTGATGGTTCGCTTCTCCGAGAGCGGCGAGGCGTTCCCCACTCCGCCCGCAAAGGTTGTCAAGCGTGACGGCGGTTGGTCTTGGTACGAGGCAGCCATCATCATGCACAATCCCCGCATGAACTACCGATTCAGCATTGTGTTGGCCGATGGCAGGCAACTAACCTACAACGCACTTGGACTCTTCGAAACCGACCAACCGGATATCAACGATTTCAGAATCAACACCTTCTCGAGTGCCCCAAAGTGGGGGCCTTCATCGGTGATGTACCAGATTTTCCCGGACCGCTGGGCCCGCTCCGCCGAGGCGGACAAGCACCCGACCCCGGAGTGGGCCATCAAAGCCAGTTGGGGCGATGACGTAATTGGCTCAGGACCCGGAACCTCCGAGCAGTTCTTTGGGGGAGACCTCTGGGGAATAATCGAGCACCTAGATCACCTGAAGAAAATCGGTGCCACGCTCATTTACCTGACCCCGATTTTCCCGGGTCGTTCCAACCACCGCTACGACGCCTCGTCTTTCAACGACGTTGACCCGCTCCTCGGCGGAAACAAGGCCCTGCAGGCGCTGATCGCGGAGGCTCACAGACGCGGCTTCAAGATCATCGGTGACCTCACCAGCAACCACAGCGGTGATGCGCACGAGTGGTTCAGGGCTGCCTACAAGAAGCCAGGCGCTCCCGAGAGCGAGTTCTACTACTTCACAGCTGGCAATACCAAGTACGACTCCTGGTTTGGGGTTTCCAGCCTGCCCAAGTTCAACTGGAAATCTCAGGAGCTGCGGAAGCGATTCATTGAGGGTAAGAACTCGGTTGTGGCTAAGTGGCTCAAGGCGCCTTATGGCTTCGATGGCTGGCGCATCGATGTGGCAAACATGACGGGTCGCATTCGTGACGAGGACATGTACGCCGAGGTTGCTCAGATTGTTCGCAAGACCATGGTGGAGGTGAATCCAGACACCATCATGCTGGGCGAATACACCGGCGATGCCGCCTATGAAGTGCAGGGCGATGGCTGGCAAGGTGCCATGACATACGCTAACTTCACCCGTCCGCTGTGGCGGTGGATGTTCGACGCCAAGAAGGGCACCGACAACTTCCAGAACATGGGATACATCGGCCGGGTCGAAACCGCCGCAGAGTTCCTTGAGACCCACACTAAGTTTGCCGCAGGGTTCCCATGGCACGTTCGACTCAACACCATGAACGCTCTCAACACTCACGATACCCCGCGCTTTAAGAGCTACACCCTCGCGGGGGCACAGCGCGTTGCGGCTGGCCTGCAATTCACCTTCCCTGGAATCCCAGTGGTATGGGCTGGCGATGAATTTGGCCTAGATGGCTTCAATGGCGAAAAGTCGCGCACGCCCATACCTTGGAACGATGAACGACCTAGCGACCGTTCCATGATTGAGATTTATTCCGAGTTGGCAGCGCTTCGCAAGAAGCACCCAGTGTTGGTTGATGGAGCGCACCGCTTTGTCTTCGCAAATGACGAGACGCTAGTGTTCGTGCGAGAGAGTAAGAAAGAGCGCATGCTGGTGCTCGCCACCCGTGGCAAGTCAGGCGATGTGAAGCTTCCCGTTGACTCAGTAACAGGTCTTGAGCACGCGAAACTCGTTTACGGAAGCGCAAAACTCAAGGTAGGCAAGAAGAACGCGCACTTAGACGCTGGCAAGATGACCTTCGCCGTCTGGCATTTGCCAGCCGCCTAGAAAAGGTGCTAATCTCTTGAAGTTGCCTTTTTAGGTACACGCCCTGATAGCTCAGTGGTAGAGCACTTCCATGGTAAGGAAGGGGTCGCGAGTTCAATCCTCGCTCGGGGCTCGGAAGTCGAGAAATCGGCTTTGAGCCGGCAACGGTCTCGGCTGGGTAGCTCAGGTGGTTAGAGCACACGACTCATAATCGTGGGGTCGCGGGTTCAAGTCCCGCCCTAGCTACAAAAAACCCTCAGTATGCACTGAGGGAATTTTTGTTTAAGCGGAAAACCTAGAATGCCGCGGTTCCGAAGGGGCTGCCCCAACCTGTGGGTCCATCAAAACCCACGGTGCTGTTGCAGTAAACCTTGGTGATGCACCGCCCGTTGGAACCCAACGAGATGTCGTGCAGATTGTCACGATTTGCCCACAGGTAAGCGCCGGCCGAGTTACCAAAGTTGTTCTTGAGCGCGAACAGCG
>Ga0213920_1000463_pt1 | contig 32614 bp, 35 predicted proteins | sample McNCre1117MG_FD_161054 | JGI IMG/M metagenome (GOLD analysis project Ga0213920, IMG submission 161054) | Freshwater microbial communities from McNutts Creek, Athens, Georgia, United States - 11-17 MG | ecosystem: Environmental > Aquatic > Freshwater > Creek | place: USA: Georgia | collected...
CGCGTTTGGTCATGGTTCATCAGGCTCGCTGGTGTCTGCGGCCATGCTCAGCGAATTGGCCAGTTTGCAAACCATCAACGTGCCCTACAAAAGCATCCCCCCTGCTTTGACTGATTTGCTGGGTGGCCAAATTCAATTCGCCTTTGCAGACACGGGTAACGCCGTGTCGCAAATGAACGGTAGCCGCATGCGTGGCTTGGGCGTCACCACTAAGAAACGCGCCAGCAAAGCGCCCAACGTACCGCCCATTGGTGACACAGTGAACGGCTACAACGTGAGCGCGTGGTTCGGCCTCATGGCCCCCGCAGGCATGCCTGCCGATGTACAAAAGAAAGCCACCGCCACATTGATGGCTGTGCTGGCCAAACCCGAGGTGCGCGAAAAGATTCAAGGCGTGGGCATTGACCTAGATGTGGAAGACTCCGCCACACTCGCCAAAACCATCGACGCCGAAATCAAAAAATGGGGCGGTTGGGTCAAGACCGCTGGCATCACACCTGAATAAAGCATGAACACCGCAGAAAACACAAATCTGCAAGGCGCGCTATCAGGCTTGCGCGTGCTTGATTTAACAGGCGTGGTGCTTGGCCCCTACGCCACGCAAATCTTGGGCGACTACGGCGCAGACGTCATCAAGATTGAGCCGCCCAGCGGCGACATCATGCGTCACGCTGGCCCCATGAAGCACCCAGGCATGGGCCACATCTTCATCAACGCTAACCGCAACAAACGCTCGGTGGTGCTAGACCTCAAGCAACCCGAGCAACGCGAAAAGTTGCTGGCCTTGTGCAAAACCGCCGATGTACTGACCTACAACATCCGCCCTGCCGCCATGGCGCGGTTGGGTTTGTCATACGACACACTGCGCGCCATCAACCCACGCTTGATCGTGTGTGGCGCTTATGGCTACAGCGAAGGTGGCCCCTACTCTGACTGGCCCGCGTATGACGACCTGATTCAAGGCGCCGTGGGCATGCCGTGGCTGATGACGCAAAGCGGCAGCGCCGAGCCACGCTACGCGCCCACCACGTTTGCTGACCGTGTAACCGGCCTCAACATGGTGCACGCCGTCATGGCCGCCATCATTGCGCGCTACCGCACAGGTGTGGGTCAGCATGTGGAAGTGCCGATGTTTGAATGCTTGTTGCAGTTTGTGTTGGGCGATCATTTGTGTGGCGAAACTTGGAAGCCCTCACTTGGCGGCATGGGCTACGCACGCTTGCTTGCGGTGAATCGCAAACCCTACGCCACACAAGACGGGCACATCTGCGCGCTCATGTACAACGACGCGCATTGGCAAGCATTTTTAAAACTGGTGGGCGCGCCTGATTTATTCCAAACCGACGCACGCTTTGCCACACATGCCGAGCGCTTGAAAAACATCGACGCGCTCTATGGCGTGGTGGGGCAACACATGCGCAAGCGCACCAGCGCAGAGTGGATGAAAGACTTCACGGCACACGACATCCCCGTCATGCCCATGATGAAGCTCGACGACTTGCTCACCGACCCGCACCTCACCGCCACACAAGGCTGGCTCGATGTACCGCATCCGTTTGAAGGCACGTTGCGTCAGCTGCGCCCGCCTGTGCGCATGAGCGGCACACCCACAGGTGTATGGCGACCTGCACCGCGCTTGGGTGAGCACACAGAAGAAGTGTTGAAAGAGCTAAGCTAAGCTCTGACACGTTGAATCAAATTCAAAATCAAACGGAACGATCGATGAAATTCAAAGGCACAGACAACTACGTTGCAACCCAAGACCTGATGCTGGCAGTCAATGCAGCCATCGCCCTCAAGCGCCCACTGTTAGTCAAAGGCGAACCCGGCACGGGCAAAACCATGCTGGCCGAAGAAGTGTCTGAGGCGCTGGGCATGCCCTTGCTGCAATGGCACATCAAGTCCACCACCAAAGCCCAGCAAGGCTTGTACGAGTACGACGCCGTCAGCCGACTGCGCGACAGCCAAATGGCTGATGCCGAAAGCGCCGAGCGCGTGAAAGACATCAACAACTACATCCTCAAAGGTGTACTGTGGCAAGCATTCACTGCCGAGCAGCCCGTGGCCTTGCTGATTGACGAGATTGACAAAGCTGACATCGAGTTTCCAAACGACTTGCTGCGTGAACTCGACCGCATGGAGTTTTATTGCTACGAAACGCGCCAGCTGATCAAAGCCAAGAATCGTCCACTGGTGTTCATCACCTCGAACAACGAGAAAGAGTTGCCAGACGCGTTCTTGCGCCGCTGCTTCTTCCACTACATCAAGTTTCCTGATGCCGACACCATGCGTCACATCGTGCAGGTGCACTTCCCCACCATCAAGCAAGACTTGCTCACGGTGGCGATGAAAACCTTCTTTGACATTCGCAACTTGCCGGGACTGAAGAAAAAGCCATCAACTAGCGAGTTGATCGACTGGCTCAAGTTGCTGGTGGCTGAAGACATCCCACTCGAAGCGCTGCAAACGGCTGACGACAAAGTGTCTATCCCGCCACTGGTGGGTGCGCTGTTGAAAAACGAACAAGACACCACGCTGTTTGAAAAACTGGTGTTCATGCAAAGCCGTAATCGCTAAACACGCGAGCTGCCATGCTGATCGATTTTTTCTATACGTTACGCGCTGCGAAAGTGCCCGTATCGGTTCGCGAGTACCTGACGTTGCTCGAAGCCCTACAAGCCAATGTGGTGGGTCCAGCGTCTGATGCATGCAGCATGGATGATTTTTATCACCTATCACGCACCATTCTCGTCAAAGACGAAAAGCACTACGACAAGTTTGACCGTGCGTTTGGCGCGTACTTCAAAGGCGTGGAGATGCTGACCGACTTCACCCAGGAAGTGCCGCTCGATTGGCTAGAAAAGATTCTTCAAAAAGAACTCACCCCTGAGCAAAAAGCAGCCATTGAAAAAATGGGCTGGGACGAGTTGATGGAAACCTTGAAGAAACGTCTCGAAGAACAGAAAGAACGCCACGAAGGTGGCAACAAGTGGATTGGCACAGGCGGCACATCGCCCTTTGGCAATGGCGGCTACAACCCACAAGGCATTCGCATTGGTGGCAAAGGCGGCAACCGCAGCGCGGTGAAGGTGTGGGACCAACGCGCTTACCGCGACTACGACGACACGCAAGAGCTGGGTACACGCAACATCAAAGTGGCCTTGCGTCGCTTGCGTCGCTTTGCGCGTGAAGGCTCTGCCGAAGAACTCGATTTAGACGGCACCATTCACAAGACCGCTGCGAACGCAGGCTTCTTAAATATCTTGATGCGCCCCGAGCGCCATAACAACGTCAAGGTGTTGTTGCTCATGGATGTGGGCGGCACGATGGACGACCACATCGCACGCGTAGAAGAAATGTTCAGCGCGGCCAAGGCCGAGTTCAAGCACTTGGAGTTTTATTACTTCCACAACTGCGTGTACGACTTCATGTGGCGCAACAACAAACGCCGCTACGCGGAGAAGTTTGAGACCTGGGACATCATTCGCAAGTACAACAAAGACTACAAGCTCATCTTTATTGGCGACGCCACCATGAGCCCGTATGAAATTGTGCAGCCCGGCGGCAGTGTGGAATACAACAACGAAGAAGCGGGTGCCGAGTGGCTACAGCGCCTGCTGCACGCCTTCCCTAAATTTGCGTGGATCAACCCCGAACCACAAGGTGTGTGGGAATACCGCCAAAGCATCAGCATCATTCAGCAGATCATGAGCAACCGCATGTATCCGCTCACACTCAAAGGCTTGGAAGATGCGATGCGGATGCTGAGCAAATAACGGCAACGTAAAATACCCATCGGTTGCCGCCGTAGTTCAATGGATAGAACGACTCCCTCCTAAGGTGTAGATACAGGTTCGATTCCTGTCGGAGGCACCATCTCACTTCATGTGGGCTTGCGCTTGCTGCGCATCAATCAATCCCTGCTGCACCAGCGCAGCCAAACTTTGATCCAAAGTTTGCATGCCTACCGTTCGCCCTGTTTGCATGACCGAATACAGCTGAGCCACTTTGCCTTCGCGAATCAGGTTGCGCACCGCAGGTGTGCCTATCATCACTTCGTAGGCAGCTACTCGCCCTGCACCATCTTTGCGTTTACACAGCACTTGCGAAATCACAGCGTTGAGTGATTCCGACAACATGCTGCGCGCCATCTCTTTTTCTTCGGCGGGAAACACGTCCACGATGCGGTCTATGGTTTTGGCCGCGCTGGCTGTGTGCAAGGTGGCCAACACCAAATGCCCTGTCTCGGCAGCGGTGATGGCGAGCCGAATGGTTTCAAGGTCACGCAGCTCACCCACCAAAATCACATCGGGATCTTCGCGCAGTACGGCACGCAAGGCATTGGCAAAGTCGTGGGTATGCGTCCCTACCTCGCGCTGCTGAATCAGGCATTGCTGTGGCTCATGCACAAACTCAATCGGGTCTTCAATTGTCACGATGTGTTGCGGTGTGGTTTGGTTCAAGTCATCCACCATCGCAGCTAAGGTGGTCGATTTACCTGAACCCGTCGGCCCCGTCACCAACACCAAACCACGCGGGCGATGCACCAGCTCTGAAAAAATTGCAGGCGCGTGCAAGGCATGCAAACTGGGAATGTGATGCGGCACAACACGAAACACCGCAGACACGCCACGCGCTTGTTGAAACACATTCACACGAAAGCGCGATGCATCAGGCAGCGCCAGGGCGAAATCGCATTCCAAACGTTCTTTGAAATACGCTTGCTGTTTGGATGACATGATGCTCATCAATGCACACTCAATCTCATCGTGTGACAACAGCACATCTGACAACGGCTGTAAATGGCCATCCACCCGAAGCATGGCGGGTCTGCCAGATGACAAATGCAAGTCAGATGCGTGATGCGTTTGGCATTGCGCCAAAAGATTTTGAAGAAACATCCGGACTTTCTATCCCAACACTTCCCTTCATTTGTAACTAATCAGGATTCATTTTTGAAGGCTTTGTCTCATAGTGGTGCAGCATCAGGGAAGTTCCTAATCAAGCTTTCGCAAATGCAGGGCCCTCAGCCGCAAAAACCCTGAGCAAAACTGGCACAATGCACCCGTTTTAATAAGGAAATGACATGAACAAAACTGAATTGATCGAAGCAGTGGCAGCACAAACAGAATTGACAAAGGCCGACGCTGGCCGCGCTGTCAATGCCATCCTCGACGTCATCACTCACGCCGTTGCCAAAAAAGACGACGTGCAATTGATCGGCTTCGGCACTTTCAAAGCTGCTGCACGCGCTGCTCGCACAGGTAAGAACCCACGCACTGGCGAAGCTTTGAAAATCGCAGCTGCTGTTGTGCCTCGCTTCACTGCTGGTGCAGCGTTCAAAGCTGCTGTGAACACCAAGAAGAAGTAATTCTTCGCGTTCACGCACAAAAGCGGCGTCGGGCAACCGAGCCGCTTTTTTCTTTTCTAAATCGATTTGGAGACACGCATGTTTACACACGTCTTTTTAGGCGCCAAAGACATCGAGGCATCACGCAAGTTTTATGACGCAGCCCTTGGCGCATTAGGCCATGCACCGGGTGCGGGCGGCGGTAACCGCTATGTGTATCGCACCCCCACAGGCACCTTTGGCATCACCACGCCCATCAATGGTGAGCCGGCCACATTTGGTAACGGCAGCACGTTTGGCTTTGCAGCCAAATCTGAAGCTGAAGTCTTAGCGTTCCATGCGGCAGGCGTGGCCAACGGCGGTGTCACGTGCGAAGACCCACCAGGCCCACGCACCAACCCCGCCTTCAGCTATTTCATTGCGTACTTGCGTGACCCATCGGGCAACAAGATTTGCGCGATGTGCCGTAGCTAAATCAGCGACATCAAGCCTGACGCATCTCTCGCAGCTCTGCGTTGGCATGACGCAAACGGTCAGCGATGGCCAAAGCCACTGAGCGCATGACACTGATGCTCATCACAGGGTCTCCTGCTGCCACGATCGCAAAGGCTTTGCGGTCGATGGCAATCAGCTCAGTTTCACGCGTGGCGTACACATCGGCCGAGTGAGGTCGACCATCCAAGAACGACATCTCCCCAAAGAACTGACCACGGCTGAACGTTGTCAAGTGAATGGTTTTGCCATTGGCCAATGGCAAGCTCACCTTCACCTCGCCACGGCTAATCAACATGAGTTCATGACCGCCTGAGTCAGCACTGAACACCAAGTCACCTGCTTCGTAGACATGGCGTTGTGCACAACGCTCAAGCGCTTCAATTTCTTGCTCATTCAAGCCGTGGAAGATTTCAAACTTACCCAACGGAATGCCTTCATGTGACACATGCGCATGACCGGCCAAGGCCAAAGTTTCGTCTTCGATCCATTCCAATGCTTCGTCGAACTCATCGAAAATTTTGGCTGTGCTGTCTGACAACAAACCAATGTGGTTCACATACGAGCGTAAGTCACGCCCACTTGGCAAGCGCTCGGGCACACGTGTGAGCACCAAGCGCGCATGACGCTCGGCCAGCATGTTACGAATGCGCTCAATCATGTGGCCTGCCGTCATATCCATCGACTGCACGCGCATGAAATCAAGCACCACAAATTTGGCTTTGCTCAACTCCGGCTCAATCGCGGTGTACAGCTGATCGGTGGTGCCAAAGAACAAACTGCCTTGCAATTCAAAGATCACGGTGTGACCACCCGTCTCGGTCAACACATCACGCTCGCGCTGACCACGCACGCGCGATGAAAACACTTTGTCACCAAATGATTTGCGGCGAATCGTGGTGGTGTGAATTTGTTCACGCAAAAACAGCATGATGGCCATGGCCACGCCCACACCGGATGCAGCAATCAAGCTCACGGTGTTGGCCACGATGACCACAATCAAAATCACCGCAAAGTCGAGCATCGTGTCTTTGGCTTTGAGCAGTTGCAACGAGTGCCAATCAATCATCTTCACACCAATGACGATGAGCAAAGCAGCTAAGGCTGACACGGGTACCCAAGCAATGAGCGAGGTCAACAACAAAATCGCCAACAACGACCACACACCTTGGAACACGCCCGACAAATACGTGGTGCCACCGCTGGCCTTGTTCACCAAGGTGGCGCCCATGGTGCCTGCACCGGGTGCGCCGCCAATGAGAGATGCAGCCAAGTTGCCCAAGCCTTGGCCAATGAGTTCTTTGTTGGAGTCGTGACGTGAGCCAGTCATGGCATCCAACACCACGCAGGTTTTGAGTGTGTCGATCGACAACAACACCGCCAGTGTGATGGCAGGAAAAGCAATTTGTGTCCAGTTTGGAAAACCAGACTCACTTAAGCTGCGAAATGGGTCGAGCAACGATTCAAAGAAACCTTCACCACCCACGGCCAATGGGCCAATGATGAAGGGGTTGTCATGCAGGTTGCGCAACTCAGGCCAAGCACTAAAAGCCAACAACCAATATGAAGCCATGCCGCCCAACAAGCCCACAATCACAGCTGGCACTTTGGTGGAGATGCGCGGGGCCAGCAACATGAACGCTGCTGTAGCCGCACCGACGATGAGGCTAGGCGTTTGCCACAGCTCCATCGCATGCAAACCTTGCCACCAGTTCATGCCTTTGGGCAGCGCCATCCATTTGGGTAATTGGCTCATGATGATGATGAGGCCCACCCCGCTGAGATAGCCACTCACCACGGGAAAGGGCATGTACTTGATCAGTTCACCAATGCGCAGCAAACCAAACGAAATTTGCACCAAGCTGCTGACAAACGCCACCAAGAACAAAGTGAGCACCACAGCGCCCACGCCTGTGCCTTGCTGTGTCATTTGAATGGTGAGGGCAGACAGCACCGCAGCTGCAGGTGCACACGGCGCAGAGATGAGGCGCTGCGTACCACCAAACGTGGCAGCAATCAAACCCAACGCAGTCACGCCCAGCATGCCAGCCAGCGCCCCCTTGGCGCCAAAATCAGCACCGAGTGGCGAGAAGATGGTGACGCCAAACGCAATCGCAGATGGCAATGCGACGAGCATGGCGGCAAAGCCACCCCAGATGTCGCCAGATAAATTGGCGCGAGAAAGTGTGTGTGTGGTTGACATGGCAAATATGACAGTTTTTTGTCAGTATCGCAAATTTTGTCAGGCCACTCGTGCCACTTGATTTAGCGCAAGCTGAAAGCGTGAGAAGCGTGTCTAATGATGGTTTCTTTAGGAGAAATGTATGACAGCAAACGTTGGCGGCATTGACCGCGTTCTGCGTATCGTCGCAGGCTTGGCACTCATCGCACTCGCAGCGATGAATGTGGTGGGTCTGTGGGGCTACATCGTGGGTGGCATTGTGTTGGCCACAGGCGTTTTACGCTTTTGTGGTGCCTACACGTTGTTTGGCATCAACACCTGCCCCATGAAACCTGCTGAAGAAGAACACGCCCAATAAGGCGGGCCCTCTTCCATCGCCTCAGCATCACTTCGGTGCTGAGGCTTTTTTACGTGCCAACCACAGCAAGCCTGCACCGGTGATGAGCACTGGCACCAACGACCCCCAGTTGAGCCACGCCCAACCTTGGGTGGTCACCAAAGCGCCCGAGGCAAACGAGGTGAAGGCCATGGTGGCAAACACGCAAAAGTTGATAGCGGCTTGCGCGCGATTTTTTTCTTGCGGTGTGTAGGCTTGCATTGACAAAGTGGTGCTGCCTGTGAACAAAAAGTTCCAGCCCACGCCCAACAAAAACAAAGCCAACATAAATTGGTGCAAGTCCACCCCAGACAGCGCCACCGCAATGCATGCGATGTTGAGCAACACGCCCACACCCATGATGCTGAGCACGCCAAAACGCTTGATCAAGTGCCCCGTCACAAAACCTGGGGCAAACATGCCAATCACATGCCACTGCAACACCCAGCCCGTGTCTTCAAATGACAGGCCACACACTTGCATGGCCAGTGGTGTGGCGGCCATGAGCAAGTTCATCACACCGTAGCCCAAAGCTGCTGCCATCGCAGCCACCACAAACACGGGCTGGCGCATGATTTCTCCCAAGGGGCGGCCACCTGCTTCATCAGCTTTTGCAATGGGCGCTGGAGGGAAGTCGATCAAAGCCATCACGCCCATTGACACTGCAGCCACCACCATCAAAGCCACATACGCACCGGCGAATGGCATGCCCAACAAGCTCTTGGTTTGAATAGCCAGATTGGGGCCAATCACCGCACCAATCAAACCACCCGCCATCACCAACGACACGGCCTTCTCACGAAAGTCGGGTTTGCACAACTCAGCCGCTGCAAAGCGATACAGCTGACCGTTGGCGCTGTAATAACCCGCCACCACCGTGGCTGTGACGAGCAACCCAAACGATTGGCTGAGCACAGCAAATGCACCCAAGGCGGCAGACAACAAAGCCACCAATAGACCCAGCTGAAACGAGCCCTTACGCCCAAAGCGCTGCTGAGATTTAGCCACCAAGCCCGTGCTAAGCGCACCGCCCACCACATAGCCCATCACGGGCAAAGTGGCCATCCAGGCCTCAGGCGCCAAACTCAAGCCCACCAAACCGTTGATGGCAATGAAGGTGACGTTGTTGGTCAGGAACAAACCCTGCGCAATGGAGAGCAATACAAGATGACGGTTCATAAAGACCTAAACAAAGAAAGAGAAGCCAAGCCTGCCGACACGGCCAAGCCATGTAGCACAGCCGCAGAGATGGTCAACACAATAGCAGGGGCCAACTGCGTGGGTTCATCTGCATGCTTGCGCAACAGCACAAATGCCAGTAACGACAAAGGCAGCGATGTCAAACCCCACAGCGCTGGCTCGGGGTGAATGAACAGCCACACACCAGCAATCAGCCAAGCATGTGCCATCAAAGCCACAGCCAAATACAGCCATGAGGCTCTGCGGCTGCCCAATCGAACCAGCAATGTGCGTTTACCTACTTGCGCATCGGCCTGTTCATCGGGGAATCCATTAATAACCAAGATATTGCCCACCAACAAAGCAAAGCTCACCGAGACAGCGAAAGGAATGACAAAGAACTGACCACGTTGCACATAGTCTGCACCCACGACCACTAAGCCCCAAGTGAGCGCGACGGTCAGCTCACCCAAACCACGCTTCATCAAAGCCAGTGGCGGCGCAGAGTAACCCCACCCGAGCAACAGACCAGCCAAGCCCAACACAACCAAACCACCGCCCGCTTTCAGCGACAGCAGTAAGCCACAAGGAACTAAAACGATGATCAAGGCTTTGGCCAAGTCATGTGTATCTTGAACCGTGACATGGCCGTTTTGAATCAGCCGTGCGCCACCTGTGAATGGAAACAAACCTTGGGTATTGGCGTCATCTGCGCCATTCAAGGCATCGTGATAGTCATTCAACACATTGGCTGCGGCATGCATCAGCACAGCAAGTACCAAAGTAGCCAGAGCAGACCAGACCTCGGGGCCATGACCACACACAGCCGCCACCGATGTGCCCAACACACAAGCCACGGCCGTGATGACCAAGAACCTTGGCCGTGTCATCTGCACCAGAGTGCGCCAAGGCAGCTGGGCAGATGTGTGGTCAGACGAGCTTTGGGGCAATTAACGCGGCACCAAGAAGACCGACTTTTCATGAATCACATCGTTACTCGATGTGTCCTTGATGTCGAAGTTGATCTTGTGTGAACCAGCATCTGCTGAACCATAAGGAATGCTCACACGCAACACCACCCAATGCGCTTGAGCTGAGGCGACATTGACTTGCGTTTCTGTATCGATACGGATATCACTCAAACCACTGACAGAAAGCGCGAACGTTTTGTCTTTCTCTGAGGCATTCATCACTTGCAGGCGGTAGATGTTTTCAATGCCACCGTTTTCTGTGATGCGAGCCAAGGTTGCGCGATCACGCACCACATCCACTTTGAAAGGTGTACGTACAGCCAATGAAACACCTACCGCTAAAACGATAGCCATCAAGATGGATGTGTAAATCAACACACGAGGGCGCAACACACGCATGAAGGTTTGCTTGGTGGTCCACTTGTTCGCCATCGCGTTTTGTGTGGTGTAACGCACCAAACCTTTGGGATAGCCGAGCTTATCCATGACGGTGTCACACACATCAGCACAAGCGCCGCAACCAATACATTCATATTGCAAGCCATTGCGAATGTCGATGCCTGTTGGGCACACCTGCACACACAAAGAGCAGTCAACACACGAACCCAAGTTGGCAGCCACCAAGTCTGTTTTCTTCGAACGCGCACCACGTGGTTCGCCACGCTCTACGTCATAGGTGACGATGAGGGTGTCATGGTCAAACATGGCACTTTGAAAGCGTGCATAAGGACACATGTACTTACACACCTGCTCGCGCATGAAGCCTGCATTGCCGTAGGTCGCAAATGCGTAAAAGAAAACCCAAAAAGCTTGCCAAGGACCAAAACTCCAAGCAATGGCCGTTGCTAACAATTCTTGAATCGGTGTGAAGTAACCGACAAAGGTAAAGCCAGTCCACAACGACAACACAATCCAAGCGGTGTGTTTGTAGACTTTCTTGCTGAGTTTTTTCACAGAAAAATCGGCATCATCCAAGCGAATACGTGCAGAACGATCACCTTCGATCTTGCGTTCTATCCACATGAAAATTTCGCTGTACACCGTTTGCGGACATGCGTAACCGCACCACAAACGACCGGCCACCGCCGTGAACAAGAACAGCGACAAAGCAGAGATGACCAACAGGCCAGTCAAGTAAATGAAGTCTTGCGGGTACAGCACCAAACCAAAGATGTAAAAGCGACGCGCTTCCAAGTCAAACAACACCGCTTGGCGTGTGCCCCACTCCACCCATGGCAAACCATAAAACACGATTTGCGTGATGGCCACCGTGATCCAACGCCAATAGGCAAAGATACCTTCGACGGAGCGTGGGTAGATTTTTTTAGCCGCCGCATAGAGCGATACCATTTCTTCGCTGTCGTCCGCTTGCACAGCTTGAATTGGAATGACTTTTTTGGGTTCTTGGTGGTCGGAGGTCATAGCAATCAATCTTAGTTATGTATCGTGGATTAAGCCAAAGTGTCCCAAGCCTTGAGGGCTTCAGCGGAGTACATCAAAGCGGGACCGCCACCCATGTAGACGCAGATGGTCAACATTTCTTCTAGCTCTTCGCGGGTGCAACCCAGTTTGCGCAAAGCCTTCACATGAAAGCCGACGCAGCCAGAGCAATGCTGCGTGATGCCGATGGCCAAAGCGATCAGCTCTTTGTTTTTGGCACTGATCGTGCCCTCTGCCATCGAAGCTTTGGCGAGCTGCCCAAAGCCTTGCATGGCTTCGGATTGCGATTTACGAAATGGGCCGAGCGACTCGTTGATGTTTTGAATCAAACCCGCGTGATCAAACGTACTCATAAAGTGTCTTTCAAATTTTCATACCAAATACTAGGCTTGGTGACGCTCGAAGCCATTGCGATAGCTCAAGCGTGATGCGTATTACTCAAATGAGGGCTGTGCAGGCTTGAACACGTCATGGCCTGCTGCCACCCATGCATCAATACCGCCAGCGATCGACTTCACGTGTGTGTAGCCCATCTCAGCCAGTGACTTGGCGCTCAAAGCGGCACGTCCGCTGGTTTTGCAATACAACACGATATTCAGGTCTCGCGACTGCATCTTGGGGTTAGCCGCCATCTTGAACTCCAACATGCCACGCGACATGTGCATGGCACCTGGCAAATGACCTGCTAAGTATTCTTCAGTTTCGCGCACATCAATCAGCACGTCACATGAATGAATGGCTGCAACAGCTTCATCGACAGAAATTTCTTGCACAGCTTGCTTGGCTTGCACAACCAAATCGTGGGCGGTTTTCATGCGGCTTTCCTTGTGGTGGTTCGTTTTTTGGGGGTGGCTGCTGTAGGCCAGGCTTGAGCCGAATGTTGTTGACTGATGCGATCGCACACCAAATCACACAGGGCGTAAATAGTGGGGTCAGCAATTTGGTAATACACGCTGGTGCCACGGCCTTCACGTTTGACGAAGCCTTGTTGCATCAACACAGCCAAGTGGCGCGACATGTTGGCGGCCGTGTAGCCACAAGCCTCGGCTAACTCGCCCACGTTGTGTTCGGCCTCGCGCAGCAGGTTCAAGATGCGCAGGCGCGTGGGCTCAGCCAGCGCTTGGAAGTAGTTAGCCACACGGTCGATGGCTTGCTCTGGAAGTTGGGTCATGACCGAATTGTAGCTTTATTTAAGTGATTAATTATTTAATTGTTTAGTTAAATAATCAGTTAATTATTTATAGAATACGCACCATGACTGATTCCAAACTTCGCATCTCTGGCCGATTGGCCCGTTTGTTTCAAGCTTCACAAATCACGCCCTTGCTGGCTTTGGTGTGTTTCTTGTTAGGCGTCTTCGCTGTGCTGGTCACGCCGCGCGAAGAAGAACCCCAAATCAATGTGACCATGGCCAACGTGCTCATTCCCTTCCCGGGCGCATCCGTGAAGGATGTCGAACAAATGGTGTCTGGCCCGGCCGAGCAAGTGCTGTCGCAAATTGCAGGCGTTGAGCATGTCATGTCGGTATCTCAGCCCGGCATGTCGGTGGTGACGGTGCAATACAAAGTGGGCGTGCCGCGCACAGAAGCTTTGGTGCGCTTGTATGACACGGTCAACTCACATGCCGATTGGCTACCCAAGGGCTTGGGCGTGTTGCAACCCCTCATCAAACCCAAAGGGATTGATGACGTGCCCATCGTGTCACTCACCCTACACGGCAAAGAGTCCGATTTGAGCGCCTTCGAACTCGAACGCATCGCACAAAACATCGAAATTGATTTGAAACGTGTCAAAGGCACACGCGAAGTGACCACAGTGGGTGGCCCAACACGCGCCATTCAAATTGAAATCGACCCAGCACGCATGCAAGCCGCGGGCATCACGGTGCCCGAGTTGCGCATCGCCCTGCAAGCGGCGCACTTAGGTGCACCTGTGGGCGACTTGCTGGTGGGTCAACAAACCATTGCCATTGAATCAGGTCCTTTCTTAACCAGCGCCAAAGACGTAGCCAGCTTGGTAGTGGGTGTGCGCGCAGGCAACCCAATTCATGTGCATGACATTGCTCAAGTGCGCGATGGTGGCGCACAGGCCAACACCGCGGTGTGGCATGGTGTAGCAGGTGCCAAACCAATTGAACGCACTGCCGTGACCGTTGCCATTACGAAGAAGCCGGGTGAAAACGCGATTGAAGTAGCTGATGCCATCGTGTCCCAAGTCGCCTCGCTCAAGCACAGCAAGATTCCCGCAAACGTGGAAGTCACCACCACGCGCAACTACGGCGAGACAGCCAATGACAAAGCCAAGAAGCTGATTCAAAAACTGCTGTTTGCCACCGCCTCTGTGGTGGCCTTGGTGTTCATCGCTTTGGGCCGCCGCGAAGCCGCTATCGTGGGCACCGCTGTGATCTTGACCTTGACGGTCACGTTGTTTGCCTCGTGGGCTTGGGGCTTCACGCTTAACCGCGTGTCGTTGTTTGCGCTGATTTTTTCTATCGGCATTTTGGTAGACGACGCCATCGTGGTGGTGGAAAACATCCACCGCCACCAAGCCTTGTTCCCGCAAAAAACCTTGACCCAAATCATTCCGGGCGCTGTGGACGAAGTGGGCGCACCCACCATCTTGGCCACTTTCACCGTGATTGCCGCTTTGCTGCCCATGGCGTTTGTGTCGGGTTTGATGGGCCCTTATATGAGCCCGATCCCAATCAACGCGAGCATGGGCATGTTGTTATCGCTTGCTGTGGCTTTTGTCGTCACACCTTGGCTCGCTCGCATTTGGATGAAATCCACCCACACGCAAGAACACGGTCACGCAGAAAGCAGCCCGTTCAAAAAATGGCTGAGCCGTTTCTTCCACGGCGTGTTCAACCCCTTCTTGAACGATACCTCTGGCCAACGCAACCGCTGGAGCCTTGGTGCTGCGGTGCTGGGTGCCATCGTGGTGTCTGTGGCCTTACCTGTGGCTGGCTTGGTGGCTTTGAAGATGCTGCCGTTTGACAACAAGTCTGAATTCCAAGTGGTGGTCGACATGCCTGCCGGCACCCGTGTGGAAGAAACCGAAAAAGTGCTGCGCGCCTTGGGTGCGCACTTGGCCACCGTGCCCGAAGTGACCCACTACCAAGCCTACGCAGGCTTGAGTGCCCCCATCAACTTCAACGGCTTGGTGCGCCAATACTATTTGCGCAGTGGTGGCAACGTGGGTGACATTCAAGTCAATCTGCAAGACAAGCATTTGCGCAAAGCGCAAAGCCACATCATTGCAACGCGTGAGCGCCCTGCCCTGCAAGCCATTGGCAAGCAGTTCAACGCGAATGTCAAAGTGATTGAAGTGCCCCCCGGCCCACCGGTGTTAGCCCCCATCGTGGCCGAGGTGTATGGCCCGACAGACGAAGGCCGCAATCAAGTGGCCAAGTCTGTGCGTGCGATGTTCAGCGCACAACAAGGCGTGGTCGATGTGGACGACAGCACCATTGCTGCGGCCCCGCGCCAAGTGCTGCTGATCAACCGCCAAAAAGCTGCACAAATGGGCGTGTCACAACAAGCCATCGTCAGCACCTTGCGTGCTGCCTTGGCGGGTGAATCGACCGTGTACGCGCACGACCAAAACAAATACGCAGGCGCCATCGTCATTCGCTTGCCCAAGAGCGAGCAAGACTCATTAGACAAACTACTGAGCCTTGGCGTGCGTAACTCGCAGCGCGAAATCGTGCCCATTCGCCAACTCGTCACCATCAGCGACACCCAGCGTGAGCAACCGATTTATCACAAAGACTTGCTGCCCGTCACCTACGTGGTGGGTGACATGGCAGGCAAAGTCGACAGCCCGTTGTATGGCATGTTCGGCATGCGAAGTAGCTTGAGCCAAATCCAAGCACCCAACGGTAAACCTGTGGACGAATATTTCATCCAACAACCAGCCGACCCGTACCAACACTACGCCGTCAAATGGGATGGCGAATGGCAAATGACTTACGAGACCTTCCGCGACATGGGCGCCGCCTATGCCGTGGGCTTGGTGCTCATTTACTTGCTGGTGGTGGCACAGTTTGGTTCATATCTGGTGCCACTCATCATCATGGCGCCCATCCCCCTCACCATCATTGGCGTGATGCCAGGCCACGCTCTGCTGGGTGCGCCCTACACCGCAACATCCATGATTGGCATGATCGCCTTGGCGGGCATCATCGTTCGCAACTCGATCTTGTTGGTGGACTTCATCCGCTTGCAGGTCTCACAAGGTGTGACCTTGAAAGACGCCGTAGTGACGTCAGCTATCACCCGCGCACAACCGATTGTGTTGACCGGCTTGGCCGCCATGATGGGTGCATTCTTCATCTTGGATGACCCCATCTTCAATGGCTTAGCCATCTCGCTCATCTTTGGTATTTTTGTCTCAACCGCACTCACCTTGTTGGTGATTCCCTTGCTTTATTTCATGGCTTTCAAGAATAAGCCTTCTTCTGTCACTTCTGGAGAACACGCATGAAACGCTTGCCACTTATTGCAGCTTTGACCCTTATCGGCATCAGCTCAGCCACCCATGCCGCCGACTTGATGAGTGCATGGCAAGCAGCCCAGACACGTGACCCCGAAATTGCGGCCGCACGTGTCTTGCACGAGCAAGCCACTTTTCGACAAGAGCAAGCCAAAGCTTTGTGGGCACCTATGGTGTCCGCCAATGGTGCGGTCGGCGTGGGCGGTGCGCAAAGCCAAATCAAAGGCGCTGAAGTCCCCGGCATGATGACTGACATGACGTTCAAAACCAGTGTGAATGCAGGCGCCCTCACCCGCGCCAGCATCGGCGCACAAAAAGCTTGGATCAGCCCCGAACGCGAGGCGCAAAGCAAGCAGCTCGAACTGTCCGCACAAATCGCCCAAGCCCAATGGCAACAAGCCCAACAAATGCTCATCATGCGCACAGCTCAACGCTATTTGGATGTGGTGGCCGCAGAACAAACACTGACCATCTTGCAACGCCAACAAAAAGCGGTTCAGCAAGCCGCCGGTGAAATTGGCAAACGGCAAGCAGTAGGCGACGCAAGCGTGATGGATGTGCAAGAAGCCAACGCCCGCGTGTCTGAAATTCGTGCCCATGTACTCAACCAAGAGAACAACTTGGCGATGAAACAAGTGGCCTATCGCCAACTCACAGGCCAAGAGCCCACACAACTGGCTGGCATCACCAAAGTCAGCGCCTTACCTGTCAATTTGGCTGATGCCAACACGTGGGTGCAACGCGCCATACAACACTCGCCATCACTGCAGATGATCGGCTTGCAACAAACCATTCAAGGTCAAGAGGCTAAACGCATCAAAGCGGCCAACGCCATGAGCCTCGATTGGGTGGCACAAGCGCAAATGGATCGCATGGCTGGCAACGGTGCATACAGCAGCCACGCAAGCAATCAAATGACCCAATACATGATCGGTTTGCAACTCAACGCCCCACTGAGCACAGGCGGCATGGTGGAGTCGCGCGAGCGCGAAGCCTTGAAGCAAGTCGAAAAACTGCGCTACGACCAAGAGGCTGCTGAATTACAGATTGAGCAACAAGTGCGTGACGCTTGGCAAAACCTGAGCACGGCCCCTGCACGCTTGCAAGCCTTGAGCCAATCCGAGCAAGCCAGCAAAGCGCGCTTGAGCGCGACCCGTCAAGCGCACCGCACAGGTGCCCGCACCACCAATGAGTGGCTGGGTGCCGAGCATGATGTGGCGCAAGCCGAATTGGCGTTGTTGCAGCTACGCACACAAACCTTGATGGACCAACTGCGCTTGCATGCAGCTAGTGGAAGTCTTGGCGAAACTGAATTGCACCAAATCAACGCGCTCTTGAAATAAGGCCATGCGTCTCTCACGTTTGATCGTTGCCTTGTGCTTGTTATCAGGCGCACCAGCATGGGCTGGCACCTGCGCCGATGACATTGCCTCCGTAGACAAAGCCTTACGCAGCCAATACGGCGAAGACCGCAAGTGGTGGCAAATCATCGCGTGCCCAGTGGTGATGGATGGTCAGTTGCGCAAAGACGCCATCGTCAACGTGGAGCAAATCAAAGAGATCAGCTACTTTCGCAACATCGCTTACATGCAACTGTCGCGCGGCGATGAAAAGATGTGCAAAGAATCTATGGTTAAACCCAAACGCATGCTGCGCGTTTGGTAGAACAACCACACCAAGACAGGGAAATCCCTTGAAAAATTTAGACCCTTCGATTGCTAGAATTAATTCATAAGCAATTAATGATTTAATTCCGCCTAGGGTCTCACACATGAAAGAAATAACAACCATCGCACTGATGGCACTGGCATCCACTGCCGCTTTGGCCAACGCAGATTTGGCCAAGAAAAACAACTGCTTGGCTTGCCATGCCGTGGATAAAAAAATTGTGGGCCCAGCCTACCAAGACGTTGCCAAGAAATATGCAAGTCAGGCCGATGCTGAAGCTACTGTCATGAAAAATATCAAGGCAGGTGGCAGTGGCAAATGGGGGCCAATCCCAATGCCACCACAAACCCAACTCAGCGATGCCGATGCCAAAGCCCTTGCAGCTTGGGTGTTAGGTGGCGCCAAGTAATACGACTGGTACTCGTACCTTGATGAGCTTCCCTCAGAGATTTCTCAGGGAGGCTCTTTTTTTTAACCACACCGAAAGAACCTCATGAAATACAAACTCGCTCACATCCTCGCCACTTTGGGTCTAGCTGCCGCCAGCTTTAGCAGCATCGCGGCTGAACCCGAATACCTGCGCATCATTGGCACCGACACCAAATTCGTGGTCAAAAACGCCAAAGGCGAAGAGCGTGAAATCAAACGCGTCATGACACCCTGCGCCAAAAACAAAGGTTGGTTGCAACCCTTGGTTCCAGTACCAGGCGTAAACCCAGTGACAGAAATCGAAATGCTCAACGCGATGAACGACCGCGATGCCATGTTGGTCGACATGCGTGAGCCCGAAGACCGTGCAGCAGGGACCATCCCCGGATCACACCACATCGTCTACACAGAAGTGTCTTCACGCATGGACGAACTGGGCTGTAAGAAAACAGCCAAGGGCTGGGACTGCGCAGGTGCCAAGAAAGTGTTTGCTTTCTGCAATGGCCCCGTGTGTCCACAAAGCCCCACAGCCATTCAGGCCATGACACGTGACGGCTTCCCTGCTTCAAAAATTTATTACTATCGCGGCGGTATGTTGGACTGGGCCGCATTGGGCTTCCCCGTCCTCAAAGGCGATTTCTAAAAGGACGTTTCATGCACACCAACTGGATCCAAGACACGCAAGCTTTGCTCAACAGCAAAGAAGAATCGACCCCCACACGCCGCCTCGCTTTGCAAACGGCATTGGGCTTGGGTTACGCTGCTGCGGCCATGCCGTTGATCGCGCAAACCGCCATTCAAACCTCGGGCGAAGGCCTGATTGAAGGCGAAGTGACGATTGACGTCAACGGCTTCAAGATGCCAGCCTACCGCTCAGCCCCCAAGGGCAAAACCGATTTGCCAGTGGTATTGGTGATCTCTGAAATTTTTGGTGTGCATGAATACATTGCAGACGTGACCCGTCGCTTTGCCAAAGCAGGCTACTTGGCCATTGCGCCTGAGTTGTTTGTCCGCCAAGGTGACCCCAGCATGTATGGCGAAATTGCCAAGCTTCAAGCCGAAATCATCTCCAAAGTGCCAGACGCACAAGTCATGGCTGACTTAGATGCGGCCCTCAAGTGGGCCAGTAAAAACGGCGGCAATACCAACCGCGCAGCCATCACCGGCTTTTGCTGGGGTGGACGCATCACATGGTTGTATGCCGAGCACAACCCAAAGATCAAAGCAGGCGTGGCTTGGTACGGTCGCATGGAAGGCCAGACCAATGCCAACAACCCTAAACATGCCATTGACTTGGCTGCTTCTTTGAAAGCCCCCGTACTCGGCTTGTACGGCAGCGCTGACACGGGCATTCCTGTGACCTCCGTGAACAACATGAAAGAAGCCTTGGCGCAAGCCGCTACCAAGGGCAACAAAGCCGCTAAGGCTTCAGAATTTGTGTTGTACCCAGATGCACCGCACGCGTTTCATGCGGATTACCGCACCAGTTATCGCGCCGCACCTGCGACAGATGGTTGGAACCGCGCTTTGGCCTGGTTCAAGCAATACGTCTAAGCAACCACCGTTAGGCCACAAACACCCGCGCTTTGCGCGGTGTGAGTACCAAGGTCTCACCCTCCGTAAATCCCTGCTCGTAGAACTGCGATGCAGGGATTTGCGCTTCAATGATCTGCTCGTCCGAGGGGCTGTCGCCTTCGGCGGCAATCAACTCCAAACGTGCAATGGGGCCCACCACAATCGCGCGGGTGAGCTTGGCCACAATGCCTTCTTCGCCATGCGTGTAGCGGCGCACATCGAGGTCATGCGGACGCACATAGGCAAAGGCTTTGGCATCTTGGGTGTCGTGATGCTCGGGGCTGGCCACACGCACGGTTTGGTCTTCCACACCAATGTGCATTTCGCCTTCGTGGGCGCGGCCATGGAACAAGTTCACATCGCCTAAGAAACCATACACAAACGGACTGGCCGGGTGTTCCCACACCTCTTGTGGGCTGCCCACTTGTTCGACATTGCCTTTGTTCATCACCACCACGCGGTCGGCCACTTCAAGGGCTTCTTCTTGGTCGTGGGTCACAAAGATGGTGGTCACGTTCAAGTCGTCATGCAAGCGGCGCAACCAGCGGCGCAGCTCTTTGCGCACCTTGGCGTCTAAAGCACCGAACGGCTCGTCGAGTAACAACACTTTGGGCTCAACCGCTAAAGCACGTGCCAAGGCAATGCGCTGACGTTGACCGCCAGACAGTTGTGATGGATAGCGATCAGCCAACCAATCGAGTTGCACGAGGCTCAGCAAGTCGTGCACCTTCTTTTTGATTTGTTCTTCGCTGGGGCGCTCGTTGCGTGGTTTCACGCGCAAGCCAAAGGCCACGTTTTCAAACACGGTCATGTGGCGGAACAAGGCGTAGTGCTGAAACACAAAACCCACTTGGCGCTCGCGCACATGCACGTGCGTGGTGTCTTCACCGCTGAACAAAATCGTGCCAGCATCTGCGGTTTCTAAGCCCGCGATGATGCGCAACAAAGTGGTTTTTCCGCAGCCCGATGGGCCCAACAAAGCGATCAGTTCGCCAGAGTGAATGTCAAGACTCACATCGCCCAGCGCTTGGAAGTCGCCAAACTGTTTGTGGATGTTTCTGATTTCGATGCTCATGATTCTTTTACTCGTATTTATGCGTGTGGGTTCTCGGGGGGAAGGTCAGCAGCAACTTTGAGCTCACGTGCATGACGCCACTCCACCGTGGACTTGATGGCCAAAGTTACCAAGGCCAACAAAGCCAACAGCGAGGCCACGGCAAACGCCGCCACCGATTGGTATTCGTTGTACAAAATTTCCACATGCAAGGGCATGGTGTTGGTCTGCCCACGGATGTGGCCCGATACCACCGACACCGCTCCAAACTCGCCCATGGCACGGGCGTTACACAAGATGACGCCGTAGATCAAACCCCACATGATGTTGGGCAGCGTGACATACCAGAAGGTTTGCCAGCCAGTGGCACCCAACACAATGGCCGCTTGTTCTTCGTCATTGCCCTGCGCTTGCATGAGTGGGATCAACTCACGCGCGATGAATGGGAACGTGACAAAGACCGTGGCCAACACAATGCCGGGCACTGCAAAAACGATTTTGATGTCGTGTTCTTGCAACCAAGGGCCAAACCAACCTTGCGCGCCAAACATCAGCACATAAATCAAACCCGCCACCACAGGCGACACCGAGAACGGTAAGTCCACCAAGGTGGTCAAAAACGCTTTGCCTGTGAACTCATACTTGGCAATCGCCCATGCAGCTGCAATACCAAACACCAAGTTCAATGGCACGGCGATGAGTGCAGTGATGAAAGTCAAGCGAATGGCCGACCATGCGTCGGGCTCTTGCAACGCCACCCAATAAGCCTCCAAGCCTTTACGCAAAGCCTCGGTGAACACCGCAGCCAAAGGCAAGACCAAGAAGAAAAACATAAACGTGATCGCCAAGCCAATCAGGCTGTAGCGCACCCATGCGGGTTCTGTTGTGCCTGCTTGTGCGCGGCGCTGTGAGGGATTCATGGTGGCGCTCATGCCGGCGCTCCAGTGTGGCGACGTTGCCAAGCTTGCAGCGCATTGATGACCAGCAGCAAAATAAACGAGATGACTAACATCACCACCGCCACAGCCGTAGCACCGGCGTAGTCGTATTGCTCGAGCTTGCCAATGATGATGAGCGGTGTAATTTCAGACACCATAGGCATATTGCCCGCAATGAAAATGACCGAGCCATATTCACCAATCGCACGCGCAAAGGCCATGGCGAAGCCGGTCAACAACGCAGGCGCAATGCTGGGGAAGATCACCCGTGTAAACGTTTGCCAACGCGTGGCACCCAAACACGTGGCCGCTTCTTCGAGTTCTTTCTCTGCATCTTCCAGCACCGGCTGCACCGTGCGCACCACAAAGGGCAAGCCAATGAATATCAGGGCAATCACCACGCCATTGGGGTTGAACGCGAGCTGAATGCCCATGGGCTCTAAGTACTGCCCTACCCAACCGTTGCCCGCCAACAAAGCGGTGAGCGAAATACCGGCCACCGCAGTAGGCAAAGCAAAGGGTAAGTCCACCAGCGCATCGACCACCTTCTTACCGAAGAAGTCGTAGCGCACCAGCACCCAAGCCACGAGCAAACCAAACACCACATTCACCAAAGCGGCAATGAGCGACGCACCAAACGTGAGTCGGTACGACGCCATCACGCGTGGACCTGTGACAGCCTCCACAAATTGGTCCCACGTGAGCGTGAAGGTTTTGAAGATCAATGCGGAGAGTGGAATCAACACAATCAAGCTCAGGTAAGTGAGCGTGAAACCTAGCGTGATGTTGAAGCCGGGGAGAACACGCGCAGCCTTGTGGCTGCGCGCCAGAGAGAACAATGCCATGAATTACTTCACTGTATAAATCTTGTCGAACTGACCACCGTCATTGAAGTGGACTTTTTGCGCTTCGCTGAGCGAGCCGAAATACTCGCTCACAGGCACCAACTGAATGGGCTTGAAGGTGGCGGCGTACTTTTTGAGCAACGCAGGTGAACGTGGGCGCAAGGCGTGCTTGGCAGCAATCTCTTGGGCTTCGTCTGAATACAAGTAGTTCAAATAAGCCTTGGCCAATTCGCCTGTGCCTTTTTTGGCCACAGTTCGTTCCACCACAGCCACTGGGTTCTCAGCAATGATGCTGACCGATGGATGCACGGCATCGACCTTGCCCTCGCCAAACTCGCGGTCGACCGACACCACTTCGGATTCAAACGTCACCAACACATCGCCGATGTTGCGTTGCAAGAAGATGGTGGTCGCGTCACGGCCGCCTTTGGCGAGCACGGGCACGTTCTTGAAAATCTTGCTCACGAACTCTGCGGCTTGTGCATCGGTCTGGCCTTTCTTGCGGGCATAAGCCCACGCAGCCAAATACGCCATGCGGCCATTGCCACCGGTTTTGGGGTTGACGATGATCACTTGCACGCCGGGCTTGGTCAGATCGTCCCAGTCCTTGATGCCCTTGGGGTTGCCATTGCGCGTGAGGAACAACATGGTCGAGGTGGTGGGCGATGCGTTGTTGGGAAACTTCTTCGCCCAGTCTTTGGCGACCACGCCGTTGTTGGCCAAGAACTCGATGTCGGTGGTGGTGTTCATGCTGACCACATCGGCATCTAAGCCATCGTTCACCGCACGCGCTTGTGCGCTAGAGCCACCGTGGGCTTGGTCAATCTTGATGTCTTTGCCTGTGGTCTTTTTGTAATGGGCCACAAACGCTTGGTTGTAGTCTTTGTAAAACTCACGGGCCACGTCATACGACGCGTTCAATAAAGTTTGGGCAGAGGCCAATGAGCTCACTGCCAACAACGCTGCGGCCAAGGTGGTGTGTATGAATTTTTTCATGTTGTTTGAAGCTCCAAAGAATGAGAAGAAATAGAGGACGCGACCGTCTTAAAAACCAACGGTGCCTCCACCAAAGACTGCAACAGCGCCAGTCCAAGTGGCCAAGCGCCAAAACCAGAATCGATATTGATGTGCCCTGCGTTTTGCAAACGCACAAATTCGCTGCCCCAAGAGCGGGCGTACGCGCCTGCGGTGCGCACAGGGCAATACGGGTCGTTGCTGCTGGCTACCAACACACTGCGATAAGGCAAAGGTTGATAAGGCACAGGCGCAAAGTCGACCAAGGGTGCACGGCGTTCAGGGTCAGCCGGTGCCACCAGCAACGCGCCATGAATGCGCGCCACCGCCTCGGGTGGCAAGTGCGTCGAAGCAATGCAGCCGAGGCTATGCGCCACCAACACCACAGGGCCATCTTGTGCAAGAACAGTTTCGGCAATACGTCCCACCCATGCGGTGCGTGTGGGGGAAATCCAGTTATCTTGCTGCACGCGCACCGCGCCCTCGATGGACTCGGCCCACAGGCTTTGCCAGTGGTCGGGGCCAGAGTCGCGCCAACCGGGCACGATGAGGATGGTGGGTGTTTGTGACATGGCCGCGATTGTGAAAGCGAATTGAACAATCTCTAACGACTGTTTATTTGTTAGTTAATAACGCATCCGTATAAAGAAAAAAGCCAGCAAACACCCTGGCTTTCAGAGGACTCCAGGCAATACCCTATTACTTCTTGAGGTAAATCTGATCGAAGCTCGCGCCGTCAGCAAAGTGGTCTTTGGTGGCTTTGGTCCAGCCGCCAAACGACTTGTCGATGGTGACCAAGTTCAACTTAGGAAATTGTTTGGCGTATTTGGCTTGTGCCTTCGGCGATGTCGGGCGGTAGAAGTTTTTGCCAGCGATGTCTTGGCCTTCGTCGCTGTAGAGATATTCCAAATACGCTTGCGACACGGCACGTGTGCCCTTCTTGTCCACGTTTTTGTCCACCACGGTCACTGCAGGTTCAGCGAGGATAGAAATGGAAGGCACAACCACATCAAACTTGGCACCGAATTCTTTTTCAAGCAAGTAGGCTTCGTTTTCCCAAGCGATCAACACATCACCTTGGTTGCGTTGTGCAAAGGTGATGGTGGAGCCGCGCGCCCCCGTGTCGAGCACGGGCACGTTCTCATAGAGTTTTTTCACGAAGTCTTTCGCTTTTGCATCGCCACCGTATTTGCGCTTGGCAAATTCCCAAGCGGCCAAGTAGTTCCAACGCGCACCACCCGATGTTTTGGGATTGGGGGTGATGACGCTGATGCCAGGCTTGACCAAGTCGTCCCAGTCTTTGATGCCTTTGGGGTTGCCTTCACGCACGACCAAGATGATGGTCGAGGTGTAGGGCGAACTGTTGTGTGGCAAACGCTTTTGCCAGTCTTTAGGAATGAGCGCACCGTGCTCATGCAAAGCATCGGTATCACCACCCAATGCGAGTGTGGCCACATCGGCATCCAAGCCATCGATGATGGAGCGGGCTTGTTTGCCAGAGCCGCCGTGCGATTGTTTGATGGTCACGTCTTGGCCCGTCTTGGCCTTCCATTGCTTAGCAAACGCTTGATTGAAATCAACGTACAACTCGCGGGTCGGGTCGTACGAGACATTGAGCAGTGTCACGGGCGCAGGTTGAGCTGCTGCAAAACCTGTCACAGCCAACAAAGCGCTGACTGCGAGTGTCTTGAGAAAGTCTTTACGTTGAATCATTTTTGTTCCCTTTGAATCCATCTAAATTTGCGATGGATGGATTCTTAGCGCCGCAGCGCGAAAAGGGAACGACAAAGTTTTTGGTAGTTAATTACCGAAACATCTAAGCCAGTGTCAAAGCGCGTTCAAAGGGATTTTGAGGTACGACACACCGTTGTCGTCTTTGGGCGGGAACTCACCCGCGCGAATGTTGACTTGCACTGCAGGCAAGATAAGTACGGGCATAGCCAAGGTGGCATCGCGTGCGGTACGCATGCGTACAAACTCAGCTTCGTCGATGCCATCGTGCAAATGAATGTTGTGCGCGCGTTGCTCGGCCACTGTGGTTTCAAAGCATACGTCACGCTCATTAGGTGGGTAGTCGTGACACATGAACAAACGGGTGCTGGGCGGCAAGCTCAAAATTTTGCGTGCCGAGGCATACAGCGTTTTGGCGCAGCCACCAGGAAAATCACACCGTGCCGAACCCACATCGGGCATGAACAAGGTATCACCCACGAACACGGCATCGCCTACTTGGTAGGCCACACATGCGGGCGTGTGCCCCGGCACATACAAGGCTTTGGCGCTGAGCTGACCGATGTCAAAAATTTCATCTTCGTGCAACAGGTGGTCAAACTGTGTGCCGTCTTCCTTAAAGCTGCCTTCTAAATTGAACACGCCTTTAAACACACGTTGCACGGCGGTGATATGGTTACCAATCGCTGTTTTTCCGCCCAACTGTGCTTTCAGATAAGGGGCTGCAGTGAGGTGGTCAGCATGGGCATGGGTTTCTAAAATCCAAGCCACACTGAGTTGCCTCTCTTTCACAAATGCGATCACTTGATCTGCCGATTTGGTGCTGGTACGGCCCGATTTCGAATCGTAGTCAAGAACCGAATCAATGATGGCGCAGGTGCCGCCTGCCTGGTCATAAACCACATAGGTGACCGTCCATGTGGCGTGATCGAAGATGCCGTGGATGAGAGGTTTCATAAGGGCACAATAATATAGGCAACTTTAAATATACAAACCATGCACATTGATTGGCTTCACTTCACACCTTGGACGTCTTTGCTGGGCGGGATCTTGCTCGGCATCTCTGCGGCTGTTTTATTTTTAAACAGCGGACGCATCTTAGGCATCACAGGGATTTTGGAGGGCGTGCTCGCGCCCAAGAACGCTGACTCGACTTGGCGTTTTGCATTTTTATTGGGTCTGTTTGCCGCCCCCTTAGTGGCTAAATTTGTCTTGCCTGCTGAATTGATTCATGCACCACGCGTCGATGCGAGCTGGGCCATGGTGATCGTGGCTGGCTTATTGGTGGGCTATGGCACACGTTGGGGCGCAGGCTGCACAAGTGGCCACGGCATTTGCGGTTTGAGCCGTTTATCGCTGCGTTCATTGGTGGCCACTTTGTCGTTCATGAGCACGGGCTTTGTCACCGTGTTTGTGATTCGTCATGTACTTTGAGGAACCCCTTCATGCAACGCGTGATTGAATTTTTGTTGGGACTAGTGTTTGGTGTGGGCTTACTTGTTTCAGGCATGACCGATCCAGGCAAAGTGCAAGCCTTTTTAGATGTGGGTGGTGCTTGGGACCCTTCTCTTGCTTTGGTGATGGGTGGCGGTGTGATGGTGGGCTTACTCGGGTTCACATGGGCTAAAAACAAAAACCGCAGTTTTTCAGGATCTGCATTGCAGTGGCCCGAGATGACACAAATCGACAAGCCATTGGTGTTAGGCAGCTTGATGTTTGGCACAGGTTGGGGCTTAGCTGGTTTTTGCCCTGGCCCTGCGCTGGTGGCCATGGCTGCTGGCAATGATAAAGCGATGGTGTTTGTACTGACCATGATGGCAGGCATGGTCCTGTTTGAACGTTTCAAAACCAGAGACAATTGAAGGCTTGACCGCCATCACCACTGACCATTGGGGAATTTTGTGAATCTCACCAACTTGATTGAAACCTTCGGAGACCATGCCGTGTTGGCCACGGGCGGCGCACTCATTGGCTTGATTTTTGGTTTCTTCGCGCAACGCTCTAAATTTTGTGCGCGTGCCGCTGTGATCGAGTGCTGTGACGCCAGTGGTGGCTCACGCTTGGGTGTGTGGTTGATCGGTTTTTCTGTAACGATTTTGGCCGTGCAAGGTTTGGTATGGGCGGATTTCTTGAAGCCTGAAGTCTCTCGTCACTTGGGCGCACCTGGCAGCATTTCGGGCGCGGTGGTGGGTGGTCTCATGTTTGGCATGGGCATGATCATGACGCGTGGTTGCGCAAGTCGCTTGCTCATCCTCTCGGCCAATGGCAATTTGCGCGCCCTGCTCTCGGGTCTCGTGTTTGCCGTGACTGTGCAAGCCAGCATCTCTGGCTTGTTGGCACCTGCGCGTCAGTGGGTGACAAGCTTGTGGATGGTCGAAGGTGGCCCTGAGCGCAACCTGCTCCACTTCACGGGCGCATGGATGGGTTTGGCCGTGGGCTTGGTACTGGGCCTCGTAGGCCTGTGGCGTTTGCGTGCTGACACACAAGAAGACAAGCAGACATGGAACTGGGCCGGTGTGATGGTGGGTGTGTCGATTGCATTAGGTTGGGGCTTCACCCAGCTCATAGCCGGTGTGTCGTTTGAACCTGTGGCCGTTCAAAGTTTGAGCTTCAGCAGCCCCTCGGCCGAATGGTTGATGCGTACCCTCTCTACAGCAACGGCACCAAGTTTTGGGTTTGATGCAGGTTTGCTGCCGGGCGTGTTTGCGGGTTCGCTGATCGCAAGTGTGTTATTCGGAGAATTCAAGTTTGAAGGCTTTCAAACTGAAAACAAACTGGGACACTATTTGACAGGCGCCATCTTCATGGGCTTTGGCGCTGTGATGGCTGGCGGCTGCACCGTGGGTTCTGGCATGACCGGGGGTGCGATTTTTTCGAACACCGCATGGCTCACCTTGGTGTCCATCATTGCTGGGGCTGGATTGACTTACAAAGCCTTGAAATCCATCAACAGCCCCATCTGAGTTTTTAAATCACTCGGGTGCGCAGCAAGCGGCGCCGTCTTTGACACCGAGCTTGCGCAAGATGATGCCCATGGGGCAGAAATTGGTGAAACCAAACTGAAACAAATTGGCGCCCACAAATGCGGTAAAGGCCAAAGCCCAGTGGCTCACAAACACGGGGCTTTCTTCGACGCCCAAGGCCAGTGACGCCATGATGAACAAGCCCGCGATGATGCGGATGTAACGTTCAACAGTCATTTCATTTACTCCTATTTAAAAACTGATCACGCAGCAAAGCCGGGATTGGGTAACACGCCTTCGAGTTTGGGCGTGTTGAGCTTGCGTGACTTCACACGACCGCCGCTGGCCTTGAGCCATTGCTCAGCCACTTCCCACACAGGCTTGAGGTTTTGGTTTTTGGCTTCTTCGGCCACAGGCGCCCAACCGGCCACTTTGTATTTCTTATTCGCATCGATGAGCTTGCCTTTGAGGCGCATGTCCCCAATGCGGTTGCCCATTTTTTCATTGGGGCGGCACACATATTCAAGGCCACCCACGCGCACCATGTCGCCACCTTGTTGGTAGTAAGGGTCGGGGTTGAACAAGTTGTCGCACACATCTTCGAGTACGGTCTTGATGGTCTCGCCGGTCATCTCGGTCACGGTGGCGTACGAGTAGGTGGTGGCCGTCATGTCCATCAACCACTCGCGAGTGATGGCTTGGCCTGGTAACAGCGAGGTGCCCCAGCGGAAGCCAGGCGAGAACGCGAGGTCTGCGCCTTGCACATCCATCAGCGCGTCGAGCAACAACTGGTCGCCCGTGCCGTTGAAGTTGCCACGGCGGTACAGCGTGTCTTCGGTGATGGCCAAAGTTTCGTTGAGCTTGGTTTCATACGGTGCGCGAATTTTGTTGATGAGCGCATCCATCTCTTTGTCGGCGGGCAACATGTTGGCAAACACGGGCAACAACTTGTAGCGGAAGTCGGTGATGCGCTTGTTCTTCACATCAAAATCGAGCACGCCTAAGAACTTGCCGTTAGAGCCCGCGTTGGTGACGATGGTCTTGCCACCTTTGTTGTTGACCAACGTCGCCACAGGCATGCCGTCGTGGGTGTGACCACCCATGATGGCGTCGATGCCGCTGACGCGGCTGGCCATTTTCAAATCCACATCCATGCCGTTGTGGCTGATGACAACGACCACTTGCGCGCCTTTGGCACGGGCTTCGTCGACCATCTTTTGCATGTTCTCGTCTTGAATGCCGAAGGCCCAGTCGGCCACCATGTAGCGTGGGTTGGCAATGGGCGTGTAGGGAAAAGCTTGACCAATGATGGCGCAGGGCACGCCGTTGATTTCGCGAATCACATAGGGCTTGAACACTTGATCGCCAAAGTCTTGTGTCTTGATGTTTTGCGCGACAAAGTCGACCTTGCCTGCAAAGTCTTTGTTGACGATTTCTTGCACGCGCTCCATGCCGTAGGTGAATTCCCAGTGGCCAGTCATCACATCCACGCCGAGCAATTTACAAGCGTCCACCATGTCTTGGCCGTTGGTCCACAAAGAAGTGGCAGAGCCTTGCCAAGTGTCGCCACCGTCAAGCAGCAACGCGCCGGGGCGGCTTGCTTTGAGGCGCTTGACCAAAGTGGACAAGTGCGCGAAGCCACCGACCTTGCCGTAGCGTTTGGCGGCTGCTTCAAAGTTCAAGTAGCTCATACCATAGGCTTCGGCGCTGCCGGGGCGCACACCTGCAGTCTTGAGCAAATGCTCGCCCACCAAATGGGGCAAATTACCCTTCATGCTGCCAATGCCTAAGTTGACGCTGGGCTCACGGAAGTAAATGGGTTTGAGCTGCGCGTGGCAATCGGTCATGTGCAAGAACGACACATTGCCAAACTTGGAAATACTGTACAGACCATTCGCTGCAGTGCTTGCGTCAGCACCGGCAAAAGCATTGAAGTTCATACCAGCCATGCTGCCAGCACCCATCACTTGCATGAATTCGCGTTTGGTTAAGTTCATATCAGCACCTACTTATTTAAAGAGCGTAGAAAAGCCGCAGATGATGACTCATGCTGCGGCTTGGACAAAATTACTTGTTGACAGGTGATGCAGGGTCGAGCAACAACGCCATCACGTGTTTGATTTGTGCTTCGGTCAAGATGCCTTTGTGGGCAAAGCGTGGCATGTTAGAACATGCGTTGTAAGCACGGGCATTTTGAATTTTGCCCCAGGTGTACTCGGTGATCGCCTTGGTGACTGGGCTGTTGGGCTCCAACGCACTGCGGATCTTGCCGTAGTTGTACAGGCTTGGCCCAAGTGTTCCGTAAGACAACTCTTCTTTGCTGATTTGGTGGCAGTTGTAACAGTTGCCGCCATTGGCAGAACCTTCAGCATCGGTCCAAGTTTTACCTGCGCCACTTTGGGCAATTTTTTCGCCTTCTTTGAAGTCGCCCAAGTATTTGCCATCGGCGGGTGCCTTGATGGTTTTCATGTTGCGTGCTTCGATGGCTTCTGCCACTTTGGCATCCAAGGGCACACCCGTGCGCTCTGCTTCAGCACACAGGCTGTTGTCTTCATCAGGCGTCAGTCGATCTAGCTTGGCTTGGCCTTGCGCGCGGAACGAACGACCCAAGATGTCTTGGGTGAGTTTGTCGAGGTCAGCGCTAGAGGGCATAGGGGCCGCACAGGCGGTCAACAAGGCCACAGCAGCTGCGCTCAGAGCAATTTGATATTTGCGGTTCATGGTGCGTAGTCCTTATCGTTTGATCGCGGGCGCGGTGGCCTCGCCGCCTTTGCCATTCACGCCCATATAGACGCCCAATGCAATGGTGGCTTCGCTGCCAAACAAGGGGTAAGGGAAACGTTGTTGACGGTAGCAATCGTTCAAGCGCAACTGAGCGCCCCACATTTGACCGTTGGACACGCGGTAAGCAGGCCAAGCACCAAAGCCGTTGCCCGCACCGGGGTTCTTGGTGAGGTTGGGCAAATCTTGCAAGCGGATGCGTTTGTCGTCTTGACCGTGGCAGGTGGCGCATGCAAAGTCGTGTGAGCCGCCGCGCATGAAGAACAGGCGTTTGCCCACTTCATACAACTTGCGTTCTTCCACATGGCTTTGTGGCAAGTTGAATTTCATGCCTTTGGATTCCGCAGAAATCCAAGTGGCCAACGCCGTGACGTTGCTTTGCTCGCCTTTGCCAAATGGTGTTTTGGCAATTTCGTCGCCATTGAAACCTTGCAGCTCTTGCATACAGGTGACCAAACGCGATTCGAGGTCTTGCACTTTGCCCGTGTCTGAAAAATAGCGTGGCAGTTCGACCCAAGCGCCTTTGACCACGCCTGCACCTTTGCCTAAATCGCATTTTTCAAGCGACGCATTTTTGGGGCCGCGTTTTTGTTTCCACAGGTCTTCACCTTTGGCTTCAAACAACTCGGCAGGGTTGCCGTCTTGCAGCATGGCGCGGTATTCGGCAATGCTGTCGGTCGACGACTTTTGGGCGAACGCAGCGGCAGACACGCCGATGAGCCCTAACGCAAAAACTAGTTTTTTCATTCGTGTCTCCACTGCGTTCATAGCAACCATTAGGAAACGGTCGCTTCGTCAGAGCGTGTATCGCCCTTGTTGTCTTTCCATGTGATACCCACTTTGTCACCGGCTTTGGCGCCTTTGATGGTGAACTGCAAGAAAGGGTTCTTCGACACAGCTGGACCCCACTCGGCGGTCATCACGACTTTGCCATTGAGTGTTGCAGTCACGTCTTGGATGTGCCATGCGGGGATGAGTTTGCCGGTGCCGTCTTTGCGTTGACCGGATTCCATTTCGTGACTCATCAAGACACGGATAGTTGCTTTGTCGCCAGCTGCTTGGGCGCGAATGCGCATTGGATCTGCCATTTTGTTTCTCCTGAAATTTCTAAATTAGCCGCCGCAGCCGCCGA
>Ga0213920_1000464_pt1 | contig 32440 bp, 38 predicted proteins | sample McNCre1117MG_FD_161054 | JGI IMG/M metagenome (GOLD analysis project Ga0213920, IMG submission 161054) | Freshwater microbial communities from McNutts Creek, Athens, Georgia, United States - 11-17 MG | ecosystem: Environmental > Aquatic > Freshwater > Creek | place: USA: Georgia | collected...
AATTTGAAGTTCTATGAGGTTGATGATACTGGTGTCTTATTTCTTCAAAAGGAAGTTAAGGCATATTTATCAGCAATAACTGAGACATCAAGTTTTGACAATATCAATACTTTTACAGCTGAATTTATAATAGACGGTCCAATAACTGTCACTTATGGAGAAATATAATATGAAAAAAATAATTATTCTTTTAATGCTAACCTTTTGCGTTAGCATTTCGTTTGCTCAGTACACGCCAATGACTGCGGCAGGATATCAGTTTAAGCGGATCCTATGCGATTCTACGCTACATATTCCATCTTTCTGTGGTATACCAACGCTGAGAAATTCAACGGCTAAAAACGGCGCAATAGCGATGGATACTTGTAATTTTAAGATTTATATGTGGACTAATGCTGCTGGATGGGGAGAGATTATAGGTGCCGGTACTGACACTACGAGTCTAAGCAACAGGATTGACCAGCGTGTTAAATATACTGACACCGCACAAATGTTACTTGCTTACTTGAGGAAGCAGGACACAGCCAATAAATGGGTAGCAAATGTGACAAAAGTAAATGATAGTACAATCAGAGTTTTTAAAGGCAATACTATTACAGATTTAAAAATACTTGGAAAGCAAATTGATACTACAAGCCTTAGCAATCGTATTGATCAAAAGTTAGGCAAAGCAGACTCATCAATATATTATACAAAATACCGTTCAGATACATCAAGAACAAATATTTACAATGCTATAAATAATAAACTTAGCAAATCAGATTCTACAATATATTATACAAAATATCGTTCAGATACATCAAGAACAAATATCTATAATGCCATTAATCAAAAGTTAAACATTACAGATACAACAAACAAATGGGTCAATAATGTTACAAAAGTTAATGACTCAACGATACGAGTATGGAAGGGAACAACATCAACTACAATAGAGCTTCCTCGTGGATCAGGAGGAGGAGGTGGTACTGGAACCGTTTACAATGTATCAACAGGTTATGCTTTAAGTGGCGGACCAATCAATACTACAGGCACAATTATAGTTGACTCAGCAGTATTATCTACAAAGTATTTAAGGCGTGCAGATACTTCTAATCTTGTTGCAACAAAAAGCAATTTAGCTTTAAAATTAAATATCTCAGACAGTGCATTGATGCTTAGTAAATACCTACGCAAGGTCGACACTTTTAGCCTAAGTAACCGTATCAATCTTAAGCTTAATATTTCAGACACAACAAATAAATGGGTGGCAAATGTTACAAAAAAGAATGACTCAACAATAACAGTTTACAAAGGAACGACAGCAACAGATATAACTTTGCCTCGTGGTGCTGGAGGTGGTGGTTCAGGAACAGTAACAAATGTTGCTACCGGTTATGGCTTGAGTGGTGGACCTATAACATCTACTGGAACTGTGATAGTTGACTCAGCAACATTGTCAACTAAATATTTAAGGCGTGCTGATACATCAAATTTAGTAGCAACAAAAAGTAATGTTGCATTGAAGCTTAATATTAGTGATACTACTAATAAATTTGTCAATTCAGTCACTAAGATAAACGACACCGCCATTCGCGTTTGGAAGGGGACAACATCATCAGTAATTTCATTTGCAAAAGATGTGGTCTATACTCAGTCTCCGATAATGAGTAAAATCAGTAATGATAGCAACATAATTTATTTCAATGCTGATACTGCCAATGCTTGGCGTGGGGGAGGTAGTGGAACAACGCCTTCACTTCAGGATGTATTAACAGTTGGTAATACTGCATCAAATAAAAATATAGTATTGCAAGAAAGCACAAATGCTTATAGTTTAAATCTTTCAAGTTCAGATTCATGGTATCCATTTTTATCAATAACAGATCCTGTAACTAATGATGGATATACTGAACTTGTAGGTGGACAACTATATGTTCAAAGTATTGGTTTAAATAAATCATTACAAATGAATCCTACAGGTGGTTATATGTTTTATGATATTAATACTGCAAAATATGCTTCAATAGTTGATAGCGGAAGAATTGACAATCAAAAAATAGCTATACCAAAATCATCAGGAACAATAGCATTATCAGTTAATAATATTTTTGCAGATAGTACTGGAAATATAACAATTACTACTGGCGGCGGTGGTTCAACAGGTCGATTTGGTAATGATACTGCAACGGTGGTGATGGCTAAAGTGCATAACAATTCAGGAGTGACGCTAACAAATGGTAAGATAGTGGCTTTGTCATCATCAGGTACATCATCAAATGAACCAGCGGTAAGACTTGCGAATAACAAGCATGACTCTACATCAGCAAACACACTTGGATTTGTAAGCGGAAGCATTGCAGTTAATGACACAGGATGGGTGATTCTTAGCGGAAAGATTGAGAAGTTGAACACATCAGCTTTTGCAAATGGTGATATAATTTATCTTGATTCAATATCAGGTGAATGGACAAAATCAAAGCCAGTAGCTCCTTATCATCTTGTCTATCTTGGCGTAGTGACAAAAGCAAATGCCGGCAATGGCTCTATATTTGTTAAGCCGCAGAACGGTTATGAGTTAAATGAAATTCATGACGCGAAAATAACTTCTCCATTAAATAACCAGGTGCTTGCTTATTCAGATACACAATCACTTTGGAAAAACAGAAATATCTATTCAATAGTTGATACAGTTAATACAATTACTACAAAATATAGAACAGATACTTCCCGAACAAATATTTATAATGCAATAAATGGTAAACAAGCAGCTGGTACTTATGTTACATCTGTAAGTGGAACATCACCTATTTCTTCAAGTGGGGGAACTACTCCAGCAATCAGTATTTCCCAAGCAACAACATCTACTAATGGATATTTAAGTTCTACTGATTGGAATACATTTAATAACAAACAATCTGTTGACACAACAACTTATTATTTGATATCAGATTTCAATACTACATCCACAACAGGTGCAAATTCAAATCTTACATTCAATTTAGGCGCAAATGAAGTAAGAAGAATAATGATAGCTGGTACTTGTTCAAAGGCAACTTCATCTACTGGACTTAAAGTTGGTATTGCTGCTCCTACTGGTGCGACTATTAAGGCTTCGGTATATGGTCAGCTTAATACTATTAATGCTACATCAAACAGCATTCTAACTGCCATTAACACTTTAAGTGGTACAATGAATACCGCAATTGCAACGGAAATGCCATTCAGAATAGAAGGAGTTATCACCAATGGTTCAACGGCAGGAGCAGTCACACTACAACTTGCAACTGTGACTTCAAATACTGCTACAATCTATGCAGGAACGGTGATGAGTGTTACAAAAGTCAAAGGTCTATAATGAAAAGAATCTTATTGCTTATATTATTTCTTCCACTGTTATCATTTGGCAGGAAGTTTTATATCTCATCAAGTACAGGAAATGATGCCTATACATATCTTCAGGCGCAAAATCCATCTACGCCTTGGAAAACATTATCACATTTAGAAGATATGGCTAATACTACACCAAATTCAACTTTTGCAGCTGGCGATACAATAGCTTTTAAAAGAGGTGATGTTTTTGCAAATGGAAGAAATAGAGCTTTTGGCTCTTTTATTTGGTCCGGGCCTGGAACACCAGGTTGGGGTGGTAATTGTCCAAGTGGTACATTAACAAATCCTATTGTTTTCACTTCTTATGGAATTGGACCTGAAGCTAACATATTGTTTCCTTATCCTTCTTCAGTAACGGCTAATGTAAGAAAAGCTATGTTATTTGACAATGTTGGATATATTGTATTTGATAGCCTACAATTTAATGATACTCGTTTTTCATACACAGATAAAGTTACATCAGCATATACTTGCAGCGGTCTTGAATTGGGGGAGGGATTTACAGGTGATAATCCATTAAGTGTTCATCACATGACAGTTAAAAATTGCATTTTTAGTAATATCAGTTATGGTATTGTTTCAATAGGTAGATACATTACAATTCAAAACAATAGTTTTACGAATTTCAAAGCTAGTGGTGACACTATTGGAATTAATGATGTTGGTGCAGATGCTATAATGCCAACAGGTTCTCACTATTTAATTAAAAATAATCTTATTCAAGGTAGTTGGGCTTATGCAAATCCTAATTCATCTTCTGAAGGTAAACTTGGGGGAGGTCTTGAATCTATAAATGATTTTGATAGTAGCTTAATTATTTATAATACTTTTTTTGATAATTCAGGTGCAATGGAATTTGGACAAAATGCAGGTACACAATATGGTCCAAATGATGATACTTTTGCTTTCAATAAATTCATTAATAATTTTAATGCTTGTTGGGTAAATGTAGTAGGTCCTTTTGCTTGCACAGCAGCAAGACTTCATTTTTGGAATAATGTCATAATAGAAAATCAAAACAGTCGTCATAGTGGACCTAATTTTGGTCAAGATGTTTTAGGTGATGGGCAATCTTTTACTAATTGGAGTTTTTGGCCTTCGTATCCATTAAATGCAAGTAATAATGCAGCAGGCAGATATTTTGGATATTCAGGAGATCAATATGTGACAGCTGATACTTTATATGATGTCAGAAATAATATAATTTGGAATAATAATAATCAAGCAATTAATTATTCTGGTAGGACAAAAATAAAATACAATAATAATCTTTACAGATTAACAAGTGGTTCAACAATTGGTGCTGCTTTAGGTCCTGGAGAAATATCTACTTTATCAAAGATATTTGTTGATACTACATCCATAAATCCTATGAATTGGGATTTTAATTTAATGGCTGGAAGTCCAGCTATCAGCAATGGGACTTATGTAGGAGTTTCACCTGATTATGGAGGAAATACTGTAACTAATCCGCCAAGTATGGGAATCTATAATTATAATATTACGCCTCCAACACCGACAGTTAATACATTGAGAGTCAGAAAGAGATTTGTAAATAAGAATTAATGGCATGGATATTGATTTATCTTGGTTATTATGCAAAATATAGTTAACTTTAATAACATGGAAAATCATCACGATAGCAATCCTTATCTTGGATTTAGCAGCACTATCATTAGTATTTTCTCGGCTACATTTTGCATGGTTGCGCAAGACTTACAGCCATTTGCAACTTTAGTCGGCTCTATCGTGGCTATATGCTCAGGTATCTTCGCCATCAGATACTACTATTACGCAACAAAAAAAATAAAGTAACATGAAATCATCATTGTTTACATTAAACAAAGCAGACTTTGTAAAGGGACTTGTTATTGCAGTTCTAACGGCAGTAATTACTGTTGTTTACACAACTGTTCAAACCGGTTCATTCACTTTTGACTGGAAAGAAATATCAGTTGCTGCATTATCTGCCGCACTTGCATATATCACAAAAAATCTGTTGACTAATTCAAATGACCAATTCCTTACTAAGGATCCTGTCTAAATAATGTCACAAAAAACATCCGTTGTTCGGGAATACATAAAAAAGTATCCCGACTTTCCAAATTTGAAACTTGCCAGGATAATCTATTCTGAGAATAAACTATTGTTTAAAGACGTAGAGGATGCAAGAATTATAATAAGATATGCTACCGGCAAACAAGGTAAAAAAAATCGGAAGTTTATAAAAAAAGAATTTCTCCAGGAAGCTAAGTCATTAAATCCTTACAATTTACCTGAGTCTTACGAAGAAAAGCGTGAGGCTTTTGTTTTACCGAAAGCCTGCAATAATATCTTACTCATATCAGACTTACATATCCCATATCATAATATTCAGGCAATCACAATCGCTCTTGATTATGGCAAGGCTCATGATGTCAACACAATATTCATAAATGGTGACTTGATAGATAATCATATGGTCAGCCGCTTTGAGAATGATCCAAAGAAGCGAAGTGTTAAGCAGGAGTTTGATGCTACCAAGCAATTTCTTACTTCACTTCGTGCAGCGTTCCCAAATGCGTCAATTTATTGGCTGAAGGGGAATCATTGCATAAGATGGGAAAAGTTTTTGCTAATGAAGGTCCGCGAAATATGGGATGATGACTATTTTCATCTTGAGGAACGTCTTCAGCTGAATCAGGTTAAAGTCACGCTGCTTGATGACAAAATATTGGTTAAAGCTGGCAAGTTATCCATCACGCATGGTCATCATATCTTCAAGGGTGTATTTACACCAGTCAATCCATCGCGTGGTGCGTTTTTAAGGGCAAAACAGAGCCTTATTGTTGGTCACCTACACAGAGCCTCGCATCACCCTGAAGTGGATTTAGATGGCAAAATAATAAGCTGCTGGAGTACAGGATGTCTATGTGAACTGAAGCCTAATTATTCACCTATGATCAGCAACAGCCAGCATGGTTTTGCTCATATTGTTGTAGAGGATAGCGGAGAATATACCGTCAAGAATTACCAAATCATCAACGGCAAACTTCATTGATAATTATTCGTAACTTTATAATATGACGGAAAAAGTCATAATAGAGGAAAATAATCAGGATGAGGAAGTAGAAGGAGAAGTCATATTCTCATCCTCTCATGATTACATTGCATCTGCGGTGCAAGCACTTCAAGCCGTTGATGAGATGGATACGGCATTGTTCAACAAGACTGATGAGACAAGAGTGCGTAAAATTAAACGCCAGTCTCTACGAATATTATCATTTTACATCAATGAAATCTATGAGGAAACTTTTGACGATAGCACTAATAGCAATGATGAGTAGTTGCTATACTTCCAACAAAGCTGAGAAAGACATCAATAAAGCCTATGAGAATTATCCTGAGACAGTCGCAGCCTTTGCGCGTGATAAGTTTCCATGTAAGGAAACTGGTATCGACACTATTGTCAAGACTGAATACGATTTTATAGAGGTAAGATGTCCTGATCAGCCTGAGCCTACTCAAGTAATTGACACACTTTACTTGACAAAACCATCGAGACCTAAGACCTATATTTTATATAAAGACAAATTTGTCGGAATACCAACAACGACTAAAGTCATTACCAAAATTGTCAGAGACAGCAGTTGCGAGATTCTCCTTAAGAAAAGTGGCGGTCAGTTACAGAAATACATTGATAAAAGTGAGAAGCAATCAGACTGGATTAAATGGCTGTTGATTGCACTTGGCATATCCTTCATATGTAACATATTATTTGCAATAAAGCGATGAATGAAATAGCATTTCAGAACAGATTAAAGTCTTATAATCTTTATAATAAGGTTACGAGTCATCAACTGCGTGGAATGCTTGCCATTATTGATTATTGCGAGAGTAATAAATTTATTACCGATAAAAGATGGATAGCTTATATGCTCGCTACCGTCTATCACGAGACCGGCAGAACATTTGAACCAATAGAAGAAGTTGGACAAGGAATCAGAAAGCCATATGGTCGCAAAATAAAGCAGAATCTCAAGCCATATCAAATGCCTGACAAATTATATTATGGGCGCGGATTGGTCCAGCTTACCTGGTATGATAATTATGAGCGGTTTGGTAAGTTATTAAAGATAGATTTGTTGAATGATCCTGAGTTGGCTCTTAGAATGGATATATCAATACAAATACTTGTCAAAGGAATGACGCAAGGATTATTTACAGGCGTTAATTTGTCGCGGTATTTCAATGATCAGCGTGAGGATTGGATAAGTGCAAGAAAAATAATAAATGGTCTTGATAGGGCTGAATTAATTGGCTTATATGGCAAAAGATTCTTAGCTTGCATATCATAACTTTGTTTGGGTTCGAATAGAGACGAAATGTGTAGTTTTTAACCGGGTGTTTCCACACTCGGTTTTTTTTGTTAATAAATATTTTTAAAATAATTATAAAAAAACTTGGAAAATAAAATAATAGGTGTAGATTCGTATAAACTTTAAAACTACACACATGAAACAAACAACCAAAGATTACATCATTGTAACAATTCTTATTCTAATCTGCTTATTAGCACAAAACTTCATTAAATGGTAAAGAAAGATAATCGGGGACGAAAAAAGCTTGATCCCGAAATGAAAAAAATTGCCGTCCAGGTTTACATTACAAAAATAGACGTAGATAGGCTTGGCGGATTAAAACAAACAAAAAACAAAGTCCTTAACTTTTTAAAATTGAAACTACATGAAAAAACTTTTCGAAATTCTCAGCTGGAAGCGTGATGAAGATTTCATCATTGTCCAAATTGATGAAAACAAGTACACCGAATCCAACACCATCATTGTTCCTGAACACAAGTTTGAAAGATTCCTTCGCCGCCATGACCGGCTTTACTACGAAACACATGACATCTCCACAGGTCAGTATCAATCTAAATCCTACGAACTATCAATGGATGAATACTTCAGCGATATGCACTATACTGATGTGGCTGATGATTTGTATGACTACATATCTGTTCGTCACATTGATTTTGACAAAGCCTACAAAATAACTGAAAACGCTATCCAATCACTAATGAAATATTTTCTATGAGTGTTTTTGCAATCCTATTTTTAATCATATTGACAGTCTGGTACTATTCAGACAAGTCATATAAATTAGATGAAGATGAAGAACAAAAAGAGAGAGATCAAAAAAGAAAAGTTGAGTTCTATCGTGGCAATCATAATAGACATCAACAAAACAAAAAATCAAAATCTACAACAAAATAAAATTAACCAAATATGTCAAATTTTTTCATCGACACAAACACGAAACAAATCACATTTACCGACAATCGGTTCTATGCCACAGAGGATGGCATCAACGTACCATCAGTCACAACAATTCTTTCAGCCTATCCAAAAGACGCGCACTTCTATTCTTGGCTCAAGCAAGTGGGGACAGAGGCTGATGAGATTCGTGATGAAGCTGGCAGAAGGGGATCAGTAGTCCACAGCCTGACTGAGCGTTATGACGCAGGAGAAGAAGTTAACTTATTAGATAACGGCGGAAACATCGGCTACAAACTTGCTGAGTGGACCATGTTTGAGCGTTATGTTGACTTCAGAAATAATTTCCCACTTGATATCATTCATTCTGAGTATAATATCATTAGTCCAAAGCTTGGCTTTGCCGGTACCATTGACCGCGTTATTCAAATGGATGGCGTGAATATATTGGTGGATATTAAAACCAGTAACACCATTTATGACCATTATTGGTGCCAATTAGCAGCATACAAGAAGCTGATGCAGGAGCAATATCATTCTATTAATGTCATTGACAAGGTGGCTATATTATGGCTTAATGCCAAGACACGCACCGCTGGTAAAAAGGACCAAATACAAGGACCAGGATGGCAGCTGATTATCCGCGACACAGGACTCGTGGAGGAGAATGATTGGGAACTATTTAAATGCACTCATCAGCTATGGCTCGCGCAGAATGGAGATATGCAGCCGAAAATGAAATCATATTCGTTAACACATAAATTATAATGCTGACATCATACTGTCGTAATTAATACAATGGGAGCAATAAACAAATCTACTGCCATTTTTCTGACCATCAGCGATGGGAAGATCTGCAGACGCGTACAATCTCCAACAGAAACATCTAAGCAACGCACTACCAAAGATGGGCGTGTTGTTAATGAAGAACACTTCAGCGGATGGATGGGGAAAATAACCAACATTGTCACTCGTGAATCCGAGTATGGCAAAGAATGGAACGTCACCATCAACGATGGTGTTGAGACCGCAGTTTTAAGCTTTAAGTATTCATCAGGATACGCCGCATCATTTCTCAAGGCTCTGCCAAATGTAAAGTTGTCCGAGAATGTAACATTAACACCAAAAGCCACAGAAGTTGACGGTAAGAAACGCACAACGCTATTCTTAAACCAAAATGGCACATCTGTTAAATGGGCGTACACCAAAGACAATCCAAATGGCTGTCCAGGACTGAAGCAAATTAAAGTCAAAGGTCAGTCAACATGGGATGACTCCGATATGATGGAGTTCCTGGAGAACATGGTCAACAATGACATCCTTCCACAATTAAATGGTACCGCTGATGAAATGCCGTTTTAGAACCATTATCCTTTCAAGCTTGCTCTTGCTATCATGCAGGAGCAAGCCTAATGTCAAACTAAAGTTTGATTATGACACCATTCATTGGAAAGTTGTTCCGATGACCAAACAAGATTCAATCATGTTAAAACTACAATGATGACTCCACTTGAAAAACATATGGAAGTAATGAAAAAAGAAATACACCATATGTATCAAAACGACATCCGATTCGGACTACTACTCAAACTAATCAGAAACGCTCAAGAATTAATCAATGAAGAAAATAAAAGAAGAACAAAGACAAAAGTTTCTTGACATACTCAGCATATTCTCACTAATATTGCTGATAATCGCAACAATTTTACTAATCATCAAAAAATGAAAACAATGGCCTGCACTCCGAAACCAAAGCCAAAGCCTAAAGGCAAGAAATAAGGCAAACCGGTCATCCAGTTGGTGTAAGTGGGAATGAATACCACATTTGGAAACATGGCAGACTGGTTCTGCCGGATAAGGGTTCGAATCCCTTACTGGATACAAAAAACAATTAATTATGACATCAATAGAATGGTTATGGGAACAGATAGATGGTATTATACCCTATCAAGATATTAAGACATCACAGCTTTTTAATGGTGTACTTGAACAAGCCAAACTCTTACACAAGCAAGAGATAATAGATGCTGCTGAAAGATGGAAAGGAACTGACTTTGCAGAGAGGTATTATCAAGAAACATTTGTAAGTAAGGGAAGTGATGATACATTAAAAGATTATCATATTGTTGAAGTCAACGAAATGGTAGAACTTCCCAAACAAGATGTAGATAAATTAGGTAATGAGGATGTGCCAAAATTAGGTTATGATGCAGATATTAGGGAAATAGCACTTAAAAACTATCCTTTTGGTAATGCAGAAAGAAATGCTTTTATAGCAGGTTACAACAAAGCCAAAGAACATTATGAACTTGTATTATCTGCAAGAGAGTTGCATAACTATAAACTTGGTTTAATAGATGGTCAAAAAAAAGCCAAAAAAACTCTATATACAGAGGAACAAGTTAGGGAAGCAATAGAAAAAGCAAAATTACTTGACTACAATAACAAATTTGTATTTACAACAGACCATCTAATCCTATCACTTAAACAACCTAAACAATGAAAATATTTTTTGACACAGAATTTACAGGATTACACAAAGAAACAACATTAATATCTATAGGATTTATTTCTGAAGATGGGAAGACTTTCTACGCAGAATTAAATGATTATGATAAAAGCCAAGTTGATTGTTGGTTACAAAAAAATGTAATTGATAATTTAACAATGAAAGAACCACAAGATGGTGAAGATGAATATTATGTAGCAAGAAGACATACAGACAATTTTGTTGGTAATGACCTTTATGAATCTTATTGTGTTAAGATGAGATGCAATACATCTGAACTTAAGACAGAACTTGAAAAATGGTTATCACAATTTGAACAAGTAGAGATTTGGTCAGATTGTTTGTCTTATGATTGGGTGTTATTTAACAACATATTTGGTCACGCTTTCAATATACCTAAAAATGTTTATTATATACCATTTGATATTTGTACACTATTCAAAGTAAAAGGTATTGATGCTGATATTAGCAGGGAAGAATTTGCAGAAGTAAAAGATGATTATCAAAAACACAATGCTTTATGGGATGCTAAAGTGATTAAAATGTGCTATGATAAGTTATCACAACTTCCCAAACAAGAAATATCAGATGAAGCACAAAGAATAATTGGAGAACATAAAATTCAAATATTAGAAATATCAGATGAAGAAATATTGAAAGCAGCAAAAGAATGTAGATTTGAAGATTTTGATATTTCAGTAGGTTCATTTGAATTAGGAGCAAGATGGTATAGAGAACAATTAAAACAAAAGAAATGCAGTTAAAAAATTATGAGCCATTATGGTTTGCCTTAGCAGTATTTCCTGCAGCATTATTATTTCCTTATCCATATGATTTAATACCATTAACTATCCAAATTATTTCAGCCATAATACTTTTCAAATGCAATTACGACAATATCAAATAGACATCTCAGATGCAGCCTGTAAATTGCTAAATGAATACAGAATTGCATATCTGAATATGCAGGTTCGTACCGGCAAGACCATCACAGCCTTTGAGACTGTTAAGAAGTTAGGGGTAAAAGAGATTGTTTTTGTAACAAAGAAGCAGGCAATGGCATCTGTTGAGAAAGATTACCTGGAGTCTTACTCAAAATATTTCAGATGCTACCTCATCAATTTTGAGTCATTACATAAAATTAAAGACCTGCGTCCTGATTTGTTTATCATTGATGAGGCGCATTCATTAGGGCAGTATCCAACGCCATCACTCAGAACCATGCAGCTTAAGGACCTTTGTCGCAAACTTCCAATTATATTCCTATCAGGAACGCCATCACCTGAGTCTTATTCGCAGTTATTCCATCAGTTCTATGTCTCCAGCTTCACGCCACTCAAAGGATCACGCTTCTACGACTGGGCAAAAGAATATGTGACTGTTGCTGAAAAATATGTCTTTAATCGGAAAATAAACGATTATAGTAACGCAAATAAGCAGAAAATTGATGAAGCTACAAAACATCTATTTATACCTTATACCCAAGAAGAAGCTGGTTTCACCGAACTTGTACAGGAATATGTACATCATGTGCAAATGTCTGATAAAATCTACGCTATTGCCAAAAGACTTAGAATTGATAGAGTTGTAACCGGTAAAGATGGGCAAGTAATTGAGGCTGATACAGAGGTCAAACTTCTTAATAAATTGCATCAGCTTTACTCAGGCACTATATTATTCGATTCGGGAACAGAGAACAACAATGGAATGATACTTGATGATACCAAAATTAAGTGGATACTGGAGAAATTTAAAGGGCGCAAAATAGCTATTTACTATAAATTCAGAGCAGAGGCGGTAATGATTGAAATTGCGTGCAGATTGAATGATTTATCAGTCACTAATGATGCGAATGAGTTCAATACGACTGATAAGTCAGTCATTTACATCTCTCAATTTGTATCAGGTAGGGAAGGCGTTAACTTATCTTCTGCTGATGCTCTTATCTGCTTAAATATTGACTTCTCAGCCATTACTTACTTCCAGGTGCGTGCAAGGCTTCAAAGCAAGGACCGGGACAGAACAGCGGAGGTTCATTGGGTATTCGCCAAAGATGGGATTGAGGATAGGATTTATAAAGCAGTCAACAACAAAAAGAATTATACATTAAGTTACTTTAAAAAAGAAGAAAAAAAACATGAAACCAATTAACACATTTTACAACGGAGATTATTTTAGGTCAAGATTAGAAGCTAAATGGGCAGCATTTTTTACTAAATTAAATGTGAAATACATTTATGAACCAGAAGGTTTCATAAATAAAAATGGAGATGCTTATTTGCCTGATTTTTATTTACCAGATGTTTATTTAAGATGGGACAAAGGAGTATATATTGAGATTAAAAATATAGATTATCAATCTGATTCGCTAAAATGCGCAGATTGGTTTGATAAAAATTTAGTTTTATTTAAAGGTAAACCTATTGATAATTTATGGGATAATGGAGGAAGTTATAATGGTTTTCAGATTACTCCACATTGGGATAATAATATGTTATTATGGATTTGTGATAATTGCAGTACTTTTAAAATAGATTATTATGAAGGTAATTATAATGATTGTCCTAATTGTAAAAAAGGTAAATGCAATGTTAAATTTTTGAATAAAATAGCTGAGCAAAGCTCAATGATTAGATTTGAGCATTTGGATAAATAATTTTTAATTTGCGATTCTATGCGTGAATCACAAATCCAATCCCAAATAATCCATTGGCTTGAAAAGGAAGGATGGCTCGTTGTCAAAATAATCCAAACTAATAAGAATGGATGGCCTGATTTACAGATTCATAAGCTTGGAGTTACCATTTTTATAGAAGTGAAGTCAGAAAATGGAGTCGTCTCTGAATTGCAACGCTACCGACATAAACAACTTACCGAACAAGGATTCTTCGTATTTATAACCAAATCACTCAAAGAACTACAACATGAATTTACTACAATCAGCGAAAAGCTACGCCAGCAAAGGCTTGTCCGTAATCTCAACTGACAATTCAAAAACGTCAATTTTCTCGTGGAAAAAGTATCAATCAAACATCGCAACTGATCAGGAACTGGAACATATGTTCAACACTCCCAAAGCCAAAGGCATTGCCGTCATATGCGGTGCCGTTAGTGGCAACCTTGAAGTGATAGATGTAGATTGCAAATATGGCATCAAATGGGAAGATTATGAGGCTAAGATATTAGACGCTCATCCTGAGCTTTATGGCCGTCTTAAAATTATTCGCACTAAATCAAATGGCTATCACATTTATTACAGATGCGAAGTCATTGAAGGTAATCAGAAGCTTGCTGAACGACCAGCAACAGATGATGAGAAATTTATCAATCCTAATGCTAAGCAGTTTGTACTTATTGAAACGCGAGGCGAAGCAGGATATGTTATTGCGCCTCCAACTGATGGTTATCAGCCACTTGATACAAATGACATACCCATTATAACGACAGATGAGCGTGATTTATTACTCAGCATAGCGAGAAGTTTTACTCAGCTGATTGAGAATATTAAGCAACCGGTTCTGCCAACATCAGGCACCAATCTTACCGTATGGGATGACTACAATTTACGCGGAGACATCATTGCTCTTATGCAAAAGCATGGCTGGTCTATTGTCAAAGAAGATACTGACAAATATTATTTGTTGCGTCCCGGTCAAACATCAAGTGTAACATCTGCCGTTATATTTAAGGACAAGCGTATTTTTTATCCTCACACCACATCAACATCATTTCAAAATAAAGGCTACAATCCCTTTGCCGTTTATACTCATTTAGAATGCAATGGTGATTACAAGAAAGCCTGCAAGCAGCTATCTGATGTATATGGTCAAAAGAATCAAGATGGATGGTTTTGGGAAGTGACCAACAAAGGACAAATTGTTATATCTCGCTTCAAACTTCAAGAATGGCTGCATGATAATTATGTCCAGCTATACTTCCATAATGAGAAAAGCGGCGCATATCGCCTCGTACATACTGATAACAAGAAAATATCTGAAGTATATGCTGAAGATATTAAGAAGTTTGTCAAAAAGCAACTTGTCAAATTTGGTCACATTGACGTAATGGAACAGATCATGAAGCAGACCAACAGCCTATTTACAGATTCATTTTTTGAATATATTGATAAAGCTGAAGTGAAAATATTACATGACAAACAAGACAAATGCTACTTTCCATTTAAAAATAATATCATAACCATTACCAAAGATGGCATTGAGACTATCAATTATGGCACCGTTGATGAATACATATGGGAGTCACAAATTATTGACAGAGATGTCAAGATTAATCCTGACTTTGATGTCCAATCAGCTGTGTTCTTTAATTTCTTGCTTAAAATAAGTGGTGAAGATTTACTCAGAGTACAGTATGCCATGACACTTATAGGATACATTCTGCATTCTTATAAGGATCCATCAAAGCCATTCGCTCCCATACTTGCGGAAGAAACTGATGATGAATCAAAAGGTGGTGGTACCGGAAAAGGATTATTCTTCCAAGCCATCGGAAAACTTATACCTGTTGTCAGAATAGATGGTAAAAACTTCAGACCTGACAAGACATTTGCCTTTCAACGGGTGACACTTGGAACAAAGCTTGTCATCATTGAGGACTGTCCTAAAAATGTTGATTTTGAGAAATATTACCCGACAATAACGGAAGGTATTACCATTGAGAAGAAGAACCAGGATGAATTATTTTTAAACTTTGCAGAATCTCCCAAAATAGCTTTTACAACTAATTATACCATTAGCAATAATTCAGAGCATAGCAGAAGAAGGCAACGTGTACTTGAATTTGCGCCATTTTTTAATAGTAAGAACACGCCACTTGACTATTTTGGACATAAATTCTTTGATGACTGGGATCAGGATGAATGGTCCAAGTTTTATAATCTTATGTTTTTTTGCGTCAAGGAATATCTTGAGCATGGCATCCTATCCGTTGACAATTCAGCTAAACTTAAACGCAAACAGATTAAGCAGCAGTTTGGAGAAGATTTCCTGGACTACTATGATGAGATTGAATCTGACAAATGGATGTCTATATCTGAGGAATGGAAAGGTTATCTTTTAAGGAATGAAATTGACAAAAAAGATTACTCATTAAAGAGATTTAAAAAAGGATTACAAATTGCTGGTGATGTATTTGGTGATGATTACATGGACCAAAAGAACAGACAAAACAATAACTTGAAGGAGTTTAAGATTATTAAAAAGAGTAATACAAATGATGAAATTGGAATCGATGTAGTGCATCTTTTTTAAGTTGTATTCGTTTTTAAAAAAATCGGTTACATAGTTAGCTTATGAAAATCAAATAGTTATGAAAAATGTAATCAATGTAACCTATTTTTATTACTTTTTAATACTTTAAGTAAATATTTATATATATATAGAATAGAAGCAAAAAAATGGAAAAATCAATAAATGTGTTACAATGGTACGGAAAACCGAAATTTCACTATGAAGTTAAATGGCAATGTAAGGTGATTTATAGGTGTACTTCTACGGCTCAATACCAAGAGGATGTGCTTGACGCATTAATAGACCGATTTAGGCAAGAAAAAGGCGTGGTAAGTATATTCCGTAACGGAGATAAAGTTGCGGTCTTAAATCGCCTAAAAATAACGTTTAAATCAATTTAAAAGTCCTTGATAGTATTCTCCAAATTTAATTCTTAATAATTTATCCAAAAGTATATCATCTGCCAGTAAAGTGCGTGCAAACGGAGCAACAGCATATTGAGTATATTCTTCATAGGTTAGTTTCTTGAATTTGTGTCCAATCATAAATCCAATAACACAGGCTGAGCCATATTCATTGTAGTAGTAAACAGGTAACTTATACGCAGAAGGATATAAAAGAGGACTTTTCTGAACTATTACATCCTTTTGGATAAAATTTTGAACCGGTGATGGTATGGTGTCTCTTTTTACCATTGATCTTGTAGGATAAACCTTTGGTGCAGGAAGCTTTAAAACTTTATTTCTGAGCATCAATTCAGGACCTGTTAACAAAGCAAATGGTTTTACCACAACAGGAACATAAAGCGGTATCTGTACCAGGTCTCCAAAGTAAACAGATGAAGTATCTGTGTTTTGATAGGTATTTACAAGGATGGGAGCAATACGGTAGTCATAGATAGGAATCTGAGCATTCACATTAATAATCTGATTCTCCAGTTCACGCTGATAGAATCGGTAATCATCAACAATTTCATAATATTGGCTGTATGTAATATCCTTATAACCTGGCTTAGGTTTCCCAACGGTAAACTTTTTCTCCGATTCGCTAAGATTGGCAACTTCACGTCTTATGATATTGAACATCCTGCGTGCAGTCTTTAACTGCTCAAACACATCTATCTTCTGCGAATTTGTCTCCAGTTCTACGCTATTGGTAAGCTGATAGGAGTGATTGCTGTCATAAAACTGAACTACTTTAAGAGCATTATTGTACAATACAAGGCTATCTTCTTCAGTAGGACATTCTACCTTAGAACCATAGATATCAGTACATTGTGCATAAGTACATACGCTGAAAGCCAGCATTAATGCGGTAAAAAGTGTTTTCATAGGCTGAAACAAAGATACACAAAGTATTTGAGCGTTATTTGTGGCTGTTATTAAAAATTGTATAACTTTGTTTTAGAACGAATATTCAATTCAATTCAATGGCAGGAAAAGGAGGCGCAAGATTAGGCGCAGGACGTAAATCAAGGGCTGAGGAGCTTGGTATTCAGTCAATAGCTATCCAAGCTATTACTGAGCATTATGGATCCCTTCTTGAGGGTTTTAAAGCGTTAATTTTAACTAACGAACCATCACTTGTAAAGTTTGTATGGGAACACGCAGCTGGTAAGCCTCGTGAAAAGTTTGACATAGAGATAGATGCAGACGTTCAGCACGTCCAAATAATAAGACTGCCAGACAATGGCAGAGATGACTTTGATATAGACAAGACATTACCTTATTCTAATTGACTAAGCAAATAACATACATAGAGCCACAAGATGGCTATCAACAAATCGCGCTGAGTAGTAAGGCGGATATCGTGATCGGCGGAGCAGCGGCATTCGTTGGTAAAACATTTGCTCTGCTTCTCGATCCACTACGTCATGTAACTATACCGGGATTTGGTGGTGTGATATTCAGGAGGACATCTGTGCAGATACGCAATGAAGGTGGCTTGTGGGACACATCGGTGAAGTTATATCCATTGCTTAACGCGGAGCCAAGAGAGTCAAGTTTAGACTGGAAGTTTCCATCAGGAGCCAAGATATCATTCAGACACTTGGAGTTTGAGAAGAATAAATATGATTGGCAGGGTGCGCAGATACCATTTCTTGGCTTTGATGAGTTAACGCACTTTACTGAGTCTATGTTCTTTTATCTTCTATCCCGTAATCGTTCAGGCTGTGGTGTCAAGCCTTATGTTAGGGCAACTTGCAATCCTGATCCTGAGTCATGGGTGTATAAGTTAATAAGTTGGTGGATAGATCCTGATGACGGTTTCCCAATACTGGAGCGCAGAGGCAAGCTGAGATACTTCATTAAGTACGGCAATGATTACATATGGGGTGACAGTTATGATGAAGTATATAAAAAGGCTGAGCATATCATTAAGCCAATGATGGATTCATCGGGATTACAGGCGAAAGACTTTATAAAGTCAATTACGTTTGTATCGGGTTCAATCTATGATAATAAAAAGGGATTGCAGTATGATCCAAGTTATCCAGGTAATTTATTATCACAGGATGAAGATACAAGGCGTCAGTTGTTGGAAGGAAGATGGAAGGTGAGCAATAGTCCGATGGATGTTTACGAGCATGAGGTGTTCATGGGATTGTTTGAGAATCTTAAGGGCGTTGATAAGACTGGTAAATATATCACCGCAGATATTGCGATGAAGGGAAGCAATAAGCTTGTTGTTGGTTATTGGGAAGGGATGGAGTTGTGTGACATAGAGATCATGGACAAGAGTGATGGCAAGCAGGTTATTGAGTTGATTTCAAATATGGCAAAAAAATATTCAGTAGAAAATCGCTATATTTGTTATGACAGCGATGGTGTAGGGAGTTACATAGATGGTTTCATTCGTGGTGCGGTTCCATTCAATGGTGGTGCTGCGCCTTTGGCGGTTAAGGATGAGGCATCGGGCAGACTAATAAAAGAGAATTACTTTAACCTTAAAACGCAATGTTATTATCGTTCAGGCTTTAGGGTTAGTAATGGGCAGATGAAGATAAACAAGAGAGTATCTGACAAGATGTATGATAACACGATGACCATTCGCCAGCGGTTCATGTATGAGAGGAAAGCCATAAGAAGGGATAAGGCAGACAATGATGGTAAGCTGAGAATAATCGGCAAAGATGAGATGAAGGTTAAATTGAATGGTGATTCTCCTGACTTGTTGGATATGTTTATGATGCGTGAAATATTTGAATTAAAACCAAAAATGGTGTTTGCATATGGGAATGATTGATAGACTCTTCGGACAGACGAAGCTGGTTAATAATCTGCAACAACAAGTCAAGGCACTAAGACAACAGAATCTCTCCAATGTTATAAGCGTTTCAACAAGTATCTATCCAAGTTGGCAGGATATTGAGAATATCCAAACATACATCACCGTAGATGATGTTTATGCTATTGTATCTTATTTGGCACAAACTGCTGCAAGGATTCCGATGTATGGCTATGAGATTGTTGATGATTCAGCAATGAAGTCAATGAAGAAGTATTCAAAGACATCATTACTTGGCAAGCATTATCAGACTAAGGCAATGCAGGACCTACCGGAACAGGATAGGTTTAATGAGTTTTTGAAGAATATCAGCTATGAAGATTTGATGATGTATTACACTATCCTTTATGTTCAGGGTGAATTGTTCTTGTATAAGGAGGTGATTGAGTTAGGTCCAAATGCAGGCAAGGTTATTCTGCATCCAATGAAGGGGCAGAATGTTGTTGTTGTTGTGAGTGAGTATTTTCCGCAGCATGTTGTGGGGTATGAATATTTTGATAGTGGCTTTAGTGGGTCATTGTCTGTTGATGATGTGATTCATGTGAAGTATTACAATCCAACTATAACTAATGGTCAGCAATGGAGAGGATTAAGTCCATTGCAGGTGTTGACTAAGAGATTGAACAGATGGAATGCGGCAATGGATGCGAGTGTTGCACAGATGCAGAACGGAGGTGTACCAGGTATTGTGTATGAGAAATCAGACTTTGCAGTTGAGACATTAGGTCAGCGCAAAAATGACTTTGCCAACTATCTGCGTAATTCTTCCAATAAGGGTGCGCCATATTTTGCAGCTGGTGAGATGGGATATTTGCAGCTTGGTTTATCACTTGCTGACATGGATGTGAGTGATTTGGCAGGTATAGACTTCACTAAGCTTTGTAATGCTTATAAGTTCCCTGAGATATTATTAAACAATCAGGACAGTTCAACTTACAATAATGTAGCTACTGCGGAGAAATTACTTTACACAAATTCAATACTACCAAATATCTATCTTTTCAGGGATGCACTTATTAAAGGTGTTATCCCAATGTATTCAACAGATGGCATTAAAAGAACTATTGAGATAGATTTGAGTGAGATTCCTGCGCTTCAGGAGGATATGAAGATGCAAGCTGATGCGTTAAATTCTATGTGGTGGACTACTCCAAATGAGAAGCGTGATATGATGGGTTTTGAGGAGTTGGATGAACCGATGATGAACCAGATCATCATTGACAGCGGTAAGCAGTTAATAACTGATTTGGGTGCGGTACCTGATGTGACAATGCCAGGAGAATGAGTGAAGTAAAATCAATAGAGCAGATTGTGAGCATTATTGAGAAGAAGATAATGTTTGTTTTGTTGGAGGAATTACCGAATCCATCATGTCCGAGAAAGCGTGACCAAAACAACTGGAAAATAGAGCAAGTAAAAAAGACATTAGCTGCAAGACTCGGGCATCCGGGCATAACATCAATAAAAAATGACTAAGAAGGAGCAGAACGAATATTTCATGATGTGGCATAAGTTTCAGCAGCGGTATGAGAAATACTATGAGAAGAAACTTACCAAAGCATTAAAGATTCAGCTTGACATATTCATAAAGACTAAGGATGTTATTTCTATTCCAGCGTTTCCAATTTATACGGTGTTGGTAGATATGTATAAGACTGTTGGTCCGAGATGGGTGAGATTATCAAAGCCATCAATGACAAAGGCAACAGGGCAGATGGGATTCAATGAAAGGATAGTGGAGTTAATGCGCCAATATTACGGCATTGACCTGCTTAATGATGCTGAGGATATTACGGCATATACAAAAGAAGTAATACAAAAGATATTGTCTGATGCAGCCATAACTGGTGCTTCATTTGATGATATAGTTAGGCAATTAGTAACATCATCAGAACTTGGACCAATGAGGGCAAGGCGTATTGCAAGAACTGAGACTGTGACGGCTGCCAATGGTGCGGCGATGATATATGCTCAGACATCAGGCAATCAGATGAACAAAATATGGATTAGTGTGAAGGATAAGAGGACAAGGCATAACCAATGGGCGAACCATGTGACAATAGATGGCACAACTATTGATATTAATGAGCCATTTATTTTGAAGTCGCAAAAGCTTGGTGATATTCAGATGATGCAGCCTGGAGTAAGGAAACAACCGAGTGGTGCGGCGGTACCAGCGGCGGAGATAGTGAATTGCAGATGTGTTGTTGCATTTAACGCTAAAAGGGATTCAAGTGGAAGATTGATAAGAAGATGATTTTTGTAATGAAATAAAAATATATTAACTTTATATCGTGGCCAATATCTTTAACATCAAGACGGAAGTCCTCTCAGCAGAGATTATGGACTTAAATCCCAAGCAAGGGATTGTCACCGGTTACTTCTCTAAATTTAATAACGTTGATGGTGATGGTGATATAATCAGACCAGGAGCATTTACAAAGACAATCAAGGAGCAAGGTCCTCAATCACCTTTACCGAGAATAAAGCATCTATTGAATCATGATCCATCATTGCCGTTAGGTGTGTTGAAGTCATTGACTGAAGATAGTTATGGCTTGGCATATGAGTCACAGATAGGAAGTCATGAGGGCGGTGAAGATTTTATTAAGATGGTTGAGAGTGGATTGATAACAGAGCATTCTATTGGTTTCAAGATAATCAAGAGAAATCAAATCCAATCCTATGAAAACTATTTAAAGAATCCTCAGCTTGGTCAATATGAGATAACAGAGATAAAGTTGTATGAGGGTTCATCACTAACTGCATGGGGGGCAAATCCATTAACGCCAATCACATCATTGAAGTCTATGAATGATGTTGATTTGTTGGTGGCTAAGCATGAGGCGATAGAGAAGTTTTGCAGAAACACTACTGCAACAGATGATACAATTCAGATGTTGCTATTACACAGTAAACAATTAGCACAATTAATCTTAGATATGAAGGGTACTACTGATCCGGGTAAATCCAATCAGCCAGAAGAAAGTGTCGTGGATATAATTAGGCAGTTTAACAATAACCTTAAAAAATAAAAATCTATCCAATATGGAAAAGAAAGAATTAATGGCCGAATTGGAGGGCCTCAAGTCAACGCTTGAAACTTCAATATCTGAGAAAACCAAGAGTGAGATTGCTGATCAACTGAAATCAGTTCTTGCTGAAGTAAATGCAAAGCTTGAAGCTTTTGCTAAGAATGACAACGCAGATGCGGTTAAGTCAATGAATGAAGAAGTTGCTAAAGTTAAAGCTGACATGGCTGCAACTATTAAGGCTTTGGACATCGTTCAGACTCGTGTTAAATCTACTCCTAAATCTGACAAAAGAATCATCACTTTTGATGAAGCTTTCGGTTCAGCTTTGGAGAAGAATTTTGATGCAATCCAAGCTGTTAAGCAAGGTCAGCCATTCAAAATGGAATTGAAAGGAGATATGTTGTTAAGTGGTTCATTGGATCCTAATGGTAACTTGAGTGGTGTTGCTTCATATTCTGCTCGTCAGGCTTTGTTGCCATCACAGAAAGTGAACATGAGAGATTTGATTTCTACTGCTGTTTCTCCAACTGGTCTTTATGTTCAATATCGTGAGACTTCTGCTGTTCAGCCTTTGGGTGTTCAGACTGAAGGTTCACCTAAGACTCAGGTTCAGTATGACTTCACAGAAGTTAAAGTTGTTGAGAATTACATCGCTGGTTTTGCAAGATTCTCTAAGCAAATGGCTAAGCAATTACCATATATGCAGACAACTTTACCAAGATTGTTGACTCGTGATTTCTACAAGACTGAGAATGCTTCTTTCTATACAACTGTATCAAGTGCTGCTACCGGTGTTACTACAACTTCAGGTACTAATCCAGTTGAGATCATCATGGACTTGATTGCTAACCAACAGTCAGCTAACTTCAATGCTTCTTATTGCGTTGTAAGTCCAGTTACTTTGGCAGCTATCAACAAGACTTTGTTGACTAACGGTTACTATCCTGGTGCTGCTGGTGTTAGTTCTGTTGCAAGTGGTGCGGTAGTTATCGCTGGTACTCCAGTTGTAGCTGCTTCATGGGCAACTGACAGCACTTACTTGATTTTTGATATGGATTATATCGAAAGAGTTGAGACTGAAGCTGTGAACATTACGTTTGCAATGGAAGATGCTGACAACTTTACTAAGAACTTGATTACTGCTCGTATCGAGTGTCAAGAAGAAGTGAACTTGATGCTTCCTGCTTCTGCAATCTTCAAAGATTAATATCGTGTGTTTTGGTTAATGTAGATAACAAAGCCTCTCTCATTTGGGAGGGGCTTTTTTAAAATATAAAACAATGGATTTATACAACTGGGAAGGAGTTAATTACAATTCGGTTCTTGATATAGAGTTCAATGATAAAGCCATCATTGAACCGGTTACATTAGTTGAGGCTAAGGACTTTTGTAAGATTGATATCGGTACTGATGATACTTTAGTAATATCATTAATCACAGCGGCTCGTCAGCAATGTGAGGCTTATACTGGAGTAGGGTTTATTGTTCATGATGCCGTTGCTATCCTAAATAACGTCAATGGAGATATTTACATCCCTTATGGACCGCTTATCGCAATTAACCAGGTTACTGATGAGGATGGCAATATTCTTGTGCTTGATACTAATTACACTATTAGTGGCAACTTATTCAAGAGACTCACAACACCGCGTGCTAAGAATATTACTATTGATTACTATACTGGTTATTCTGTGCTTCCTAATGTACTGAAAACGGCTTTGCTGAATCAGATATATTATTTGTATGATAACAGAAGCATTGGTGTTGATGACATAAGTCCGATTGCTAAGAATCTACTAAATCCTTATAGACGTGTATAAGTTAAACAGACGCATTACCATATATCGCTACACAACTGCAAAAAATGAGTTTGGCGGTTTGATTGCTATTGAGACAGGCAACTGGACTAAGTGGGCAGAGGCAAGAGATAGGCAAGGATTGCCAAGAAATGACTATCAGCAGAGAGAGTGGACTTATGATCAGGTGTTCATCATGAGATATGAGACGGAAAGACCAACGAGGAGTAATGATGTGATTGCCTATGAGAATCAGTTTTATAAGATAAACAGCATACAGATAAGAAATGAGGGGAATAAGGAATGGGAATATATCCAAGCAATAAAATTAGATGAATCAATTAATTCAGATGCTCCTATGGACTTGAATACTATACAAGTGTATAATTACACAGGAATTGGAGGCGAGAGCAATTTCACTTATGGTGGCTTTATAGGTCGCCATGTGTTCAATGCTTTCAAGGATGGTGTTCAGTATGTGATAAGAACGGGTGGTGTTCCAGTAGGCAAGGAGGTATTGTTGAATGACAATACAGGTGAGTTGACATGGGCAATACCATTTGAAGATGGAGAGGTTGCAACAATATTATTCTACTAATGCTAAAGATAGAAGTAAAAGGATTTAATGCGATTTTAAAGAAGTTTGATACCTTATCAAATGAAAGTCAGCAATTAGTTCAGAGTGCTTTAAATGCCTGGGCAGATGATACTGCTAAAGATGCAAAGTTATTAGCTCCTTCTAATTTTTCAGGATTAAGATTAAGTATAAATCCTGAGTATTATGTAGGTTCGGCAGCAGTTGTTGCATCAGCTAAATATGCAGCTTATGTAGAGTTTGGGACAAGAAAGTTTGCTGCAAGTTATGTGTCATCTTTACCAGCTGATTGGCAAGCTTACGCAAATACATTTAAAGGTCCTGCAACCAATGGAGGAAATTTAAAACAAATGTGGAAATCATTTAAGATATGGGGTGAAAAAAAAGGATTAACACCAACACAAACATATTTTGCATATAAAAAAGTATTAAGAGATGGTATAAGACCACAACCATTTTTATACCCATCAGTAAATAAAAACCTTCCGCAATTAATTGAAGATTTAAAAGACATATTCAAATGAGAGACGTAAACAGCGCATTATTGCAAGCATATTATCAGGTCATTGACGGCTTGAATATTCCTGTTTATGAAGGTGAGGAGCCTGATGATGTGAAGGATAAGATATATTGTGTTTTGTCCGATGCCATCTCTATTGAGCAATCAACTGATAATTCTTCAGATGTTCAGACTACATTACAAGTGTCGGTTCATTCATGGGAGTATAAATACAATAACAGTAAGAATTTGAATCTTGCAGTTGATAGCATATTGCAGGCAATTAAGCCAACGAGCAATGCTGTACTTGATTTGAATTTGTCAGGACTTCAGATGATGAATTTGCAGGTTCAGACAGACAGAACTGAGAGATTTGGTGAGATTGGGGGTAAAGTATTTATTTCAAGGATATTGATATTTAAACAAGATATTTTCGTAATTTCATAACATAAAAATCAAATAAAATGGCAGAACACAAAGTGGCAGGTGGGACAATGTTATTGTTCATTGATCCTACTGGAGGTACTAACTATGATACCGTTGTTTGTTTAACATCTGTATCAAAATCAGCATCAGTTTCGGTTGTAGATGCTTCATCAGCTTGCGGACCTGACAAAAGTCCTGGTACTATTGAATTGTCTTATAGTTTTGAAGGACAGCATTTGCAAGATCCTACAACAGGTAAGATTTCGGGTACGAGTCTCCGTCAGTTGTTGATGAGTAAAGCTACAATAGCTTGGAGCATTGAGCCTGAGAGTCCAGTAACCGGTGATGAGATTGAGTATGGTACAGGTTATATATCTGAGTTAAGCTCACAGTACAATTTTGACTCAGTCGGGACATTCACAGGAGTCATACAGCCCTATAACACCCCAACTATTGAAATAGAGCCATAATATGTCAGAACATAAAGTCCAAGGCGGCAATATGCTGCTTTTCATTGATCCTAATGGAGGCACGAACTATGATATGGTTGTATGTCTCACAAGTGTAGGCGTAAGCATGAGCGTTCAGCCTGTTGATGCTTCATCCGCTTGTGGTCCTGATAAATCACCAGGAGCGTTGGATATTTCTTACAATTTTGAAGGTCAGCATTTGCAAGATCCTAATAGTGGAAGGATTAGCGGAACAGATTTGAGAATCTTGTTAAATGCTGAGCAGACTATTGGTTGGAAGTTATCACCCGAAACGCCAGTAGATGGGGATGAGATTCAGGAAGGGACTGGCTTTATATCTGAATTGAGCAGCACATATAATTATTCAGAAGTTGGTACTTTTTCAGGATCTATAATGCCTTATGGCACGCCTACGGTAAGTGTTTATGGTGGTGGCGGTGGAGGATTAGTTATAGGTCAAGCATATCAAGGGGGTACTATTGCATATTTAGATGGAACTAATACTCATGGCATTATAATAGCATGGAATAGTTCAGCAATGATTTACAATATATGGGGAAGTACAGGAATTGTTGTAGGTGCTAATGCTGACACTTTATATAATGGTATTTATAATTCAGATTTAATTGCAGCTTTGTTTCCTGGATCTCCAGCATATGATTGCAGACAATTAACACAAGGAGGTTATACAGATTGGTGTTTACCTACAGCAGCAGATTGGTATGCAATGCAGCCTAATTGTACAACAGTTGGTATAGATCCTTCTGGATCATATTGGACATCAATAGAAAATTTTGGAGATCCGGACAATGCTTTAATTTTTAATCCGATAATAAATTCATCATTAATATCTGGGAAAAATGGAGCAGCTGCATTTGTTGCAGTAAGATATTTTTAAACCAAAACACAAATAAAATGAGTTATCTACAAATTGAACTTGGCGGTAAGCTGAGGGGATTGAAATTTAATCAGCTTGCGATTGAGATTATCAGCACTCATAATGATAGTGCAACGCAATCAGGCTTTATGTATGCCATGATATATGGCGGATTGATGGGCAATACATATGTGAAAAGAGAGGAGGCGGATTATAGCTTTGAAGATGTTTGCGATTGGGTAGATGTGCTGGATAATAAGGCTGATGTAATTGCAAAAGTTACTGAGGTTTTAACATCAACGCAAGTGTGGAAGAGTCTTGTGAAAGCTGGAGAAGAAATCAATGAGGAGAAAAAAAAAGTAGTAGAGAGCAATGCTTTGACAACCTCAAATTCGCTTTAGGCAAATTAGGATGGTCAGCATATCAGTACTATACATCTCTTCCGATTGAGTTCTATGCAGCTGTTGAAGGATATTTAGAAAAGCAAACTGAACAGGCGAAAGTCCTTCGGTTTGCTTCATTTCGTATAGCAGAGAGCATGGCAGGAAGCAAAGCAGTTGGTTCAATAGAAAGGTTTTGGCCTATGGCTAATGATGAACCGGTTAAGAAGATTGAACCAATGACAAAGGATAGATACGAGGCAATTTTGAAGCGTCACAATATAAAAATGAAAACGGATGGCTGAAGAAATAAAGATAGTAGCGTCAGCGGTCGGATTTGACCAGGTCAATAAGGCATTAGATAATACAACTAAATCTTTAACTCAGACATCTCAAGCTGCTACTCAAGCAGGAAAGGCATTAGGAAATGAATTAAAAGTTGCAACTGGTTCTGCATCTTCTGCAGTTACAAATTTATCAAGAATTGTATCTGATTCAGCATATGGTTTTATAGGTATTGCAAATAATATACAGCCATTTATTGACTCATTAGGTTATGCTAAAAAAGAAGCTCAGGCAACTGGTACTTCTATGAAGGATAATCTTGTTGCAGCTTTAACTGGTGCTGGTGGTTTATCACTTGCTTTTGCTGCAGTTACAACAGCCATTACATTTGCTCAGATTGGTTTTAGTGCTTGGACAAGAGGAAGTAAAGATACTAAGAGTTCTATTGATTCAATGGATGAATCAACGAGAAACTTATCAATAGATATAAAGAATTTAGGAGAAGATTTAAAGGCTGTCAAAATACAATTTGATTTAATTAAAGAATATAAGACTCTTGAATTTGATATAAAATTTGGTAAAGGATATACATCAGATTTAAAGATGGCAGAACTTGATGTAACTCAATTAGGTTACGCTCAAGATTTTGCAAGAAATGAATTTGCTAAATCAAGAAAGGCTTGGGATGATGCAAATGCTGCTTTATATAGTTTTACACAAACTCAGAAATCAAATATATCATTATGGGATGAGTCAACTAATAGTTTTGCAGATGCAGTTTCTAAATTAGGAGATTTAACAAATGTTACATCAGCTAATCTTAGCGGTTTTACTGATGAACAAAAGGTATATGTTCAGAATGTAATTGATGCTGGTAAAAAATTAACTGAATTAAGAGATAAATATTATTCTTATAATGATCAAATATCACTTGCTAAATTAAGAGTTGAGGCTTTAAAAGATGCTGAAAAAAGAAGATTAGAAGAATTAAAAAAGGGATTACCAATATTTGAGCGTGATTTAAAGTTTAAACCGATTAAGGTTCAAAAAATTGAAGTAAATTATGATTATAAGAAATTAAAACCAATAGAAATTCCTGTTCTTCCTGAATTACCTCCTATACCATTAAACTTTGAAATATCTCAAGACCAACTTGACAAATTAAATGCTGTATTCCAAAATGCAGCTGAGAATATTGCGGTAGGTTTTGGTGAAACTTTAGCAGCAGCATTATCAGGACAGGCTACTATTGGAGACTTTTTTAAAGGAATATTTCAAGAGGTTGGCTCTGCAATGATTGCTTTTGGTAAATTGATGATAAAGTTTGCTATTCAAGTTGAGGCTATAAAGAAATTTGTTCTTGCAAATCCATTTCTTGCCATTGCAGGTGCAGTTGCTTTGATAGCATTAGGTAATTTGATAAAAAATGCAACTAAAACGCCAGCCTTCGCAGTCGGTACACGTTATGCTCCTGGTGGTATGGCTTTAGTGGGTGAGAGAGGTCCAGAGATGATTAATCTGCCTCGTGGTTCTCAGGTGATACCTGCAGCACAGACATCGCAAATGATGGGTGGAATAGGAGGAGCAATAGAGGTATTTGGAATGCTTAGAGGTCAAGATATTTATTTTAGTAATAAAAAGTACGGTCAAACTTATAAACGCACAACTTAATGGATGTTTGGAATATAAAATATAGTGGTGAATTCAATTCTTCAAAATTAACTTGTAGTTATAAAATTGATTTGTATCAAAAGAATTATACTGGTACAACTATTACACCTATATTTTTCACTCCCGAGATTATTCAAGAATGGCAAGACGATGATCCTAAGACACCTATAAGAGGATGCACATTAAAATTCAGCATAATTGCAAATAATCCAATTTCCAATATAATTAATGTACCATTTGAGACATTTTATTCCAATGAAGATGATACGTGGAAAGCAGTATTGACAAGAAAAGAAACAGATGAAATATTATTTGTAGGATTTCTTTTGCAGGATGATTGTCAAGAATTATGTGTTGATTATACTCATACTTATAGTCTGACATTTACAGATAATTTAGGGGTTTTAAAAGATGTATCATTATATCAAGCTTCAAAGGCATTACCTAATTTAGATACATTTTCAGGAATAACTGTTCAGTCAGTTTTTGGCAATCCGCATAAAATTTATTCATTAGATTCAAGATGGGGTATATTAAATATAGGGGACAATTTTACGATTTATGCAACTGGATTAGCTGGCACATATACGGTCATAAATAGAGGTTATGATTCAATATTTGGTTGGTGGGTATATACGGCAGAGGATGTACCTATTGCATATACCGTATTTGATGATATTGATTACAATTACTACACATATGGATTGACTGGTTATCATCCCTTAAAAGACATATTTAAAATGCTTATTTATGCTACTGGCATAAAATTGACATTAAATATAATGAGTAAACTTGTTCCAGTTGGTGGTAGTAGGGACAGTCTTATTGAAGATATATATATTGATGTCAATACTTTTTTTAAGAATGGCGAGTGGATGAATTGTTATGATATTTTGGAGCAGATATGTTCAAGATTCAATGCTTGTTTTTTTCAGGCGCATGGTCAATGGTATTTTGTAAGATGGGATGAGTTATATCGATATACTACTGCAACAGGAGCAACTTATCAAGGGAATGCTTTTGATAAAGATATGAATAGATCAATAATCACAAAAAATATAATTTCTTTTGATTTTTTAGGTGGTAAAGACATGGAGACAAGTACAATGAAATCTATCGTTAGACCTGATTTATATGCTAAGGAAACAATGAATTATAATCAACAAATTAATTTAAAGAACCAAGATTTACAAGAATTAGGTGCTTTGTTAAATTCTTATACATCTGGTCTAACTTTAATTAATGAGTATGAATTACTTTACTGGATAGATTGGGATATTCATCCTACGCCATCTTCTCAAAGATTTATAAGAGTTATTTTAGATAACGACATAACTTCAAAAACATATGGTCAAGAAATCGAAAGATATTTAGTAATAAAAGGTAATTCATATGACTCTAGATTTGCTATAATGTATGAAGGTGTACAATTATCTGAAGGAGATACAATTCAATGGTCTTTCGATTATAAAACTCAAAATAGTGAACCTGGTCCAGTTACAAATGTATTTGAAATTGATATAAGAGATGGTATTAATTCAACTAAATATATAACTACTGATGGTAAATGGGTTGAAACGTTTTCAGGTATTCCATATGGTATTGTTTATAACATATTAAGTGGAGACAATGCAAATGAATGGCATTCTGTAACAATTACTTCAGATTTATTACCTTATGATACATTTGTTCATCCATTTTTAACAGCTGCATCATCAAATAATGCATTATATGAAACTCATTATAAAAATTTAAGTTTTACTGTTTATAATAATATAAATGGTAGCACTAAAATAAAAGGACATATACATAATTGTGAACAATATATCTCAGTAAAAAAGAATAATGATAAAGAAATTTTTATTGATGATACACCAAGAAGATCTATAAATGGTTCATTGTTTTTATATTCTCTTACAGGTTGGATGAGAAATAGAACAATACAATGGACCTACAATGATTTTGGAGATTTATTTGATAGATTAGGACAAGCAACAACAGAAGAAGCATTATTTACAAGTAGTATTCCAAGATATAAGTATGAAGGCAATTTAATCTATATTAATATTTTAGATGAAATGCTAACACCATTCTCAGTATTTAATTTAAAGACTGCAGATAATCAATTCAGATTTGTACCTGGTAAGATGACAATCAATTATCATGCAAATATGGCTGATGTTACGCTTCATGAATTTATAAGAAATAGTGCAGGCATTACAGACAATCAATTTGTTGAGTTCTTGCTGTATCTTACAAATAAAACCTACAATTTTAATTATCTTTACGAAAAGTAATAGTCATGGCAAATAAGGTAAGAGGAATAGATGTAGTATTGACAATAAAGTCACCTGATGATCTTGATTATATTCCTATTGCCTGTGCCAGGTCAATTACTTTTAATATTAATAGAGAATTTGTTGAGACTACAACTATTGGTGACGGATTTTTTAAAACTTATTTCCCATCTGTAATATCAATGACGGCAACGGTTGAAGGTTTGGTTCTGCTTGGTAAAGAATTAGATTTGACTTACAATATGGGTAGGATTTATGATTTGTTGATTAACTTACCTGGAGGCAATCACTTTAATTTGAAGTTCTATGAGGTTGATGATACTGGTGTCTTATTTCTTCAAAAGGAAGTTAAGGCATATTTATCAGCAATAACTGAGACATCAAGTTTTGACAATATCAATACTTTTACAGCTGAATTTCTATTATAAATTCAGCT
>Ga0213920_1000465_pt1 | contig 32397 bp, 29 predicted proteins | sample McNCre1117MG_FD_161054 | JGI IMG/M metagenome (GOLD analysis project Ga0213920, IMG submission 161054) | Freshwater microbial communities from McNutts Creek, Athens, Georgia, United States - 11-17 MG | ecosystem: Environmental > Aquatic > Freshwater > Creek | place: USA: Georgia | collected...
ACCGCCAGCCTCTACCGTTTAGAAAACAACTACGGCATCAATTACGGCATGCCGTGGATCAAACCCACCAGCGCAAGCCCAGTCAGCGCCACCACTTTGTTACCCGTGAGCCCCACCAGCAACTACGGCATGGCCAGCGACTACAACAACGGCACAGCCACCTACGCCACGCTCGCGCACACGCACCGCTTTGACGGCGAGACCGAACTCACCACCCGTGTGCGCCGCGGCGCTTATACGCGCGACCAACGCGCCAGCACCATTCGCTTAACCGCTGGCGAAGACTTGTCTAACTTTGGGGCCAACACCACACTCACGCGCGGCACGCAAAACAAAATTCAAGATCTTGATTCGGTTTACCTGCAAAGTGATCTGAGCGCGAAATTTGATGCGGCGGGGATGCGTCACGAGCTACTCAGCGGCATCGACATGGCCCAAGAAAAAAAGGTTGTTTACGGCATTCCTAGCTATGGAGTCACGGGCAGTAACGCCACGCTTTACGGTAACACCTACCTCAATTCATTCGGTCTCCTTAAGCCCAATACCAGCGTTGGCGCGCCCGATGATGGTGCGAGCGTGAACGAAGCCCTACGCCCGCAATTCCAAACGAACAACTACACATCTAACGCATGGGGGATTTACGCACAAGATTTGGCTCAAATTTCTCGCTGCTGGAAACTGCTGGCTGGGTTGCGTTACGACAGCCTTAGCGGCAGCTACAACACGAACAACTACAGCTACTCCGGCAACGCTACCAGTGCCGGAACCTTCAGCCAAACAGGCATCACGAACTACAAAATGAACGTGGGCGAATGGAGCAAACGCGTAGGCGCATTGTTCCAACCTAACGAACGTGAGTCGTACCACGTCTCAGCGGCCACCTCGTTCAACACCTCGGGCGATGCCTATTCTTTGGGGGCGAGCAACGCCGATGTGCCACCCGAACAAAGCATCAACTTAGAGCTGGGAGCCAAGATCGATTCAGCCGATAAAAACTTCACCACGCGCTACGCCTTGTTTCGCTCCACCAAACTGCATGAGCGCAACACCGACCCCTTGGTCGACGTGGCCGTGTTGTCGGGCAAGCGTCACGCCACGGGTTTGGAGATGGACTTCACGGGTCGCATCACGCCGCGATGGGAGGCTTATGGCTCGTTCATGTGGATTCCAGATGCACGCATTGACGAAGCCTACAAATCGCCCACGGGCAGTGACAACGAACGCACAGGTGCGCGCCCCTCGCTCACGCCACGCGTCAGCGCCACGCTGTGGAACACCTACCAAATCAACGGCCAGTGGCGCGTGGGCGCAGGCCTAAACCACCGTGGCGCACAAACGCCTAACCGCAACCCCGGCTGGGAAGCCCCCGCCTTCACCACCACCGATGTGATGGCCGAATACCGCGTGGACGAGCAGCTCACCTTCAAAGGCAACGTGAGCAACCTGACCAACAAGCTCTACGCCGACCAGCTGTACAGCGGCCACTACGTGCCGGGTGCAGGGCGCTTGGTGCAGGTGACGGGCTCTTACAAGTTTTAAGTTTCAAAGGACACAAACATGCTGCTGACCTTGCCCGATGTGTTGTCACCCGAACAGCTGAGCCAAGCCCGCGCTTGGCTCAAAGATGCGCCATGGGAGCCCGGCCTTGGCACGGCGGGTCGACAAGCGGCGATGGTGAAACACAACGAGCAACTGCCGCAAACCTGCGATGCTGCGATGCACATCCGAGAGATGGTGCTCAAGGCACTCAACGCCAACCCCACCTTCTTCTCGGCCACGCTGCCGAAGAAAATTTACACACCACGCATCAACCGCTACGCGGGCGACAGCAATTACTTTGGCAAACACATTGACGGCTCTATCCGCATGTTGAGCCACGACAAACGCGTGCGCACCGACATTTCGTGCACCGTGTTTTTGAGCGACCCCGACAGCTACGACGGCGGCGAGCTGACCATTGCCGACACCTATGGCGAGCAACGCATCAAGCTGCCCGCGGGCAGCATCGTCATTTACCCCGGCACGAGCTTGCACGAAGTCAAACCGGTCACACGCGGCGAGCGTTTGGCCTGCTTTTTTTGGATTGAAAGCTTGGTGCGCAGCGACGAGCAACGCCGCTTGTTGTATGAGCTGGACATGAGCCTGCTGAGCTTGCGCACCCAATACGGCGAGATTCCTGAAGCAGTCACGCAAACCGGCGTCTATCACAACCTCTTGCGCATGTGGGCGGACACGTGATGCTGCAATTCACCTATGCGCACGCGCAGCGCGCAGCCCCTGCCGTGGTGCTGTGTGTGATGGCGTTGCATGTGTTGGCCATCGGCGCATTGCTGTTGCCACCCGCAGCACCGCGGCTCGACAGCCCCAACAGCGTGGCAATAGAAATGGTGCTGACCCCCACCAGCCACACGTCCCCGACGGCGCCAGCGGTCATGCCGACACCAAAAGTCACAGCGAAGCCTGAATCCGCCTCGACAAAGGCGGCGGCAACGACGACCAGCGCAGCAGCTGCAACCCATGCCTCCCCGACACCAGCCACGGCAGCGCCCAGCGCGGATGGGACACAGACCCCGGTGGCGAGCTCTGCGGCAGCGTCAGCCCGTCCACCCTCCAGCCATTCCGGCACACCTGCCTTCAGCCTGCCCAGCAGTGAAGCACAGGGTTTGAACAATCCTCAACCGGTTTATCCGCGTCTTAGCCGACGCTTGAACGAGCAAGGGCAAGTGCTCATTCGTGTGCTGGTGGCCGCCGACGGTTCGCCGCAGCAAGGCGAGATCAAAACCAGCAGCGGTTTCGACCGCTTAGACCAAGAAGCCCTGCGCACCGTGCTGCGCTGGCGTTTTGTGCCAGGCCAACGTTTGGGCGTGCCAGAAGCCATGTGGTTCAACGTCCCCGTCAATTTTGTTTTGGAATAACTTTTGGAAACTGTCATGGAAAACCAACCCGGCATCTTGAATTTTTGGCAACAAGGTGACGTCATCACCCACATCGTGGCATTGCTCTTGATCGGCATGTCTGTGTTGTCGTGGATCGTCATCGTCATGAAGGTGCTCGATATCGTGCGCTTGAAACGCATGGCACAACACGTCGAATCGTTTTGGCACAGCAGCAACCTGGACGAAGGCTTAACCGCCTTAGATGGCACCGCCGCGCATGTTGCCAACACCAACCCGTTTTACAGCTTGGCCAAACAAGGCCACGAAGCCTCCGCTCACCACCGCGCCACACAAGAACAGCTGCACGACAGCTTGGACGTGAGCGATTGGGTCACCCGCAGTTTGCGCAACGCGATTGACGACTCGACCGCCCGCTTACAAGCTGGCTTGGCGGTATTGGCGTCCATTGGTTCTACTGCGCCATTTGTCGGTTTGTTCGGCACGGTGTGGGGCATTTATCACGCACTCATTGGCATTGGCGCTTCAGGCCAAGTCAGCATGGACCGCGTGGCGGGCCCGATTGGCGAAGCGCTGATCATGACGGCCTTGGGGCTGGTGGTGGCGGTGCCTGCGGTGCTGGGCTACAACGCCTTGGTGCGCGGCAACAAATTCATCTTGGGCCAGCTCAATCGCTTTGCACACGACCTGCATGCCTTTTTGGTCACAGGTGCACGCGTGGGCCAACGCGACAACGCAGGGGTTTGAGCATGTCCTTCTTACCCGCCCACGACGATGACGAGGTGATGACCGAAATCAACATGACGCCGTTGATCGACGTGATGTTGGTGCTGTTGATTGTGTTCATCTTGGCCGTACCTGCCATCCACAGCGCGATTCCCTTGACACTGCCACGCGCCAGCAGCACAGCACCGCAACAGCCCGCCGAGCCCGTACGCGTGGACATCGACGCGCAAGGCCACGCCTATTGGAATGGCAAAGCCATCAAAGACGACACGCTCAAAGTTCAAGCCCAACAAGCCGCCGCACACGAGCCTCAGCCCGTGGTTCAGCTCAGCGGTGACCGCGCCGTGCCCTATGAACGCGTGCTGCAAACGCTCAGCACTTTGCAAAGCGCAGGCTTGGTCAAGGTGAATTTCATTGCGCAAAAGCCTTGATGCATCTTCCGTAAAGCCATGAGCACTCACCCCCCAGCATCGGCCTCAAAGGCCACGTCAGCAACGCAACATGCGCCTGCGCCCGTCACTGCCACCGTAGCACCACTGCGCGTGGACAGTGCCGCGCTGATGGGTGGTCAGCGGGTGCTAGAAATCGTACATTTAGGCGAGGTGTACCGCCTGCAAACCACGCGTTTTGGTAAGTTGATTTTGACCAAGTGATGACACAAAGACCGCTTGGCGCAAGGTTGTCTCAATCGGTCTCATTGAGACAAACAATCACCAAGCCATGGTTTCTTGGCTAACATTCACCTCAATGAGTTTGACTCATTCGATAGTTTTTAACAACCCAAAGGAATCCACATGTCTTTGATCAACACACAAGTTCAGCCTTTCAAAAACCAAGCTTTCCACAACGGCAAGTTCATCGAAGTGACCGAAGCCACGCTCAAAGGCAAGTGGAACGTGTTCATCTTCATGCCAGCCGCTTTCACCTTCAACTGCCCCACCGAAATCGAAGACGCGGCTGACAACTACGCTGCGTTCCAAAAAGCCGGCGCTGAGGTGTACATCATCACCACCGACACCCACTTCTCGCACAAAGTGTGGCACGAGACTTCACCTGCTGTGGGCAAAGCCAAGTTCCCATTGGTCGGCGACCCTACACACAAGTTGACTCGCGCTTTTGGCGTGCACATTGAAGAAGACGGCCTGGCTTTGCGCGGTACGTTCGTGATCAACCCAGAAGGCATGATCAAAACCATGGAAGTCCATTCCAACGAAATCGCCCGTGACGTGTCTGAAACACTGCGCAAGTTGACGGCTGCTCAGTACACCGCCGCCAACCCAGGCCAAGTGTGCCCAGCAAAGTGGAAAGAAGGCGCGAAGACTTTGGCTCCTTCCATCGACTTGGTCGGCAAGATCTAATTTTTGCCGTCCAGATCGCACCTTGCGCAAGCAAGGCAGCATCTGGTACACCCTGCAACCGCAGGGCGTTGAGCGCAGCGCACCTCCGTCACAAGCTGGCGTGCGCTGTACCCAGCGAATCCCACCCCACATCATCACCAAGGTCAGCGTGTTTCAAGCGTGACCTAGGGTTTTTGCACCCTGAAATAGGAGAACACCATGCTCGACGACGCGCTCAAAGCCCAACTTCAACAGTACCTCGCCCTGCTGCGCCAGCCCATTCGCTTGATCGCCTCGTTGGACGACAGCGAAACAGGCCAAGACATGGGCGAATTGCTCAACACCATCGTGGGCCTGTCTGACAAAGTCACGCTCGACACATCGGGCACCGATGCACGCACACCATCATTCGTGGTCGTGCGCGAGAACGAAACCCAAGGCGTGCGCTTTGCAGGCTTGCCTCTGGGCCACGAGTTCACCTCGCTGGTGTTGGCTCTGTTGTGGACTGGCGGCCACCCCCCCAAGGTGGAACAAGATGTGATTGACAGCATCAAGACGCTGGACGGTGACTTCAACTTTGAGGTCTACATGTCCCTGAGCTGCCACAACTGCCCGGACGTAGTGCAAGCCCTCTCGCTCATGGCCATCGTCAACCCCAAGGTCAAGACGGTGGTGATTGAAGGCGGTGCGTTCCAGAAGGAAGTGGAAGAGCGCCAAATCATGGCCGTGCCCATGGTGTTCTTGAACGGCCAAGTGTTTGGCTCAGGCCGCATGAGTGTGGAAGAAATCGTGGCCAAACTCGACACCAATGCCGCGGCTCGCGATGCCGCCAAACTCAACGAGAAAGCCCCCTACGACATGCTCATCGTTGGCGGCGGCCCTGCCGGCGCGGCGGCTGCGGTTTACGCCGCACGCAAAGGCATTCGCGTGGGTGTGGCGGCAGAGCGCTTTGGCGGTCAAGTCAACGACACGATGGCGATTGAAAACTACATCTCGGTGTTAGAGACCGATGGCCCCAAGCTCGCGGCCGCCTTGGAAGCCCAAGTGCGCCACTACAACGTGGACATCATGAACTTGCAGCGCGCCGAAAAAATCGTGCCTGCCACCGCGGTGGGCGGCTTGATCGAAGTGCAAATGGCCAACGGCGGCGTGCTCAAAGCGCGCAGCGTCATCTTGTCCACCGGCGCACGTTGGCGCAATGTGAACGTGCCCGGCGAAGCCGAGTACAAAAACAAAGGCGTGGCCTATTGCCCACACTGCGACGGCCCGTTGTTCAAAGGCAAGCGCGTGGCGGTGATTGGTGGCGGCAACTCAGGCGTCGAGGCAGCGATTGATTTGGCCGGCATCGTCGAGCACGTCAGCTTGGTGGAATTTGCCGATGCCTTGAAGGCCGATGCCGTGCTGGTCAACAAGCTCAAGAGCTTGCCCAACGTGAGCATTCACGTGAACGCGCAAACCACCGAAATCACCGGCGACGGCCAAAAAGTCAACGGCCTGAGCTACAAAGACCGTGCCACCGAAGCGGTGCACCACGTCGAACTCGAGGGCGTGTTTGTTCAAATCGGTTTGGTGCCCAACACCGAGTTTTTGAAAGGCACTTTGGAGCTGAGCAAGTTTGGCGAAATAGTGGTGGACGCGAAGTGCCACACCAACTTGCCCGGCGTGTTTGCCGCAGGCGACGTGACCACCGTGCCGTACAAGCAAATCGTGATCGCAGCAGGCGAAGGCGCGAAAGCGGCTTTGTCAGCCTTTGACTATTTGATTCGCCAGCCCGTGGTGGCTTAAGGCGCAGAAGCCTTGGGCTTGAGGGTGAGCAACTCCACATCGACTTGGTCTTGCTCACGCTGCGGCTCTTGAACCACCTTCGGTCCTAGCCCCAGCACGCGCAGGTCTTCGTGGCTCCAAAGCCAAAAGAAGACGTTGGCGGCGAGAAGCACCCACGTGGCGTTGCGCCAAAAAGTATTGTTTTTCATACCGTCGTTCGAGGTCGCACACTCACCTCAGCGCTGGTGATCGCCTCTTGACCTTGCTCGGTGTCCACCAGCAAAGCACCGCTTGCATCGACCCCACGCGCAATGCCGAAACGGCCATCGCTCAGGCTGACAGACATGCCTTGCAAGGCATCGCGGGCGTTGAACGCATTTTGCAAGGGGGCGAAACCGCCTCGCTCAAACGCCAACAAAGTGGCCAACAAGGGCGTTGCCACCTTGGCCAAGGCCTCAGGTGCGCTCATGCCCGTTTGCAGGTCTTGCAGGCCCAATGGCGCGGTCGACAAGCCCTCGGCTTGGGGTGGCGCGATGTTGATGCCCACGCCCACCACGCAATAACGGGTTTGGGCGGGTGGCGAGCCCCATGCAGCGCTGGACGCAGACGGCGCAGTGGCATGACCTGTGGCAACTGCCGTTTCAATCAAGATACCGGCCAACTTGCCCCAGCCCTGTGGCGTACCCGGACGGGCCACCCACAAATCGTTGGGCCACTTCAAGCGCACGCCTAAGTCACCTTGCGGGTCTAGGCTACGCGCCAAAGACAGGCCCACTGCCAACGACAAGCCAGACCAATCCTGCGGCGTCAAAGGTAAACCGAGTGAAAAAGTCAGGGCGCTGCCTGCTTCACCATGCCAAACGCGTCCTAAACGACCACGACCTGCTGTTTGCGCCTCGGCCACCAGCAGAACGGGGTCGGTTTGCCCTGCCCGAGCTCGGCGCATGAGCTCGGTGTTGGTGGAGTCGATGTTGGGCAACACCTCCACCGTCAAGCCAGGCAACAAGGCCACCATCGCCAGCCACAGGTCTTCAGCGGGCCAAATCAGGGGCGTGGTGAGCTTAGGCATGCACGGGCAGGGTAGGAGCAGCGACGACGCGCGATCAGCGCTTTTTCGCTTTGCGGGCTTTGGGGGCGGCGGACAGCTCTGCCGACGATGCCAGCAAAGTGCCACGGCAGGTTTTCGCGCCACACCAACAGGGGTACTCCGCTTTGAGCTTGTCGGTCATCGGCTCGTCAATCACCAAACCGTAGTCGTAATTGAGCTCTTCGCCCGCCAAGATGTTGCGGCGGGCTTTGATGAAGATGCGGCCATTGATCTCATCGGGCTCGCAATTGGGCTTGCACGAGTGGTTGATCCAACGCGAGGAGTTGCCGCCGTACTTGGCGTCGATCACATGACCTTCGTCGATGTGAAAGTAAAACGTGTGATGGGGGTCTTGCGGATCGTGCGGGTGGCGGCGCAAGGCCTCTTTCCACGTGATGATCTCGCCCACATATTCAATGATGGTTTCGCCTTGCGCAAAGTCAGAGACTGCAAACACGCCCTTGCCGTGCACGCCAGAGCGGCGAGTTTGAATACGTCGACCGGAAATGGGGGCAGGGGCTTTTGTGGACACGGATTTTTTTCTGTTAACTTAAATACATACGCATGTGTGCGTGTGCGCCCGTGGGCGCGCGTGCGCACGCGAGAGACGCAAATTGTAGTGGTGAGTTTTCTAAGGAACGTTGAAATGAGTAAAACCCTCGTGATTGCCGAAAAACCTTCGGTCGCGCAAGACATCGTGCGCGCACTCACGCCTGTGGCGGGGAAGTTCGAAAAGCACGACGACCACTTTGAGAGCGACACCTATGTGGTGTCCAGTGCCGTCGGTCACTTGGTGGAAATCCAAGCGCCCGAAGAGTTCGACGTCAAACGCGGCAAGTGGAGCTTTGCTAACTTGCCCGTCATTCCGCCTTACTTTGATCTGAAGCCCGTCGAAAAAACCAAGACGCGTTTGAACGCCGTCGTCAAGCTGGCCAAACGCAAAGACGTGACCGCCCTCATCAACGCCTGTGACGCGGGCCGCGAAGGTGAATTGATCTTCCGTTTGATCGAGCAATACGCAGGCGGCAAAAAGCCGCTCGACAAACCCGTCAAGCGCCTGTGGTTGCAGTCCATGACCCCGCAAGCGATTCGCGATGGCTTCGACTCCTTGCGCAGCGAAAAACAAATGCAAGGCTTGGCCGATGCCGCCCGCAGCCGCTCGGAAGCCGACTGGCTGGTGGGCATCAACGGCACACGCGCCTTGACCGCCTTCAACTCGCGCGAAGGTGGCTTCTTCTTGACCACCGTGGGCCGTGTGCAAACACCGACGCTGTCGGTGGTGGTGGAGCGCGAAGAACAAATTCGCAAGTTCGTCAGCCGTGATTTCTGGGAAATTCACGCCGCATTCAAGGTGGAAGCGGGCAGCTACCCTGCCAAATGGTTCAACCCCGAGCACAAAAAAGACGCCGAAGACGCCGAGAAAAAACACGACCGCGTGTGGAGCGAAGCCGAGGCTTTGGCCATTGCCGACGCCGTGCGCAACCAGCTTGCCACCGTCACCGAAGAAAGCAAACCCACCACCAAAGCCAGCCCCGGTTTGTTCGACTTGACCTCGCTGCAACGCGAAGCCAACGGCCGCTTTGGCTTCTCGGCCAAAACCACCTTGGCGCTCGCGCAAAGCTTGTACGAGCGCCACAAGGCGCTGACTTACCCGCGTACCGACTCACGCCATTTGCCTGAAGACTACGTACCCGTGGTCAAACAAACCTTCGAGATGCTGGCCGACAGCCCCATGAAGCACTTGGCGCCCCACGCCTTGGTGGCCTTGAACAACAACTACGTGCGCAAACTGCCGCGCGTGTTTGACAACAAAAAGGTCAGCGATCACTTCGCCATCATCCCCACCTTGCAGGCCCCCAGCGGTTTGTCAGACGCCGAGCAAAAGCTGTATGACTTGGTGGTGCGCCGCTTCATGGCCGTGTTCTTCCCCAGCGCTGAATACATGGTGACCACGCGCATCAGCACCGTCAAAGCGGCAGGCAAAGACCACAACTTCCGCACCGAAGGCAAAGTGCTGGTCAACGCCGGTTGGATGGCCGTGTACGGCAAAGATGCCGCACAAGAAGCCACCGACAACGAAGAAGACGGCAAGACGCTCGTGGCCTTGAAAGCAGGCGAGTCCGCCAAAAACGAATCGGCTGACGCCAAAGGCCTCAAAACTCGCCCCCCCGCACGCTACAGCGAAGCCACCTTGCTGGGCGCGATGGAAGGCGCAGGCAAGCTGGTGGAAGACGACGAGTTCCGCGAAGCCATGCAAGAAAAAGGCTTGGGCACACCTGCCACACGCGCGTCCATCATCGAAGGCTTGATCAACGAAAAATACCTGCTGCGCGATGGCCGCGAAATGATTCCGACCGCCAAAGCGTTCCAGCTGTTCACGCTGCTGCGCGGCTTGGGCGTGGAAGAGTTGTCCAAGCCCGAACTCACCGGCGGCTGGGAACACAAACTGTCGCAAATGGAGCACGGCCAATTGAGCCGCGAAGCCTTCATGCGCGAGATTGCCGAGATGACCGAGCACATCGTCAAAAAGGCCAAAGAGTTTGACCGCGACACCATCCCCGGTGACTACGCCACGCTGAAAACACCGTGCCCCAAATGCGGCGGCGTGGTGAAAGAAAACTACCGCCGCTACGCCTGCGTGGGCAAAGACGGCACGGCGTCTGACTCCGGAGAAAACGGCACGGGTTGCGGCTTCTCGATCAGCAAAATTCCAGGTGGCCGCACCTTTGACGTGGCCGAAGTGGAGCAGTTTTTGACGGACAAAAAGATTGGTCCGTTGGAAGGCTTCCGCTCCAAAGCGGGCTGGCCATTCACCGCTGAAATTGCCCTCAAGTACAGCGAAGAAGATCAGAACTGGAAACTCGAATTCGACTTCGGCGATGACAAAAATGGCGAGTCGGGCGAGATCGTTGAGTTTGGCGATGCGCCCAATTTGGGCAACTGCCCCAAGTGCGGCAGCCCCGTGCACGAACACGGCAGCAACTACGTGTGCAGCAAAGCCGTGCCCACACACGCACAAGCCACACCGAGCTGCGACTTCAAGAGCGGCAAGATCATCTTGCAACAACCCGTCGCGCCTGAGCAAATGACCAAGTTGCTGAGCGAAGGCAAAACCGACTTGCTCGACAAGTTTGTGTCCATGCGCACGCGCCGCGCCTTCAAAGCGTTCTTGCAATGGGACGCCGAGGCCGGCAAAGTCAACTTCGCCTTCGAGCCACGCACCAGCAAGTACCCACCCAAAGGTGGCAAAACGCCCACGACCAACGCGCTGATCAAAGCCGCTGGCAAAAAAGTGCCCGCCAAAATCGCCAAGGCCACGAAAGCCAAAGCTGAAAAGCCTGCCAAGGTGGCCAAAGAGAAAGCACCGCGCAAAGTCACCGCCGGGTATTTGCCCAGCGCCGACCTCGCCGCCGTGATTGGCAATGAGGCCGTGGCCCGGACGGAAGTGATCAAAAAACTGTGGGACTACATCAAGGCCAACGGTTTGCAAGACGCCACCAACAAACGCGCCATCAACGCGGACGCCAAACTCAAACCCGTGTTTGGCAAAGACCAAGTGACCATGTTTGAACTCGCCGGCATCGCAGGCAAACACCTGCGCCCCGTGGGTGAGTAATTCTGGTGAACCAACAAGAGTGAACGCATGCCTTTGAATGCAGCCCCCGACAGCGCCCCGCTGATCGCCACACCACAGACCATGCACTTCAGCGACGTGCTGGCCCTGCAAAGTGGCGCCAGCCTGCGCGACTACACCTTGGCCTATGAAACCTACGGCACCTTGAACGCCGACCGCTCCAACGCCGTGTTGGTGTGCCACGCGCTCAACGCCTCGCACCACGTGGCGGGCGTTTATGAAGGACAAGACAAAAGTGAAGGCTGGTGGGACAACATGATTGGCCCCGGCAAGCCGGTAGACACCCAACAGTTCTTTGTGATTGGCGTCAACAACCTCGGCTCTTGCTTTGGCTCCACCGGCCCCATGCACACCAACCCCGACACGGGTCGCGTCTACGGCGCGGACTTCCCCGTGGTGACCGTCGAAGACTGGGTCAACGCCCAAGCCTTGTTGCTCGACCGCTTGGGCATCACCCAACTGGCGGCCGTTTTGGGCGGCAGCTTAGGCGGCATGCAAGCCCTGAGCTGGACGTTGCAGCACCCCGAGCGCGTGCGCCACGCCGTGGTGGTGGCCAGCGCGCCCAACCTCACGGCGGAGAACATCGCCTTCAACGAAGTGGCGCGTCGCGCCATCGTGACCGACCCAGACTTTCATGGTGGCCACTTCTACCAACACGGCGTGGTGCCACAACGCGGCTTGCGCATCGCGCGCATGGTGGGTCACATCACGTACCTCAGCGACGACGTGATGAATGAAAAGTTCGGCCGCGAACTTCGTGATGCAGTGGTGGGCAGCGCCACCGGCTACAAGTACTCGACGCAAGACGTGGAGTTTCAAATCGAAAGCTACCTGCGCTACCAAGGCGACAAGTTCAGCGAGTACTTTGACGCCAACACCTATTTGCTCATCACGCGCGCGCTCGACTACTTTGACCCCGCACGCACCTACGGCGGCGATTTGTCAGCGGCGTTTGCGCGCACAGCAGCTAAGTTTTTGCTGGTCAGCTTCACCACCGATTGGCGCTTCTCCCCCGAGCGCAGCCGCGAAATGGTGCGCGCCTTGCTCGACAACCAACGCGATGTGAGTTACGCAGAAATCGACGCCCCCCACGGCCACGATGCCTTCTTGCTCGACGACGCCCGCTACATGAACGTGGTGCGCTCTTACTTTGAACGCATCAGCAGCGAGTTTTCTAAGAGCGGCGCGCAACCCGCCTTGACAGCACACACCGGAGGTGCCGCATGACGCACGACAACTTGCTGGCCATCGCCGCGCTGGTGCCCCACGGCAGCCGCGTACTCGACCTTGGCTGTGGCGACGGCGCTTTGCTGGCCCACCTGCAACAACACAAGGCCTGCACCGGCTACGGCGTGGAACTAGACGACAGCAACGTGCTCGCCTGCGTGCAACGCGGCGTGAACGTGTTGCAACTCAACCTCGACAAAGGGCTGCGTGTCTTTGGCGATCAGTCGTTTGATGTGGTGCTGCAAATCGACACCTTGCAACATTTGCGCAACGCGGAAACCATGCTGCGCGAAACCGCGCGCGTGGGCAAAACTGGCATCGTCGCCTTCCCTAACTTCGCACATTGGCCCAACCGTTTGAGCATTCTGCAAGGCCGCATGCCCGTGACCAAACGCTTGCCCTACCAGTGGTACGACACGCCGAATATTCGCGTGGGCACGTTTGCTGACTTTGGTGTGCTGGCCCACAAAAACGGGCTGCGTGTGCTCGACGCCTTCGGCCTGCAAGACGGCCAACGCGTCGATGTATGGCCTAACTTGATGGCGGGCACTGCCGTCTTTAAATTGCAAAAATAACTCAGGAGTTGCAGATGAATGCACGCGCCCCCGCCCTCGACACCCACGCCTTGCTGCAATCGGTGACCCAAGCGTGGGACAGCGACATCGTCGCGCAGCTCACCGACTACATCGCCATTCCCGCCAAGTCGCCCGCGTTTGACGCCGACTGGGCGCAGCACGGCCACATCGACCAGGTGGTGCAACGCGCTGCCGATTGGGTGTTGGCGCAAAAAGTAGCGGGGCTGTCGCTGGAAGTGATCCGTTTGCCCAACCGCACGCCCGTGCTGTTCTTTGAAGTGGCCGCGACGCGCCCCAGCGACGCACAGAGCGAAACAGTGCTGATGTACGGCCACCTCGACAAGCAACCTGAGTTCAGCGGATGGCGCAACGACCTCGGGCCTTGGACGCCTAAATTTGAAGACGGCAAGCTCTACGGGCGCGGCGGCGCGGACGACGGCTACGCCATCTACGCCAGCATCGCAGCCATCCAAGCACTCAAAGCACAAAACACGCCCCACCCGCGCATCGTGGGTTTGATTGAGACCTGCGAAGAATCGGGCTCTTACGACTTGATGCCCTACGTGGACGCCCTGCGCACGCGCTTGGGCAACGTCGGCTTGGTGATGTGCCTCGACAGCGGTGCGGGCAACTACGACCAGCTGTGGCTCACCACCAGCTTGCGCGGCATGGCCAGCGGCGTGTTGAAGGTGGAGGTGCTCAGCGAAGGCGTGCATTCAGGCGATGCCTCGGGCGTGGTGCCGTCGAGTTTTCGCATCATGCGTCAGGTGCTGGACCGCTTGGAAGACAGCGCCACAGGCCGCTTGTTGCCCGCACAGTTCCACGTCGAGGTGCCCGCTGACCGCTTGCGCCAAGCACAGGCCACCGCCGCCTTGCTGGGTGACGAGCTGTACAAACGTTTTCCTTGGGCCCACCACGACTGCGGCGGCGCCAACTTGGTCACCTTGCCCATGACGCAAGACCCGCTGCAAGCCCTGTTGCAGCGCACCTGGGCACCCACGCTGAGCGTCACCGGCGCCGAGGGCCTACCAGCCTTCAAAGACGCTGGCAATGTGCTGCGCCCCTCCACGGCCTTCAAGCTCAGCCTGCGCTTGCCGCCACTGGTCGACGCCGCCCAAGCTGTGCAAGACCTCAAGGCTTTGCTCGAAGACAACGCCCCTTACCAAGCCAACGTGACCTTTCACGCCGAAGGCTCAGCCAACGGCTGGAACGCCCCCACCTCCGCGCCTTGGTTTGAACAAGCCTTGGATGCCGCCAGCTTGGCCCACTTCGGCGCACCTTGCGCCACGATTGGCCAAGGCGGCACCATCCCGCTGATGAACATGCTCAGCCAAGGTTTCCCCAAAGCGCAAATGATGGTGTGTGGCGTACTCGGGCCCAAGAGCAATGCCCACGGACCGAACGAGTTCTTGCATGTGCCATTTGCCACGAAGCTCACGGCCGCGGTGGCGCAAGTGATGGCGGCGATGCCTTAAGGCGTCAAAGTCAAGAGCGCCAACGCGCCCAAAGCCGCGGTTTCGGCGCGCAACACGCGGTTGCCCAAGCTCACGGCCGCAAAGCCTTTGGCGCGGGCCGCGGCGTCTTCCGCATCGTTCAAGCCGCCTTCGGGCCCGTTCAGCAACACCCAAGTGCCTTGCGTAGGGGTTGCGGCATCGGTGGCTTCAGCCACGGTTTTTGCAGCCTGCTGCGCTTGCATGAGCGCGTTCAGCGGCTGCGTGCTGGCGTGCAGCGACAGCACGGCGTGCACGGTGGCATCACCGCCTTGCGTCGCCATCGTTGGTGCGCCAACCGTTTGGCGCGCCAGCCAAGTGTCCAAACGCTCGGGCAAGTCGATCACAGGCACGCGGTTGCGCCCGCATTGCTCGCATGCGCTGGCCGCGACGGCTTGCCAGTGGGCTTGTTTTTTCTCGGCACGTTCGCCGGTCAAGCGAATCACGCTGCGCTCGGTCATCAGCGGGGTGATGCGGTGCACGCCGAGTTCGGTGGCTTTTTCAACCAACCAATCCATGCGCTCGTTGGCGGGCATGCCGACCGCCAAATGCACACGCTGGGCGGCTTCTCGCTCTTGGGCGATGTGCTCGCGCACGACCACGCGCACATCGCTGCGGCCCATGTGCTCGACCTCGGCGATGTACTCACCGCCCTCGCCGTTGAACAAGGTCAGCGTGTGGCCAGGCTGCATGCGCAGCACTTGCACATGCCGAGCGGCGGTGGCGGGCAAATCCAGCACCAAACCGACGGACAAGGGCAGGGGACAGTGAAAACGCGCCATGTTTAAACCTTGCGACCAGGGGTGAGGCGCGGGAAGGCCAAGCTGATGGCGGGCTCGGTGCCCTCGACCTTGTCGATCAAACGCAGCAGGGGCGTGAGCTCGCTGTAGCGGCTGGCGGTTGAGCGGATGTAGTGGATGAAACGCGGCGCATCGGCCAAGTACTTGGGCTTGCCATCGCGCAAGGTGAGGCGGGCAAAGATGCCGGCCACTTTGAGGTGGCGCTGCAGGCCCATCCATTCCACAGCGCGGAAGAACTCGCCGAAGTCTTGCGACCAACCGTCATGGTCCATCAAGCCGACTTTACGGGCGCGCTCCCAATAGCGGATGGTGATGTCGAGCACAAAGTCTTCATCCCACGTCAAAAAGGCATCGCGCATCAGGCTGGCGATGTCGTAAGTGACGGGGCCGTAAACGGCGTCTTGAAAGTCCAACACGCCCAAGCGAGGCTCTGCGGGGTCACGCGGCATCATCAAGTTGCGGGGCATGAAGTCGCGGTGCACGTACACGCTGGGCGCGGCCAAATTGCGTTGAACGATGGTCTCAAAGGTTTTGCCCAACATGTCGCGTTGGGTGCTGTCGAGCTGCAACTGGCGGTGCTGGGTCAAGTACCAATCGGGGAACAGCGACAGCTCGCGTTTCAACAGCGCGTCGTCGTAGGCGGGCAGCACGCCGGGGCGGCTGCTTTGTTGCAAGGCCAGCAGGGCGTCGAGCGCGCGCATGTACAGGCCGTGGTTGGCTTGTGGGTTCTCGCGGTCGATGACGTCCATCATGGTTTGATGGCCAATGTCGTCGAGCAACATGAAGCCTTGGGGCTCGTCCCAAGCCAAGATGCGAGGCACATACAAGCCGGCGTCTTGCATCAGGCGTGCAATGCGCACAAAGGGTTCGCAGTTTTCTTTGTCAGGCGGGGCGTCCATGATGACGCACGACGGGGCAGCCGAGCCGGGCGCTAAATCGACCCGAAAGTAGCGCCTAAAGCTGGCATCGGCCGACGCAGCACGCACGGTGGCGGGCAACACGCCGTGGGCCTGCGCGAGGGGCTGAAGCCACTGATGAAATGCCGCCGCGCGTTCGGGCTGAGCCCATTCAATGGCGGGGAAAGAGGGGGTGCCCGAAGGCTGGGAGTTAGGCTGAGTGCTCATGGATAATCTAAATTCTACAAATCAGCCTCGGTCGGCCCATTTTTGGGCGCGTCTTGACCTCGTGCTGTGCTCTTTTTAAGGTTGTCCCGCGTTCATGTTGCTGCCCGATTTTCCTCGCCGTGCTTGTGCCTTGTCTTGGCTGGCGTTGGGCTTGCTGAGCAACGGCGCTGTGTTGGCGCAAGCGCAGAGCGCCGAGCCCGCCGTGAGCGCACCGCCTTTGGTGCTGCGGCCCAGCAGTTTGCTGCAAGAAAAAATCACCGACGACACACGCCAGCAATTGCCCTCGTTTTTGCAAAGCGACAGCGTGAGCGGCCGCACCGATGTGCAATCGGTGCTGGACGGGCATGTCCAATTTCGCCGTGGCGATTTGCTGCTCAAAGCCGATCACCTCGAATACAACCAAATTGAAGACCTCGCCAAAGCACGTGGCAACGTGTACATCAACCGCGCGGGCAACGTCTACCAAGGGCCCGCGCTCGATTTGCATTTGGATGCCTTTGAAGGCTTTTTCACGCAACCCAGCTACCAGTTGCTGAAAAACAAAGCACACGGGCAAGCGGAGCGCATCGACTTCATCGACAGCGCCAACACGGTGCTCTACAAAGCCGACTTCACCACCTGCCAACGTAAGCCCGGCCCGAGCTGGATGCCCGATTGGTTTTTCAAAGCCGACAAAATCACCTTGGACACCGACCGCAACGTGGGCGTGGCCGAAGGCGCGTCGCTGCGATTCAAGGGTGTACCCATCTTGCCCGTGCCCTCGGTGGCGTTTCCGCTCAGCGAAGAGCGCAAATCAGGCTTGCTGCCGCCGACCATTGGCGTAGACAACATTGGCGGCTTGGAATACACGCAGCCGTATTACATCAACCTCGCGCCCAACCGCGACGTGACCTTCTTCCCCACGTATTGGAGCAAGCGCGGTCTGAACTTTGGCACCGAGTTCCGCTACCTAGAAAGCGCCGCGCCGCAGCCGGTCTTCCAAGGCCAACTGCGCTTGGACTACATGGAGAAAGACCAGCTGCGCGAATCGCGCCGCTGGAGCATGCAGTACAACCACACGGGCATTCTCAACCCCAGCTACGCCGGTGGACAACTGGGCCTGACGCTGAGCATGAACCGCGTCAGCGACGACGATTATTGGAAAGACTTTTCCTTGATCGGCAACTCCGGCATCCAGCGTTTGCTCAACAACGACGCCAACCTGAACTGGACCGACGGCACGTACAGCACCGGCATGCGCGTGCAACGCTGGCAAACCTTGCAAGACTTGACGAACGCCAGCAACCGCATCACACCGCCGTTTGACCGTGCGCCGCAGTTCACGGCACGCATGCAGCGTCACAGCGTGGGTGGCTTTGATTTCAGCGTGGACGGTGACTTGACGCGCTTTGAGTCGATCCGTGACATTGACTGCACGGCCGCATCCAGCAGCACGACCTACAACAACTGCGCCCCCAACGCCAACCGCGCCGTGTCGTGGGTGCAGCTGAGCCGCCCCTTTGTCTCGCCCTATGGCTACATCACGCCCAAAGTGCAAGTGCACGGACGCAGCTATCAATTTGATGGCGGCTTGCCCAACGCGCAGTTTTATGGCGCACACCAAGGCCAAACCGGCGCCAGCGTGACGGTGCCCACCTTCAGCCTTGACAGCGGCATGGCCTTCGAGCGCAACAGCCGCTGGTTTGACCGCGCGTGGGTGCAAACCTTGGAGCCACGTGCGTTTTATGTCTACACGCCTTACCGCGAACAAAACTACCTGCCCAACTACGACTCGGGCGGCAATGCCTTCAACTTCGCCAGCATCTTCACCGAGAACGCCTTTGGTGGACATGACCGCATCTCCGACAGCAAGCTCTTAACGCTGGGCCTGACCTCGCGCCTGCTCGACCCCGAAACCGGCGCTGAAGGCGCCCGCTTTGGCGTGGCCCAACGCCTGCGAATGCAAGAGCAGCGCGTGACCTTGCCGGACGACCCGACCGCCAAATCCGGTATCAGCGAAATCTTGGCCGGCGCCACGCTCAACCTCAACCGCACGTGGGCCTTGGACTCTGCCGTTCAGTACAACCAAAAAACCTCCAACATGCTGCGTCGCATGGTGGCCGGACGCTACAACCCAGGCTCCTACCGCGTCATCAACGCCGCAGTTCGCACGCAAAACGACGAAAACGGTGACCCGCTGTCCAAACAAGTTGACGTCGGCTGGCAATGGCCTTTGCATGACCTGTGGGGCGGTGCCGACGATGACAGTGCCGAAGGCCGCGGTTTGGGCGAGGGCCGTTGGTACAGCGTGGCCCGCCTGAACTACAGCCCGATGGACAAACGGGTGGTCGAGTCCATCATTGGCTTCGAATACGATGCAGGCTGCTGGATCAGCCGCGTGGTGACCGAGCGTTTGCAAGTGGCCGATGGTTTGGCCCGCCAACGCTTGTTGTTCCAACTTGAATTTGTAGGCTTCTCGCGCATTGGCACCAACGCCATGGGCTCGCTGCGCACCAATGTGCCGCGCTACCAACCGTTGCGCCAGCCTTCCATGACACCTAGCCGCTTCGGCAATTACGATTGATGTTGACCATGCCCAATTTCCTCCAGCGCACCGCGCTTTGCTCTTGCCTGCTGTTGGCGTTGCTCACGCTAACTGGCCTAGGTGCCAACGCGCAAACCAACAGCGCCGCTGCCTCGTCAGGGCGCAACTTCATCGTGGCCGTGGTCGACACCGCGCCCATCACCAACCTCGACGTGCAACGTCGCGTGGCACAAATGCGCCAGCAGATGACCGCACAAGCCCGCAGCGCCAGCACCCCCGCCAGCCTGATGCGCGAAGCCTTAGAGCGCTTGATCGATGAAAAAGCGCAACTGCAATTTGCCAAAGAAACAGGCGTGGATGTGGATGCCGCGGCCGTTGAACAAGCCGAGCAACGCTTGGCTGCGCAAAGCCAAATCACGGTCGACGAGCTGCACAAAAAAGCCAAGGCCGAAGGCACCTCCATCACCCAATTGCGCCAAGACCTGCGCGATCAACTCACGTTGCAACGCTTGGCCGAACGCAATGTGCCAGCGCGTATCAAAATCAGCGACGTGGAAATTGCGCAAGCCATGCAAGAGCGCCAAACGCAAAGCGCCAACACCAACCCCACGGTCGAGCTGGGTCACATCTTGATCGCCGTCCCAGAGACCGCCAGCCCTGCGCAAGTTGCTGCCTTGCAAGCCAAAGCTGACAGCACGCTCGCCCGACTGAAAAAAGGTGAGAGCTTTGCCGCCGTGGCCAAAGACGTGTCGGAGGGCGCCGAGCGCGACAAAGGTGGTTTGATGGGCGCACGCCCTGCCGACCGTTACCCGTCCCTGTTTGTCGACGCGACCCAAAAGCTGGCCGTGGGCGAGCTCAGCAACATCGTGCGCTCCGGCGCTGGTTTTCACATCTTGAAGCTGGTCAGCAAGCAAGGCAACGCGGTGGCCACCATCACCGAAACGCGTGCTCGACACATCTTGTTGCGCTTGAGCAGCCAACTCAGTCCTGCTGCTGCGCGTGCGCAGTTGGCCGGCTACAAGCGCCAAATTGAAGCGGGCAAGGCCGACTTTGCCAAACTGGCCCAAGAGCATTCACAAGACGCCAGCGGCCCCAATGGGGGTGACTTGGGCTGGGTCGCGCCGGGCATGTTTGTGCCTGAGTTTGAAACCGTCATGAACGCCCTGAAGATTGGCGAAATCGCAGACCCCATGGTGTCGCGCTTTGGCGTGCATTTGATTCAAGTGCTTGCACGCCGCGAAGCGCCCATCACCGAACGCGAATTGCGTGAGTTGGTGCGCAACAAATTGCGCGACAGCAAATACGAAGAGACCTACCAAATCTGGGCGCAGGAAATGCGCGGTCGCGCCTATGTCGAATACCGCGACGCCCCGCAATAAAGCACAAAGCACACCTTGAAACACATTGCCCGCAAACGCTTCGGCCAGCATTTTTTAACCGACGGCGCCATCATTGAAGGCATCATCGATGCCATCGGCCCCCAAGCCGGTGAGCCCATGGTCGAAATCGGCCCCGGCTTGGCAGCGATGACGCAACCCTTGGTCGAGCGCTTGGGTCACCTGCATGTGATCGAGCTAGACCGCGACTTGGCTGCGCGCCTGCGCGAACACCCACACTTGAGCGTGATTGAGTCGGATGTCTTGCGGGTTGACTTCACCCAGCTGGCCGCAGCGTTGAAGGCGCCCAAGTTGCGCGTGGTGGGCAACCTGCCGTACAACATCTCTTCGCCCATCTTGTTTCACCTGCTCGAGCACGTGGCGGTGGTGCAAGACCAGCACTTCATGCTGCAAAAAGAGGTGATTGACCGCATGGTCGCCAAGCCCAGCACCAGCGACTACAGCCGCCTGAGCGTGATGCTGCAATGGCGCTACGACATGGAAAACGTGCTGTTTGTACCGCCTGAGTCGTTTGACCCACCGCCGCGGGTAGACAGCGCGGTGGTGCGCATGGTGCCGCTGGCTGCGCCCCCCATCATCAATGTCAAGTTGATGGAGGAGATGGTCAAAATCGCCTTCAGCCAACGCCGCAAGCTGTTGCGTCACACCTTGGGCCGCTGGCTAGAAGGGCGCAATTTTGCAGGCCAGTTCGATGTGCAGCGCCGCGCCGAAGAGGTGCCTGTCGCTGAATACGTGGCGTTGGTGCAAAGCCTTTGAAACAAAAAACCCGCCTGCAGTGACTGCGGCGGGTTTTGTTTTTCAGCACAGCAGTTCGTCTGAACAGCAAGCCGCGTCTTAAGCAGTGGCCGCTTGCCAGTAACCCGCGTTGAAGGGGCTGCTCATGCGCAAGGCCATGGGCGACACGTCCACCAGTTTGTCTGTCGGCATTTTTTCGCCATCTTCCAAGCCATCCAAGCTATCGAGCGCAACACCGGCCTTGTCAACCGATGGGGCACGCGCCACAGAGAACGAGTAGAAGCAGCGGAACGGCACTTTGCGATCCGACCAGAAGTCAGAAGCTTCGCGGAAGATGTCCAGCAGCTGTTCGCGGGCTTCTTTGTCAAACTTGGCATGAGCGGGAATGTGCTCCAACACCACGATGAAACCAGGCTGGCTGCCAGACTTGTGCAACACGTCGGTCAAGCCATCCGACAAGGAGTCAAAGTTTTTGCTGGCTTGGGCTGAAAACGTGAACTCTTTCGCAATCAAATCCAAAATGTCTTGTTTGCTTTGTGTTTGTGCCAGATTGGCATACAAAAAGTGATGGCCCAAGGCTTGAGCAGCCTCTTGCAATTGGGGCACGCGGAAAGCGCGGATCGACTGAACGATATTCGTCTTGACAGTACGCAGTGGCATATCTATCGCCGTTTCTTGTAACTAGGGAAATTTTGAAGTAGCTCTTCGGGTAAACCCGAAAAAAGTGAAGCGCAAGTGTTACAGAAACGCTACAAAAAAGCAAGGGCTCGCCCAAATCTGAGCGAGCCCCGAGGGTTATTACTTAAATTCAGTAAATTTAGAGTAGGAAAACCCGAATCACCTCAACGCACGGCGCTGGCATCGGCCACCGTGAGCGCCGTCATGTTGACGATACGACGCACCGTGGTGCTCGCGGTCAAGATGTGCACAGGCTTGGCTGCACCCAACAACACGGGGCCAATCGCAATGTTGCCGCCAGCCGCTGTTTTCAACAGGTTGTAGGCGATGTTGGCCGCATCCAAGTTTGGCAATACCAACAAATTGGCGTCCCCAATCAAGGTGGTGCTGGGCATTTGCAAGCCGCGAGCATGGCCATCCAAGGCCACATCGCCGTGCATTTCGCCGTCAATTTCAAGCCAAGGCGCCTTTTTCTGCACCAATGCCAGCGTTTCGCGCATTTTGATGGCGGAAGGCTGGTTGCTGCTGCCAAAGTTCGAATGCGACAACAACGCGGCTTTGGGATGGATACCAAAACGACGCATTTCTTCAGCCGCCATGACCGTGATCTCTGCCAGCTGCTCAGCCGTGGGGTCGTAGTTGATGTGCGTATCAACCAAGAACACTTGGCGATCAGGCAGCAACAAACCATTCATACACGCATAGGTGCTGATGCCTGACCGGTTGCCGATCACTTGGTCCACATAGTTCAAGTGGGTGTGCGGGGTGCTCCAAGTGCCGCAAATCAGGCCGTCTACCTCGCCTTTGTGCAGCATCATGGTGCCAATCAGCGACAAACGGCGGCGCATGTCGATCTTGGCCAACTGCTCGGTGACGCCTTTGCGGGCGGTCATCTTGTAATAGGTTTGCCAAAAATCGCGATAACGGTGATCTTGCTCCACATTGACGACTTCGTAGTCCACGCCTTGCTTGAGGCGCAGGCCGAAGTTTTCAATGCGCTGCGCGATCACAGCGGGGCGGCCAATCAAGGTGGGCTTGGCCAAACCTTCGTCCACCACGATTTGCACGGCGCGCAACACGCGCTCTTCTTCGCCCTCGGCGTAGCACACGCGCTTTTTGCTGGCACGCTTGGCGGCCGCATAAATCGGCTTCATGATCGAACCGGAGGCATACACAAAGCCTTGCAGCTTCTCAATGTAGGCTTCCATGTCTTGGATGGGGCGCGTGGCCACACCACTGTCTGCGGCGGCCTTGGCCACGGCAGGAGCAATCTTCATCATCAAACGTGGATCGAACGGCTTGGGGATGAGGTACTCAGGACCAAAGGCCAAAGTCTCTCCCGCGTAAGCAGCGGCCACCACTTCGCTTTGCTCGGCTTGCGCCAATTCAGCGATGGCGTACACCGCGGCAATTTCCATCTCGTCGGTGATGGTGGAGGCACCCGCATCCAACGCACCGCGGAAGATGTAGGGGAAGCACAGCACGTTGTTCACTTGGTTGTGATAGTCGCTGCGACCGGTGGCAATGATCGCGTCATCGCGCACAGCCTTCACTTCTTCAGGCGTGATTTCTGGGTTGGGGTTGGCCAAGGCCATGATGATGGGCTTAGACGCCATCTTCTTGACCATCTCTGGCTTCAACACACCGCCCGCAGACAGACCCAAGAACACGTCCGCACCTTCGATGATGTCGCTCAAGGTGCGTGCATCGGTTTTTTGTGCGAACTGGATCTTGTCTTCGTCCATCAACTCGGTGCGGCCTTCATAGACCACGCCCGCCAAGTCGGTGACATAAATATTTTTGCGAGGCATGCCCATTTTGAGCAACAGGCCCAAACAAGCCAGCGCTGCCGCGCCCGCGCCAGAAGTGACGAGCTTGACGTTTTTGATGTCTTTGCCCGCGACCTTGAGGCCGTTCAAAATGGCTGCGCCCACCGTGATGGCCGTGCCGTGTTGGTCGTCATGGAAGACAGGGATCTTCATGCGCTCGCGCAACTTGCGCTCGACGTAGAAGCAATCGGGAGCTTTGATGTCTTCGAGGTTGATACCGCCGAAAGTGGGCTCCAACGACGCAATGATGTCGACCAACTTGTCGAGGTTCTTCTCGTCAATTTCCAAGTCGAACACGTCGATGCCCGCGAACTTCTTGAACAAAACGCCCTTGCCTTCCATCACGGGCTTCGACGCCAAGGGGCCAATATCGCCCAAGCCCAGCACCGCGGTGCCGTTGGTGATCACGGCCACCAAGTTGCCACGGCTGGTGTACTTGAAAGCGTTGTTGGGGTCCTTGACGATCTCTTCGCAGGGCGCCGCCACGCCGGGCGAGTAGGCCAAGGCCAAGTCGTGCTGGTTGACCAGCTGCTTGGTGGCGTGGATCGCGATTTTTCCGGGGGTGGGGAACTCGTGGTATTCGAGGGCGGCACGGCGCAATTCGGCACGGGCCTCAGCGCTGTTGTGGGAGGGGTTTGAGCTCAATGAAATCTCCTAATAATGCAAGGGGTCGCTGCTTCTGTGACGAAGCAACAACCCCGAGCTGGTCGTTTCATTTTAGGCCCGCCATCTACCCCACTGATGGGGGGATGTGCTTACGCAAGTGACGACGCTTTTTACTTATTCACAAAAGTGAACTTAAGCGGTCACCAGTTTCGCTTGCTCCATGCGCCGACTGGTGCTGCTGCCGCTCAGCACAAAGCCACGCACTTGGCCCTCTGCTGCGACGAAATGCCACAACCCTTCGTCGACCGCTTGCCAGGCACCCGCCGTGCCGGGCGGAGCGGACGCCACCACCAAAGGCAGCGCAGGGGTTTTGATGGCCACAGGCATCAGCGGAAACTGCACCGCCGTGGGCGTGCCCGCCAAAGTTTGCGCCAAGGCTTTACCCGCATGCATGATGGGCAACACATACGGCAAGGTGCGCGCCGCGCCTCCCACCGAATCCGATGCGTATTGCGTGTTGTCGCCCAAGGCATACACATGGGCGGCGCTGGTTTGCAGCTGCGCGTCCACCACAATGCCGCGCTCGGTGGTCAAACCCGCCGCTTGCGCCAAGGCCACGTCGGCACGCAAACCCACCGCGCTGAGCACCACGTCCACCTCGGTCTGTTGGCCGTTGGCGAAAGTCACCACCAAGCCGTTGTCCGAGCGGTCCACCGTTTGGACCGATGTGCCGAAGCGCCATTGCACGCCCAGCGCCTGCAGGGCCGCTTGCAATTGCGCGCCCACCGCCTCGGGCAACAAAGCCGCCAAGGGCACGGCGTTGGGATCGACGACCTGCACCGCGTAATGCTTGGCCACCAAATCGTTGGCAAATTCGCAGCCGATCAAGCCCGCACCGATCACCAACACCCGCGCTTGAGGCGACAGGCTTTGGCGAAACACGGTGTAACTGGCCAAGTCGTTGACGGACATGACCTCGGCAGCCGCGTTGCCACCAAGATCCAAACGAATGGGGTGCGCGCCCGTGGCCAAAACCAAGTCTCGGTAAGTCAACACCCCTTCCGAGGTGTGCACGGCTTGCGCCTGCACGTCCAAGCGCGTGATGTGGGTGTGCGCCATCACCGTCACGTTCAGCGTTTCGCGCATTTGGTCAGCGGACATGGTGACCAACTGGGCTGGCGTGCGGCCTTGGGCAAGGGCGGTCGACAGGGCGGGTTTGCCGTAAAAGTCGCCCGTGTCAGCGGTGACCAACACCACCGGCGTGATGGCGTCGAGTTTGCGAAATTCGCGCACCGCAGTCCAACCTGCCAAACCCGACCCCACGACCAACACGGGGCCGTCTGGGTGACGTTGTGCCGTCATGGTCGGCCCCTTAGAAATCGACCAATTCGAAATCGGCTTTGGCAACGCCGCACTCGGGGCAAGCCCAGTCTTCAGGTACATCGGCCCAAGCGGTACCAGCGGCAATGCCGTCTTCGGGTCGGCCTGCGGCCTCGTCGTACACAAAACCGCAAACGATGCAGACGTATGTTTTGAAAGTAGAAGTGCTCATGGTGTGCTTTCTTTGAATCTTGAAATGATTGAATTGAATTTTCGTGGGATTTGTAAGGCCCTTTGTCGGCGCCTAAATCGAGCTTGGCAAGGCGTTAGGCCTGTGCCGTCACTTTGTTGAGCTGCGCTTGGTAGTGGTTGGCGTGGCGCTCTTCCACCTTGGCCAGGGCGGCGAAGCGCTTTTGGGCCTTCACCAAGGTGGCTGTGAATTGGGCCGCGTGCACTTTGGACTCTTCAATTTGCTCATCCATCTCGGCCACAGCCGCCGCGTTGCCCTCAGCTTCGGCGGTTTTGCGAAAGGTGGGGTACATCTCGGTGTACTCGTAGGTTTCGCCGTCGATGGCAATTTGCAAAGCCTTGGCTGGCGTCATCGTGGCCTTGGGGTAGAGCAAGTCGAGATGGCCAAAGGCGTGCATCACTTCTTGATCGGCCGTTTCTTCAAACGTGCGGGCGGTTTCTTCATCGCCCATTTCGCGCGCAATCTTGGCGAAGTAGCGGTATTTGATATGGGCCATCGATTCGCCAGCAAATGCAGCTTCGAGGTTGGCCATGGTCTTGATCTCGGGGCGGGTTTGTGCAGTCATTTGGAACTCCTTCAGTTAACGAAATTAATCGGGACAGGAGGAATGATAGGCACAAACAATTGATTTGACCAATTGAAAAACTCTAATTGATCGATAGAGACTATCCGCGCATCAACGCCTCAATCTCTTGCGCCAGCACAGGCACACCCCGCGTGATGAGCTCGCAGCCGTCCTCGGTGACGATGGCATCGTCTTCAATGCGGATGCCAATGTTCCAAAAGGCTTCGGGCACATCGTGCGCAGGGCGCACGTACAAACCGGGCTCAATGGTGAGCACCATGCCTGGGCGCAAGATGCGGCTGGGACGATTGACGATGGTTTCGCCAGACAGCGGGTCTTTGCGAACGCTGTGTTCCTCCGCTTCAACAGGCTCCACATAACTGCCGCAGTCATGCACATCCATGCCCAGCCAGTGACCCGTGCGGTGCATGTAAAACGGAAAGTAAGCGCGTTGCTCGATCACGTCTTGGGCGCTGCCATGTTTGGTTTTGCTCAGCAAGCCAAGGTCTAACAGGCCTTGCGCCAGCACTTGCACGGTGGCGTCGTGCGGATCGGTGAACCGTGCGCCCGCATGGGTCGCGGCCACGGCTGCGTCTTGGCTGGCCAGCACCAAGTTATACAGGTCGCGTTGCGGGCCGGTGAAGGTCCCGTTGGCGGGAAACGTGCGGGTGATGTCAGAGGCGTAACCGTCGAGCTCGCACCCCGCGTCGATCAACACCAACTCACCATCGCGAACAGGCGCCGCATCGGCGCGGTAGTGCAGCACGCAAGCATTGGCGCCCGCCGCAACGATGGAGGTATAGGCGGGGAACTGCGAGCCATGCATGCGGAACTCGTGCAGCAACTCGGCGTCCAAGTGGTACTCGCGCACATCTTGGCCTGCCCGCAACATGCGGGCGCTGGTTTGCATGGCGCGAACATGCGCTTGGGCACTGATGCGCGAAGCGCGTCGCATGATGTCTTGCTCGTGCGCGTCTTTGATCAAGCGCATTTCATCCAGCGGGCCGCACAAATCTCGCTGCATGGCGGGACATGCCACACCAAAACGCACGCGCGCACGCACAGCGTTGAGCCAACCATCCACGCGCGTCTCCAACCCTTTGTGGGTGGCAAACGGGTACCAAACGGTGAGTTGGTTCTCGAGCAATTTAGGCAACTGCTTGTCCAGTTCAGCCACAGAAACCGCGGCATTCACATCCAACGCGGCCACGGCGGCATCGGGGCCGAGTCGGTACCCATCCCAAATTTCGCGTTCCAAATCTTTGGGTTGGCAAAACAAGGTGCTGCGGCCTGTGGCGTCGATAACCAACCACGCATTGGGTTCGGTCAAGCCCGTCAAGTAATAGAAGTAACTGTCGTGGCGATACGGAAAATCACTGTCGCGGTTGCGCGCATGCTCGGGCGCGGTCGGGATGATGGCCACGCCACCATGGCCCAACTGGGCGGCCAAGCGGGCTCGACGGGCTGCGTAAAGAGAAGGGCTGGTAGTCATTTGGGGATTGTAGGAGTGGGATGTCATCAGCGGATCTGATGCGCGGCTCTGTGTAGATGAGAAATAAAGTGACGAATAGCAGGGGACACCGCAGAACTGCTGCGGATGATGATGCCCACGCTCAGGGCAAGCCCCGTCTCTTCTAACGGGACTCGAACGATGTTTTGCCCCAGTGGATGGGCGATGATTTGTTCAGGCATCAACCCCAACAAGTCCGCAGAACCAAGCAACGCCAGCAAGGCCAAAGTGGAATTCACCATCGCGCCAGCTGGCGGAGGTGGAAGGCCGTGTGTCTCAAATAGACGCGAGACATAGCCTGTTTGTTGCGAGTTTCCCGTGTAGATCCAAGCTTCATTTGCCAAATCTGCCAATTTCTTGGCACGGACATGGCGACTGCCTTTTCGCGCGACAACCACCATGCGTGTTTCCATCAAAGATTCCGTGATGAATTCACCCAGCGGCAAGCCCTCGGGTATGCCGCCCACCACCATGTCCACCTCGCCTTTCCTGAGTTTTTGAAGTTGCTCCACAAACATCTCTTCACTCACGCGCAATTGAATTTCAGGAAACGCGCGGCTGTACGTTCGCAGGGTCTCGGGAATCAGCAACATCATGGCAACGGGAACCGCAGCGACGTTCAGATTGCCCTTCATCTGCCCACCCATTTGTTGAATCAACTCGGTGGCCGTCGCCAACTCACTGACGACTTTCAACGCATACTCAAACAACACTTGACCTTGCGCCGTGGGCCTCACGCCTTTGGAATGACGAAGCAATAAGGGGCTAGCGAGCTCCAACTCAAGCTCGCGAACGAGTTTGGTCAACGCGGGTTGAGACACGTGAAGACGGCGCGCAGCCGCACGCAAACTGCCTTCTTCAATAGCGGCCACCAAGGCCTGTAAAGCAGTGAGTTTGATGGCATAACCCCTAAAAAGCGATAACAAAATGATATCGCGAGCGTGAATCTGACATCTGTGCAAGGCGTCCTAGGTTTTTCACAATCACGCTGCATTTGAAAAACCCGACATGACCCTCTCAAAAATCAGGAGCTCTCACACATGATCCGTCGCATTCTTTCTGTTTTGGCGCTCGGCCTCACGCTCACGGCCCAAGCTCAGACCTTCCCGACCAAACCCGTTCGCATCTTGACCCCATTCCCCGTGGGCAGCGGCCCCGAAGGCGTCGCGCGCTTGGTGGCCGATAAGCTCTCCAAAACTTGGGGCCAACCCGTCACGGTAGAGAACCGCCCCGGTGGCAATGGCTTCATTGCCATCGACGCCTTCAAGCGTGGCGCGACCGACGGCACCGACCTGATCCAGCTCGACAACGTGCACTTGACGGCCTACCCGCACCTGTTCAAAAAGTTGCCCTACAACGCCGCGGCTGACTTTGATGTGCTGCTGCCGCTGTTCAAGACCTATTTCTTCTTCACCACGGCGACCGATAGCAAATACAAAAACGTGGGCGACCTCATCGCCGACGCCAAAGCCAACCCCGGCAAGCTCAACTACGGCTCTTGGTCGGTGGGCAACCCCGTGCACTTAGGCTCGGCCTTGTTCGAAACCGTGACCGGTACCGAGATGCAACACGTGGTTTACAAAGAAACCAGCCAGCTCTACACCGGCGTAGCCACCGGAGAATTGGCCTTTGCGATGGGCACCAGCGCCACAGCGGGCCCGCTCTACCGTGCGGGTAAGCTGAAATTCTTGGCCATTGCCGCGCCCAAGCGCCTGCCCGCTTACAAAGATGTGCCCACCGTGGCCGAGGCCGGTGGCCCCAAGGACTTTGAAGTCAGCGGCTGGACCGCGATCGCTGCGCCCAAGGGCCTGCCCAAAGCCGTGGCCGACAAGATCAACGCCGACATCGCCAAAGCCCTGGCCGAGCCCGATGTGCGCGAGAAGTTCGTCTCGTTCGGCTACGAGCCTTTCACGCCCACACGCGAGCAGTTCAACGCCTACATCCAGGCCGAATCGACCAAGTTGTCGGGCGTGATTGTTAAGGCCAAAGCGGCCCTCGACTGACCCACCGCAGAAAGCAACACATGGCACGCATCGTCGGAGGCATTGGCGCCTCGCACTCGCCCACCATCGGTTTTGCCAAAGACACCGGCAAGCACAACGACCCGGCGTGGAAGCCAATTTTTGATGGCTTCGACGCCATCCGAGACTGGGTGCATGCCAAGAAGATTGACGTGATCTTCATGATCTACAACGACCACATCACGTCGTTCTTCCTCGACCATTACTCGGCCTTTGTGCTGGGCATCGACGACCGTTATGTGGCCGCTGACGAAGGCGGTGGCCCGCGTGATGTGGCCCCGGCCATGGGGCATTTGGGGCTGTCACAGCACATCGGCATGTCGCTGGTGGCCGACGAGTTCGACATGTCGTTCTTTCAGGGCAAGCCGGTGGACCACGGGTTTTTGTCGCCGCTGTCCATGCTGGGTGACGAGCGCGGCCCCTGGCCCGGCCAGGTGGTGCCGCTGCAAGTGGGCGTACTGCAACTGCCCGTGCCCAGCGCCCGCCGCATGTGGAAGCTGGGCCAGGCATTGCGCCGCGCCATCGAGAGCTACCCCGAAGACCTCAACGTCGCCATCATGGCCACGGGCGGCCTGTCACACCAAGTGCATGGCGAGCGTGCGGGCTTTTTGAACGAAGCCTGGGACAACGAGTTCCTCGACCTGCTCGAAAAAGCCCCCGAACAACTGGTGAACATGCGCATCGCCGAGTACGCGGCCAAGGGCGGCATGGAAGGCGCCGAGGTCATCATGTGGCTGATCATGCGCGGGGCGCTGTCAGATCGGGTCCAGTTGGTGCACAAACAGACCTATGCGCCCTCCATGACCAACATCGCCACGCTGGTGTTCGAAGACCTAGGCGACGAGCCCGATGCCGCAGTCGTCGAAGCGCACAGAAAGCACATGGGCCATGAGCTGGAGGGCGCAGGCGCTTTGCAAGGCACCTACCCCTTCACGCACGCACGCAGCCACGCCAACTTACGCATCAACCGCTTTTTGCATGCTTTGACACGGCCAGAGCACCGCGCGCGTTTTATGAATGACTTTGAAGCGCTGGCCAGCGAGCACGGTCTATCTGAAGAAGAAAAAGACTTGATTCGTGGCCGGAAGTGGATCGAAATGATCCGCCGCGGTGTGATTTTTTTCGTGCTCGAAAAAATGGCGGCTGTGTTGGGTGTGTCCAACCCCGAGGTCTACGCCGCTTTCCGGGGTGAGACCATCGAGCAGTTCCAAGCCACACGCAAGGTGTCCATGCGTTACTCGGTGGCAGGGGGTGACCAGGTCAAGGCCATCGACAAGTCTTGACTCGCTTGAGACTCAGCCCTCATTGAGTTGCGCCAATCGCTGGGGCGTCCCCACATCCGTCCATGCCCCCGCGTAAAGCGACGCACTCACCGCCCCTTGATCCATCGCTGCGCGGAGCATGGGTGCCAAAGGGGCTTTGATGCCCGCTGGATTACCCGCAGGAATGTCACACCAAGCGGCTTCAAAAAACGCGCGTTTGTACAACGCAATGGTGCTGAAGGTGAAGCGCGGGGCTTCGCCCACCGCGGCAGGTGCGGTGAGCTTGGGCAAATTCAACGCCAAGCCCTCGGCCGACACACCAAAGTCTCCACCCATGTTGTGCGCCGGATTGGGCACCAGCCACACATGGGCCAGCTGTGGGCTGGCTTTGAAACGCTCAAACGTTTGTGATGAAAACTCAAATTCGGGCGCAAACACATCACCTGCGGCCACCCAAAACACATCGTCCAATTGGGGCAGGGCGCGAACAATGCCGCCTGCGGTTTCGAGCGCACCGCCAAAATCTACGCCCTCGTGGGAGTAGCGCAAACGCAGGGGCGCCCAATTGGGCGTGGCCAACACATCGCCAAAATGCTGCGGTATTTGTGAGCCCAGCCAATCGGTGTTGATGAGCAACTGCTGCACGCCTCCGCGCTGTAAACCTTCCATGGCCCATTGCATCAGCGGCTTCCCGCGCACGGCCAGCATGGGTTTGGGGTGTGCATCGGTCAACGGGCGCATACGCTCACCACGTCCTGCAGCGAGCAAAAAGGCAGTGGCTTTGCGAGGCTCGGTGGCGGCGTCAGCGGGGGAAATAGAGCTAAAAGTCGTGTTCACAACCGCAGTGTAGCGAGGGGGTCACGCGGCCAAGAACGGTTCGGTCAGGCTGGGGTAGGGCGGCTCGCTAAAATCTTCGTTTTCCCTTATTACCCCACCGGAGCCGCCTGACATGGCAAACACCCAACAAATGGCCAGCGCAATTCGCGCCTTGGCAATGGACGCTGTACAACAAGCCAACTCAGGACACCCCGGCGCGCCCATG